>ENA-OREN01000242-OREN01000242.1-marine-metagenome-genome-assembly--contig:-NODE-242-length-82465-cov-3.979184_pt1 | contig 82465 bp, 84 predicted proteins | sample MGYA00248624_ERZ508555 | MGnify/ENA primary metagenome ERZ508555 (study PRJEB26222, sample SAMN06267773) | marine metagenome | isolation source: Saanich Inlet, British Columbia, Canada | place...
GTTTTTTATTTCTTCTTCAGATGGCATTTCTAAATTTACTTGTTCTGCCATATTTAATCCATAATCCATTACATAATAACCTGGTAATTTTTCTAATTCAGAAGCTTCCCATCCTTTTAATTTAAATGGTTTATTGCCTTCCCAGTCACCACTTTTTACATGGTAATAAGCTCTTAAAAAATTTTTAAGCCCCTGTTTAGAATTTATCATATCACTATTTGCTTGGTCAGTTGAGTAATACCATTGATAATGCTTTCTAGGTTTACTTAAACTTGCCATATCCTTATGCACATCTATGATATCTTCCTTAGGTTCAAAATCTATACTTGGAACTCCTTCAAAAGGTGCACTCATTAGAACAACAGCCTTAAATATATCAGGTCTAATCAATGTTGCATGCGCAGCTACAATTGATCCAAAATCATGACCTATAAGACAATCTATTGAATTTCTTCCTGTAGAAAAAATTAAAGATATAATATCTTTAACTAAATTTGTAATTTCATACTCAGAAATATCACCTTCAAAATTATCATTCCAACCTTCTGTATAGCCATAACCTCTTTGGTCTGGAGCTATGACATAATATCCAGCATCTGCTAATGGCAGTAATACTTTTCTCCAACTATATGCTAGCTCTGGAAAACCGTGAAGAAGAACTAAACATTGTTTGTTTTCACAATTATCATAACCTGCTTCTAAAACATGCATATTTAAACCATTTATATTTTCAATTTTCCTTGATCTAACTCCTGGTGGATATATATCCATAAATTATCTCCCTAAATGAAATATAATTTATATTAAAACAAAATACTTTACAAAAGTATTCTATTGCTTAAAATAAACTAAGCGCTGATTTGAGCTCCAGCTTGCGAGCGCTATATAAATACTGCTAAAGAGGTGGTTAAGGACCACCAAATAAATTTGTGTGGTCTTTTTTTCAAATTTTTTTGGTTCTTTTCTACAAATAAGCTGGAGTTATAATTAATACTCAGTTTACTGGGAAGGAGATTATTATGACTAACTATACTAAGCCGGAAACAATAACTTTACATAGTGGTTGGAGATCTGACCCTACTACAGGTTCAGTTGCTGTTCCAATTCATCAAACTACTTCTTATCAATTTAATGATACTCAACATGCTTCAAACTTATTTTCTCTAACTGAATTAGGAAATATCTATACACGTATCATGAATCCTACAACAGACGTTTTAGAAAAAAGACTTGCCCAATTAGAGGGAGGAGTAGCTGCTTTAGCTACTGCATCTGGACAGACTGCATCTGCAATTGCTGTTCAAAACATTGCTAAAGTTGGAGATAATATTGTTTGTTCTACAGATATATATGGAGGAACATGGAATTTATTTGCTAATACTCTAAAAGATCAAGGAATTGAAGTGCGTTTCGTAGATCCTTCAGATCCAAATAACTTTTTAGAAGCAACTAATGAAAAGACTAGAGCCTATTATGGAGAGACACTTCCAAACCCTAAGTTAAATATATTTCCAATAAAAGAAGTTGCAGATATAGGAAGAAAACTCGGAATCCCTCTTATAATTGACAATACAGCTTCTCCTATAATTTCAAGACCAATAGACCATGGAGCAACTATTGTAGTCCACTCTACAACCAAATATATTGGTGGGCATGGAACATCTATAGGAGGAATAATAATAGATAGTGGACAGTTTGATTGGGAAAGTTTTAAAGAAAGACAACCTTTACTAAATAATCCAGATCCTAGTTATCATGGTGCCATATGGACAGAAGCGGTAAAACCATTAGGCCCTATTGCTTATATCCTTAAAGCTAGAGTAACTTTATTAAGGGATATAGGAGGAGCAATGAGTCCATTTAATGCCTTTCAGTTTATTCAAGGATTAGAAACACTCCCACTAAGGATTAAAGAACAATGCAAAAATGCTAAATTAGTTGCTGAACACTTATCTCTATCTAAGGCTGTTACTAAAGTTATTTATCCGAGCTTATTTGCCGGTGAAAATAAAAATAGAGTGAATAAATATCTAAATAATGGCTATGGAGCACTAGTCGGTTTTGAAATAGAGGGAGGAATAGATGCTGGTAAAAAGTTTATTGATTCACTAGAACTTTTATATCATGTAGCAAATATTGGTGATAGTAGAAGCCTCGCTATTCACCCTGCTTCTACAACTCATTCACAACTGAACTCTAAAGATCAATTAAAAGCCGGTGTCACTCCATCATATGTAAGACTATCTATCGGAATAGAACACATAGAAGACATAATTTCTGATATTGATCAAGCTTTAATTAAATCAAAGAGTTAAGCAATAAAATTAATATAATATCTAAATATCTAACTAAGCATAGCCTAATTAAATAATAATTAGGCTATGTCTTATTAAAGTATAGGTTCTTTTAAACTTTTTTCTTCTTTTTCCTTTGGTTCTTCTGGCATAGGCAAATTTAAAAACCTAACATTACTACCATTATGAATAGGGATTTCAGCATTATTAATTGAAGGCATAAATTTTCCAGATCTAATTATTGCATCAGTAATTCTCCAGGTGTGACTATCTGGCATTTTAGGCCTAGCTAACAATACTAATTCTCCAAAATTATATACTACTTGCATAGTAACAGGAGGAAATTCACTAAATACACCTGAACCATATAATAATGAAATTGCATTATTTTTTGATAAAACAACTAAAGGCATTTGATCAGTTGATAATAAATTATACACTCTTCTGAAGCCTCTTGCTCTTGCTGGTCTAGCTCTTGCTTCAGGTAAAGTTTCTTCTAATGATCCAATAATAGTTTTTGAAAAAGGGTAACTTTTTGGATCTTCAATAACACTTAAGAGCAACATATGACGCATTCTATAAACTTGCCATTGCCCCCAAGGTGCATGCCCCATAGTCATAAATGTAATGGGAAATATAATAAATTTTATAAAGAAACGTCTATTTAACATAAAAGAATTGTACTACATATGAGAGACACAAACAATGTACCTCTCATATATAATAATCAGACTATACTAATTACGGTTTTTATCAAAAACGTTCAAGTTAAGAACAGCTGTAATTATAAAATTAGGAACATCTACTACTTGCCCTACTCTTAGATCTACGGCTACTGAACATAAAATATAGGCTTGCTCTCTAGTTAAACCATGCTCTCTAACGATATAGTCAATCATTTGAATTAAAGCATGACGTGCCGCAGCAGTTAAATCCTCAGATAAATTCTCTAAATTAGTAATTTTTTCAGAATTTAAATAAGCATGAGATGGCAGAGCTACACCCTTACCTTTTAATGGAATTCCTACAGTTTGATAATAACGAGTAGGTTCCATATCTCTAATTTGATCATCACCTACTGTAACAGGCATATCCATGTCTTTGCCTTTACCTTTAAGAATTCTAGTTCTATATACATTTATAGCACCCATTTCAATTGCAGTACCTGATACCTCACCATCCCCTTGAGCATAATGCACGTCACCAGTAAACAATCCACATCCATCTACGAAGCAAGGAAAAATAATTTTTGTACCAATTTGCATTTGTTGGACATCCATATTTCCTCCATTTTCTCTAGGTGGAATAGTTCTAAGACAATCATTAGCATGACTACCTCCTTCTCCACATACAGATGCAGGAAGCGCTCCTCCAGTTGAAGGGCCAAGCACAACGCCACCGGCAGCTGCTAAATCAGCTTCACGTGCTTTCCATGCAGCAACTTCTGGTAAACCTGGTAAAACACCTATAGAACCTGGAAAAGCTTCAAAAGGAACTGTTATTCCTGGCATTCCATCTGAAACAGCCCCTATTCTTGTAAGCTTCCAATTAACTATATAAGGATCTGGAAATAAATCTCTTAAAAAACCAAAGCCTGGTGCAATAACTGTATAACCATACTCATCAGGAATGATGTCTATTAACTCTACCTCTAATGCATCTCCTCTCTTAGCACCATTTATATGAACTGGGCCCGTCATAGGATGAACTAAACCTAAATCTACTGTGGAAAGATCATCGGCAATAGAATCCAATCTAAATTGACTGTCCAAAGCGTCTCTAGAATGAATAATTATAATGTCTCCTGGGTTTGCTTTTGCTACTGCAGGAATTGCTGGATGATAACGATTAAAACAATTACTGTCATCTATACAATGTGTGCCTTTTTTAGTTACTTCTACTTTATTCATCCATTTTTGATCAGTAGTGTCAGAAAATGCAGACATAGCCAAAAATGAAGAAATAAAAAGTGTAAATATTATCTTCATACTCTTTCTCCCATTTAAAAAAATTTGAAAATATATTATAGACTATTTATAGAAGAACTCAAAATATATATATTAAATTTACATATAAATATTTTTGTTAATTAAATACTTTTTTTGTTTTTAGTAATTACTTTTTGATTTTCAAATATAGACCCTTGGTTTAATGCAGCTGGTAAAGGCAATCTCACTGGAACATCTCTTAATCTAGGAGTATTAATTATTTCTCCAGATATAATTTTTTTATTAAAATTATTATAGTCATCAATTCCCATAAGCGGCCATGCATCATTAGCAGCAAATTCCCATAGTAAAAGCCTTCTCATACTATTAGAGGTATTTGGTTTAGACGCATGCAATAACCTCGCATGATGTATAGTGATACTTCCAGCTTTTCCAGTAACCTCTACTACATTACTGATATCTACTTTTTCTTTTTTTATGTTTATTGCTCCTGCAAAATAACCATTGTGATGATGATTAAAGATTTTACCCTTATGTGAACCAGGAATAAATAATACAGGTCCATTTTCTGGCGTCATGTCATCTAGCATAATACCAACTGCTAAAACATCATCATTAGAATGTGGATAAAAAGCCCAGTCTTGATGCCAATCAACTAAATCCCCTGCTGTAGGAGATTTCAAATTAATTTTACCATTATGTAATCTAAAGTTTTTACCTAATAATGAAATCACCATTTTTATAACTCTAGGATAAAACAAAAGTTTCTTAAATGTATTATCAAAGTTATGGGGTTGTTTAATTCTTCTTACATTTGGCGTATTCTTAGAATGATTATCTGCTAAATCATACTGATCATTAGATTTATCTATGAAGCATGCTTTTGCAACTATTTTATCTGAAGCAGATTTTATTTCATTTAACAAGTCTTTATCAATAACATTATTAATTATTATATAACCATCTTTATTATATTTTTTTACTTGATCATTAGATAAATTATACTTCATAAAATTTCCCTATTTATAATTATTTATTAATTAATTCTGCTGCTTTCTCTCCAACCATAATACATGCTGCATTTGTATTACCTGAAGGTATAGTTGGAAATATTGACGCATCAGCTACTCTTAAGCTTTTTATACCATGTACACTTAATTTATCATCAACTACAGCATTAGATCCTGGCCCCATTCTGCATGTGCCAGATGGGTGAAATCCTGTTTCTGCAGTCTCACGAATATATTGTTCAATTTCTTTATCTGTTGATATAGAGTTGCCTGGTGAATGCTCAAAATCTCTGATTAAGTCCATAGGTTTAGCCTCTACAATATTTCTCATAATTTTTACGGCATCTATAAGTGTTGTCCTATCTATATCATTATCTAGAAAATTAAACTTTATAGATGGCTGATCATATGGACTAGGAGAACAAATATGAATTGAACCAGTACTATTAGGTCTCAATTGATAACATGCTGCAGCCATACCTGGAAAATCATGAAACACTCTTTTCTTTAAACTTCCCACTGAAAAAGGTATATATTGTATTTGAATATTAGGTGTTTCTAAGTTTTCTTGTGTTTTTAAAAAAGCAATAATTGATGCTGCAGGCAAACTAAACAAGCCCTTTCGAGCAAAAATATATTTAATCATTTCAGAATATTTGTTAATACCCCTACCTCTATAATTATAGGAAAATTTTTTATCCTTTAATTTCCACTGTAACCTAGCCATAAAATGATCTTGAAAATTCTCCCCAACAGCCGATAAAGAATGCTTAATTATTATACCATTTTTATTAAGAACTTCAGGATTGCCAACCCCTGATAACTCTAAAATTTGAGGAGAAGCAATTGCACCTGCTGATAAAATAACTTCTTTATTACACATGACTTTAAATATTTGATTATTCTTTTTATAAATTACTCCCGAACATTGATCATCATTTATAATTAATTTTTCAGTCATAGCTCCTGTAATAATTTTTAAATTTGACCTTTTTAATGCTGGCTTTAAGTAACAATAGTCAGCACTCATTCTTCTACCATTTAAAATGGTAGCTTGTATTTTTGCAATTCCTTCCTGATTAGGTCCATTATAATCATCATTTATTGGATAACCTAAAGATTTTGCTGATTTTAATAATGCATTATACAAAGGGTTTTCATCAGCAAGTTTTGAAATTTTTAAAGGGCCACTTTTTCCCCTATAATCATTTTTACTATTTTTGTAATTTTCCATTTTATTAAATATTTTACTAACTTCACTCCACCCCCATCCTTTATTCCCGTGCTGTGCCCAAGTATCATAATCTAGAGGTTGCCCTCTAACATAAACCATACCATTTATAGAACTAGACCCACCTGTCATTTTCCCACGCGGTATTGGTATATTCCTATCCGCTGTTCCAGGCTCAGGCTGAGAAGAGTATCTCCAATTTACTCCTGGCTTGTTTATAAATAAACCAAAACTCATAGGCATTTGTGCGTAAAAGTGCTCCTTATTACCTGCTTCTAGTAATAACACGTTAACCTTAGAATTTTCGCTAAGTCTACTAGCTATAACAGAACCTGCAGAACCCGCCCCCACTATAATAAAATCATAATAATCTATATCAACACTCATGCTAATCTTTTCTATTTTCTATCATAGATTTTAAATCATCCATTAAACTAATATCTGGTCTCCACTCTGTATCGTTTTTTATCTTTGTATTATCGATTATAAGAGAATTAGAAATCTTTTCTACTAATTTAGCCTTACCAAAAGGCCACAATAAAATCTTAAAAAATAATGAATAAAACTTTATTAAAAATAATCTTTTTTTCATTATAATCGCTATATTTTTATATAAATTTTCTACACTAATAGGTAAATCATCAGAAACTAAATATGTTTGCCTATTTGCATTATCATTAAAAGCAACAATTATTAATGCACTAACTAAATTTCTTAGAGATATTAAAGACCTATTATTAGCAGTATTAATTATTGGTAAAGGAATATTTCTATCAATATAAAACATTAATTTTTTTAAGTTCCCTTTTACTCCTGCACCATATACTAATGGAGGTCTTAAAATTACAAAATTAATGTTATTACCAATACAAAATGTGTTTAATAAGTTTTCTGCCTCTAATTTAGAAATTCCATAATTATCTAATGGATTATCTTTGCTCATTTCAGAATAATAATCATCATTATTTAAGAAACCTTCTCCATTCACTTTAATTGAAGATAACATAATTATTTTTTTGATTTTTAATGGTTTTGAAATATTTAATAAATTTTTTAACCCTAAAACATTTACATCATAATATTCTTTATAATTATTAGATTTAGAGTGTGTTTTAGCAGCTAAATGATATAAAATATCTATTTTTATCTTTTCATCAAAAACGATATTTTTTGAAATATCTTCAACAAGTATATTTTTATAATAAATAGGATCGTAGCAAGTAATTTTATTTCTAACTAAACCAAAAACTTGATGACCCTCTTTAATTAATTTAGTTATAAGAGCCCTACCAATAAATCCAGATGCTCCAGAGACAGCAATATTATATTTTATTTTATTCAAAATTATATATCCATTTTATTTATGCTAATATACATTTTATTAATACATAATTAAAATATACATCTGGAATTAAATGAACTCTATTAATAATGTTAAAATTACCGCTCTTATTGTAGCAAGAAATGAAGAAAGACATATTAAATCATGTCTAGAAAGCCTAAATAGCATTGATGAAATTGTTTTGCTTTTGGATAGAACTACGGACAATACTATTAATATTGCTAAAACTTTTAAATGTTCTATTTTTGTAGGTAGTTGGGAATCAGAGGGAAAAAGAAGAAATGAAGGTATATCAAAATGCAGTAATAACTGGATACTTGAAATTGATGCAGATGAAAGAGCCAACAAAGAATTAATAAAAGAGGCTAAAGAAAGAATTAGTCTTTTAAAAGACTCTTCTAAAGGCTATTTTTTAATTCCTTTTGACAATTTTATAGGTAATAAAAGAGTTAGGTATGGATGGGGAGCTTCATGGGGAGTATCATCTAAACCTTGTCTTTTTAATAAACAATCTAAAATTTGGGGAAATGAAACTATTCACCCATCATTAAACTTAGAATATAAACATGGTTTTTTAAATAATAGAATAGATCATTATGTTGATAAAAATATTTCAGGTATGATCCTTCGTTTAGATAGATATACAACAGCTAAAGCTAATGATATTATAAAATCTAAAAAAAAAATTCCACCTCTAGGGATAACTATAAGAAGATCTTTAACAAGGTTTTATAAATGCTACATTACAAGAAAAGGTTATAAAGAAAAAGGCTGGGGATTTTTAAATGCTACTTTTGCAGCACTTTTTGTTTTAATTAGTTACCTAAAAGCAGACTTGGAAGAAAATAGTCAACCAAAACTTTAGTCCATTAAATCTAAATATCTATTAGCAATATGTTCCCATTTATTATTCCTCTGAAGTTTTAAAGAGTTATCTCTATATTTATGCCAGATTTTATCTTCCTTTAAGATAGAAATAGCACCCTTATAAAAATCTTCATCATTATGAGCAACTACACCTGTAATTTTATCTTGAACCCTCTCTGCTAAAGAACCTATGGGCTGAACAACACAGGGAATCCCTAATGCTTGTGCTTCAGCTATAGACAAACAAAAAGTTTCACCAGGATCTCCTTTATAGAGCATTGCTCTATAGCCTAATAATTTTTTAAATAGTTTTTTTTTGGGAAGAGGTTCAAATAAAGTAATACTGGAATCTTTTATACCTTTAATAGTATTTAAAATATTTTCAATTTTATCTTTGTTCCTTCCACCATAAGTCTTAGAACCAGCAAAAATATGTAATTTAGCATTTGGGACAGCTATTATTATATGTTTTAGCCAGATATTGACCAACCAAAGTAATCCTCTTTCAGGATTGGATGTAAAAATCACTAATGGTTTAGGAGCATCTATTGATAAATTATTATAAGAAAAAAGATCTTCTGATAAACCTAAAGGAATTATTGCTGATCTAGACTTAATCCATTTAGGTAATGAATTAAAATGATATTCTCCGGAACAAACTACTTTTAAATCTCTTAAAAATAATCTTCTAAAATTTCTAAACTTATTTAAATAATTTGCAGGATTATGTACCCATAAAATTATTTTTTTTGCAATAGGTGATTTGTCAAGTAAGCTCGGCGCCCTATTCACTATATAAAGATCACATTCATCAATCTTTGTATTTAAAGGTTTCCATTTTACTCCATTGTAGTCATCAGTAATAGATTTTTTAGTTAAGGCAATTACTCTATGACCATTTTTAACAAAAGCTTCCGCTAATAAAACAAAAGCTGTTTCTGTTCCTCCTAAAGGGAATTCTCTATAAGACCTACCATTAAATTCAAAGTCTTGATCTACCATAACAATCAACAAATTTAAAAACCCTATTTAATTATTTTTAAAATATTCTACCATATTAGGTAAAACAGTAGAATCGTATCCAATATCATTAATTTTATTCATAACATCTACAATATTTAAATCTAAGTATAAAACAGAAGCTAACCCCCAAATAGTTGATGACCTTGCACCTGACCTGCAAAAAAATAAAGACTTCTCATCATACGAGTTTTTAATTAAGTTACTGAAATCAATAATATTTTCTTTTGTAAGACTATTTCCAGAAAAAGGTATATCTATAAATTTTATACCTAAACTTTTAGCTTTTAGTTTAAGTTCTTCTGAACGAACTTGATCAACTTCCTCATTATCAGGTCTATTATTAATAATTAAAGTAATTCCATATTTAGCAATTTCTTCTAAAACATCTATAGTAATTTGTCCTGAAACGTATTGATTTTCATCAATTTTACGAATAGTAATATCTTCAATTTTTATTAAATCTGCCATAACTAATCCTTAATATAATTTTATAAACAATATTATACATATAATTAAAAAAAATGTTGCTTTATATCAATTATGAATCAACACTTAATTCTATTTTTTTAATTATATATGTAAATTAAGAGGGAGGTTAATTGAATGAAAAATATTCTAATAAATTCTATAATAGTCTTGCTTGCTTCAATTTTTCTTGCATCTTGTGATAATGCAAAAGAAACAAGCCAGTCAGATTCATCATCTACCGTAAATAAAGTAAAATGGAAAATGGCAAGTACATTTCCTGGAAACCTAAATATAATAGGTGAAGGTGGAGTAAATTTTGTTAAAAGAGTTAAGATAGTATCTAATGGCAGTATTAATATTAAATTTTTTGAACCTGGAGCTTTAGTACCTCCATTAGAAATATTTGATGCTGTTTCTTCAGGCGCTGTAGATGCAGGCTGGTCTACTGCCGGATATTGGGCAGGAAAAATTCCTGCTGTACAATTCTTTACTGCTATACCTTTTGGGCCAAATGCAAGTGAGTTTCTTGCTTGGTACCATGAAGGTGGAGGAAGAGAAATATGGGAAGAAATATACGCAAGACATAATTTACATCCTGTACAATGCGAAATAATATCTCCTGAAGCCTCTGGATGGTTTAGAAAGGAAATTAAAAGTGTAGACGATTTAAAAGGTCTAAAAATGCGCTTTTTTGGACTTGGGGCCAAAGTTATGGATAAAATTGGCGTTTCTACACAGCTATTAGCCGGAGGTGATATATATCCAGCTTTAGAATTAGGTACTATAGATGCTACAGAATTTGCTATGCCTTCTATAGATCTAGACTTAGGCTTCTATCAAGTAGCTAAACACTACTATTTTCCAGGATGGCATCAACCTTCCTCTGCATTAGAATTAATGGTAAATTTAAATAAATGGAATGCGTTATCTGAAAGCCAAAAAGCTCAAGTAGAAGCTACATGTACAGAAAGTGTTGTATTAAGCTTGGCCATGGCTGAATCAAGGCAACCTAAAGCATTAGAAGAGTTACAAGCTAAAGGAGTTACTCTACATAGATGGCCAGATGAAATACTTAAAGTATTTGAAAATGCTTGGCATGAAGTTGTAGAAGAAGAAGCTGCAAAAGATGAAGATTTTGCAAGAGTTTGGGCATCTCTAAGTAAATTTAGAGAAAGCTATAAAACTTGGAAAGATCTAGGATTTGTAGATTAATCAAAATGTTATAATGTCATATTTATTACTAAATATGACATTATAAACTCTTTAATTTATTTATATTAAAAATATTCAAAGAAAGACTCCTATGAAAGATTTAGGTAATTTAGACTCCATTAAAAAACTAAGAAAAATGTTTTCAGGCTACCCGCAATCAACTTTAGGTATAGACGAAGTATTATATATAGATACTCAAAAAGGAATTGCTGCTGCAAGATATATTGCCAACGAAAGTATGTGTCACTCTGGGGGTATTGTGCAAGGTGGATTTATTACAGGATGGATAGATGCCGTAATGGCTCTTGCATGTATGTCAAAATGTGGACCAGATGCACTAGTTTTAACATTAGAAATTAAAGTAAATTTTTTAAATTCAGCAACAATAGGCAAAAACATCTCTACGGCAAAAGTAATTAAGAATACTAAGTCAATTGCATTTATAGAAGGAAAGCTAGAAAACGTTGAAGGAAAATTAATAGCTAATGGAACCTGTACTGCTAAATTAAAACCTAACTTTTATACAAATTAAATATTAATCTACATAACCAAGATTATGCCAAATTGCGTAATTTTCTCTAAAGCTCTTAAGCGAGCTCCATACTCTTTGAAATTCTGCATTTTTACTAGCCTCTTCTTCAACAACTATAGCCCAGTTTTCATTAAATAAAGCCATCATTTCAGGAGACCATTTGTGAATTTTAACTCCAAATTCCTTAAGTTTGTTAATGGCCTGCACCTGAACTGCTTCACTTTTTGCCAAACTATCTAAAAACGTTTCAGCGCATGTAACTTCAATCTGACCTTGCTGGGTTAATGTTAAAGAATTCCATAAGTCTAAATTTATCATTAATTCTCCTAAGCTTGCAGGCTGATGCCAGCCAGGAAAGTAATAATTATCAGCAATTGCATGAAACCCTAATTCTAAATCCATAGCCGGCATTCCATATTCCGTAGCATCAATAGTACCTAATTCCAAGGCAGCATATATATCACCGCCTGCCATTAATTGAGTAGATACCCCTAATTTTTCCATTACTTTAGCGCCCAGCCCTAAAAACCTCATTTTTAAACCTTTTAAATCTTCTACACTATTAATTTCTTCTCTAAACCATCCAGAGCCCTCTGGTGAGGTCGCCATACAATGAATAGAATGGATATTATGCGCATGATATATTTCTTTAAAGATATCATTGCCACCACCATATCTTAGCCAGGCTATATATTCACTTGGGTTTGGACCAAAAGGAAAAGTTGTAAAGAACTGCAAAGCAGGAATTTTTCCAGCCCAAAAAGCTGGAGAAGCCCAACCAGCATCAACACTGCCACTTGATACCGCATCAAATATTTCCATTGCAGGAACTAAAGCTCCAGGTTCAAAATATTTAATATTTATATTTCCTCCTGATATAGTATTGATTGTTTTTGACAACTTAATTCCAGTTTCCCCTAAAATAATCAAACTAGAAGGAAAAGCTGCAGCCATTTTAATATTAATTTTTTTAGAAGATTTACTAATATTTTTAGTTTTATCCTCATCTTGATTATTACAAGAGAATAATAAGATACTTAAAGTAAATATTAAGGTTAATTTAATAAAATTCATTTAATACCTCCCAAAGATTAATACTTTAAACTCTTTTTTATCATATTAACAAATACTTTTTGAAGTAATTATGATATTATTTGATTGAATCTTTTTAGAAAATTAAATTATGATTAATAAAAACATTAAATTGCATACCCCTTCTCTAATAATAGATAAATCATGCCTTTTAAAAAATATAAAGACAATGTCAAAATATGCCTCAATGAATAATATTAGTATAAGACCTCATGCTAAATCTCATAAAATGTCTAACATAGCAAAAATACAGCTAGAAAATGGTGCCGTGGGTGTATGTGTTGCAACATTATATGAAGCAGAAATAATGATTAAAAATAAAATTAAGGGGGTATTATTAACAACACCTATAACTAATCATCATGATAAAGAACGACTAAATAAGCTAATTAAATTATCTAAAACATTTATGATGATTATTGATAATTCTATTTCAATTAAATATCTTAATAGTCTTACCAGAAATAATATTAATAAAATTAATGTTTTAGTAGACTGTGATATTATGAAAGTAGGAAGCAATAAAATTTCACGAACTGGTGTACAATCTATTAAAGAAATTATAAATATTGCTAATCAAATACAAAATAATAAAAATATGAATTATAAGGGAATAACAGCCTACGCTGGAGATATTCAACATATTAATAATTATAATCAAAGAAAAATTGAAACGACTATTCGTCATACCCATTTAAAAAAAATTATAAATAGCTTAAAACAAAATAATTTATTTCCAAAAATTATTTCAGGTGGCGGAACTGGCTCACACGATATTGATACTAAAAGCAATTTATATACTGAATTGCAACCTGGAAGTTATATTTATAGTGATGTGGAATATGATAAAGTGTCTATTTATAAATCAATACCTAATCCATATAGCCCGGGTTTATTTATAGCCACATCAATTATTAGTATTATAGATAAAAATAATTTTATTATAGATGCAGGTTTAAAAGCTTTATCTACAGATTCAAAACTCTTACCAGTCCCATTAGGAAAACATCTATTAGGCTCAAAATATAGTTTTATGGGTGACGAACACGGTAAAATAACTTTACAAAAAAATTCTAAAAAAAAACCAATGCTAGGAGAAATAGTTTTTATTCAACCTACACATTGTGACCCAACAGTAAACCTCTATAACAACTGTAAAATAATAATTAATAAAAAAATACATGATATATGGAATATAGATGCTAGAGGCTATATATAAAAATATAATTACAATTTTTCTATTAAAAATTTTACTTTATTTAAATATAGATGATCCAAATGATTTTTAGGTTTTATTTCTAATGCACTAAGTAAAAGTCTTTTAGCATTTAATATATCCTGTTTTTCTTCTAACAAAATTAACCCATTTGCAACTTCATAAAGAATACCAATATTATTAATATCCAACTTTAAAGCAATTTTATAATGTTCTCGGGCTAGATCAGAAGTAGCTCCGTATAAAATTTTTGACATAAAACCAGCTTTATTAACTATTTCAGCATTCCAAGTGCCTTTTGAAATTTGAGCTGATACATTACTAGGGTTTAACTTAATGGCTTCATCTAAATGAAATGCAATTTTTTCTGCGTAACCTTGCTTTAATGCACTTAGCACTCCTATTAACTGACTATATCTTCCCATAGTATGAGCTACTTCTAAATGAGCTGCATCATTAGTTATATCTATTTCTAATGCTTTTTCAGCATAACCTCTAGCCTCTTTAAAAACCTTAAGTGCTTCCTCTCCTTCTAATATAAAATGCCCATATATTGCTAAAGTATTTGCACGAAATAGGAATGATTCAATTGATAAAATTTTTGAAGCAAGATTTACGGCTTCAATATATTTACCTTGATCAAAAAGAATATTTGATTCATCCATTATATTCTCTTCGGAAGAAACAGTTTTTATAGATAAAATTAATACAATTAAAATATGAACTATCTTTGTAATATATTTCTTAAATACCCTCATAATATTAACTTCCGTCATATAGACATAGCTGTTATTTAATAAAATCACTACAACAAAAGTAAACAAAGTCATATAAAAAAAACTTAACAAGTATTATATAGCGCTATTATTAATTTAAGTTAGGTAATATTAATAAAAATGTTTAACAACCTTAAGGGAAATAAAAATTATATTTTATTCTTTGCATGTATTGCTACTGCATTAGTTACTATAGACTTAGCATGTATATCAGTGGCATTACCAAAAATGTTGGGTTATTTTTCAGCGAGCAAAATAGAAATAGCTTGGATTATAACCGTATATTCTATTTCTACAGCTATCTGCATCCCACTTTTAGGATATTTATCAGAGAAATTTGGCAGAAAAAATATTTATTTAATAGGTATAGCAGGTTTTTCTATATTTTCAGCATTGTCTGGATTATCTCAAAACTTAGATCAAATACTTATATTTAGAGTACTACAAGGGGTTTTTAGTGCTCCGTTAGTAGCGTTAAGTCAATCTATAATCGTTAATGCATTTCCAGAAAAAGAAAGAGGCAAAGCTCTATCTTTTTGGACTTTAGGACTTTTAATTGGACCTCTAATTGGACCGCTTTTGGGAGGGTATTTTGCTGAACATTATAGTTGGAGGTGGGTGTTTCTAATAAATGTCCCTATTGGGATTATTGCTTTTATAGGTTCATATATATGCTTAGAAGAAAACAAGATAAATAAAAAGATTAAATTTGCTTTTCTTAGCTTTATCTTTTTAGCTTTAGGTGCATCTAGTATGCAGCTTGTTCTTGATAGAGGTCAAATACTAGACTGGTTTTCTTCCAACTATATTATAAACTTGACTATATCAGCAGGTATATTTCTATTTCTCTTTTTTTTACTTTATTTTATAAAAAGTAAAACCTTATTTCCTAAAGAAATATTCTTTGATTCAAATTATCTAGGAGGGTTAATTTTTGTTTTTTTATTTGGATTACTTTTAGTTCCTCCTTTTATTCTATTGCCTGACTTTTTATCCTCTTTAGGCGGCTACCCTATAGATAAAATAGGTTTAATTATAACAACTAGTGGGATTGGAGGAATGATAGGAACTTTAACAGCTTCAAGACTTTTATCTTATGGATATTATAAGTCCCTTATGATTATTGGTTTATTGTGTTACATGATAGGTCAATATTATATGACCCTATGGAATTCAGACGTAACAATGAATATGATGATTATAAATGGAATAATTAGAGGTACAGGAATAGGTCTTTTTTACCCAGCACTAGCGACTGCAACATATGTATCTCTTCCATCAAAGTTTAGGGACCATGGGGCTAGCTTATTTCAATTTATAAGAAACCTTGGATCGGCGGTAGCAATAGCTATAATTGTAATTTTAATGGATAGATTTTATAAAACTAATATGTCAGAATTAAGTTATAGAGTTAAAGATAATTATAACCAAAATGAAGGTTTATTTCATAATTATAATATATACCCATTAAGTATTAATGATACCAACTATTTTATTAAGCTTATTGCTGAGGAATCACACCTTATATCATTTGTGAATATAATGTATATACTAACATTTTTACCATTGATATTTTTTCCTTTTTTTCTCTTATTTAAATCTAAACAAAGGTAAGTATATGCAAAATAATAAAAATATTCACCAAAAATTATCTATTTATAAAAATATATTCGAGGAAAATGTTAGATGGGGAGATACAGATGGTTATAACCATGTAAATAATGTTTCTATTTCAAGATATTTTGAAAGTGCTCGAGTTAATATAATAAGAAATTTAGAAACAGAAAAATATAGTTTTGTAATAGTAAACTTTAATATTAACTATATAGGTCAAATATTTTATCCAAGTAAGATAATAATAGGAACATATATTAGTAGAATTGGAAACAAATCTATAACATTTGACCAAGCTCTATTTGTAAACAATACATGCAAGGCTTCAGCTAAAAGCATCCTTGCTTATGCAGACATAAAAGAATCAAAATCCTATAAAATTTCTAAATCAATAATATTGAAATTAAATAAAATTTATGGGGCGAATGACGAGACTTGAACCCGCGACCCCCGGTACCACAAACCGGTGCTCTAACCAACTGAGCTACACCCGCCATAAATTGTTACCAATTTAATACTAAATATTATCAAAATAAACAAATAGAATATTACAAATAACAAATAAATAAAATATTATGTATAAATTTTAATCATCAAATGATTATTTTTGCGACATATTTATAATTTTATGTTATTAAATAGATAATTTTAATAGAGTTTTCACTATTTTAGAGTTGGCACAAAACATGCTTATAATAAAGATATTAATATAGTATTAAAACTTTAAGGAGTTAAAAATGAAAAAAATTGAAGCTATTATAAAGCCATTCAAACTTGACGAAGTAAAAGATGCTCTTCAAGAGGCTGGTGTTCACGGTATTACAGTAACTGAAGCTAAAGGTTTTGGAAGACAAAAAGGTCATACGGAACTTTATAGAGGAGCTGAATATATTGTAGATTTTTTACCAAAATTAAAAATTGATATTATAATTGCAGATAATTTATTAGAACAAGCTATAGAAGCAATTCAAAAATCAGCTCACACCGGTAGGATTGGTGACGGCAAAATTTTTGTAACTAATATAGAACAAGCAATACGAATAAGAACTGGTGAAACGGGTGATACTGCAATTTAAATAATCTTGAATAACTAATAAGGAATGGGAAATATGGCTAAAAAGAGTACAAAATCAAAAACAAATACAGCTAAATCTATCATGAAAATGATTTCTGATAAAGATATCGCTTTTGTAGATTTTAGATTTACTGATCCAAGAGGAAAATGGCAACATACTGCCCAAACAGTAAGCTCTTTGGATGAAGATGTATTAAATGAAGGAATTATGTTTGACGGTTCATCTATAGCTGGCTGGAAAGCTATTAATGAGTCAGATATGATTCTACAACCTGATTTTGATAGTGCTGTCTTAGATCCATTTACCGCACAACCTAGCCTAATATTATTTTGTGATATAATTGAGCCAAGTACAGGAAAAAGATATGATAGAGACCCTAGATCAACAGCTATTAGGGCAGAAGAATACGTAAAAGCTTCAGGGATTGGAGATACTGTTTACTTTGGTCCAGAAGCTGAATTTTTTGTGTTTGATGATGTTAAATGGAATGTTTCTCAAAATAATACAGGTTATCAAATAGATTCTGAAGAAGGTCCATATAATTCAAATTCTGATTTTGATGGAGGAAATGTGGGGCACAGGCCAAAAGTTAAAGGTGGCTATTTTCCAGTTGCTCCAGTGGACTCTATGACAGATATCAGAGCTGAAATGGTAACATCTATGATGGAGATGGGACTTCCTATGGAGAAACATCACCATGAAGTTGCGCCATCACAAAATGAACTAGGTTTTAAATTTGGTCCTATGAAGAAAACAGCAGATTGGATTCAAATTTATAAATATTGTGTACATATGGTAGCTCATTCTTATGGAAAAACTGCAACTTTTATGCCTAAACCTATAGTTGATGATAATGGATCGGGAATGCATTGCCATCAATCTATCTGGAAAGGGAATACTCCTGTTTTTGCTGGGAATAAGTATGCTGGTTTAAGTGAAACATGTCTATATTACATAGGAGGAATAATAAAACATGCTAGAGCTTTAAATGCATTTACTAATGCAAGTACTAATTCTTATAAAAGATTAGTTCCAGGTTTTGAAGCACCTGTTCTTTTGTCCTACTCTGCTCGAAATAGGTCAGCGTCTATGAGAATACCTTATGGAACTAGTAAAAATGCTAAAAGGGTTGAAGTTAGATTTCCTGACCCAACAGCTAACCCTTATTTAGCCTTTTCTGCAATGTTAATGGCCGGAATGGATGGCATTAAAAATAAAATACATCCTGGAGACCCGATCGAAATGGATCTATATGACTTATCACCTAAGCAACTTGCTAAAATTCCAACAGTTGCAGCAAGTCTTTCGGAAGCGCTAGCTGCTTTAGACAAAGATAGAGCCTTTTTAACAGAAGGTGGAGTATTTAGTGATGGACAAATAGATGCATACATTGAACTTAAAAAAGAAGAAGCTCAAAGAGTTGATTATACTCCTCATCCAGTAGAGTTCGATATGTACTATTCTTGCTAAAAAATAATTTAGGTAAAAGCTGTAAGGTTATATTCCTTACAGCTTTTTCTATATATAGTTACTAATTTTTTTTCATATACTAAATATATTACTTGATGGTTACCAATAATATTATTATACGTTAGACATGCTTGATTTATTTGATAAAAAGCCAAAAAAAGAAAATTCATACGAAGCTAAAGATATTGAAGTCCTTGAGGGATTGGAACCTGTAAGGCAAAGGCCTGGAATGTACATTGGAGGTACTGATAAAAAGGCTCTTCATCATCTAGCATCAGAAATAATAGATAATTCTATGGATGAAGCAGTAGCAGGTTATGCAACTACAATAAGTATTACACTTAAAGATAATAACAAATTATGCATTAAAGATAATGGTAGAGGTATTCCCGTTGATAACCACCCAAAACGTCCAAAATTATCTACCTTAGAAGTAATATGTACTACTCTTCACTCAGGTGGAAAATTTAACTCGAAAGCCTATAATACATCTGGAGGACTTCACGGAGTAGGATTATCAGTAGTTAATGCCCTTTCAGAAGACCTTTTAATTGAAGTTAATAGAGATAAAAACCTATGGAGACAAGAATTTGCAAAAGGAATTCCTAAATACAAAATAAAAAAAATACAGGAAAGTAATAAAAAAGGCACCTATATAGAATTTATTCCAGATCGTGAAATATTTGGCTACGAAGTAAATTTTGATGCTAAAATTCTTCGTGATATGTCTGAATCAAAAGCATATTTATTTAGAGGAATAACTATTAATTGGGAAGTTGAATCAGATATTCTGGAGAATAGAGAAAAACATAGTTATAATTTTCCTGATGGTATAAAAGATTTTTTAGTAAATAAATTATCAAATGGTCCTTTGTTAATTGAAGAAATATTTTGTGGTAAAACAAATTTAGATTCTAAGGAGGAAATAATTGAATGGGCAATATGCTGGCCTATCAAACTAGATTCTAACTTATTGAGTTTCTGTAATACTATCCCTACAATTGAAGGAGGAAGTCACGAAAATGGTTTCAAGACCGGTTTAACAAGAGCTATGAGATCATTTGGAGAAATAAATAATATAAAAAAATCTGAAAAAATATCATCTGAAGATTTATTAGGTAGGTCATATGGTATTATATCAATTTTTATAACAAATCCACAATTTCAAGGACAAACCAAAGAAAAGCTGTCATCCCCAAAAACACAAAAATCTATTGAAAATTTTTTAAAAGATCACTTTGAGCTATGGTTAAACAATAACTTAGAAATTGCAAAATATTTATTAAGTGAAACCATTAATAGATCTGAAGAAAGAATACGTAGAAAAAAAGATAAAGATTTAAGCAAAAACAACTTAATTAAAAAAATATATTTGCCTGGAAAACTAGCGGACTGCTCACAAAAAGAAGCAAAAGGTTCGGAATTATTTATTGTTGAAGGAGATTCTGCAGGTGGTTCCGCAAAACAGGCAAGAAAAAGAGAAAACCAAGCAATATTAGCTTTAAGAGGAAAAATACTGAATGTTGCTTCATCTACCATAGATAAAATGGAACAAAATAAAGAACTTAGCGACTTAAAAAAAACACTAAACTGCGGAACAAGAGAAAAATTTGATATAGAGAAGCTAAGGTATGAAAAAATAATAATAATGACTGATGCAGATGTAGATGGAGCACATATTACCTCATTATTATTGACATACTTTTTTCAAGAAATGAAAGAATTAGTAACGGCAGGCATGTTATATCTAGCTCAACCTCCACTCTATAGAATTACACAAAAAGATATTACATTTTATGCAATGAATGATGAGCATAAAGATGAGATCATAAAAAAACATTTTAAAACTAATAGTAAAGTAGATATTAGTAGATTTAAAGGTTTAGGAGAAATGCCTGCAAGACAATTAAAAGAAACTACAATGGACGTTAACAATAGAATTTTATTAAGGGTAAGTTTACCTAAAGATATAGTTCCTGAAACTTCGGTATTTGTAAATAATGTTATGGGGAAAAACCCAGAGAAAAGGTTACAATTTATAAAAGATAAATTGAAAGCAAACGAAATTAATTTTGTAGATTAATATATAATATCTATTTATAAATCATTTGAGTGTATGAAATATAAATAATAAGTTTCCTATTAATAATTTAAGGATTGATATGACTGAAAAATATGATGTTTTTATAAAAAATGGTGATGTAGTTATAGGACAAACTATAGAAAAATTAAATATAGGGATTAAAGATCAAAAGATAACTCTATTAACTACAAATTTAAATTATGAAGCAGAAGAAGTTATTGATGCAAAAAATCTAACTATTATGCCAGGTGTAATTGATAGCCAAGTACATTTTAGAGAGCCTGGTTCAGAACATAAGGAGGACATGAATACTGGAACACAAGGTGCAGCTCTAGGAGGAGTTACCAGTATTTTTGAAATGCCTAATACATATCCTCCGACTGCTACTGTAGAGTTACTGAATGATAAATTAGAATTAGCTAAAGGTAGAATGTGGGTAAATTATGCTTTTTTCGGGGGAGCTACAGGAGGAAATATATCATCGTTGCCAGAACTAGAAAAAGTTCCAGGTTGCGTAGGAATAAAGATTTTTATGGGATCTTCAACAGGAAATTTACTTGTAGCAGATGATGAAACTTTATTAAAAGTACTTAAAAGTAGAAAAAATAGAGTTGCAGTTCATGCCGAAGATGAGCCTAGGTTAATCGCAAGAAAAAGTTTAATAAAAAATAATGATGTAAATTATCACCCTATATGGAGAGATGAAGAAACAGCATTAAAAGCAACTAAGCGTGTAATAAAAGCTGCAAATGCATCCAAATTACCTGTACATATATTACATATTACAACAGAAGAAGAAATTGAATATATTAAAAATAATAAAGAATATATTAGTGTTGAAGTTACTCCACAGCACTTAACTTTAAATGCTCCAGAATGTTATAATGAACTCGGTACATTCGCACAAATGAATCCTCCTATTAGAACTAAAAGACATTTAGATGCCTTATGGAGAGGAATAAATGATGGTGTTGTTGATGTTATAGGGTCGGACCATGCTCCTCATACTAAAGAAGAAAAACTAAAACCATACCCTGAAAGCCCTTCTGGTATGCCAGGTGTTCAAACATTATTACCAATTATGCTAAACCACGTGAATAATGGTAAAATTAGTATATTTAAATTATGTGAATTAATATCTACTAACCCTGCTAGACTGTATAAAGCTTTTAATAAAGGAGAAATTAAATTAGATTATGACGCGGATTTAACAATAGTTGACCTAAGTAAAGAAGTTAAAATAACTGATGAAATGATGGCAAATAAATCTGGTTGGACACCGTATAACAATAAAACTGTAAAAGGCTGGCCAGTAATGACTATTGTGAATGGTAAAATCATAATGAAAGACGGGAAATTAATAGATATCCCTAATGGCAAACCAGTAATATTTGACAGAAAATGAAAATAAAATGTTTTAAAATAAATAGTTATGCTATTTACTTTATAATTTTATTAATTATATTTAAAATTTTTTCATCTTATGCTGAGAGCATTGAAACATTTGATATACCGAATGATTTTAAAGAAAATGCCTTAGTTTTAGATTATAATGAATCCATAACAGGTGTTATATCAATTAAGCCAGAAGACAGTTCTTTTGCAGAATATACATGGCTAAAATTATATAAAATAAAAGATAAAGACTTAATTCTTAGTGAATGGCTTTATGATAGGTTACATCACGAAGTTCATAATATTATTAATGTTGAAAGATTATTAAGAGGACCAGATAGCCCTATTCTAGAAGCTAGAATGAATTATTCATTAACAGACACCCCTTCAATTGATAAGACTATTAAAATAGCTACTATTAATCCTGAATTATTTTGTGAAGACATAGTTGAAGGGTTTAATAAAGAGGGAAAATATTCCCAACTCTATTGTTCCTATCCATTAGGACTATTTAAATTTTATTTAGTTTTAAGGCTTCAAAAAATAAATAATATATATTATTATGTGGGAGCAAGTGCTCTGAACCATATAAGAATTAGAAAGATATTAGAAATTGCTAATACTTTTTCTCTTAATTAATAAGGAAATTAAATGTCTTCTTCACAAGAAAAAAAGTTAACTGAAATAAATAAACAAGATTTTAGAACTTCAACTTGGTCTGATATCTTTCTTTTGAAAGACCAGCTATCAGAAGAAGAGATCATGATTAAAGAAACTGCTGCTAATTATGCACAAGATAAATTAATGACTCGCGTGCTCGATAATAATCGTAATGAAAGTTTTGATAAAAATATATTTAAAGAAATGGGTGCAATTGGCTTACTAGGGTCAACTATTAAAGGTTATAACTGCCCAGGTGTTTCATATGTTGCATATGGTTTAATAGCTAGAGAGATTGAACGAGTAGACTCTAGCTATAGATCATGCATGAGCGTACAATCTAGTTTAGTAATGCACCCAATTTATACATTTGGTTCTGAAGATCAAAAAAATCGTTTTTTACCCAAACTTGCATCAGGAGAATATGTTGGAGCTTTTGGCCTAACAGAACCTAATCATGGGTCAGATCCGGGAAGTATGGAAACTAAAGCTGTAGAAAGTAAAGGTGGATATATTTTAAATGGATCAAAAACATGGATAACAAACTCTCCAATTGCTGATATTTTAATTATATGGGCTAAAGATGAACAAAATATATTAAGAGGGTTCATAGTAGAAAGAGGATTTAAGGGTATAGAAACTCCAGCCCTTAAAGGAAAATTTTCTTTAAGAGCTTCTACTACTGGTATGATTCATTTGTCTGACGTTTTTGTTCCTGAAGAAAACAAACTTCCACTTGTTAAATCTTTTAAGGGTCCTTTTTCTTGCCTTGACTCTGCAAGATACGGTATAGCATGGGGTGCATTAGGTGCTGCTGAATTTTGTTGGCATGCTGCGTTACAATATACATTAGATAGAAAACAATTTGGTAAACCTTTAGCAGCAAATCAATTAATACAAAAAAAATTAGCTGATATGCAAACAGAAATCAGTCTTGCCCTTCAAGGCAGTTTGAGAGTAGGTAGATTAAAAGATGACGGTAAATCAACTCCCGATATGGTCTCATTGATAAAAAGAAATAGTACAGGTAAAGCTCTAGAGATAGCAAGAATAGCTAGAGATATGCATGGCGCAAATGGTGTTAGCGATGAATACCATGTAATAAGGCATGTAATGAATCTAGAAGCAGTTAATACCTATGAAGGAACACATGATATTCATGCGTTAATTCTAGGTAGAGCTCAAACGGGTATTTCAGCATTTTAATTAGATTAATTATCTTCTATTAATTTAATTATTGCGGAGTAATCTAAGCCTCCATTACCTTTCTTTATAAAATCTTTATACATATCTAAAGCTAAAGAACCTAAAGGTGTATTTAAATTTACGGATGCTGCTGCTGACTGAGCTAAGGATAAATCTTTTACCATCATACTTGCTGCAAAACCTGGTTTAAAATTTTTATTTGCTGCTGCTGTTTCTATAATATTAGCTACTGGCAAATGATTCAACATGGCCCAAGACATACCGGTTGCTTTAGAGCTAATTTCAAAAAACTTACTTTGATCTAAGCCTAGTTTTTTGGCCATTGTAAATGATTCACTAAGAGCTATCATAGTTATACCTAAAATCATATTATTACATATCTTTGCTGCCTGTCCAGAACCTAAATCTCCTGCATGAACCACTTTTTTACCCATATCCTTTAAAATTGGTAATGCTAAATTAAAAGTTTCTTCTTTTCCACCTACCATAAAAGTTAAAGTTCCATTATCAGCCCCTACTATTCCTCCGGATACTGGAGCATCTATAATATGCATATTATTTTGATTGGCTTTAATTCCAACAGCTTTTATGCTTTCAATATCAATTGTAGAACAATCTATTAATAAAGTATTTTCTTTGCTATTATCAATAATACCTGATTTTTCTAAGTATACCTCTCTTACATGAGCACCTTCAGGCAGCATAGTAATAACAACATCTCTATCTTTAACAGTACTAATAATATCAGAGCAACCAATGCATCCTTTATTATTAAGCTTATCTATTATACCTTTATTAAGATCGTATATATTAACTTCATGTTGAGCATTAACTAAATTTAATGCCATACCACTTCCCATGTTCCCTAGTCCTATAAATCCTATTTTCATATTATATCCCTACTTGATTATATTTTTAAATCATCTTTTCCTAAAGACTTAAAGTGAGAATTAACAAGTTTACTACTCACATTTTCAACTTTAGCAGGATTCCATATTGGTTTAAAATCTTTATCAACTAAAACAGATCTTACTCCTTCATAAAAATCAACTCCTGCCATACAAGACTGCGATAACCTATAGTCCATAATTAAATTGTCTTTAAAAGATTTGTATTTAGCCAACCTTAATTGTTTCAGACTAATTTTTAGACTAGTAGGAGAAGATTTGTTTATAGCATTTAAAGCTTCTTGAGCCCATATATCATTAGAACTCTCTAATAGCGAAATAATTTTTTCAACTGTATTATATTTAAAAATACTATTTATATTTTTATTTAATGACGGAAATATAATTGAATTTGTATTTTCAGAATATTCATCAATAATTTTATGAATAGACCTCATATTTTTAATATTAATCAAGCGTTTTTCAAGAGAACTAAAGTTGTTTCTGCTTATACAATAATTCGCTATTCCTAATTCTATTAGGTCTCCACTAACTAACCTTTTGCCAGTTAATGCAACATAGATACCAATATTATTTTTTAACTTGGATAAAAAATTGACAGAACCAACATCTGGGAAAAGACCTATAGTAGTCTCCGGCATTGCAAACTTAACATTTTCAGACACAACTACTATACTACTATGCATTGCAATACCTACTCCACCTCCCATACAAATTCCATTTACAAAAGAGATTATAGGTTTTTTATATTTTTTTATTAAATAATTAAGTTTGTATTCTCTATAAAAAAAATTTTTTCTTAATACATTGCTATTAGTAAACTTTTCTTCATAAAAACTTTTTACATCACCTCCTGCACAAAAAGCTTTTTCTCCTTCACCTTTAAAAATTACTAATTTAATATTTTTATTTTTATTAATATTATTTAAACACTCTTCTATACTAGTAATCATTTCATAATTAAGTGCATTTAAATTATTAGGCCTATTAAGCGTGATAATTGCTGCATTTCCATTTTCTCTATATTTGATAGACATATATCATCTACGTATTTGCTAATAAGGATCTAGAAATAACAACTCTCATAACTTCATTAGTACCTTCTAAAATTTGATGAACTCTTAAATCTCTAACATATCGCTCAATTTCATACTCAGCTAGATAACCATAACCTCCATGTAATTGAAGAGCTTCATTACATATTGAAAACCCTATATCAGTAGCAAATCTTTTTGCCATTGCACTCATCTTAGTTGCATCTTGTCCTAAATTATCTATTTCTGAAGCTGCTTTTAATACCATTAACCTTGCAGCTTCTAGTTGTGTTGCCATATCTGCTAATTTAAATTGTGTGGCTTGAAAATCTGCTATTTTTTTTCCAAATTGGGTTCTATCATTTACATAAGCTAAGGATTTTTCTAAGCAAATTCTTGCAGCACCTAAAGAACAAGATGCAATATTTATTCTACCACCGTCTAATCCTTGCATTGCAATTTTAAAACCCTCTCCTTCTTTACCTATTAAATTTTTTATTGGAACTTTACAGTTTTCAAATATTACTTGTGCAGTAGGTTGAGAATTCCAGCCCATTTTATCTTCTAATTTACCAAATGATAAACCTTCAGAATCTTTATCAATTAATACACACGAAATGCCATTTGGACTTTTATCACCTGTTCTTACCATTGTTAAATAAGTATCAGATATAGTTGCACCAGAAATAAAAGCTTTTGTTCCATTTAATACATAATAATCACCCTCTTTAATAGCAGAAGTACTTAATGCCGCAGCATCAGAACCTGACCCTGGTTCCGTTAAGCAATAGGAAGTTATATATTCCATACTTAATAATTTTGGTAAATATTTATCAAAATGATACTTTGTCCCGTATTTAGAAACCATCCAAGTAGCCATATTATGTATAGATATGAAAGCTGCTGTTGAAGGGCAAGCAGTAGATAATTCTTCAAATATAATTGCTGCATCTAACCTACCTAGGCCAGTTCCACCAAGTTTTTCATCTACATATATACCTCCTAGTCCTAAAGTTGCAGCTTCTCTTAACACATCAATTGGAAGTGTTTTTTCCTTATCCCATTTATTTGCATAAGGCGCCATTTTATCTATAGCAAAAGATTGTATCATAGATTTAAATGCAATTTGATCATTACTTAGAGAAAAATCCATACCATATCCAATAAATCAAAATTATTAATTATTGTATTTTTTGATTAAACTCCTTATTAAAGAAAAGGAATTTTGAAAAAGAAACACTAATATAATATAATATAGTTCTAACTAATTAGGAAATATATATGAATGATAATTATATAAGTATTACTGCCGCTTCTTATCCTACAACAAGAATGAGAAGAAATAGGCAGACTGATTGGAGTAGAAGGTTAATTGAAGAAAATAGATTTTCTGTTAATGATTTAATTTTACCTATATTTATTACAGACGGTAATCAAAAAACTGCTATTGATTCTATGCCAGGTGTTTATAGAATTCCAATTGATCAAATTATTGAGTATGTACAAGAAGCTAAAGAATTAGGTATACCTGCGATAGCACTTTTTCCTGAAACAAATGCTTCTCTAAAAGATGACAAAGGATCTGAAGCATTAAATGAAGAAAACCTAGTATGCAGAACAACTTCATTAATTAAAAATAATATTAAGAATATAGGAATAATAACGGATGTGGCTCTAGATCCTTATACAAGTCATGGTCATGATGGACTATTAAAAAATAATGAAATATTGAATGATGAAAGTATAGAAATTTTATGTAAACAGGCCATTATTCAAGCTAAAGCAGGCTCAGATATGATAGCTCCTAGTGATATGATGGATGGAAGAATAGGTTTAATTAGAAAAGAGCTAGATAAGAATGGCTTTAAAAATACTCAGATTATGTCTTACGCTGCAAAATTTGCTTCTTGCTTCTATGATCCCTTTAGAAATGCAATTGGTTCGGAATTAAATTTAAGTATAAAGTCTAAAAAAAGTTATCAAATGGACTACCGCAATTCAGATGAAGCATTGAGAGAAGTTAGCTTAGATATTTCCGAGGGAGCTGATATGATTATGATAAAACCAGGTATGCCCTATTTGGATATAATTTATAGAATAAAATCTACCTTCAAAATGCCTACCTATGCATACCAAGTGTCAGGAGAATATTCTATGCTCATGGCTGCCGTAAATAATAAATACTTAGATAAAAATAAAGCTATTATAGAATCTCTTAGTTGCTTTAAAAGAGCGGGTGCAGATGGGATTTTAAGTTATTTTGCAATAGATGCAGCTAAATTAATAAAACAAGGTTAATTATTTATGCTTAATAATATAAATTTATTATCAATAGCTCCTATGATGGATAGAACAGATTTACATTTTAGAAATTTATTAAGATTAATTTCTAAAAACACTCTTCTGTATACAGAAATGATTAATACAAATGCTATAATACACGATCAGAATAATAGATTTAATATAGAATCTGACTGTAAAGGACCAATAGCTTTACAGATAGGATGCTCTGACCCTAGTTCTGCAGCTAAAGCTGCAAAAATATTTTCAAAATCAAATTTTCAAGAAATTAATATTAACTGTGGATGTCCTTCAAATAAAGTAGTAAATGGTAATTTTGGTGCATGCTTAATGAAAGAACCTAAAAAAGTTGGAGATATGATTGAAGCAATAAAAGAAAATTGCGACATTCCTATTACCATAAAAACTAGAATTGGTTTAGATAATTATGATACGGACCAATTTCTTGAAGAATTTATTTCTGAATTAGATAATAAAAATATTTCTACGGTTATAATCCATGCACGCATAGCTATTCTAAAAGGGTTATCTCCACATGAAAACAGAACTATTCCTCCTATAAATTATGAAAGAGTAAAGTTTATAAAAGAATCTTTTAATCACATGAAAGTCATAGTAAACGGTGGTATTAACACTTTAAATGACGCAAAATATTTCTTACAAGACTTTGATGGGTCAATGATTGGAAGAGCAGCTTGGGACAACCCATGGATGTTTAGCAACGCTGATAATATATTTTTTAATAAAAGTATTAATATTTCTAGATATGAAATAATTAATAATTATTTAGAATATGCAAGTAAGTATATCTCTTTAGGTCATACTCAGCGTAGATTAATTCGTCCACTTTTTAATATGTTCTATGGAGTTCAAGGATCTAAATTATGGAAACAGCAATTAAATGATATTGCTAACAATAAAATAGATATAAGTAGCATTTCTGATTTGGCATACCAAATAGAAGATATGATAGTCGATGCTGCTTAGCTATATAGAGTTTTTTTATTAAAAGACCCAAATGCTAACATAAATGAAGGTAAAATCAATAAATTTAATATAGTTGATGTAGCCAATCCTCCTATGATTATGGATGCCATAGGGCCCATTATTTCTCTACCGGCATTATCCGCATCAAAAGCTATAGGAAGCATAGCTAAGCCTGTAACCAGTCCAGTCATTAATATAGAAGGAAGCCTTTCCTTTGCTCCTTTAATAGCAGTTTCTTGATTCCAGTCATATCCAGATTTAAATACTAAATATTGGTAATGTGATACTAACATAATAGAATTTCTAAGAGTTATTCCAAATAAAGTAACAAACCCAACAATTGAACCAATAGATAACAATCCACCACCTAATATTGCTGCAATAACACCTCCAATAAGAGCAAATGGTAAATTAATTAATATTAAAAAAGTATTTTTTATATTTCCTATAGCTATTAAAACTAAAAATAAAACTCCAATTAATACTAAACTAGACGTTGTAATTAATTCTATACGTGCTTTTTTTCCCTCAACTGCACTCCCCTTAATATTTGTGTAAATATTACTTCCTAAGTCTGTATTATCAATTATAGAATTGATCTCTTTTAAAGCTACATTAGTTGTTCCGTTTTTAGCTTTAGCTGTAATAACTTGTACCTTACGACCAGAGTCATGGAGTATATTATATCTACCTTTAGTAATAAATATGTTAGAGACATCATCAAGTTTGAAAGATTGCTCATCTTTATTAATTAGAACTATATTTTTTAGTTTATTAATATGATCTAAACTACCTTTATCTTTATAAGACAAAACAATTGGTATCTTAATCATATCTTCATAATAACTATCAATGACAACCCCATCTAATGCTGCATTAATTAAAGCATATGTTTCATCAATAGAAATATTATGCATAGCAAATAATTTATGATTTAATTCAATATTTATTTGTGGTTTACCTAAAATTGATTTTAATTGTATATTTTGCAAAGCAGCACTATCTATCAATTTTTTATACAACTTTGAACTAGCAGTATCTATTTCATCCAAATTATTTCCAAAGATTTGGAGCACAATTGGAGAACTATAACCAGAAGATGTTTCATCAACTCTTTCTATTAAAAAAGAGTTAGCTTCAAAAGATATTCCAGGAGTATTAACTAATATATCTTTGATTTTATTAAAAATAATCTGCTGTTTTTCTCCGCTTAAGCTCTCTAATTCAACCTCAAATTCAGAATAATGACTTCCAAAAGTATCTGCTCCCCTTTCTGCTCTACCTGCCCACTGAGACATAGTTTTTACGCCCTCAATATCTAATACATTATTCGTAATAATATTTCCTAATCTAATAGTTTCAGAAAGGGAAGTTCCAGTTAAAGATGAAGTATGTATCATAAAATGTCCTTCTCTTAATTCAGGCAGAAAACCTAGCATTAGTTTAGGTAATAAAAATATTCCAGAAGAACAAATTAATAGAGCACAAATAGAAGAAATTTTAGGAAACTTTGACAAAAAATATAGACATTTTTCATAACTGGGATTAATTAACTTAATAATTAATGGGTCTTTTTTTTCTGTATATTTATTAAAACTAATACTTGCTAAAGCAGGCGTAAGTGTAAGTGCAGATATTAATGATGAAAATATTGCTAATATATAAGCTATCCCTAATGGAGCAAACATTCTACCTACTACACCAGACAAAACTAATAATGGAATAAATACTAACATTACAATTAATGAAGCAAATACAACAGATCCTCTTACTTCTATAGAAGCACGATATATAACTTTTAAATTATGAAGAGGTATATTTAATTTTCTATTTTCTCTTAACCTTCTTAATATATTCTCCACATCAATAATCGCATCATCTACTACTTCACCTAGAGCTATTGCTAACCCACCTATTACCATTATATTTAGACTCGTACCTGTACTCAAAGTAAGAATAGAAGCTAGAATTAATGAAACTGGAATAGCTAAAGCAGAAATAAGAGCTGCCTTTAAATTTGACATAAATAATATTAATACTAGCAGAACTAATATACCTCCAATAGCTAAATGATCTAAGATACTATGCAGACTTTTTAAAATATAATTTGCAGGCCTAAAAATTTGATTATTAAGTTGAATATTATTTTTTAATGTTAGCTTCCTCAAACCAATAAAAGCTTCATCTAATGCTTCAGTAACAGCAACTGTGTCTGCATTTAGTTGCCCTATAACCATTACAATTACACCAGGTTTTCCTTCTATAGTTGCCTTACTTATCTCTCTAGATGCATTAAACTCTATAGTTGCAACATCACTTAATTTAATAACCCTTCCAGATTTATTTACTATATTAATAGATTTAATTTTTTTAAGAGAGATAAAATTATTTTGAATGACTTGTATTTCTTGATTACTAGTAACTAACGAACCAAATATGTTTAAATTAGCATTTTCAAGATTTTTTATTACTAAATCTATTGAAATTGAATATTCAACTAATTTATCCTTATTTAAAATTATATTTAATTGTTTTTGCTCCCCACCAAATATATTAACATCAGCAACACCTTTTACAGATAATAATGCCGGAGCAACATGCTGTTCAACAAAAGTCCTTAAATCAAGCAAGCTGTTATTATTTGATGAATAACCAATAGTCATAATTGTAGCTGCTGAAGAAGCTAAAGGCATCATAATTGGAGACTTAACAAATTTAGGAAGTATATTTTTTGCTACATTTAACCTTTCTATTACTAATTGTCTATTCTTGCTGTGTGATGAACTTTCATTAAAAGTTAAGGTTAATACCGATAATCCTGCTATAGATTCAGATCTAAGATATTCTATATTTGGAATACCACTTAAAAGGGATTCTAAAGGTCTAGTAACACTACTTTCTACTTGTTCCGAAGATAAACCTAGTGCTTCAGTTTGAATAATTACAAGTTTTGGCGAAAATTCCGGAAAAATATCTAAAGAAGTTTGAAAAAGTTTCCAACTACAAAATATTGTAAGCAATGATATAAAAGCAATGATGATATAAGGCTTATAAATTGAAAAACGAATTAAAGAATAAAACATGCTAATAACTAATCATCATCTTCTTGCATTATTTGCGTTCTAAACTCTTCAGCAAATAATACTTGAGCACCAGATGTTACAATATTATTGTTTTTTAATTCCTCATTCAGAAATAATTGGCCATTATGCATAATATTAAATTTACTTAATTCATATCTAGTATAGATATAATTTTTTTCTTTAAAATAAGACCAAATTTTACCATTATGATATATTAAAGCATTTTCAGGAATAAAATAACCCTCCACAGAATCTGCAGTATTGACATGAACTGTAATTTTTCTTTCCGGCGATAAGTTGTCACCATCTAAGTAAAATAATCCAACATTACCAATAAGTTTTGTAGCCTCATCATACAAAGTTAAATAGGTTAGACTTTTACTCTTATAGAAATAATCAGTATTACTATTTTTATATTCTATATTTTCAATTACAATTATAGATGAAAATTTATTAACTATATTATTATATACAACCCTTTCGTCTATAATATCATTTAGAAAAAAATCACCAAAAGATATTTTAATTTTAGTAGATATATTTTTTAATTTTTTATTTAAGAGAATTATTTCTGAATTTATAGACATAAGTTTATATTTAGATTCTTCTAAATTTTTTAAAGGTACACTACCTTGTGAGTCATATAGAATTTTAAGGCGGTCATAATTACTTTTCAGATATTTTTTTTTAATATTTACTCTATCTAATTGTAATTTGATTAAATCAAATATTTCAACAAATTCTATTAATTTTTTAGGATTAATAGATAAAGCACTTTTCTCTTCTTGAAGTATAACAATTTGTTTTTTTAACAATTGGCTTGATATACCAGCAAGTTTATATTCTTCTGGTGACAATAGAATAGCTACCTTATCTTTATAAGTTACTAATCTATTAACTTTAATGTCATCATCGGTACCTTCTTCATTTAAGCCCAATTCTTGATCATTCTTAAATGAAGTATCAGAATAATTATTCGAAAAAAATAAATAAGCAAAGGACCCAAGAATAATAATAGATAATATATATATTAATATCTTCATTTTAATATACCTTCATTTATATGCGAGAAATAGTCTATTGGGTAATATGCATTTTGCGGAATATAACTTCCTTTAAAATAACTTTGTCCTAAACTGTCTTCAAATTCAAATAAAGAGGTCATTCTAGAAAAATTTGTATTAGATATTAATTTCTCTCTTTGTAATATTAATAATTCAGCTGTTTTTATATTTAATATACTTAATTGACCACTATTCTTACTATCTATAACTCTTAATAAACTTAGATTTGCATTTTCTAGTAAGGATAATGCTGCATAATATTCTGCATTTACTACAAGCATTTTAGCATATGCGCTTTGTACTTGACTAAGAATAAGACTTTGAGTTGCTTCAAAACTTGCTTTCATTACATCTCTTTTTAAATGAGCCTTACTAATTTTTGCATCAGTTAGATCTTTATTACTTAATAATATTGCGCCTGATAAATTAAATATAAGATCAGTTTGATCCCATAATATTCCAGGAGTTATAGACGTAACCAATTTATTCTCTTCAGCGATAAGTAATCTTAGCTCTAGTTCTGTTTCAGCATACTTAGATAAAGAAGTAAGTACTTCTCCTCTATTTATTAATGCAATATTTAATTTATTATTTAACTCACTTTCAAAATCATTTAATGAAGGTACCTTTTCGTTCGCAAAGATTATTTTTTTATCAAGTATCATATTCATAGGAACATTCAACATACTTGCTAAATAAATTCTAGAAGCTTTAACCTTAGCTTTAATTATACCTAAATTACTTACTAATTCTTCTATAATAATTTTTTCTTTATTTAATAATAATTGTGAAATAAAACCTTGATTATATAAATCATTTAAAATTGAATAATTTTCAGAATATTTATTAATTATTCTTTCCTCTATAGAGTATTCATATTCTAATTTTAAAATATTAACTATAGCTTTTAGTATGCTTGTTCTTAATTCCCATACAGGTTCTGTAATTTCCAAAGCCTTAGTAATAGATTTAACCCTAACTAAATCAGTTTTAATTTTTTTTATAGAAACCTTTTTCGTAGGCATTTCTAAACTAAGTCCAAGGGAAAATGGTTTACCTTCAGAATGATACTCTATTAAAGGGGTTAATAAATAATTCTTATAACCTGCCGCTAATACCTGAACATCAGATGCAATTAATCCATATTCTGCACGCTTTAATGCTAATGATTTATTGTAATAAATTCCCATCATCACAAGCAGGTCAGAATTCCAATGACTGCCCTTTTTAGGTATGGAAAAATTATAATATTTAAGAAAATCAATAAGATTTTTATCATCTTTACTAATAGACATTAACACTGATGAAGATTTTTTTATTTCTATTGGAATAGACTTAATGTCTTTAATTGAATTACAACTAAATAACATCAAAACTAAAAGATAATAAAATTTATTTTTAAGCATACTTAACATCTACAATACTACTTTATTTAACGTATAAATTTATTGAATATTATTTCTAGAAACCTTAAACTTAAAAACCATTTTTAAGCCTCCACCTTCCCTATCCAATGCAAATAATTGTCCACCGTATGAAACTACTATATTTTTTGCAATATACAACCCAATTCCATTACCACCTGACTTACTATATTTCTTTAAAAAAATATTTTTCTTATCTTCATCAATTATACCTGGTCCTCTGTCAGATATTATTAAATCAATAAAATTATTATTTTCATAAATTTTAACTTCTACAGATCCACTTCCTGAATTCCAATATAAACTATTATCAATTGCTGCCGAGATAGCATCTATTAATTTATTTTTTTCTCCTAAAACAATACAACTTATATTTTTAACAAAAATTACGTCTTTAGAAACATATAATTTTTTAATTATATTAATAACATCTTTTAAATTTACTAAATCATGCTTATTGTTTTTAGCAAGAAGACCATAATGTTGGTGCTTTGCTGTATTTAAAGTATCCTCAATAAAGTTATCTAAATTATTTACTATACTATTAATAGTTAATAAATTTTCCCTATAATCATTAATATTATTAGTGTTTTTATTTGCATAATATTTAATTGCATTTGTTTTATTCTTAATGTTATGAGCAATATTTTTAGCATTGATCCAATTAGCTTTAACTTTTGTACTTAAAAAATACTGTAGATAAAAAATAAATATTGAAACCAATAATATACTAAACAAAACTGGTGCTAAGATAGAAATTAATATAATTCCCAACTTTTCTTCTAATTTTCTTGCATCCGATACAATCTGAATAACACCAAGTACTTTATTATTTGATGATATTGGGACACTTTTAGCTATTATATATGAAGTCTTATACTTGTCTCCCCTATATATTCTCATCATGCTTTGGTTTAATTTAAATGCACATTGTATTTCATAAACATCAATTCCATCTTTATAAGATATATAAGGCATTCTAAATAAATCATTACAATCATTCTCTTGATTTTTTAAAAATATTTTTTTAATAAAAACTACAAAATTTATGCTTTCTATTCCTATTCTTTCATAAAAATTTACTGTTTTATTTTTAGAAGTGATGATTAAACCCTTTTCATAAATTGGCTTTCTATCTAATTCCTGAATGATAAATGTAATTTTTCCTAAATTATGTTTTATTATACTTAGTTCATTAATCTGATTTTTTTCTTCTTCTGAAACTTTAAAGTCTTTAAATATAAGAGATAATTCTGCATAATCCTTAGACATCAATTTATCTAATAATTTCAACTCTTCTTTCGCATAATTATTACCTAATGGGCTAAAATATGAAGAGCTATATATTATTGATGCAATAATCCCAGAAATTAATACGATTGTAGATAAGAATAACACTAACCATACTTTTAATCTGTTTATATCCATTTAAAAAAAACCTTATTATTTATCTACATAAAATCTTCATATTAAATAAAGTATTTCCTTATAACAAAACATTAAATATAATTATATAAATTATAAAGGAAACACTATGTTAAATTATCTTATAAAAAAATGTCACATAAATTTATTATTTCTAATTATATTATTAAGTAATGGCTGCGCGTATCATAACATAGAGAAGCTTAAATCAACTCCTAATAACAATAATCAGTTTTCTCAAGCTTTATCGGATGCTTACTTAGAATTTGCATTATATGAAATGAATGAAATGCATGATGAAATTGATGCGGCATATTTTGCAGAAAAAGGTTATAAAGCTAGAACAGGACAAGAAGTATTGCCAGAATTAATTAATAGCTGGGATATAGATGTAAGTTTATTTAATGAAGTAAATAATAAAAGAAAGGAATTAATAAGTACTCTGAGCACTAATAGAGCTATGGATTTTCCAATTTTAACAGCAAGAACACAGTTAGGTTTTGATTGTTGGTTAGAACAACTCGAAGAATCTTGGCAAACAGATCATATAAAAAAATGTTACGATATGATGAATACAGGGTTAATGACTTTGTCTCAATCTAATATTAATCATAATAAAGATGTTGTAGAAAAAACTATAATAAAGAAAACAAAGACTAAAAAAGTAATCAATGAGAAAGAAGAAATTAAAGAAATTAAAAATATAGAAAATATCGATGATAAACTTAAATTTGAAATATATTTTGCACATAATATATATAAACTAAATAACGATATAAAATATTCTATAAAAAATATCTATAATAATTATATAGGAGACAATAATTTTACTATTGAAGTAATTGGACACACTGATAGGTCTGGTTCAGAACAATACAATATAACACTATCAAAATTAAGGGCTAACTCTGTAAAAAAATATTTAAAAAGTTTAGGTATTGTAGAAGATAGTATAAGTACATTCTATTTTGGAGAAACAAAGCCTAAAATTTTAACAAAAGATGGCATTAAAGAAAAGATAAATAGAAGAGTTGAAATATTTATAGACAAAAATGTTAATTAATTATCAGAATAATAATATTTGTAACCGTACGATGGAACAGTTAGTATAGGATTAAAATCAGGATCAATTTTTTTTAACTTATCCCTAATAGCTTTTATATGACTTACAATAGTGTTTTCAAAAGTATCTTCTACTACATGATCAGTCGTAGCATGATCGTAAAGCTGAAATTTTGAAAACACTTGGTTTTTATGCTTGATCAAGTAGAATAATATTTCAAACTCCATTCTTGTAAATTTGATATGAGTATTATTTAATTTAACTGTTCTAGCTTGATAATTAATTTCTAATGGTAGAAGTTTCATAACGTTAGTATTATTGATATTCTTATTTAACGAATTAAAAATAAAACTACTTAGTGCATCTAAATCATTTATAAAATCGCTTTTATCAAATAAAGTAATGGCTCCAACTTCAGCTGCATTGCTTATAATCAATGGATCATCTTTTTTTTGAGATGTTAAAAAAACAAAATCTAAATTAGGTATTTGTTTTTTAATATACTTTGCTAATTTAATTCCAGCTTTAGCATCTCCCCCCATATTTACATCAAAAATAACTAAAGATGGCTTAATTTTTTCTATTGACTGCAAAAAATAATCATAATTTTGGTTCGTAAAAAGTATATTTTCTATAACGCAATTATCTACTTTTTCTTTAAGTTCTTTAGATAAAATATCTATCCAAACTTTATCATCTTCAATAATTAAAATTTTATTCATATTAATTTTACTTTTCAAAATCAATTACAATTTTTCCTAAGTGCTTTCCTTGCTTCATGTAAGAAAGTGCTTCAGGAAGCTTATCAAATCCGTAGATAGAATCAATCACTGGTTTAGAATTTGAATTTTCTAATTTTAAACAAAGCTCTGTAAGCTCTTCTTTATTACCACATGTAATTCCTATTAGCCTTGAAGATTTTGCAATTGCTCTTCCGATGGGAAATTGTGCAATTCCACCGGACAATACGCCTATTATGCCGATAACTGCTCCCGTTTTAGATGCTTTTATAGATTGTTCTAGAGTATTACCTCCACCTACTTCAACTATTATATCAACACCTTTTCTAGAAGTAAGTTCTTGTACTTTTTTCCACCATTCATCATGAACATTATAATTTATTACTTCATCTGCTCCTATAGTTTTAGCAATAATCATTCTCTCAGGACTTGATGTAGTTGCAATGACTTTTGCATGAAAAAGCTTTGCAATTTGTATTGCAAATATAGAAACTCCACCTAAACCTTGTACTAAGACTGTAGAGTCTTTTGTTACCATACCTTCTGTGACTATTGTCCTCCATGCAGTTACCGCTGCACAAGGTAATGTACAGGATTCTAATGATGTCCAACCATCTGGAGCTTTTACAATTTTATCTTCATTAAACACCATTAGTTCTTGCATAACCCCATCTTCAATACCACCCAATGCAGATAATGCTGTTAAATCATCGATATTACCAGAATTCCAATTTTTAAAAAAAGGTAAAATAACTTTATCTCCCTTTTTAAATTTTTTTACATCTGTCCCAATTTCTTCAATTATACCAGCACCATCTGAAACAGGAATAAAAGGAGGAATACCTCCCATTTTGCCATAGCCTCCTGAAACCATTATTAGGTCTCTATAATTTAAACTTGCTGCCTTAATCTTAATAAGAACATCATTTTTATTAACAATTTTAGGGTTGTTTTTTTCTTCTATTATTAAGGATTCTAAATTAAAACCCTCTAATTGCCATGTTTTCATTATGTTATCCTTTGGATCAGATTAATCATTAATAAATTAATTTTTATAATTTTTAATTTTTTTTAAAACACTAATCATTTCTTTTTTTGATAAAATATTTGGGTTTCCAATTTTTTTAGCTTCTGAATATTGATGACATAAGTTTTCCACCTCTTCTGCTAATTCAAAAGCTTTACCTAAATCATCTCCATAGGCCACTTGTCCATGGTTTGACATTAAGCATGCTCTACGGTCTTTAAGAGCTTTTATAATACTACGTGACAAAGCTCTAGTTCCAAAAGTCGCATATTTAGAACATTTTATGTCGTGCCCACCTGCTAGCGCTACCATATAATGAAAAGCAGGTATCAATTTCCCATATACTGATAGTGAGGTAGCATATAAAGAATGGGCATGCACTATAGCATTTGCCTCATTTTTTTCTAAATAAATATCTTGATGGAATTTCCATTCAGAAGAAGGTTTTAGTCCATCCTTATCATAATTGCCATCTAAAGAAACAAACACAATTTCCTTAGGTAAAAGTGTTTCATACTTTCTGCCTGATGGAGTTATTAGAAAACCTTCAATATTTTTAAATTTAGCTCTTAAAGAAATATTGCCTGATCTTAAAATAGATAAATTTGTAGAGTTTAGCTTTTTTGCATATTTAATAACTTCTTTTTTTAATTTTATCATCTAAATAAACTTCTTATACCGTCTGTAGATGCCTCACATATTCCTTTATCTGTAATTAGTTTTGTTACTAAGCGTGCCGGAGTAACATCAAAACCAGGATTATGACTAGATACCATATCAGAGACTATTTTTACTCTAGTTAATGCTCCTGAAGAGTTAATACCAGAAACATGTGTTATTTCTTCATTATCTCTTTCTTCAATTTTAATTTTATTAACTCCTGATTCTAAAGAAAAATCAATTGTAGACTCTGGTAAAGCAACGTAAAAAGGAATATTATTATCAAAAGCACATAAAGCTTTCATATAGGTTCCTATTTTATTACAAACATCTCCATTGGAAGCAGTTCTATCAGATCCTACAATACACATATCTACTTTTTCACTTTGCATTAAATGACCTCCTGCATTATCTACTATTAAAGTATTAGGAACCCCGTGTTTGCCCAATTCCCATGCAGTTAATGCTGCTCCTTGAGATCTTGGTCTAGTTTCATCAACCCAGACATGAATATCAAGACCTGCGTTATATGCTTTGTATATTGGAGCTAGAGCAGTTCCCCAGTCTACACAAGCTAACCACCCCGCATTACAGTGGGTTAATATGTTAAAAGTCTTACCTTTAATAATTTTAGATCTTATAATTTCAAAACCATAATCACCTATTTTAGAACATTGACTTATTGAGTTTTCTTCTAACTTTTTACAGAAATTCCATAGGTAATTAGTTCTATCTTCTTCTTTAAATTTAAAAATATTATTTAAAATTCTTTCTAAAGCCCACCTTAAATCTACTGCTGTAGGCCTAGTACTAATTAATGCATCATATGCTTTTCTAATATTTAATTCTGATGGATTATCCTTAACAGCAAAAAACATCCCATAGGAAGCTGTAACTCCTATTAATGGAGCTCCTCTTACCCACATATCTTTAATTGCTTTAATGCAATCATCTATATTTTTTAAAGTTATATATTTTAATTTATGAGGTAAAAGCGTTTGGTCTATTATACTAACCTTAGAGTCAGATGAAGACTCTATAGCTTTTTTATGTATTCCATCTATAAGCATAAATAAACCTTAAAAATAATAAAAAATATATTACAAATACTATTATATAATTGAACGTATTAATATCATTATATATACATAGTATTAATTCTTTTTTTTCAGTTTATTAATTAATTTAAGGTTTAAAAATGATCACTAGATATAGCAGACCAGAAATGGTGGAAATATGGAGCACTTCATCAAGATTTCAAACTTGGTTAGATATAGAAAGATATGCTTGTGAAGCCCAAGAAAAATTAGGAGTTATTCCTAAAGGTGTTGCTAAACAAATAGAAAAAAAAGGCAAGTTTGAAATAGACAAAATAGATAAAATTGAAAAAGAAGTTAAACATGATGTTATAGCATTTCTTACAAATGTTGCAGAACACGTTGGTCCAAAAGCAAGATTTATACATCAAGGAATGACCTCATCTGATGTATTAGATACCTGCTTTAATATTCAACTCAAAAATGCTAGTAAAATTCTTGACCAAGGATTAACAAGGTTATTAAAAGCACTTAAAAAAAGAGCTTTAAGTAGTAAAAATATGGTATGCATTGGAAGAAGTCATGGAATACATGCAGAACCTACAACTATGGGTTTAAAGTTTGCTAACGCATACGCTGAGTTTAAAAGATGTAAAGAAAGACTAGCCTTCGCAACACATGATATATCTACATGTAAAATTTCAGGAGCTGTTGGTACTTATGCAAATATTAACCCTAAAGTAGAAGAATATGTAGCAAAAAAAATGAAACTAAATGTAGAAACAATTTCTACACAAATCTCTCCAAGAGATAGACACGCAATGTATTTTTCAGTTCTAGGGGTAATTGCTAGTAGTTTAGAAAGAGTATCTGTAGAAATTCGTCATTTACAAAGAACAGAAGTAAGAGAGGCAGAAGAAAAGTTTAGTGAAGGACAAAAAGGAAGCTCAGCTATGCCTCATAAAAGAAATCCTGTTTTGACAGAAAATATTACTGGTTTAGCAAGGTTAGTAAGATCATCAGTTATCCCTGCGCTAGAAAATGTAGCTCTTTGGCACGAAAGAGATATTTCACACTCATCAGTAGAAAGAGTGATTGGGCCAGATACCACTATTACATTAGATTTTGCTATAAATCGTTTAGCTGGAGTTATAGAAAACTTAGTATTATATCCTAAAAATATGTTAAAAAATTTAAACCAATTAGGGGGATTACATTTTAGTCAAGGAGTAATGCTTGCTTTAACTCAAGCTGGAATGAGTCGTGAAGATGCTTATAGAGTTGTTCAAAAATCAGCTATGGAAGTATGGCATAACAAATCTGACTTTAAAGAACTTTTATCTTTAGATGAGAATGTAAATAAATACTTAAATACTAATCAAATAGAATTGCTTTTTGATATTAATAAACATACAAAAAATATCTCCTATATATTTGATAGAGTATTTAAATAATTATTAATAATGACTAATATTTCTTCTTGCATTGGAATTTATAAATTAACCAAAGATATATGTATTGGATGCGCCAGAACTATCAAACAAATATCTGAATGGAAAAACTATAATAATAAAGAAAAGAAAAAAATAATAAATAATTTAAAAACTCAATCTAATCTAAATTTTGAAGAAGATATTTAAATGTGTACATTATTAATTTTGCATAGACCAAATAATAAATGGCCTTTAATAATCGCTGGAAACAGAGATGAAATGAAAAACAGACCATGGCTTCCTCCTGGCAAACATTGGACTAATTATGATGGTATTATCGCAGGAAAAGATATAACAGCTGGAGGCAGTTGGTTAGGAATAAATAATAATGGACTCGTGGCAACAATATTAAATAGAGCAAATAGCTTAGGACCTGATGTTAAGAAAAATAGTAGAGGCAAGATAATAATAGATATTCTTAAAAAGAAAACCTTAGATTCAGCTTTAGATTATATTAAATTATTAAATAACAAAAAATGGAAACCATTTAACTTGTTCGTAGCTAATAATAAAAAAGCGTATTGGGTAAAAAGTACTGAAAAAGATAAAATTTCTGTAAATATGCTTTCAGAAGGAAAACATTTTTTAGATAGCTATGATCTAAATAGTAGCAAATCAGAAAGATTCCTTAATAATAATACTAAGTTTCAATCATTAAATGATCCAAATCCAGATAACTGCAAGTGGGATGAATGGATAAATTTTTTAGCTAATAAATCTTACCCTAAGGACAAACCTTTTGCTGCTATGAACATAACTGATGAGTATAAAAACAACTATGGAACTTTATCATCTTCTATAATAGCTTTGCCCTCAGACAATGAGTTACATAAAAATATTAAACCTTTATTTTTATTTAGTGCTCTATCTCCAGATAATAATAAATTTTATAATATCAATACTTGTTAGTAATTCTCTGTTCTAGTAAGAATAAATAATATATAATTAAATTAATTTAAAAGGTTAATATGTCAGAAGATAAAAGAAAAAAAATATATGAAGGCAAGGCTAAAATCCTTTATAAAGGGCCGCAGCTTAATACTATTATTCAATACTTTAAAGATGATGCTACAGCATTTAATAACAAGAAATTTGCTGTAATTAATGGGAAAGGTGTTTTAAATAATAGAATTTCTGCATTTCTAATGGAAAAAATTAAAGATATAGGTATCCCTACTCATTTTATTAAACGTTTAAATATGAGAGAACAGCTAGTTCATTCTGTAGATATTATACCTATAGAAGTGGTAATACGAAATGTTGCAGCAGGTTCTATTTGCAAAAGGTTTGGGCTAAAAGAAGGGAAATCTCTGCCAAGAGCAATAGTTGAATATTATTATAAATCTGATGAATTAAATGACCCATTAGTTTCGGATGAACATATAACAGCATTTGAATGGGCAAATTCTAATGAGATAGAAGATATATTTAATATGTCTTTAAGAATTAACGACTTCCTATTAGGTGTTTTTTCTAGCATTGGAATAAAAGTAATTGATTTCAAATTAGAGTTTGGAAGATTTTATAAAGATGAAAATGTAGAAATTATTTTAGCGGATGAGCTAAGTCCAGATAACTTTAGGCTATGGGATAATAAAACAAACAAAAAATTAGATAAAGATAGATTTAGGGAAGATTTAGGAAATTTGGAAGAAGCATACCAAGAAGTAGCTGAAAGACTTGGTGTATTAGAAAATTAAGTAGAGGGTGATAATGAAAGTACAAGTTCATACAACTTTAAAAGAAGGAGTCTTAGATCCTCAAGGTAAAGCTGTAGGATCAGCATTAAAAAATTTAGGATTTAGTGGCATAAAAAAAATAAGGCAAGGTAAGCTATTTGATATTGATTTAGAAACAGATAATAAAGATGAAGCTGAAAAAATTACCAAAAAAATATGCAAAGTGCTGTTAGCTAATATGGTAATTGAAGACTATAAAATAATAATTTTATCCGATAATTAATTTAATAAAGAAGACTTATAATTAGATGAAACCAAATATTATTGTATTTCCAGGGTCAAATTGTGATAGAGACGTTTATATAGCAATAAAAAATATTACGGGTCATTCTCCTAAAATGGTTTGGCATAAAGACACTTCTCTAGAAAATGCAAATCTTATCGTATTACCAGGAGGTTTCTCGCATGGTGATTATTTAAGATCAGGCTCTATTGCATCTAGAGCACCCATAATGAAAGAAGTTATAAAAAAAGCTAAAAATGGTACACCCGTAATTGGAATATGTAATGGTTTTCAAATTCTTACAGAATGTGGATTATTACCTGGTGCTTTAATGAGAAATAATAAAATGCAATTTATTTGTAAATACACACACTTAGTTTCTAACTATGATAATACTTGGATAAATAAAAAACAATTAGGAAAAGTAATTTTCTTACCAGTTGCTCATCATGATGGTAATTATTATGCAGATGATAATACAATTGAGAGACTCATCAAAGATAATAGAATTGCATATCAGTACTGTACTAGTGCAGGTATAATAGAACAAAGTTCAAATATTAATGGTTCTACTAATAATATAGCTGGAATTATAAGCGATAAAGAAAATGTATTAGGCATGATGCCTCACCCAGAAAGAGCAATTAACACAAAATTAGGTGGCGAAGATGGCATAAATTTTTTTAAAAATGTATTTGAAAAACTAGGGTAATATTTATGACTACTGTGGAACAAGCTATAGAGCTAGGCCTGAGCAAGGATGAATATCAACAGACAATAGAATATATGAATAGAATTCCTAATCTAACTGAATTAGGAATATTTTCTGCAATGTGGAGCGAGCATTGTTCTTATAAATCTTCAAGAAAATGGCTTAAAACTCTTCCTACAGAAGCTCCTTGGGTGATACAAGGTCCAGGTGAAAATGCAGGAATAATAGATATAGGAAATGGCTTAGCTGCTGTTTTTAAAATGGAAAGTCATAACCACCCTTCATTTATAGAACCTTATCAAGGGGCTGCAACTGGAGTAGGAGGTATAATGAGAGATGTTTTTACTATGGGAGCAAGACCAATAGCCAATCTTAATTGCCTAAGATTTGGAAGCCCATCTCATCATAAAACTAAGCATCTTTTATCAGGAGTAGTTGCCGGAATTGGAGGTTATGGTAATTGCATGGGAGTACCAACAATTGGAGGTGAGTGTACTTTTGATAAAGGATATAATGGCAATATATTAGTAAATGCAATGACTGTAGGCATAGTTAAAAAAGATAAAATATTTTATGCAAAAGCAGGATCTCCTGGAAGCCCAGTTGTCTATGTAGGGGCGAAAACTGGAAGAGATGGTATACATGGAGCCTCAATGGCTTCAGCTGCATTTGATTCGGACTCGGATAGTAAAAGACCCACAGTGCAAGTAGGTGACCCCTTTACTGAAAAATTATTATTAGAAGCATGTCTAGAATTAATGGAAACTGATTGTATTATCGGAATTCAAGACATGGGAGCTGCTGGTCTAACTTCATCTTCCGTAGAAATGGCTGCAAAAGATAACAATGGAATAGAAATTAATATAGATAAAATTCCAGTAAGGGAGACTAAAATGACTCCTTTTGAAATAATGCTTTCAGAAAGTCAGGAAAGAATGCTTATGGTATTAAAGCCTGGCTCAGAAAATAAAGCTGAAGAAATATTTAAAAAATGGGAATTAGATTTTAGTGTAATTGGTGAAATAACAGATACAAAAAACATAGTACTTAAAGAAAACAATAATATTGTTGCTAATATACCTCTTGAGCCATTAGCAAATGGTTTAATATATGAAAGAACTTATGAAAAAAATATTATTACTAAAAAGGTAAATATTCCTAATAATAATAGTAACTGGCTCGAATCTCTTAAATTACTTATCAGCAATCATGATTTATGTTCAAGAAGATGGATATGGGAACAATATGATCATATGGTAATGGGAGATACTATAGGGATGCCCGGATCTGAGTCTGGTATAGTTCGTATTCATGGTAATCAAGATCAGGCATTAGCCATCACAACTGACTGCACTCCAAGATATTGTGAAGCAAACGCTAAATTAGGAGGTATGCAAGCAGTAGCTGAATGCTATAGAAATTTGTGTTCTGTAGGTGCATTACCATTAGCTATAACTGATTGCCTAAATTTTGGTAATCCTGAAAATAGTATTGTAATGGGACAGATTGTATCCGCAATAGAAGGTATTTCTTCTGCCTGCAAAGTACTTTCCATGCCTGTGGTTGCAGGCAATGTAAGCCTTTATAATGAAACAGAAGGCAAAAGTATTCCTCCTACGCCTCAAATTGGTGCCGTTGGATTAATAAATGACACCAAAAAACAGCTATTAAACATTATTAGAAAAAATAATAATCAAGATATATTAATAATAGGGCAAACTACAGGGCATTTAGAATGCTCTATTTATGCTAGAGAAATTGAAAAAATTGAAAATGGACAACCCCCAAATGTAGATTTAGATAAAGAACTAAGTCATGGAAAATTTATTTTGAATTTGGCTGACAAAGAATTAATAAGTATATGTAAAGATATATCAGATGGAGGCTTAGCTATTGCATTAGCTGAAATTTGTATAATGAGTAATTTAGGTTGTTATATAAAAAAACCTAAAGAAATAAATGTTAATGAATGGTTATATGGAGAGGATCAAGGTAGATATATTATTATTAGTGAAAGTAATAATACAGAGACAATAATAAATGAGGCTAATAAAAACAATATTTCAATAACAGTAATTGGCAAAGTTGAAGAAAATAGCTTTATAGTTGAGCATAATAATAGTAAACAAGAAATATCTATTGATAAATTATCTAATTTAAGAAACAATTGGTTTAATAATTATTTTGAGAAGTAAAACAATAAGGATTTAATATGTCTATGAGTGTAAATGAAATAGAGAGTATGATTAAAGAAGCTTTGCCTAATTCTACAGTAGTTATAGAAGATTTAAGAGGTGATGGTGACCACTACTCTGCTCATGTAAAATCAGATCTTTTCAAAGGCAAATCAAAAATTCAACAACATCAAATGGTATATAAAGCATTAAAGGGGAAAATGGGAGAACAATTACATGCTTTAGCATTAAAAACAACTGCAGATTAATTAAATATTAATAAAGGAATATAATATGTCAGATTTAGACGAAGGAATAAAAAGTAGAATTGAAAAAGAAATAACAAGCAATGAAGTCGTTTTATTTATGAAAGGTACACCAGTTTTTCCACAATGTGGTTTTTCTTCTATGGTATCACAAGTATTAAATCATATAGGAGTAGAATTTAAAGGTGTAGATGTTTTAGCTGAAGCTTCATTAAGAAATGGTATAAAGGCTTTTAGTGATTGGCCAACAATTCCACAACTTTACTACAAAGGTGAATTTATTGGTGGCTGTGACATAGTTAAAGAAATGTATGAAAATGGTGAACTACAAGAGCTATTTGGTAAATAATATTTCTATAAGTCAACTATTTATTATCTTGAATAGTACTCTACAACTAAGTTTGGTTCCATTTCGACTGGATATGGAATGTCAGATAATATAGGTATTCTATTAAATGTGCCTTCAAGCTTTTCTAAATTTGCACTCATATAGTCTGGAACTTCCCTTAATAGACCTTGAGAAGCTTCAATCACTAATGGATGCTCCTTCGATGAATCTTTAATCGAAATAACATCTCCTATAGAACACATATAAGATCTAATATTTACTCTTTTACCATTTACTCTAACGTGACCATGATTTATTAATTGTCTAGATGCAAAAATAGTAGGAACTAAATTTAATCTATAAACTACTGCATCTAATCTACGTTCAAGCAGACCTACTAATTGTTCTCCTGTATCACCTCTTAAAGATGCTGCACTTTTGTAATAATTTCTAAATTGCTTCTCAGAAAGGTTACCATAATAACCTTTTAATTTTTGTTTAGCTCTAAGCTGTATACCAAAGTCAGAAATCTTTCCTCTTCTTTGACCATGTTGTCCTGGTCCATATTCTCTTTTATTAAAAGGACTTTTGGGTCTACCCCATAAATTACACCCTAATCTTCTATCTATCTTATAATGTGGCTCGCTTCTCTTACTCATACTTATATTCTTCCTATGTATATAGCTAAATAAATTATTCAATAATTCTAGAGGAACTATACAGCTGAATTAGATACTGTCAACTCTCATCTTATGTTTAAACTCTAGTAATACTAGTTATTATTCCATGCAAAGTATTTAGTTCCTGATTAGTTAGATTATTTCTTGTAAAAATTGCTTCAATATTATTAATCATTACTTTTTTTCTCTCTTCTGGATTAAAAAAGTTTTTTTCTTCTAATAAAGTTACTAATCTAGTTATAAAATAATTTAATTCAAATTTTGTAGCCATGTCTTTATCTTTATTACTAATATGCTTAGGAATACTAGATATTTTATTTTTTTCAATAAACCATTGGTAACAAATAGTTAAAACAGACATAGATAAATTGATAGAAGTAAAACTTTCATTAGTATTAATATTAATTAAGCCATCAGCCTGTACTAAATCTTCATTATTTAATCCTGATTTTTCCCCTCCAAATATTACACCTGTTTTTAGTCCGCTTTTTTGAGCATTAATAATATTATAAATTGCCTCTGTAGTATTATATACAGGCTTATTCATATCCCTAAGTCTAGCTGTAGTTGCTAATAAATAGGAAATATCTTTAGAAGCTTCATTTAAATTTTCAAATAAAGTAACATTAAAATTTTTATCATCTAATGCTCCTGCTGACATGGCATGGGCCTTAGAATTTGGCCAACCATCTCTTGGGTTTACTAAACGTAAATTGTTTACATTAAAATTTAACATCGCTCGGCATGCTGATCCTATATTTTCACCTAATTGAGGTTCTACTAGAATTATAATGGGAGATAACATATTCATTAGTTTTCTATTTAAAGCTTACTTATCTCTAAGAAAAGCATTTGTTATAGGATACCTTCTTTCTTTTCCAAATGACCTTGCAGTAAGTTTTACTCCAGGCGCAGACTGTCTTCTTTTATATTCTGAAAGCAATAATAATCTGTATATTCTATGAACTAATTGTCTGTCGTGACCTAATTTAATAATAGTATCCAAAGAAGCCTCATCTTCTATTATATTTTTTAAAATTTCATCTAAAACCTCGTATGGAGGAAGACTATCTTGATCTTTTTGATTTAAATTTAATTCTGCTGATGGTTCCTTATTTATACTATTTAATGGAACAACAAAACTATTAGGTCCCAAATATAATTTATTATAATTAATGTTTCTCCATTTAGAAAGTTTATAAACATCAGTTTTATATGCATCTTTTAATGCAGAAAAACCTCCATTCATATCTCCATATATTGTTGTATAACCTACACTAATTTCACTTTTGTTTCCTGTAGAAACAAGCATATCTCCAAATTTATTAGAAACAGCCATAAGAATAACACCTCTTATCCTTGATTGAATGTTTTCTTCTGTTAAATCATTAGCTAGGCCTGCAAATAAACTATCTAAATTATTTAAATAACTTCTATTAATATCTTCTATATTAATTGTATCAATTTTAATATTAAGCAATTTACTGGTCTCTTCTGCATCATCTAATGAACCTTGAGAAGAATATTGTGAAGGCATTCTAATCCCTCGCACCATATCACTTCCAAGGGCGTCAACACAAATTGCAGCTGCTAAAGCAGAATCTATACCTCCTGACAAGCCTAATAAGACTCCTTTAAAATTATTTTTAATAACATAGTCCCTTAAACCTAAAACCATTGCATTATATTTAGATTCTAAACCATTAGATATTTTATTAATAACAGAATCATTTATATCTAATAAACCATTATTATTAATAGATAATTCTAAACAATTTTCTGATTCTACCCACAATGAACTCTGCAGGCATAACTTTGAATTATTATTCAAAGCAAAGGACCCTCCATCAAAAACTAGCTCATCCTGTCCACCAATTTGATTTACATAAATTAAAGGTAAATTTGTTTCTACAACCCTAGATACTGCTACAGAAATTCTTTCATCCTCTTTATTCTGGTCAAAGGGAGAACCATTAATTACTATTAAAATTTGTGCACCAGATTCTTGTAAACTTTCCGCCACATCAGGATACCACATATCTTCACAAATCATCAAACCTAGTCTAATACCTTTAAAAACTAGAGGACCTGATACTCTTTCAGAATTAAATACTCTTGCTTCGTCAAAAACTCCATAATTAGGTAAGTGAAATTTGTCTACGATAGAAATACTACCATTATCTATCAGTGCAGCTGAATTCTTTAATTTATTATTATCATTTCTAGGATAGCCCACTATTATAGCGGGTCCTCCATCTTTAGATAGAGAAATTAGTTTAACTATGACGTTTTCTACAGCATAAATGAAAGATTTTCTTAAAACCAAATCCTCAGGAGGATAACCTGTGATTGATAACTCAGAAAAAATACATAAATCTCCACCCTTATTTTTTACACCCTCACGTGTGGAAATAATTTTTTCTAAATTTTTATTTAAATCACCTACATGAAAATTAAGTTGGCATAAATATATCTTAATTTTATTTATCAAATAATGAACCCTCACAAAAATAATTATTTATTAGGTAATAAAAATTCACGTCCAATTTTAACTCTTTGTATGCCATCATATTCTATTATATCGGCAGTAGCATAAGTTTCGGACCAGCTATCCGGTATATAAGACCCTGTACCTATCATATCTATAGGAGCTCCAACACTTGCCATGAGCTTACATTTTTCTGGACTAAAACCGCTTGAAGCAACTATCTTTACATTCTTCCAACCTTTATTATCTAGAGCTAACCTTAAATGCCATATCGCAGCAGCACTAACTCCTGTTCCAACTAACCATTTTAATTCCTGCTCAGTTCTAAATGTTCTAATTGCATGGGAAGCATGTTTATCTAATAAAGCATAGGACTTAGCAGTATCTAAACCCTCTACAAACCTTCCGCCATGCGTATCTATCCTAAAAGATAACAAATCCTTTCTTACCAAATTTTCCATTTCTTTACATACTTCTAAAGCATCAGTAATTTCTCGACCAAAATAATCAATTAAAACTGTTAAAGGCCTTCCAGGATAAGTATCAACAAACATTTCAGCCGCTTTTAATGTGGAACCAGCATAACCTACTAATGCATGGGGCATAGTTCCTATACCATTCTTTTTTCCAAAAAAGTGAGCTGTTATATCATTTGCACTTCCTATAAAGCCTACTGCACCTTGTTCATTTTGTGCTTTTTTAGAACCAACAGATGCTCCATAAGCCATTAATTCTTGCATTTCAGCACCCGCACAATGTCTTGCATCCATAGCTATAAACGCAACTTTGGGAAGGTCACTTGCCATCCCAAACGTATTATAAGCCGCTACACAGGCACCGCCCAATTTTTGAAGAAAAATTGTCTCTAAATCTGTTAATATACTTAATTTACCCTTGATATACATTAATGCCTCACCTGCTCCAACCCAAGCTCCTTCTTTGAAGCATTCAGAAACATCAATTTTTTGTCCTCTAGAATTTACAACTAAAGTAATCCAATCTATCGCAAGTTTTGGACAATATATAACGGGTCTTCTCATAAAAACAGCATAAGAAACCTCTACATCACCATGCTTCTCAACAACCTTTTTAGTTAATTTGAAATAATGATCAGTTCTTAACTCTATATCAGACTCAAAATCAGACAATCTACTTCCATTCTTATTTAATCAAAGTTTATAAATTGATTTTTATTCTATACTTTATCAATCTTTATGTTAATACTAGATTTTACAATAAACATCTAGAATTTATATATGAAAAAATATTTAGTAATAATCTTATCAATTTTAGTATTGAGTATAAATTTAGGTTACGCACAAATTACAGGCTCCATTAATGATAGAGTGTCTAGTATTTTAATTACTGAATACTTTCCTAACTACACTAAAGTTAAAATAAATAATAATGATTCAAGAATTATAGAGGTATTAAATAATCAAACTACAATAGGATATATATATTCTACTTGGGACATGGTTAAATCCTTAGGCTATGACAGGTCTCCTTATGAAATAATTATAGGGTTAAATACTTCAGGAACTATCGCAGGAGCAAAATTAACCTATCATAATGAGCCTCTTTTTGAACACGATGTGAGTGAAGAAGATCTATTAAAATATGTTCAAAGAACAAAAGATATTAATATTGCTAACGGCATGGCAAAATCATCTACAGACAAACCTATTAGACCAGACACTGTACATAGAGGAACAATATCCTCAAATTTAATGCACCAAGCAATTTTTCAATCATCAAGAAATGCTGCTTTATCTATAGGATTATATGACAACCAAAATACAAACAGACTAAATTACTTAAAGGAACAAAATCTTAATTGGAATCAATTAGTAAAAAATAATTATATTACATATAAAAGAAATTATATTTCAGAATCTCTAAAAGATTATAGCAAAAAAAACGAAACAACAAAATATTCAGAAATTGCTATTACTTTAATTACTCCTAGATCCATTGGGTATAACATTCTAAAGAAAAATAGGCATGATAAATACATGGCTAGTTTGAATAGTAAAGATCAGGCAATATTAATAGCTGGAAATGGGTATTCATTTAAAGGAGACAAATGGAGAAGTAGTAAAAAATTTGAAAGAATCAGGCTTGTTCAAGGAGAAATTATAATAAAATTTAACGCTTCTGATCATACAAGAATATCTAAAATTCAATCTAAAAACTCTCCAATATTTAAAGAGGTATCTATATTTAAAATTGATTATAAGTATAATTTTGACCCAACAAAAGCTTGGTATTTAGAATTATTAGACATTAATTATCAAGGAAAAAATATTAAAAATATTATTATTCCATACTTTATAAATGAAGAACTGATAATTAAAAAAGTTAAAGAATTACCTATGTGGATAAATGTTTGGCTAGAATCAAAATTTAGAATTATGTTATTATCTTTTGCTTTATTAGTTCTTAGTCTTATTACTATTTTTCAAGATAAAATAAGTAAATATAGAAAGACATTCAAGTATATTAGAATTTCATACTTAAGTTTTACATTAATTTGGATTGGATGGTATACAGGCGCGCAATTGTCAATTTTTAATATTTTGTCTATAATAAGAGTGCCTATAACCGGAGCAGACTTAAATTATTTTTTAATAGACCCTTTAATATTTATTATTTTAGCTTTCACAATAATTTCCGCTTTAATATTAGGTAGAGGGTTATTTTGTGGATGGCTTTGTCCTTTTGGTGCATTACAAGAATTAATTGGATGGATTGCAAAAAACTTAGGTATAAAGAAAAGAGAAATTCCAGAAAAATATTATACTAAGTTATGGACTATAAAATATTTTATTTTAGTTACTATTATTGGAATGTCATTTATATCTATGGAAACTGCATCGACTTTAGCTGAAGTAGAACCATTTAAAACAGCTATAATGAGGCATTTTAATCGTGGTATACCCTATGTTAGTTATGCCATTGTACTTTTATGTTTAAGTGCTTTTATGGAAAGAGGTTTTTGTAGATTTGTTTGTCCTTTAGGGGCTGGTATAGCAATAATTGGTAAATTAAGAATTACTGATAATCTTAAAAGAAGACAAGAATGCGGAAGCCCTTGTAATTTGTGCTCAACGTCTTGCCCAGTAAATGCTATTCCTTCAGAAGGAAAAGATAAAGGTAAAATTATTATGAGCGAATGTTTTAGATGCTTAGATTGTCAATTAGAATATGTAGATACTAAAAGATGCCCTCCATTAGTTAATATACAAAAATTAAAAATTAAAATTGCTTAATATGCAAAATATTATAACAAGAAGAAATATTATTAAAATAACGGCAAGTGCTATTGGTATGTTCCCATATTCTAGTTTTGGTGATAAAAATATTTATAATTATCACTGGAAAGGCTATGCGCTAGGTAACCCAGTAGAGATGAAAATTTATACAAAAAATCAAAGCCATTTGGAAAAAATACTAACAATGGTTAGTTCAGAAATAGATAGATTAGATAAAATCTTTTATTTACAAGATGCATCTAGTAAAATTAATTTACTAAATAAAACAAAAATTCTTCTAAACCCTGATCAAGAACTATTAAATGCCATATATCTTTCTGAAAAATTTTTTAGTATTAGTAAAGGGTCTTTTGATATAACAGTTCAACCTATATGGAATGCATATTCTTCTGGAAAAAAAATTATTTCAGATGGAATAGGATTTAATAATATAGAAATTTCTATAAATAAAATAGCATTATTAAATAAAAATACTGAAATAACACTTAATTCATTAGCACAGGGAATATTAACAGATAGAATACATGAAATTTTATTAAATTCAGGTATAAAAAACCATTTAATTAATTTTGGGGAAGGAAAATCATCAGGGTTAGCTCCTCATGAAAAAAAATGGTTATTAAGTATTGATAATAATACTATAGATATTACTAATAAAGGCTTTTCTGTAAGTGAATCTAATAGCACTATACTTCCAAATAAAAAAAGCCATTTATTTAATGCAAGTATTTATACTTCAGCTTCAGACATTCCTTCAAAAACAACAGTAATTGCTAACTCTGCTACATTAGCGGATGGACTATCAACGACTTATGCAGTATCCAATAAAATTATAAGAGAAAATTTAGTAAAATCTTTTTCAGAAGTACAATTTATAATAAATATATAGTAATTGATTATTATCTATGCTTACTTAACTCCTCAGAAAGTCTAAAAGCAAGTTCTAGTCCTTGATTTGCATTTAATCTAGGGTCACAATGAGTATGATATCTATCTCCCAGGTTCTCTTCCTTTATTTCTTGAGCACCTCCTACGCATTCAGTAACATCTTGACCTGTCATTTCTAAATGAATTCCTCCAGCATACGTACCTTCAGACCTATGAATTTGAAAAAACTGTTCTACCTCATTCATAATATTATCAAATGCTCTAGTTTTATAACCAGTTTGTGCTTTAAAAGTATTTCCATGCATTGGATCACATGACCAAACTACTTTCATACCTTCATTATCAACTTTTCTTACTAAATTAGGTAATATATCACCTATTTTATCTTTCCCCATTCGAGATATTAATGTCAACTTACCTGCTTCATTCTCTGGGTTTAGTTTATCAATTAACTTAATAATATCCTCAGAGCTTGTTGTAGGGCCAATTTTTACCCCTATAGGATTTCCAATCCCCCTCATAAATTCTATATGTGCTTCGTTTAAAGACCTAGTTCTCTCTCCAATCCATAACATATGAGAAGAACAATCATAATGTTTGCCTGTCAAACTATCTACTCTAGTCAAACTTTGTTCATAATTTAATAGTAATGCTTCATGAGAAGTAAAAAAATCTACTTTAGATATTAATCCTGCAGTATTTTTATTAATACCGCATGCCTTCATAAAATCTAAACACTCTCCAATTCTATCGGCAATTATACGATATCTATTATCTTGAGTACTACCTTCTAGAAAATCTAAATTCCATCTATGTACTTCATGTAAATCAGCATAACCTCCAGTAGCAAAGGCTCTTAATAGATTTAAAGCTGAGGCTGCCTGACTATAAGCTTTAATCATTCTTTCTGGATCTGGCTCTCTTTGCTCTTTTGTAAATTCAATACCATTTATGATATCTCCTAAATAAGAAGGAAGTTCAATACCATCCCGATTTTCAATAGATTCTGACCGAGGCTTAGCAAATTGACCTGCTAATCTTCCTACTTTAACAATAGGTAAAGATGCACCATACGTCAAAACAGCAGCCATTTGTAATATTAGCCTAAATGTATCTCTAAGGTTATCTGCATTAAACTCTGCAAATGACTCTGCACAGTCTCCCCCTTGCAATAAAAAAGCTTTACCTTCAGATACACTTCCAAGTTTTTCTTTTAAAGTCCTAGCCTCTCCAGCAAATACTAATGGAGGTAAAGACTTTAATTTTTCTTCTGTGGATTTTAAAACATTTATATCACCGTACAGAGGTTGATGCTTTACAGGAAAGTTTCTCCAAGAATTAATATTCCAATCAGAATTCATAACTTAATCACCTAAAATACTTAAATAAATAATAATGAGCATTATGATTACTGTTTGTAATAGTTATTTACAAGTTTTAATGCATAAAAGTTTATTTTAATGTAACTAATTCTTCTGCTGCCGTAGGATGTATACCCATTGTATTATCAAAATCATCTTTAGTTGCTCCAGCTTTAATCGCTACAGAACATATTTGAATTATTTCTGGCATATCATCACCAATACCATGTATTCCAATAACCTTATTATTATTTTTACGAACAATCATTTTCATAAAAATTTTTGTATCTCTGCCTCCTAATGTTTGTTTCATAGGTTTAAAAGAAGTTTTATAAACCTCTATACCCCCCTCTTCAGCATACAAATTATTTGCTTCTAATTCACTCAATCCTACTACTCCAATAGCTGGTTGTGAAAAAACAGCAGATGCAACATTTTCATAATCACAAACTTTAGACATTCCTCCAAAAATATTATCAGAAAAAACTTGTCCTTCTGCGATAGCAACTGGAGTTAGATTAATCCTATTAGTAACATCTCCTATAGCATATATATTGTTAATGCTAGTTTGATTATTTTTATCAACAATAACTTCACCAATTGAACCATTGTTGATACCTATTTCATTTAAACCTAAACCATTAGTATTTGGAACTCTACCAGTAGCAAACATAACTTCATCTGATATTATTTCTTCTTTATTACTTAGAGTTACTAATAAGTCATGATTAATTTTAGAAACTGAAATGATTTCAGTTTCAGTTAAAATTTTAATATTATTTTTTATATATTCTTCTGTAATTAAATTTGATATATCAGAATCAAACCCTCTTAATATATGTTTACCTCTATAAATTAATGTCACATCTGAACCAAAAGATGCAAATATAGAGGCAAATTCTAAAGCAATATAACCACCACCATTAATGACAATTTTTTTAGGTAAAGCTTTTAAATCTAAAGCCTGATCAGAATTAATACATAAATCTATACCTTTAATTTCAGGTAAAAAAGATTTTCCTCCAACAGCAATTAGAATTTTATTAGCTCTAATGATAGAGCCATTTACTTCTACTTCATTGTTACCAATAATTTTTCCAAAACCAGTAATAATTTCTACTTTAGATAATAAATTTAAGTAAATACTATTTAATCTATCTAACTCATTATTTTTAGCCTCAATAAGCTTCACCCAATCATGCTCAATAGAGCCTATATTCCATCCAAAACCAGCAGCATCTTCTAAATCATGTGCTATATGAGATCCATAAACTAAAAGTTTTTTTGGCACACATCCTCTGAGAACGCATGTACCACCTACGCGAACGCTTTCTACTATAGCAACTTTAGCTCCATAGTTCGCTGCAATTCTAGCAGCTCTTACACCACCAGATCCAGCACCTATAACAATCAGATCATAATCTTTAATATTAATATCTGTATTTCTCAATGTATATCCTTATATATATATTTATTAATTATATATATATATTTGTATTCTAATGCTAGGTTAATCTAATGAGATTATTTTTTATTATCTACCTATTATTTTTTTTAAATGCATCAAAAGCTCAAGAAATTAAAAGATGTGAGGATGGTTACAACTCATTTGAAACCAGTGAATGTTTAAAAAACTTAAAAAACAAATTAATTAATTATGAATTATCTATTAAAATATTTGATCCTCAAAATAAGCTTTATAAAAACAAAAATATATATCTAAGTATCTGTAAATACAGTATTACCAGCCATAAATATTCTGAAAGAGATGGGACTATAGAGATTACACTCAAGCCTAAATATTTAAAAAATTGTGAAGCTCTAATTTCTATAGATATAATAAGCGAATATGGACAATGTATTAATGGGAAATATGCTATTGCTAACTGGAACTCTTTAGATATGAATAAATTAATTTATTTTTCATGCTCTAATTTAAAATAATTACTAATATTATCACTTAAAACCTTTTGTAGTTGCTTAATACTATAAAAATTTTCGATATGGTTCCTAGCAGATAAAGAAATTTTTCTATGAGTTTCAGAATTATTTATAAGTTTTATAATGGTTTCTGCCATTTCTTTTGGATCATTCTTAGCTACTAAAAAACCGTTTTTATTTTCATTAATAATTTCTGAGGGTCCGTCACAATTTGTTGATATAACAGGTTTTGCATATGCCATTGCCTCAATTACTGTTAAGCCAAAAGGCTCAAAATGAGAAGGCTGACAAAATATATCAATTTTATTATAAAAATTTTTCTTATCTTTAACCCAACCTGGAAACTCTAACTCTTTTAAATCCTTTGCTGCAATTCTTAGTTTATCATATAATTCACCATTTCCTGCTAAAATAGCCTTAAAACCTATACCTTTATTTTTAATAATTCTTAAAGCATCTATAAAATCAAAAAAACCTTTTTTATCAACCATTCTTCCCAATGCTCCTATTACAATTGTTTTTTCTGATATATTAACTATTTTAAAATCAGGAAGATCTATTAAAACATTTGGACAGTAGACACATTTACTTTTACTTACTCCTAAATCTATTAATTGATTATTAATATTATTATTTACAGAAAATATCATATCTGCTTTTTTAAAATACTTTAATTGAGATGTTTTAGCTGTATGATTTACTGCAAAAACAGGTTTTAAAGTATTTTTTTTTAAAATTGCTATTAATTTTGCATTATGTACAAAAGATATATCGGCGTTATTAAGTATATTTTTAATCCATCTACATAACCCAAATTTTAATAAAATAAAATCTAGCCAGTTATACTGGTAAACAGACAATAAATTATCTTTATTACTTATTAAATTGGTGCAAGAAGCTATAGACTTAATTGCATCAGAATGTTTAGATAAAATTACATTAACTTTATAACCTTCTTTAATTAAAGCAGCAGCATGTATACCTATCATTGCAGATATACCACCTGGCTTTCTATCAGAAGAAATTAAAACTAATTTTTCATTTTTCATTTAATAAAAAACTATAAATTTATGAATCTATTCCTGCAAACATCATATATTTAGTTTCTAAATATTCATCTATTCCTTCTGCAGCGCCTTCACGACCTATGCCAGATTCTTTAATCCCTCCAAAAGGGGCAACCTCAGATGATATAACCCCAGCATTAATACCAATCATTCCATATTCCAAAGCTTCAGCTACTCTATATATTCTTCCTATATCTCTACTATAAAAATAGCCGGCTAAACCATAATTCGTATCATTAGCCATTTTAATTACTTCTTCTTCTGTTGAAAATTTAATTAATGGTGCAACAGGACCAAATGTTTCTTCATAAAATATTTTCATCTTATTAGTAACATTAGTCATAACTGTAGGTTTAAAGAACTGTTTACCGGCATTATCTAATGATCCTCCAGTCATAACAGTAGCCCCCTTCTCTACCGCATCATCAACATGACTTTGAACTTTATTTACAGCAGACATAGTAATTAGTGGGCCAATTTGAGCACCATCTTCTCTTCCATCAGAGACTTTGAGAGCCGCTGATTTTTCAGAAAGTATTTTAGCAAAATTATCATAAATTTTTTCATGAACAAATATTCTATTAGCAGCTACACAAACTTGCCCACTATTACGGTATTTATTAGCCATTGCACCTTCAACAGCCTCATCTATATCTGCATCTTCAAAAATTATTAATGGAGCATGACCACCTAATTCCATAGATACCTTTTTAATAGTTGAAGCAGTCTTGGCAATTAATGCTCTTCCAACATTGGTAGAGCCAGTAAAAGAAATCTTTCTAACATCCTTATTAGTACAAAGTTCATCACCTACTTCTGCAACATTTTCTTCCGACACAGAAATAAGATTTATAACACCTTTAGGCACACCTGCGCGGTGAGCTAACTCTACTAATGCAGTAGCCGAAAAAGGAGTAGAGCCTGCAGGTTTTATTACTACGGGGCAACCTGCTGCTAATGCAGGTGCTACTTTTCTAGTAATCATTGCTGCAGGAAAGTTCCATGGAGTTATAATTCCACAAACCCCAATTGGTTGTTTTATAGTCATAATTCTTCTGCCTGCCATGGTAGACGGAATAGTTTTCCCATATGTTCTTTTAGCTTCTTCAGAAAACCAATCAGTAAACCATGAAGCATAAACAATTTCTCCTCTAGAATCTGCAATAGGCTTACCGTTCTCTAAGGTCATGATAAGAGCAAGATCATCAATATTGTCTAGTATTAATTGATGCCAACGACGAATAATAATAGACCTATCCTTGCCTGTTAACTTTTTCCAATCACTCCAAGAGTTATTGGCAGCCTCAATTGCACGTATGGTCTCAGTTTTTGATGCATTAGGCATAGTACCAACTATAGTTAAATCTGATGGATTAATCACATCAAAAGTATCACCATTATCAGAATCAACCCATTCACCATTAATAAAACATTGTTGTTTAAATAAACCTTGATCTTTTAATTGAAAAACTAAACCACCTGCATCTATATCCATTAAACTCTCCAAAATTGAAATACTTATTCATTAATATATTAGTAAAAATATAGTTATATAACAAGCTTGTTAGAATTTAACTTAAGCCACTTTTTATGAAGTTTATAATCCTTCATATATTTTTCTACAAGCATCCAAAAATATTGAGAATGATTAGGATGAATTATATGACAAAGTTCATGAATTACCAGATAATGAATAACTTCTATGGGTGCCATTATAATACGCCAATCATAAGAAACCCTTTTTTGAGAGTTACAACTTCCCCATTTACTTTTATACTCACCAAATAAAAGTTTTCTAGTAGATACTCCTATTAATTTTTCATAATAACTATTTGTTTTAATTAAATATTTTTTTGATTCAACTATATACCAATTTCTTATAATATTTTTTACTTTATCCTGATTATTAATATCCATTGATGAAACAATAATATTATTTAAATCTACTACTACATTAGTAAAACAACTCTCTTCCAATTTTAAAAAATAATTTTTCCCAAAAAACATTAGTTTTTCTCCAGGTACAAAACTTTTTTCTATTAATGGCCTGTTAAGTTTTTCTGAAGATAGTTTTTTATTTATCCAATTTATTTTACTTAAAATTAATCTATCTATTTCTTTATCTGAAATAAATTTTGGAACAGAAATTATTAATTCTTGATTCTTAACTAAAAAAGAAACTGTCCTAATTCTATTAGTTTTTTTTATTATAATATTAAAATTATATTTCATAAGATTAAAAACATATTACTTTAAATAGCATAAATTAAAATTTACATTCCCATTCTGGAATTATATTAATTATAGATTCTGTTAACTTTGTTATTTCTGCGTTAGAAATAGTAAATGATGGCATTATATATATAACATCCAAAAAAGGTCTAATCCATACACCATCTTCAACAAATTTTTTTCTTAACCAATTTAAATTATGCATTTTTTTAACTTGTATAACGCCTAAAGCACCTTTCACTCTAACGTCTATTACTGACTTCATATTTTTACATTCAATTAGTTTATTGTTTAATTCTTTTTCTATATTTTTAACTTGTTCCAGTCTAGGTTCAGTTCTAAACAAATCTATTGAAGCATTCGCTGCTGAACAAGCTAATGGATTTGCCATGTATGTTGGGCCATGCATTAAAGCATCCTCATCATTATCAGAAAGAAAAGCATCATATATTTTAGAATTAGCAACTACTGCGGCTAAAGAAATAGTTCCTCCAGTTAATGCTTTGCCTAAACAGATTATATCTGGTTTAATTTTACTTTGCTCAAAAGCAAACATAGAACCAGTTCTACCGAAACCTGTAGCTATCTCATCAGCAATTATTAAAATATTATTTTCTTTTGCTAAATCATCAATAAATTTTAATGTTTCTATTGAATGAAACTTAAACCCCCCAGCACACTGTACTAAAGGTTCTAATATTATCGCAGCTATCTCATGCTTATTATGTAATAAGGTATTTTTAAAAGTTTCTTTTTTTAATTGATTTGTTGGTAATTCTGTATTGATTTGCTCTGGCAAATAACCTTTAAATAATGTATGCATACCTTCTAAAGGATCACAAACTGACATTGCGCCTAAAGTATCTCCATGATAACCATTTTTAAAACTTAAAAATTTTCTTTTAGCATACACTTTATTATTTACCCAATATTGAATTGCCATTTTCATAGAAACTTCTACTGCCACAGATCCAGAATCTACAAAAAAAACATGCTCAAATGTAGTAGGCAAGATATTAGTTATTTTTTTTGCGAGGTCTTCAGCTGGATTATGAGTTAAGCCACCAAACATAATATGGGGCATCTGATCTATTTGTTCTTTCATAGCTTTAATAATTTTTGGATGATTATAGCCATGACATGCAGTCCACCACGATGCTGTACCATCTATTAAAATCTTATTATTTGCTAAAGTTATTTTAGAACCTAGAGTAGCTTTTGCCTTAGGAACATAATCCAAATTCCTCATCTGAGAATAAGGATGCCATAAATTAGGGTGAGGCTGACTCAAGATATTAGGAAACTATTTTTATTTCATCTTTGAAAGAAATTTTTGTTTCACCTTTCAAACCAAAATTATCAAGCATATTATTATCTTTATCAGTTCCAGGGTTATCAGCAGTAAGTAATACATCTCCTAAGAATATGGAACTGGCCCCTGCTAAAAAACATAAAGCTTGAGTTGAATTAGACATTTCCGCTCTACCGGCAGAAAGCCTTACCGTAGACATAGGCATCATTATTCTAGCTAAAGCTATAGTTCTTACTAACTCAATATGATCTAATGGTTCTACATTTCCTAATGGTGTACCAGGTATTCTAATAAGCATATTTATTGGAATACTTTCAGGATGTTCTTCTAAGTTAGATAAAGTTCTTAACATTTCTGCTCTATCAGTGCGAGATTCACCCATGCCAATTATTCCTCCAGAACAAACTTTAACTCCTGCATTTCTTACTTTTTCAAGAGTGTCTAGTCGATCTGAAAATTTTCTAGTTCTAATAATAGAATTATAAAATTCTTTAGAAGTATCAATATTATGGTTATAATAATTTAATCCTGAATCAGCTAATTTCTTTGCCTGGCCATCTTTTAACATGCCTAAGGTAACGCAACTTTCTAAGCCCAAATTATTTACAGCTTCTACCATATCGCAAACTTGATCAATATTATTATCTGTCGGCCCTCTCCAAGCTGCCCCCATACAAAATCTTGTTGCTCCTTCCTCAACTGCTACTTCTGCAGCTTTAATTACTTCATTTAATGATATTAAAGGTTCTTTTTTTAAATCTACATTATGATGTGCGCTTTGTGAGCAATAAGAACAGTCTTCAGGGCAAGAGCCGGTTTTTATACTTAATAATTTACTTTTTTGTATTTCATTTTTAGGAAAATTACTTCTATGTATTGTTTGAGCTTGATATACTAAATCTAATAATGGTTGATCTATTAATGATTTTGCTTCATCACTAGCCCAATCATGCCTGAGAGTATTATTAATTTTATATAATTTATTCATAAGGACATAATATAGTAATAAATAAATATTGAGCAAGTAAGAAATGATATGAATAGCAAAATAATTTCAATATATAATAAAAAGTTATCAGCAATAACAAACAAGTCACAAAAAAGACAGATAATTACTACTATAAGGAAAAATAATTCAGTTATTATTCGCAATAATAAAAGTCTTATTTCTTTTAGCTGTAATGACTATTTAGGATTGAGTCAAAATACAGAAGTTATAGAAGCAGGTATTAAAGCAATCAAAAAGTATGGCGTAGGTTCAGGAGCATCAAGATTAGTTTCTGGAAACAATTTTTTATACGAAAAATTAGAGTATTTATTAGCAAGCTTTAAAAATAGTGAAGCCGCTTGTGTCTTTGGAAGTGGGTACCTTGCAAACACTGGAATTATTCCCTCTTTAACATCAAATAAAGATTTATTAATATTTGATGAATTAAGTCATTCCTCAACCAATATTGGTATTAAGTTATCAAGCTCTAAATCAATAAAATTTAGACATAATGATATGAACCATGTTGAAGAACTATTAAAAAGACACAGAAGAAAATATATGTCCTGCTTTTTACTTACTGAAGGTGTATTTAGTATGGATGGTGATAGAGGAAAAATAAAAGAATTATCATATTTGTCTGATAAATATGATGCCTCAATTATATTAGATGACGCTCACGGATTTGGTGTTTTAGGTGATGGAAAAGGTTCGCAATATGAATTAAACCCAATTCCAGAAGTACTTGTTCAAATGGGGACATTATCAAAAGCAATTGGAAGCTATGGAGGTTTTATAGTAGCACCAAAAACTATAGTTGATTTGTTACACAATAAGGCAAGAAGTTTAATTTATACTACGGCTTTACCTCCTAGCATACTTGCATCAGCAATTAAATCTTTAGAAATAATTGAAAGAAAAAAATCTTTAGTTAAAAAACCATATAATAATGCCAAATTATTTTGTAAGTTAGCGGGATTACCTAACCCAGAATCATCAATAGTTACAATTATACTAAAATCTGAAAATAAGGCCATTAATGCCTCAAAATTATTAGAAAAAAATGGTTATTATATTAGTGCAATAAGACCCCCTACTGTTCCTAAAAATACATCCCGTTTAAGGCTCACATTTTCTGCTTCCCATAAAAAGAAAGATATTATAAGCCTTTCTAAGCTAATCAGAGGTTTAAATTTTTAATGATGGATGTGTATTTTGCTTAAACCTATTTTTATTACTAGTACAGGAACCAATATTGGGAAGACCTATTTAACAAATTTACTTATTAGGAGAGCTAAGAATTTAAATTATAAAATTAAAGCTATAAAACCAATAATTAGTGGTTTTAATATTAATAATTTAGATGAATCTGATAGTGGTATTATTTTAAAAGCCTTAGGTATGAATAAAAGTCATATTGATGAAATTTCACCATGGAGATTTAAAGCTCCTTTATCGCCAGATATGGCAGCAAATATAGAAAAAAAAGAAATTAACTTTAAAGAACTTATTCACTTTTGTAACTCTCATATAAAGTCTAAAGATGATGACATACTTATTATAGAGGGAGTTGGTGGTACTATGGTGCCTATTAATAATAAATATACTATCTTAGATCTTATGAAGAGTCTTAACATTCCAATAATTTTAACTATTGGCACATACTTAGGCACTATAAGTCATACGCTTAATGCATATGAAGTTTTAATTAAGAATGATATTAATGTTAACTCTATAGTTTTGAATCAAAGCAATGAGAATGAAGTAGATATGGAATTAACTCAAAATTCATTATTAAATTATATTAAAAATATACCAATACACACTATAAAAAGAAATCACGAAAATAATAATGTACTAGATAATATTATAAAAAATTTATAAATTATATTAAAAATGTTTTCTTTGGAGTTATAAATTTATGAGCACTATTTCCATCATATCTTTTTACAAATTTGTGCCAGTATTAGATTTAGAGAAACTCAAACATATAATAGAAAATATATGTGAAAAGTTGCAAACAAAAGGTACAATATTAATTGCGCCTGAAGGTATCAATGGTACAATTGAAGGATCTCAGAATAATATAAATAAGTTTATAAAAGAAATTAAGTCAGATGAAAGATTTTTTGATTTGGATCCAAAGCAATCATACAACACAAAAGAGGCTTTCCATAGAATGAAAGTCAGAATAAAAAAAGAAATTGTTACCATAGGCAATACAGATATTGACCCAAATAAAGAAATTGGTAAATATATTGACCCTATGGAATGGAACAAATTAATAAAAGACCCTAACACTATCATAATAGATACTAGGAATGAATATGAAGTATCTATAGGAACATTTCAAGGAGCTATTAATCCAAAAACTAAGAGTTTTAGAGAGATACCAAAATGGGTTGAAAATAATTTAAAATCAAATGACAATAAATATAAAGATAAAAAGATAGCAATGTTTTGTACTGGTGGAATAAGATGTGAAAAAGCAACTTCCTATTTAGTTAACCAAGGGTTTAAAGATGTTTCTCATTTAAATGGAGGCATCTTAAAGTATTTAGAAAAGGTTCCTAAAGAAGATAGTCTTTGGGAGGGAGAATGTTTTGTATTTGACCAAAGAGTATCAGTTGCAGATGAACTAAAACCTGGAAGCTACTTAATGTGCCATGGTTGTAGAATGCCTCTAAAAAAGGAAGATACATTACTTGAAAATTATATTCATGGTATATCATGTAAGCACTGTCATAATACTAAAAGTCCAGAAAGTAAAAAACGTTATGCAGATAGACAAAAACAAATTGATCTTGCGGTAAAAAGAGGTGAGAAGCATATTGGAAAAAAAATTACTCATAAATCCTCATTTAGGAATTATTAATGGATAAATTACCAATACTATATTCATTTAGAAGGTGTCCGTATGCAATGAGGGCAAGAATTTTTATTAAATTATGTCAGATTCATGTGGAAATTAGAGAAGTCCACTTAAAAAGCATTCCACAAGAAATGATAAATATATCACCAAAATCTACTGTTCCTGTTTTACAACTTTATGATGGAAAAGTATTAGAAGAAAGCCTAGAGATTATGGACTGGGCAATGAACCTTAATGATAAACATGATTTAAAAAAATCTAAGCTTGAAAATATTGAAAAAACAAAAGAAATATTGGATATAATAGATAGCTCCTTTAAGCTTAATTTAGATAAGTACAAATACAATAGTCGCTATAAAAACATTGAACCTCCAGAACACTTTAGGGACAAAGCAATAAAGATTTTATCTATTGTAGAAAAAGAATTGAGCAATAATACATGGATATTTAATGATAAACCAAGTTACTTAGATTTATCTATATTACCATTTATCAGGCAATTTAGAATTGCTGATACTCATTGGTTTGATAATGAAATGCCTTTAAATAAAATGCGGGATTGGCTTATGCGATTTTTAGATTGGTCAACTTTTCAAGATATTATGAAAAAAAATAAAAATTGGGAAGTAAAAGATCAACCAATTTATTTTGGAAAATAATTTATAACTTATATGAAAAAAAATAAACAATTAATATTTAAATCAAAATTTGGGAATATAAGAATAACTAGTGAAGAAGAAAAAATAATACATATAGAGTTTACAAATAATAATTTAATAAACTCAAATTCTAATATTTTAAATATAACTAAAAATCAAATTGAAGAATATTTATTAAATAATAGAAAAAAATTTTCTATTGATATTTCTCTTAATGGTACAGATTTTCAACATAGGGTATGGGAACAAATAAAATTAATTCCATATGGAAAGCATACTACCTATTTAAAAATAGCTAAAATATTAAAAACAGCTCCAAGAGCTGTCGGCAATGCCTGTGGCAAAAACCCTATATTATTAATAATTCCCTGCCACAGAGTAATTGCAAGTAATGGTAACCTTACTGGTTTTTCTGCATTAGGTGGGATAAATACAAAAAAACTTTTATTAGATCATGAAAAATTATAATTTAAGTATTCTATCTCTTATACTCGCTATAATAACAAACCAATAAAATCTTATTTTACCTACAATATTCTTATGGTTTTTAAGCTCATCATACTTATTTAAACCACATTCAGTTTTAATAAATTTATTCATAATTTAACTTACCATTTATTTAATATATTTTGAAGGAGGTTGAGGATTATTATCAGGGTTAGTATCATGTTTAGAAATTCTTAAAAATGAAACCTTATCTATTAGCAACTTTAAACTTTTTTCTAAATTATCCGCTTTTTCTTTAGAGTAAACTTCTTCATTATCTATATATGCAGTATAAGAAGTACGATACTTTTCAGTTTTACTACTATTTCCTAAACAATCTTTTGTCCATTGATATAAAGGATAATTATCTGTACCATTTTTTTCTGCCTCCAGAACATAGCCCATGAATCCATCATATTGACTTAATAACTCTGCATTATTTGTCTGCAATATATTCAATAACTTAATTTTTAGATCTGAGTTTTTATTACTATTATATAAATCAACAAAACTTGAAGAAAAATATACTCTTATCTGGTAAAGCCACTTATTATTCATATATAGATTACTCACTTTTATAACTATTATAATATAGATAAATAGATAAAGTTAAATTTCATTAAAACAATAAAGAATTATTTAATTCTAGCCTCATTATGATTAATCACATACCAATTATATGCTTCTTTTAAGCCTTGCTCTAAATCTATCTTATGTGTCCAACCTAATTTATTTATTTTACTTATGTCCATAACCTTCCTAGCCATTCCATCAGGATAGGAATCATCAAATTCAATTTTTCCAGTCCAACCAGAAATAGATTTAATAATATTAGAAAAATCTTTTATAGAAATTTCTTTTCCAGTGCCAATATTTATATGTTTGTCTTCACTATAATTTTGCATTAAAAATATTAAGCCTGAGGCTAAATCATCAACATGCATAAATTCTCTTAAAGGTTTTCCAGATCCCCATAAAACAACTTTATCTTTATTAAGCTGTTTTGCTTCATAAAATCTTGATATTAACGCAGCTACCACATGACTATTTTGAGGATGAAAATTATCACCTGGTCCATATAAATTTGTTGGCATTACAGAAATATAATCTACTCCATACTGTTTTCTGTAGAACTCACATAATTTAATTCCTGTTATTTTTGCTATCGCATAAGCTTCGTTAGTAGGTTCAAGCTCCCCAGTAAGTAGGCTACTTTCCTTTAAAGGCTGTTCTGCATTTCTCGGATAAATACAACTTGAACCTAAAAACATAAATTTTTTCACATCATATTTATAAGAGGCAGAAATTACTGAATTTTGAATAGCTAAATTATCATATAAAAAATTTACAGGATAATTACTATTAGCTAATATTCCACCTACTTTAGCCGCTGCAAGAAAAACAGTGTCTGGATTATTCTCTTTAAACCATTTTTCTACTTTTACTGAATCTTTGAGATCTAATTCGTTGGAATCTTGTGTTAATACTTCACATTTTATAGATTTTAAAGCCCTAATTAATGCGCTTCCGACCATACCTGTGTGTCCGGCAACAAATACCCGTTTTCCAACTAATGAGTACCTTTCTTCGATAGTATTCTTCAACCATCAATTCCAAAACGTCTAGTTTTTTGCTCTAAATCCACAAGCTTTAGATCTTCTTCAACCATTTCTTTAACTAGATCAGAAAACTTTACAGTAGCTTCCCACCCTAATATATTTTTAGCTTTTGTGGAATCTCCTAGTAAGTAATTAACTTCTGTAGGCCTGAAATATCTTTTGTCGACCTCTATTAATATTTTATTACTATTTTTACTTAGCCCTATCTCATTTTCACCTTTACCTTTCCATATAATTATTTCATCAATCTCTGAAAAAGCCTTTTCTATAAAATCTCTAACTGTATGAGACTCCCCTGTAGCAAGGACATAATCATCTGGGTTCTTCTGCTGCAACATAAGCCACATACCTTTAACATAATCCTTAGCATGCCCCCAATCTCTCTTAGCATCCAAATTTCCCATATATAATTTTTCTTGCAATCCAAGTTTTATTGCTGCTACAGCCCTAGTAATTTTACGTGTAACAAATGTTTCACCTCTAATTGGACTTTCATGATTAAATAATATCCCATTACAAGCAAAAATATTATATGCCAGCCTATAATTAACAGTTATCCAATATGCATATAACTTTGCAACCGCATATGGCGACCTAGGAGAAAATGAAGTATTCTCATTTTGAGGTATAATGTCTGAATTACCATATAATTCAGAAGTAGATGCCTGATAGAACTTAACAGTTTTTGTCATATTAAGTAACTTTATAGCTTCTAACAATCTAAGAGCACCTATACCATCTGCATTAGCGGTATATTCTGGAGTTTCAAAACTAACCTGAACATGACTTTGTGCTGCTAAATTATAGACTTCATCTGGGTTAATTTTTTGCATTAATCCGATTAAATTAGTTGCATCAGTCATATCTCCATAATGTAAATGAAACTTAACATCTTTAGAATGAGGATCTTGATATAAATTATCAAGCCTACTTGTATTGAAGGAGGAAGATCTTCTTTTTATTCCATGAACTTCATAGCCTTTACTTAGTAATAACTCAGCTAAATAAGCTCCATCTTGACCAGTGATACCTGTTATCAATGCTATTTTATTATTCATATTTTAAACTATATAGACTATATAAACATATGTGAAGGCAATAAATTATTACTTTAAAAAATATAATAATAAAAATATTACTTTATTTTTCCTAAGTAAGAACTATCTTTTATTTATGATAAAAAGAATACTTTACATTTCAATACTATTTATATTTTTATTTAATAATATAGCTATTTCTTCAGACTTGGACTTAGCAAAGGACGCTTATAATAAAAGTGACTTTAAAGCTGCTTTTAATTATTGGGAACCGCTAGCAAAAGAAGGTATTTCAGACGCGCAGTTAGGTCTAGGAATTCTTTATGGAAAAGGACAAGGTTTATTACAAGATTATAGAGAATCTGTAAAATGGTTTAAATTATCAGCAGATCAAGGAAATGCAGAGGCTCAATTTTATATTGGCATGGCATATATTAATGGAGTTACCTATAAAAAAAATTATTCAATAGCATATATGTGGTTAAGTGTTTCTGCACTTAAACAAACCAGATTAGCTAAAGACAATTTACCAAAATTTATAAAAATGATGACACAAGAGCAGATTAGCGAAGGAGAAAAATTAAAGAATCTATGTATTAATAAAAATTTTATAAATTGTTAACACAAAAAACTAAATTACTTAAAATTAATTTTTCTCGCCTAAAACAATAATAGAATCTATATTATCAGGCTGAATTTCTAACCATTTATAAAAACAAGAATTACTACCTAATAATACATACCAATCAGATTGTTCAAAATTTGGCCAAATAACAACAGTATCAATATTTAACAATTCTTTTGTATTCTCATCTGGCGTTTTTAATATATAACCGCTTAAAAAATTATTTAATGTTTTATTTACAATCTTAAAAGGTGTAATATGAGGCTGCTCCATTTTTCCTCTTTTTAAGATTCCTTCAAAAGAAACACAATCTTGATCATACTTTATAGTGTAATCCTCTTTTATTAATGGAATTGTATCCCATTTAGCTACATATCCTGCCGGAACTTTTTCAGCATAAGCATTTATACTATAAAAAAGGATAATTATATAAATAGAAAACTTCAGTAGTCTTCTCCAAATTTAGATGAATATGAATAATAATTTATTTGATAATTTTTAAGTGAGTCATTTTTTTTTCTTTCGAATCGCTATAAACACTTTTACTATCTAAATCGTTTTTATTATTAACATTTATTTTTATATTACTTACTATCTTATTCCATATACTTCCAGCCCTTTTTAATTGCACATAGATATTATCGTTACTTCTTAATTTATCTGCAAATTCTTGAATATCCTTATCTAAAGCCATTACTGCTTCATAATTATCTAAATTTTTATCTTTTTCATTTATTTCTATTATAAAAATTTTTTTCATATAATCCTCTACTTTAATTGAGAATGATTATCATTCTCATTGACAACAAAATTTAAATATAATATATATTATATTAAATAAGGCTGAATATATATTTCCTCCCAAGAAATAAATACTTCCTTATTAATATTTAGAGAGTAAGTGAGTACCTCCATTTACTCTCTTTTATTAAATATTTAAATCTACTTTATTATCTACCTAAATCTAAATCTTTAAATGTTACATCTTCTACTAATTCTGCTTCAACTACATAAATACTTCCAAAAGCATCTTCTGCAGGCGGGTTTATAGTAATAGTGCCATTAATACCTACAGGTTGATACATGCTTCTTATTTTAACTGGTGTATTTAGTTTAACTAAAAGCATTTGATTAGGGGGTGGTGGAGGAACATGCATACACATACCAGCAGAAGGAACTAAGACAAATTCACTTACTGTTTCTGCTTCACCAAAATCTACGTCTAAAGGAACCATAAAACCTGTTAACCTTATGTTAACTCCATTTAATTCTTTAACGGTAGATAAACCAGATTTCTCTAAAGCATTAAGAAATTCAGGATCCTGCCACATGTCATCTGTAACCCCTCCTTCAGGGATAAAGTCAAAGGCATCTTCAGGTAATAAATCTGTCCAAGTAATAGGCAAAACTAGCATATCATTATTAATCTCTACTGTATCTTCTGAATATAAAATAGAAGTTGATAAAGTAAGACATAGAGAAAATTGAATTATACAAGAAATTATATATTTCATTAAACACTCCTGATATTAAATATTAATATTATTCATTTTTTTAAGTAATACTATTAAAATAGCTACTATTATATAACTTACAACTAATATTGGGCCCGAAAATAGATTAGCAATAATACAAATTATAAAAATCTCTTTCTTCATGTACCCAACCAATATTTATTTTAAGATTTTACGGATAATCCATCTCTAAGAGTATTTTTATAAATCTGTATAGCCGGAACTATAGTTGCTATTAATGATGCACAAACTATTGAAATTATAATTTGCAAATCATAATTTTTCACAGAAAAACTATCAATAAAGATACCATAGTTAGTCTGCAAATAATTTTTGCCCAAAGAGAATATTAAAATCATTATAATATATCCAGCAATGCATGATATAACTGAAATTATAATTGATTCTACTAACAATAAACTAACTATATTAATTGGTGAAGCTCCTACAGATCTAAGTATAGCCATTTCTCTTCTTCTACTATTTAATCCAGCAATTGTCATAGCTATCATACCTAAAAGGGCTATGACAATAATAAAAAATGTAATGATTTTAAATGCTTTGTCTACATTACCTGTTAATGTCCAAAGCCTAGATAAAGTAGCACCAGGCATTACAGAGCTAATTGACTCTTTTTTATAATTTAATATATCTCTTTGAAATTGGAAAATTTGTGTCCTATTTTTTAAGGATACAAATATAGAAGTTATAGTTTTTGGTGTTAATTCATTTTCCATAATTTTTTCTAATGTAACGTCTATTACCTTTTGATTTCCTATCCACCCTGCATGCATTGCTTCTGCACCAGCTAAACTAATGTATACTGCATTATCTATAGGTGTACCTGTAGCTTTTAAAATTCCAGAAACTTTAAAACCTAAGTTTTCGTGATCATGATCTTCATGTTCTTCGTGTTTAGCATGATCATTATAACTACTATTTTTTTCTGATTCAAAAGTGTGAATTTCACCTACATCAGATAAACCATGCGTTATAGCAATCTCAGAACCAACAATATAATTTAACTTACTTGCAACAATACTTCCTAAAACAACATCAAATACATCTTTAAAAGAATTACCGGAAAGAAACTCTAAGTTTTTTTTAGATGAATATTTAATTTCCTTAAAGTAATTATTATTTGTTCCTATAACACGATAACCTTTATGGCTATCTCCTAATGATATTGGAACTGTCCATCTAATTTTATCATTATCTAATATATCTTTATATGTATTCCATTTAATTGCATTATTAGGTTCACCAATAAGGAAAACACTATTAAGCAAAATTTGTAGATTTCCACCTCTTGCTGCAACTACACTATCAACACCAGAAACAGTGTTTTGAAAACTAGACTTTACAGACTCTTGTATTCGAGAAACTGTAAAAAATAATGAAATTGAAAATGCAAGAGTTAAAATAATTAATAAACAACTTAGCCATCTATTTAATAAAGATTGAAACACAAGAGAAAATTTAATCATTATTAATCTCACATATTTCAGTAATATTTTTTACTATTTTAAATTTACTAGATAATTTTTTATCATGACTAACCATAATTAAACCTTGTTCATTATCATCTAGAGATTTAAATAATAAATTAATAAATTCATTTTGGTTTTTTTTATCTAGTGCTGATGTTGGTTCATCTGCAAGAATAATTTCTGGCTTCCCAATAAGCGCTCTAGCAACTGCAACTCTTTGTTGTTGACCAATACTTAATTCATACGCTTTACGGTCTACAAGATCTTTGTAATTTAAAGATAATTTATCCATTAATACTTTTACTTCATCATTATTAGATATGGATTGTTTTCTTCCAGAGTATGCTTTACCTAATAAAATATTATTTTTTACAGAGATATAAGGTAATAAATTAAATGTTTGGAATACTATTCCAAAATGATCACCTCTTATTTTATCTTTTTTACTAGATGAAGTTTTAGTAATATTTGTTCCTAAAATATTTATTGAACCTTCTTGGGGATTAATTGTTCCAGATAATAAGTTTAAAAAAGTAGATTTGCCTGCTCCTGAATCGCCATATATGAGTATACTATCACTTTTATTTAGTAAAAATTTCTTTATTTTAAGTACAAAATTTGAATTTTTATTAAAACTATATTTTACATTCTCAATAATTATTAAATTTTTACTCATATCACCTTCTATTTACATTCTATATTTTATTCTATTAAGGCGCTTAGGAGGAAAGCATAAACGCCTTAATAATAATGCAATACTATTGCACTTATAAAATAAATTGTCAAATATAATATATTATTGTATAATATACATATGAAAATAAATAAAAATAAAATCTCTATGAAAAATAGAGCTATAGATTTATGCATGGCTAATAATGAGTCTTTAACTCCTAATAGATTAGTAATACTAGACATAATGCAAGAAAAAAATTTAGCTATCTCTGCATATGAAATAAATTCAATACTTAAAAAGAGAAGAAAAAATTTGAATATTTCTTCTATATATAGAGTTATTGAATTTTGGATTAAATTAAAAGTGATACATAGAATATCATTGTTAAATAAATTTATTTTATGTAAAAATACTTCTGAAATACATACGCATATTACTAATATATGTACAAATTGTTCTAATGTTATAGAAACCTGTAATAAAAATATGGGATTAAATTTTGATAAAAGCTCTAAAAATTTAGGAGCAATATTAAGCCCGGATATAAATATTGAAATTCCTATAATTTGCGGGAATTGTCAATAATTTACTCTCTAAACTTTATTAGAAATCTCAATAAGGTTTTCATCAGGATCTCTAATATATATCGAATATAAATTACCAGAGGCACCAACTTGCTTAATTGGCCCTTGTTCTATTTTAATATTATTCCTTAAAAAAATTTTTTTCCACTCTAAAACATTCTTATCAGATATAAAACAGATGTCCCCAGTTCCTGGTTTTGCTACTTTTGCTCCTGGCTTAATTAAATTATTATTCTCATGTAAATTAATTTTTTGGTTACCAAATTTTAAACATTTTCTTATTTGTGTATTTTGTCCTAGCTTAAATTCTTCTAATTTCATTCCTAATAAGTTACAATAAAAGAAAGTTGTCTTATTTAAATCTACTATAGTTAAAACTATATGATCAATAGATAGTATCATATTATTTTACATGCCTATACAATAATTCTGACATCTCAATAATTCTACTATCTTTTAAAGCAGCAGCTCTAATAGGAGCAATAGCCTTATAATCAAGGTCATTAAACATGTTAATAAAATTTATTCTTTTAGGGTAACGAACAAGAATTGTAATATCCCAATCGTCTTTGCCAATTATAGAATTATGAACTTTTCCCATCCATATTGGCTCTCCTCCATATTTAGGCTGAAATTTAGCAAATTTTTTTCCATAAACCTTATAGGCCTCTCTGCCAGTCAAGCCATCTACGCCAAATCCCTTTTTTGCTATATCTAAATACTTTAATAAATTTAGCATGATAACAGGATCTTCTAAATTACCCTTAGACATTAAATTTAGAGCGCCTTCTTCTACATTTATACTAGCTTTCATTGTTACTCCACAGGCAATTCTAAATCTCTATAAAATTCAACATTACCATCTTTTCTATTATATAAGTCAGAAATAATATTGGACAAACATTCCTTAGCTTTACCTGATATTCCAAGTAAATCATTACCATTGTTCCAATCATTTTCATCTTTAGGTTTCCAATTTGCATAATTTTTGATTAAGTTAAATAAATTATCACAACTCAAACTGTATATTCCTTGGCCTTTTTCTATTTCTATTTCTTTAGTACATTCTTCTATCAAGTAAAATTTCCATAAGCCATAAGGTAAAGTTGCGCTATTTTTTTTATCAAATTTATAATTAGCTTTAGTTTCATCGTATACTTCCTGAAGATCCCAGTAACACTCTTCAATTAATGAAAAACATTGGGTTAACTTTAAGTGATATTGTTTATAAATACTATTTTTCATTAAATAGCTGCTCACAACCAGTACCATTTAAAAAATCATCTATGAAATTTTTATCTTTATTTTCTAAAGCCTCATATTCTTCTTTTATCCAATTTAAGCATTTAGATTGGTAATAAAAAGGTTTTTGAGTCCATAATTTTCCATTTATTTCTATTTTAACTTCTTCTTTATTCTGATAAACTGCTTCAGAATTTGCCTTCAAAACTGGTACATAAGTATTACCAATTTCATAAAAAATATTCCTAAAAGATTCCGTTAAATTATAGCTATTTACCCAGTCTGAATTATTAACTTCAAGGCCGGATAAATCTTCCATAACACCAACCCACGCCACAATTCTTGAGGCAATATTGTCAGCTATCTTCATAGGAGTAGGATCAAAAGCAGCTAATTGTGTAAGTTGGCCGTATAAAGCAAAATCACTACTGCTAGGCCTTTCTCCAAATATATAAGGATAATTATTCATATGCTTATCCATTAATTTTAATATATTTTTATAACTTCCTTCAATAATATCTGATGTAGTCGTATTACTTCCAACAACGTATAAGCGGGAAATTTGACGTTCTGAAATATCCTTTCTAATAGGCTTTATTGTTTCTTCATTATCAGTTAACGATCTCCAACGGGACAATGTAGAGCCAGCTTTTTTTATATCTTCATCATATGTCCATCTGTAATGGAATGTAGCTTTGGTCAACCACTCATCAGCGAAATCTTCAATCAAATAATTTAAAAAATTTAATACTGAGCTCTTTGGAACAGCAGACCTATCTGAATATAACTTTTCTAGCCTTCTAAGTATAAATGTAGAATCTACCATAGGCTCTAATTTATTAGATTTATTTTTAAAATAAAATGTAGGCATTAAATTTATTTTAGCTTTAGGTAGGTATGAAGTATCCATAATTCCTTCTTCAAATAAACCTCCTATTAAAAAATTATATGGTAACCTCCTATATCTAAGTAAACTTAACATTTTTCTTGTATAAGGTGATCCTGGTGCTCCTTTAAGTATTAATCTTTCTATTTAACTTCTCCTCACTAATGTCCCAGGCAAATTTCCAGTAGGTTTTCCTTTTATATAAGTAATATTTCCTGATACTATTGTATATTCAAAACCTGTTGTTTCTTGCATAAGTCTTTTACCTCCTGCTGGCAGATCGTTTACAATATATGGATGTCCTGCTGCAACATTTTTCCAATCTAAAATATTTATATCCGCTTTAAATCCTTTTTTTATTTTTCCACGATCATGTAAACCTGCAGCCATAGCTGTATCTGTTGTTAACCTTCTAATTGTTTCTTCTTTAGAAAATTTATTTTTTTTATTACACCAATAGTCTATTAACCAAGTTGGAAAACCAGCATCTAGAATAAAACCCACATGCGCTCCACCATCACCTAATCCCATAATAGTATTTTTATCTATCAGCATAGCTTCACAAGCATCTAAATTATTAGAGGCAAAATTTACTAAAGGTGAATATATAAAAGCCTTACCTTCATCTTTGATTAAAATATTATATGCTAATTCCTGCGCTGTTATTTTTTCTTTAATAGACCTTATTGCTAATGATTCATTTTTATCTGGGGCATAATTTGCTTCTGTTCCAAATTCATACATTTGTTTATAACTAATTCTATTAATTAAAGGAAATTTGCTATCTTTAATTGGATCTTCATCTAATATACTATTTCTTATTTTCTCACCTTTCATAATATTTACACGTTCTTTAAGGCTTAAATGTGCAATTTTTTTATATGTTGGCGTACCGGAAAAAGGATTTTGACTTCCATTTAATCCTAACAATATACCTATAGGTCTAGGTGCAACTACTGGTCTAATAGAAAGATTATCATTTTTTGCTTCTCTAGCTAATCTCATTAAGTCTTTCCAGTATTCAGTTCTATCATGCCTCTGATTACACGTAAAAACGATTGGTATATTTGTGCTCTTAGCAATTTTTCTCAACACTGCAAATTCTTCTTCAGGACTAGGTTCATTCCAATCTGACACTATTTCCATAAACCCACCATTAGCATCTTTTAGCCCTTTTGCAATTGCCATTAGTTCGCTTTCATGAGCTCTTAATGTAGGAGTAAATTCTCCATCACAACTTTTGTGACTAATTGTACGAGAAGTAGAGAAACCAAAAGCTCCAGACCTAATTGCATCAGCACTAATTTTTCTCATTTGTATCATATCTTCTTCAGTAGCTCTTTCATGATTGATTGCTCTTTTACCCATAACAAATACTCTTAAAGCTGCATGTGGAATTAATGCACAAACATCTATATCTCTATTATTTTTATCCAATGCATCTAAATATTCTGGAAAAGTTTCCCAATCCCAATTTAAACCTTCATGCATAACAGGTGAGGGAATATCTTCTACTCCCTCCATGAGCTCTATTAGTTTTTCTCTATCATCTTTTTTACATGGCGCAAATCCTACACCGCAATTTCCCATAATTACCGTAGTAACTCCATGTAGAGAGGAAGGTTTTAAATAATTATCCCATACAGATTGGCCATCATAATGTGTATGAATATCAATAAAACCAGGAGTAATTATTAAATTTTTAGCATTAATTTCTTTTTTTGAAGCACCTTTAATGACTCCTATATCTACAATTTTATCTCCAAGGATTGCTATGTCGGCTTTATAAGAATCCCTTCCAGTTCCATCAATTATAGACCCATTTCTTATAATTATATCAAAATACATTTTCTACTATTAACCTTTTTTATTTTAATACTAATAAATACAATTATATCAATATAAACTAATAAAAATTCTCTGGTCAAATATCATTATTTATTACCAAAGTGACAAATAATAATTCATATGATTTAATATTAATATCTTATAAATTATTTTGGATAAAACTTTGCCAAATTCTGATTTTTCCTATGACCCTGTTACAGCTATTAACGAAGAAGACGCTAAAGGTAAAACAGCTGAAATTTTTCTAGATATAAGAAATACCATGAATATTCCTCTTATTACTTCCATTTGGCGAGGACTTGCAACTATGGACAATAGTCTTGAGGACATATGGACACTAACCAAACCAATATACCTCTCAGGTACTCCTGAATTAGCTCTAAATAATATGATAAATTCTGTTAATTTACCCATTCCAAAAACATTTAATAAAAATGAATTTAAACAAAAGAATATACAAGATATAAGAGAAATTATTAAAGTCTATAATAAATCTAATGGTATGAATTTGATGGCTTTATCTGCTTTTATCATATCTGACTATAAACCACGAGTGAATATAATAAATACAAAACCTAAAATAGTTAAACCAACATTTCCAAAGTTAATGAATAAAGAGGAAATAAGTTCAGAGACTTGGTCAATAGTTAAAAATGTTAATTCCATTGGTTCTCCAAAAGGAATAAATTCTCATATCGCTACTTTATGGCGACATTTGGCTCACTGGCCTGATTTTTTATCTTTAGTTTATAAAACATTTAAGCCATTAGATTCAAATTCTGAAATTTCTGAAGCATTAGAAAATGTTTTATCACATGTTAAAGAAAATGGAATTAACCTTAAAAGACAAAAAACTAAATATTCAGAAATAAATGATACAACTCGCAATACTATTCGTGACTATGTTCACACGAATAATCAAGTTATTAGAATGGTGGTACTTGGTAACATGATGGATAAATGGCTAAGATAACCTTAATTACTAAGGATGCATTACTACTTGATACGTATCGTACCTAACATACATTTTTTTATCATTATTTAATTGCACTTCTACGACCTTGTTAATAAATACTACATCATTCATCCAGCCATATTTTTCAGATTCGGTCGTAATTGTAGGACTATTTATAAAATATTCGTGATCTTTCCATGTAATTGGTTCTCCTGATTCAATTTTTTTAGGAACATGCTCTTTCTTTTTATTCCTTGTAGGATACCAATTAGGACTTATATAGGCATCTTCTGACTTAAAAATTACCATAACGTTATCATTATCATTTAACTCTTCATGGAGATTATTGGCTTTTGCAATGTGTCCAATTAATATTTTTTTTTCATTAGAGAATTTATATAATAATAAAGGTATATGATTAGCAACTATCCCATTCTTAGTATTAGCTACTAAAATAGCTAGAGGAAAATTTTCTATAATTCTTTTTATTTCTTCTTCTCTATTCTCTTCAAAATGTTTTGGAATATACATTCTACTTCCTTAAAATATTTAATGTAAAGAATATGGTATATTTTACTTTAAAAGGATTATATTGTTTAGCTACTATTTTTTGCATTCTTAATTTTTAAATTTAATAAGAGCTTCATGAATATCAAATCATCTAATAACAAAATAGGTATAATTCTTATGATTTGCGCAATATTGTCATACTCATGTATGGACGGTGTAATAAGATATTTATCACAACATTATAATGTAATAACACTTGGAATGTTTAGATACTGGGTTTTTGCTTCATTTATAATTATCTTATATTCAAGAAAAGGGAAATCTCTTAAAATAGTATCGAAAAGTAAAAACACATTATTACAGATTTTAAGGAGTGTAATATTAACTGTAGAATTATGTTTTGCTCATTATTGTTTTTATAAAATAGGTTTAATTCAAACTTCTGCAATATTTGCCGTTGGGCCATTAATTGTAACTGCCCTATCTGTTATCATATTAAAAGAGTCTGTGGGTTGGAGAAGATGGTCAGCGATAACATTTGGTTTTGTTGGTATACTAATTATTTTACGACCAGGTATAAATGTTTTTGATCCATTTTCATTTATAGCATTAGGGTGTGCTTTTCTTTTTGCGCTATATCAAATTTTAACCCGGTTAGTCTCAAGACAAGATAATAATGATACAACATTATTTTATACTGCAATTATAGGAGCCATAATTCTTTCATCTATAGGGCCATTTTATTATAAAGAGGTAGCAACAATAGATTGGTTATGGATATCTATAATCTGCATATTAGGAGTATTTGCACATATGTGCATGATAAAAGCTTTACATCTGGCTGAAGCATCCATGCTCCAACCCTATAGCTATCTTCATCTAGTATTTGTCTCAATGATAGGAGTAATAGTATTTAATGAAGTTTTAGAAACTCCTGTCATAGTGGGAGCAATAATGGTTGTGTCTGCAGGTTTATATACTTTTTGGAGAGAAAATTTTAAAAAAGCTTAGATGTTGCAGCTCATA
>ENA-OREN01000244-OREN01000244.1-marine-metagenome-genome-assembly--contig:-NODE-244-length-81937-cov-12.271256_pt1 | contig 81937 bp, 76 predicted proteins | sample MGYA00248624_ERZ508555 | MGnify/ENA primary metagenome ERZ508555 (study PRJEB26222, sample SAMN06267773) | marine metagenome | isolation source: Saanich Inlet, British Columbia, Canada | place...
TTGGGTTATGAGCCCAACGAGCTACCAGGCTGCTCCACCCCGCAGTAATAACAAATGAATTTTAGACTATGACTGATGTCAGGCACGGTTGTCAAGGACCATAATTCCGCCCTTGTATTTCCGCAGGAGAAAAAAACGGGCTCTGGGTATTAAAACCCGGAGCCCGATTATGGCAGAATTAAAGATTTGCGTTTTTCCGATCAGGGTTGCGGAAAAGAGAAGTCTCGTTGGTCAAAGCCTCCAAGGCCGGAAAAGTATCATCAGGATGAATTTTGCCGGCTTTCTCCAGCAATTCTTCTTCCGACTCTCTTTTATCTTCATCAGGAATACAGCAGTCAACCGGACAAACTTCCTGACAGGCTTCTTCGCCATGGAACCCTACACATTCGGTACACAGATCGGCTTCGATTTCATAGAAATCTTCACCTTCGGTGATTGCCGTGTTAGGACATTCCGGTTCGCATACACCACAGTTGATACATTCGTCAGTGATTAATGTTGCCATCTTGTTTTTCCTTCTAAGTGGTTAATGATCTATAAAAAAACGAACTATAAGGTTAACTATAATTTTTTTTGATTTTAAAGGTGCTCATCAATTGGAGCCTCTCAAAAGGTGACCCAAACTATAGTCAAAACCAGACCAAGTCAAGATTTTTTTTAGGAAACAGGCCGATTTGGAAAACCCATTAAAAACCAACAGGCTTTGCGTTGATACACAAAGTGTTACAAGAAATTAATCTGCTCCTTTTATCGGCATATTTGGGGCGAAAATTAACCCTGTTTCCTTCATTGATTTGATATGATTTCATCATGATTGTCAAAAAAATTCTTATCTATTTTCCCATCGCGCTGAGTTTGTTTCTCCTGCAATCTTTTTTCTGGGTACCTACTTACGATAAACAGGCAGTGGGCAATCCGGCTCGTTTGGTTAAATATGTTCAGGGCTCCAGTGGGGATGCGCAGATACTGAACCCTGTCTTAAGTGCCGACACATCGTCCAGCTCCATCAACGACCTGGTTTTCGATGGTCTCATCGACCTCGACCAGAACCTGAAGTACCGCCCCCGGCTGGCTGAATCCTGGACCCAGTTTGAAGAGGCCACCCTTGCAGTAAACACAGTCGCCTTTTTGCCCGGCGGTAGTATCGCACAAACTGTGCAGGACTGGCCCGACACGTTGCTCACTGCGCTTGAGGGCAATAAGGCATGGACTAAAAACCTGCGTTCCATAGAAGTCATCCCTGGAAAAACCGTGGAAGTCGAGCTTGCCCCTATGAACTCGGAGGACAAGCCCGAAAAAATCACCTACACCGTCCACCAGCCGCCGCGCCTGAAATTCACCCTCGAAAAAATCGATCAGGATTTCTTTGTGCCCATCAAAAAATGGCTGGGGGAAGAATATTTTACAACCTTCCCCTATGAAAAATTCATCCGCGCAAAAGACCCGGCAAAACAGGCGGCGTTACAATCCCGTTATGAAGAAATACTGCCGATTACTGAGCATAATCCGGTGATCACTTTCGACCTGAGAAAAGATGTGGTTTTTCACGATGGTCACCCGTTCGATTCCGGCGATGTGTTGTTCACCTATGAGTCGATCATGGACCCGAAGGGCACCTCACCACGAAAATCCGATTACGAACCGGTGAAAAATGCCGAGGTGCTGGGACCCTATAAAATCCGTTTTACTTACAAACGTCTGTTCTCACCAGCTATCGGTTCCTGGGCCATGGGCATTTTGCCCGAACACTTGCTCAACCGCGAAAGGCTCTTGGCCGAAGCGAGCGAAAGAGGGCGCGAGCCCGAGGCTTTCACCCTGCGAGATAGTAACTTCGGCCGACACCCCATCGGCACTGGACCGTTCACGTTCGCTGAGTGGAAAACCGATGAACTGATACGCCTGAAACGCAACAAAAACTATTGGGAAGGCGCACCCGAATACGAAGAATATGTCATGCGCATCATCCCCGACAGCCTGACTCAGGAGATGGAGTTCTATGCCGGAGCGGTCGATAACTATTCCGTACAACCACACCAGGTGGCACGGTTTTCCAAGGACGAAAAATACCAGAGTTTCTCCAACCTAGGATTATTTTATTCCTATATAGGGTACAACATGCGCAACCCGTTGTTTGCTGACCGCGATGTGCGCGTGGCCCTTGGCATGGCTATCGACATCGACCCCATTATTAAATACATCCTGTACGGGGAAGGGGAAAGAGTGACAGGGCCCTACCCGAAAATCACCGACTGGTACGATCCCGATGTGAAACCACTGCCTTACGACCCGGATGCCGCACTGGAAATCCTGAACCGAATGGGGTGGAAGAAGAACGCCGATGGCTGGCTGGAGAAAAATGGAAAAATTTTTGAGTTCAACCTCATCACCAACAGTGGCAACCCGATCCGCAAAAACATCCTCACCATCGTGCAAGAAAGTTGGCGTAAGATCGGCATAAAATGCAACACCCAGCTTTTTGAATGGGCCGTATTCCTGAAAGATTTTGTCAACACGCTCAAATTCGATGCGCTGGTGTTGGGGTGGAGCATGGGCATTGACCCGGATATGTATCAGATATGGCATTCCAGCCAGGCGGGTCCGCGCCAGTTAAATTTTGTGGGATATAAGAACCCGCAAGCAGACCGGCTGATAACAAGAATCCGCCGGGAATATGACAGAGAAAAACAAGTTGCAATGGCGCGCGACCTACACCGCATGATAGCGCGTGACCAGCCCTATACTTTTTTGTATGTGGCGAAATCCACCCAGCTTTTGGATAAGAAAATCGTGATTGTCGAAAAGAAAGAGGGCGGGGAAGTGAAGTATGAAAAGATCTATCCCACCAAGTCGGGTAACATCCGTTACTACTTCAACAAATGGAAAAAGCTGGCAACAATCCCCACCTTTAACCCTTAGCAGGCTGACCGGTGAGCCGCCGGTGGCTAAGCTTTTGCGGGGTTACGGGCAGAGGACGGGCTCAATCCGTTCAAGGGCCCAGTCGAGCTCTTCTTTGGTGATGGTGAGCGGTGGGGCGAAACGGATCACGTGTTTATGCGTCTCTTTGCACAGGATGCCCTTTTCCATTAAAGCTTCACAAAACCTTCTGGCTCCGCCAGCTGATTTCTTCAATTCCACCCCGACCAACAATCCTTTTCCTCGGACTTCTTTGATATACGGCGAGGAAAGTCTATTCAGGTTTTGAATGAGATAATTACCCATAACCATTGAATTTTCAATGAGATTTTCATCTTTAATTATCTTCAATGCTTCCCTGGCCACCGCACAGGCCAGGGGATTGCCGCCGAAGGTGCTACCGTGGTCACCCGGATTGAAAACGGACAGGGCCTCTTTGTTCGAGAGCACAGCGGAGATGGGGTAGAATCCGCCCGACAGGGCTTTGCCCACCAGGGTGAGGTCGGACTCGATACCCTCATGTTCTTCGGCGAAGAGTTTGCCGGTTCTGCCAAGTCCAGTTTGGATCTCATCGAGGATGAGCAGGACGTTGTGGCGATCGCAGATTTCGCGCACTTTTTTCAGGTAACCGGCAGGCGGGATAATAATACCTCCTTCACCCTGAATAGGTTCCACCAGAAAGGCAACCGTATTGGGGGTGATGGCCCACTCCAGGGCCTCGGCATCCCCAAAGGGGATGGTGACAAATCCAGGCGCGAAGGGACCGAATCCGTCTCGATATTGCGATTCAGTGCTGAACCCGACGATGGTGATGGTCCGCCCATGAAAATTGTTGGCGCAGACGATGATCTCAGCCATGTTTTCGGGGATCTCTTTGACCTTATATCCCCATTTGCGCGCGGCTTTGAGGGCGGTTTCGACTGCTTCGGCACCGCTGTTCATGGGTAGGACGCTATGTGAGTGGGTCATTTCGCAGATTTCTTTATAGAAGGGACCCAGCTGGTCGGTACGAAAAGCCCGGGAAACCAGGGTAAGCTTTTTGGCTTGTTCGATCAGGGCAGTCAGGATGCGTGGATGGCAATGGCCCTGATTGAGGGCGGAATACGATGCCAGCATATCCAGATATTTATTGTCTTCCACATCCCAGACCCAGACGCCCTGGCCCCGGGCCAATACGACATCAAGAGGTGCGTAGTTGCGAGCTCCAAACTCATTTTCGAGCTCAATAAAACTCTGTGCGTTCGAAAGGGTGACAGTAGAGTCCATGACCGTTTCCTCATCAACCCTGATATTGTCCTCCCCAGTAATCTAGGCCCTGAGATGCGCTTTTGCCACCACTAGGCGTGGGGCCGACTGGCAATATGTTTGTCTGGCTAGCAAAGAGCTGTCTCGGCTTAAAAAGCAGTTGCTATATCCCCTCCCACGGAAGTGGGCTAGGCGCCAGCGTGACGCTGGACCCAGTGAACAAGGGTTTTTTGGGCCGAGACAATATCCGACTAGCCAGCTAAAGCTATTGCATTTTGGCCCCACGCCTAGTGGCCCCTTATCAGGGGGAGCTTTGCGTAACAAACAGAATAGCGAGATGCTTCGAGAGCCTCAGCATGACAAACCAGGCCTCACAGGGCCGTCTTCGCGAGCCGCAAAGCGGCGTGGCGATCCAGAGTTTCGCTGGGTTGCTTCACTTCGTTCGCAATGACGATTTATGCAAAGGTCTCCTTATCAGGGGGAGGCGGTTTATTATGCCTCGAAGAGGGTTTGATTTTTAAACAGTTTTAGATATAATGACGGTTTCCAACAACCCATTTCATATTGAGAAGAAACTTATGAGTATTGACGATAAAGAGCTAGAAGATTTTATGCCTGCTGTGGAGCTGGAATGGACCGATGAGGCCCGGACCCGCATGACGAACGTGCCGTTTTTTGTGCGCAAGAGTGTGGTGCGAGGCATTGAGCAATATGCCAAAGATAAAGGTCTTGCTGTGGTCGATGATGGTGTGGTTTCTCGTGCCCGGCAGGAACGTGAAGGCGAAGCCATGGAACTGGCCCGCAAAAAGAAGGCAGAAGAACAGCAAGCTAATGGGGGTGAACCGCCTGTCCAACGTCAATACGTCAGTTTTACTTTCTATAAACTCGATCCCGCGTTTCGCAGACTGCCCAAAGAAGAACGCGACAAGAGCATGAAAGAGTTCATTGATGTTCTCGAGGAATATGACAGCAGTCCGGATATGATTCTCCTGTGTTATTCCATGGTCGGGTTGCGTGGTGATGTCGATATCATGACATGGCGCATCTCCTACAGCATGGAAGAGTTCCAGAAAATGACTACCCAGCTCATGCAGACTGGTTTGGGAGCCTATTTGCATACGCCATATAGCTACCTTTCCATGACCAAGCGGTCGATGTATATGGACTTCATCAACCCGGAACATGAGGAAGACCGAACGCACCTCATTCCCGGCAAGGCGAAATATCTATTTATTTACCCCTTCGTCAAGACGCGCGAATGGTACCTGCTGACCCAGTTCACCCGTCAGGGAATCATGGACGAGCATATTTTTGTCGGCAACAAATATCCTTCCGTCAAACTGAACACGACCTATAGTTTCGGTATTGACGACTACGAGTTTGTGGTGGCTTTCGAGTCCAATTCCCCGGATGACTTCCTCGACCTGGTTCAGGAGTTGAGAGAAACCGAAGGAAGCAAGTATGTAAAAGAAGACACACCCATCTTCACCTGCATCGCCATGTCGATCGAAGACACCGTCAAAAGCCTCGGCGCCTAGGTCGAGTGCCTCGACACGCAATGAGCGGCAGCTTTATTAGGTGAGTAAAGAGTTTCTCGGCTTAAAGAGTTCTTGTTGTTTGCCTCCCCCCTGACAAGGGGGGACAGAGGGGGGTTGAGTTTTGGTTGCAAGCTTCCTCTAGTGGTACCTCCATCCATATATTAGTAAAGAGCGGTTTATCAAAGTATTTCCCCACCCCCTACTCAGGGCAGTCTATCCCTGCAAAATGCTGTTTTTTTTGAGCTTGCTCGTACCTAACTTAGGTGCTATATAACTCGTATCTGCATAGGAATATCCTGTGCATCGCATACCACCCACGAAGCTACTTACTCCAAATTGAACGGTTTTCTTTTACAGGGGAAAAACCATGCGACGCCTGCCAGCCTTAGTATCTTTCTTCACACTTTTATTTTTCATTTTCAGTCTTACCGGCAATATGTTGATTGCTGATCCGACTTTTTCCAGCTCGGCGTTTGCGCAGAAGAAGAAGGATAAAGATGACGATGATGACGATAAAAATGAATTGAAGGGCAATAAGAGATTGCGCGAAGCGGTGAAGGCTTTGCAGGAACAGGTCGATACAATTGAACTGACCCCCGGACCGCAAGGCGACACCGGACCCCAAGGCCCGGCAGGCCCAACAGGTGCTACCGGCGCAACGGGTGCAACAGGACCGACAGGTCCTCAAGGTGATACAGGAACTACTGGCGCAACAGGTGCTACCGGTTCAGCCGGTCCAACAGGGGCGGAAATAGCTGGCAGACTGGACCCTTGTATTCCAACCGGAGGATTGGGGATGCTGGCCCATATTCCGGGTCGCTCTTTTTCAGTGCGCTTACCTTTTAGTGGCGATTTCGTTTTCAGTCACGTCCCTGCCGGTACCCATGCCATCGTTTTCGAATTAAACGGTAATGTTATAGGAGCTCTACCCGGTGTGGTGGCGGTGGAAGGTCAGACCACAGATGTCGGCACCTTCATCACTCCATTTTGTTCCGGGGATGGGGATGGAGATGGCTTCACCGGCGCACAGGGGGATTGTGATAATGGTAACGCCAGCGTCAATCCGGGTGCATCGGAAGTCTGCGATAGCATCGACAACAACTGCGATGGCTCGGTGGATGAGGGCGGCGTGTGTAGTACTTCTGCACCTGTAGATTGCCAGGTGTCTGACTGGAGCGCGTGGTCTGAATGTTCCCATTTCTGTGGCGGAGGGGTCCGAACCCGAACCCGTACGATTCTTGTTCAACCTTCAAATGGTGGGGCGGCCTGTCCAGTTGATCCTGGTACAGAATCCATTACAGAAAGTGTCGAACCCTGCAATCGTGATGAATGTTTTGATAATGATGATGATGGATACCTGGAACCATCGTACCCAGGCGATTCCGGGGATTGCGACGATACTAATGCCAACGTGAACCCCGGTGCGATGGAGGCTTGTGGCGATGGCATTGACAACAATTGCGATGGCCAGGTGGATGAAGGTTGTGACACCGATTCAAACTGTGGTGGGGTGGACTGCACAGTCTCTGGACAGGTCTGCGTCAGCGGTGTATGTCAGTCGTCCTGCCTGAATAACTGTAGCAACAACGGCTCTTGTGATACGGGCTCGGGACTTTGTACCTGCGATGTTGGTTTTAGCGGGACAGATTGTTCTCTTCAACTATCTACCTGTAATTCGGCGATTTCCTGTAGCAGTAATGGCACCTGTGCGCCGGATGGTAGTTGTGTCTGCGCATTTGGTTTTACGGGAGCGGATTGCTCCGTTCCCGATATCGATATAGGAGGCGGTGCTGTAGAGGAAGTTCAATGCACTCCTTCTTGCCAAAATGGTGGCACCTGTGTAGAGGGCAACACATGCTCTTGTCCGACTGGCTTTACTGGCGATAGATGTGAAGCAGACATTAATGAATGTGCAGGGCCTGTCAGCCCGTGTGCTTCTGGCCAGACATGCATAAATACTGCAGGTAGTTTTATCTGCCAATAAATTTTAACCTTTTGCATCAAAATTTGAGGCGGGGCGTTTCCAGCGTCCCCACTTCTTCGCTATTTATTTCAACTGAACGATTTTCTTTTACGGGGAAAAAACTATGCGACGCCTGCCAACCTTAGTATCTCTCTTTACACTTTTATTTTTCGTTTTCAGTCTTACCGGTAACGCATTGATTGCCGATCCGGCTTTTTCCAACGCGGCGTTTGCGCAGAAGAAGGATAAAGATGACGATGATGACGATAAAAATAAATTGAAGGGCAATAAGAGATTGCGCGAAGCGGTGAAGGCTTTGCAGGAACAGGTCGATACGATTGAACTGACCCCCGGACCGCAAGGCGATACCGGACCGCAAGGCCCGGCAGGTCCCACAGGTGCTACGGGAGCAACCGGTCCGGCAGGTGCTACGGGCGCAACGGGTGGTCAAGGTCCAACGGGTGCTACCGGCGCAACAGGACCGACTGGTGCAACAGGACCCAAGGGTGATACAGGTGCTACGGGTGCAACAGGACCACAAGGTGCTACCGGGCTACAAGGTGCTACCGGATCACAAGGCGCTATCGGACCACAGGGCGCAACAGGCCCCAAGGGGGATACAGGCGCAACCGGTCCCGCAGGTGCAACAGGTCCAGCGGGTCCGACAGGTGCTACAGGCGCAACCGGTTCAGCAGGCGCTGATGGCGCAGACGGGGCAACGGGTTCATCAGGTGCTGACGGCGCGGAAATAGCTGGAAGGTTGGACCCTTGTATTCCAACCGGAGGGTTGGGGATGCTGGCCCATATTCCGGGTCGGTCTTTTTCCGTTCGCTTACCTTTTAATGGTGACTTTACTTTTAGCCATGTTCCTGCTGGCACTCACACCATTGTCTTTGAGTTAAACGGAAATGTTATAGGAACTCTGCCCAATGTGGTGACTGTAGAGGGGCAAACCACAAATGTCGGCACCTTCATCACTCCATTTTGTTTGTCGGATGCGGATGGCGATGGTTTCACTGGTGCTCAAGGGGATTGTGATAATAGAAACGCCGCCGTTTATCCAGGCGCGCAAGAAGTCTGTGACAGCCTCGACAATAACTGCGATGGCTCGGTGGATGAAGGCGGCGTGTGTACTTCCGCCCCTGTGGATTGCGTGGTTTCTGCCTGGAGTCCTTATTCCGCCTGTTCCGCTAGCTGCGGTGGGGGCACGTCAACCCGAACCCGTTCGATTATTGTTCAGTCTGCATATGGTGGACAGGCTTGTCCTTCGTTAACAGAAACTCAAGCATGTAACATACAACCCTGTGCTGTGGATCTAGATTTAGATGGATGGGATTCAACCATTGATTGTAACGATAACGATCCATACATCTACCCAGGCGCGGTCGAGATTTGCGATGGTGTCGATAACGATTGTGACGATCAGGTGGATGAGTTAGCTCTCGGTAGCGGGGATGCTTGTGACGGCACTGACTCTGACTTCTGCTCCAACGGCATAACTTCCTGCGTGGGTGGTGCCATTGTCTGTGCAGGGGATATTGCAACCCCCGAGATTTGTGGTGATGGCATCGACAACAACTGCGATGGCTCAGTGGATGAGAACGCCGTCACACCGACAGAATGTACTGATGCCTGTGGAATCCCCGTGTCTGTAGGGACTTCCTGCTCTGGTTACCCCGGGAGCTCTTGTAATAGCTCTGGCCTTTGTGTACCTGCTATAACTTGCCAACCGGGCTTGACTATTTGTAACGCTAGCGCGACCGAGTGTGCAGATTTGAACACTGATAATAATAACTGCGGGGCTTGCGGCAGTGTTTGTCTAGCGGGAAGCACTTGTACCAGTGGAGTGTGTGTGACATCAGACACCGACACAAACTGCGGTGGGGTGGATTGCACAACCACATTACAGGTCTGTCAAAGCGGTGTGTGTCAGTAAGACTGCCTGACTAACTGTAGTAGCAAAAGGCACTTGTGGTGCGGATTCGCACTTGGCATTAAACTTTAAGGGCGGGACTTAACGTCCCGCCTTTTTTATTGGAGGAATATGAATAAGATCATTTTGTGGGCTCTCATTATCTGCCTTGTTCCATTCACGGCATTTGCCGAAGGCATCACGAAAGAGCAGGGCGATGCCATCCTGAAAGAATTGAAAGCCATCCGCCAGGAGTTGAACCAGATCAAGAAGAGGGGATTGGCTCCCCAGGGCAGGGGAAGACCTGCAAGGCCCACCACGGCCAGTGTTGCTACTCTTGGCAATCCCATTCTCGGGGACTTGAAAGCTCCGGTCACGATTGTGGAGTTTACCGACTACCAATGTCCGTTCTGCAGAAAGTTTTATGTCGGGGCATACAAAGAGTTGAAGAAGCAATATATCGATACGGGTAAACTGCGTTTTGTTTTACGCGACCTGCCACTCGGATTTCATAAAGACGCCAAACCCGCCGCCATCTCTGCCCACTGCGCTGGTGAGCAGGATAAGTTCTGGCAGATGCACGATGCTCTGTTTGCTGAGAAAGGAAAGTTAGGGAAGAATGATATTCTCGGTCACGCAAAAACGATAGGACTGGAAAATAATGCCTTCAAATCCTGTTTGACCTCCGGTCGATACGATGAAGGAATCGCACAGGATATCAAAGATGCCAATAAAGCCGGTATCACCGGCACACCGGGGTTTGTGGTGGGTCGCACTACAGACAATATCGTGAAGGGAGCCCTCATCAGCGGTGCCCGACCGTTCAACGCTTTCAAAGCTGAAATAGATAAGCTGCTTCTTCAGAAATAGTACCCTCAGTCCCCGCTGATCGTCATCGCGAGCCACTGAAAGTGGCGTGGCGATCCAGTCTCTCTGGATTGCTTCACTTCGTTCGCAATGACGACTTATACAAAGCTCTCCTTGTCAGGGGAAAGCCCTTTATTAAGCCGAGATGACTCTTCGCTTGCCAAATAAAGCGACGGCATACTGGCCCCAGGCCTAGTGGTTAGGCTCCGAGGAGTTCGGGGGGTTTGGTGAGTGTGGGTTCTGCTGTTTCAGGTTCTCGGGAAGGACTGTTTTTCAGTATATGGAGTAGCTGGGCGATGGCGGATTTCAAATCTTTTCGGTGAACTACGTTATCGATGAGTCCGTGGTCCAATAAAAATTCCGCTGTCTGGAATCCTTCAGGAAGTTTCTGTTTAATGACTTGCTCGATAACACGTGGACCGGCAAACCCAATCAAGGCCCCTGGTTCGGCGAGGATGATATCCCCCAACATGGAAAAACTTGCAGAGACGCCGCCCATGGTCGGGTCTGTCAAGACGGATACGTAAGGGACTTTCATTTCACTCAGTTTGCTGAGTGCCGACGATGTTTTAGCCATTTGCATGAGAGAAAAAATGCCCTCCTGCATACGTGCGCCGCCGGAACAGCTTATGATGACCAGGGCCGACTTGTTATCCATGGCGCGTTCGATAGCACGGGTGATTTTCTCTCCCACAACCGAGCCCATGCTTCCACCCATAAAACTGAAATCGAAAACACAAAGCTCAACAGGCAGACCTTCTATCAACCCGGAACCGGTGACCACCGCATCGTTAGAAGTGCTTTTTTTGACAGAGGATTTGATCCGGTCTTTATACTTCTTTGTGTCCTTGAACTTTAAGGGATCTGAGGATGTCAGGTGCTGGTCGTACTCTTTAAAACTATCCTGATCCATGAGTTGATGGATCCTTTGCCGGGCCGCCAGACGGAAATGGTGATCGCAGTGGGGGCAGACCTTCAGGTTGGCTTCCAGTTCGGCAATATAAATCTGTTCGTTGCATTTTTTGCATCCGACCCAGAGATCTTCATCCTTGGCGGTTTTTTTTCCGCCGATACCGGCCTTAAGTTTATCTATCCATGACATCTATAAAACTCTCCAAGTCCTTGGTGGGGGATGTAAACCGTTATTAGTCGGTCTTATGCTCAGTGGTTACAGGGGATGTTTCTTCGGCCTCCAGTTTTTTATTTTTCAACAACAAACTGATCGGTCCGATGACGGCATAGGTGGTGCCAAGAATAAACAACGCAACCCGCGGTATTGTTGCCAGAACATAAATGAATAAAATCACAAACAGGAAACGGGAAAATACCACCCGTTTTTTAAAGTCAAACTGTTTGAAGGCCGGGTACTTGATATTGCTGACCATGAGGAAGGCCAGGGCATAAACCACCAGTACCATTATGAAAGGATTTATACGTGTGGCAAACAAGTCTTCAAAGGCGATCACGATGGATGCGATTACAGCCGCTGATGCGGGACTCGGCAGACCGGTAAAATGTTTGCTACGAGTCTCTGGCTTACTCACATTGAACCGGGCCAGTCTGAGGGCGGCGCAAAGTAGAAACAGGAAAGCGGCCATCCACCCCAACCGGCCAAATGGTTTTAATACCCATGAGTAAGCCAGGAAGGCAGGGGCCATGCCAAAGGTGATGATGTCTGCCAGCGAATCGTATTGTTCGCCAAATGCGCTGGTGGTTTTGGTCAACCTGGCTATGCGGCCATCGAGTCCATCAAAAACCATTCCTGCTACAATGGCCCAGGCGGCAAAATAAAATTGTTCATTCAGTACCGCGACAAACGCGTAGAAACCACAGAAAACATTTCCTGTGGTGAACAAACTGGGAAGGATGTGAATGCCTTTGCTACGTTGCATGGATTTTTATGCGGCCTCTACTTATTCGTAAATTTTTCTAAGTCCGCCACTAGGTATGGGCCAACTGGAAATTGTTCCTCAAGCCGAGAGCACTGTTGCCAGCGGTAAAAGCTATTGCGAACTACCAGCGGAGGTTCTCCGCCGCCGGTTTACCTTAGATAGCCAATGATGGAGCTTCCTCCGTGGACAATATCGCCAATCGCGACCTTTATGTCTGTCCCCTCAGGTAGAAAAACATCCATTCGTGAACCGAACCGGATCAAGCCATAGCGTTGTCCGCGTTGATACTCATCGCCTTCCTTTGCCCAACAAACGATTCTTCGGGCGATCAAACCGGCGATCTGCTTCACTAAAATTGTAACACGGCCATTATTCAGGAGGATAGCGCTTTGTTCGTTATCCAGTGAAGCTTTGTGGCTGGCCGCGTTGAGAAATTTTCCCGGATTATAACGGGTGGCCTGTATTCTTCCGGCGATGGGTACCCGGTTCACATGAACGTTGAAGACATTAAGAAAAATACTGACCCGTGTATAGGCCTCATCCAGCAAGGGGTCTTTTTCCTGAATAATCTCTACGACCTTGCCATCCCCCGGGGAGACGATGGCGTTAGGGTCTTCGGGAATGTTTCTTTCCGGGTCCCGGAAAAACCAGGTGACAAAAAGAAACAGTCCACCAAAAAGGCCAACGGCCCATAACCAGGACAAAGTCCAAAAAATTCCCGTTAAAACAGCAAGGGGCAGGATGAAAATATACCCCTCTTTAGCAATTGGAATGCGCATAGAATTTTACTGCACCTTCTTGCCAACGAAGGGCATCATTTTCCTGAGCTTTTCTCCAACAATTTCGATAGGGTGTTCTTTATCCTGTGCCAGCCTGGCATTAAACATCGGACGGTTGGCCATGTTTTCCAGAATAAATTCTTTGGCGAAACTTCCGCTTTGGATCTCGGCAAGAATCCGTTTCATTTCCGCACGGGTTTCCTGGGTGATGACGCGGGGTCCGCGAGTTACATCGCCGTAGGCCGCAGTGGTGCTTATGGAATAACGCATATTGCTGATGCCGCCTTCATAAATGAGGTCAACAATCAATTTGACTTCGTGAAGGCACTCAAAATAAGCCAGATCCGGACTGTACCCTGCGTCTACCAGAGTATCGAATCCGGCACGGATTAATTCGCTGACTCCTCCGCACAATACAGCTTGTTCGCCAAACAGGTCGGTTTCGGTTTCTTCTCTGAAATCGGTTTCCAAAACACCTGCGCGGGTTCCGCCAATGCCCTTGGCATAGGCCAAGGCTATCTGCTTCGCCTTTTTTGTGACGTTCTGGTGTATTGCCATCAAACAAGGAACGCCTGCACCCTGCTCATAGGTTCTCCTGACCAGGTGCCCCGGACCTTTAGGGGCGACCATGAAAACATCCACATCTTTCGGCGGGACAATTTGGCCGAAATGAATATTGAACCCATGCCCAAAGGCCAGGGCCATGCCTTTCGACAAATGAGGCTCGATATCTTTTTCATACATGGCCCTTTGTTTGTCATCGGGAACCAGGATCATCATGATGTCGGCTTTTTTTGTAGCTTCAGGAACGGTCATGACGTTCAGACCATCCTTTTGAGCCCTTTTCCAGAAAGCACTCCCTTTTCTAAGGCCAACGATAACCTTTAATCCACTGTCGTGGAGGTTTCTGGCATGAGCGTGCCCCTGACTGCCGTAACCAACAATGGCAATAGTTTTTTTCTTTAAGATTTTGATATCCGCGTCTTTGTTATAATAAAGCTTCGACAAAATGGTTCTCCTTATCTTCTTTGTGTGATTTTAGTGGATTGATTTATTTCCGCGACCGATAGCGATTCTTCCGGACCGGACGATTTCTTTTATTCCCAAAGGGCTCAACAGTTCTAAAAAGCCGGTTACTTTTCCCTCGTCACCGGTGATTTCAATTGTATAGGCACTGGAGCTCACATCGACAACCTTTGCTCGAAACAGGTCCACGATTCTTAGAATTTCTTCTCGGACTCTGACCTCAGCGTTCATCTTGACTAGCAATAGTTCCCGATCGACAAATTTTTCTTCGGTCAGGTCAATGACTTTGATAACATCGACCAGTTTGTTGAGTTGTTTGGTGATCTGCTCAATTTTAGCGTTGTCACCACGAGTGACTATGGTCATGTGAGAAACTTGCGGGTCGGATGTTTCGGCGACATTCAGGCTTTCAATATTGAATCCACGACTACTGAAAAGACCTGATACGCGGGACAAAACACCGAACCGATTGTTCATCACTATAGAAATGGTATGCTGCATTTTCCTGGAATCCAGTTTAAGGTTCACCCCAAACCTGTTTTGGGGGTAGTTTTTTTTAAACCTCTTATACTAGCAAAATCAAAGCTTTTTTACTAATAAGAATTGTTTTCCGCAGTATAAACAGAGAGAGATGACCATGCGGGAGAAATTTCATATCAGTCAGGCTCTTGCCAGGGTGAAAAAGGCTATCCGTTCATTTCCGACTCCCAGCGTGACTGTCATCAGCCGACAGAACGATCCTTTTGCCGTCCTGGTCAGTTGCATCATCAGCCTTAGAACCCGGGATGAGGTCACACAAACAGCCTCATCCCGATTATTTAAACTGGCAAAAAATCCGCAGGAACTGCTGAAACTTTCGCCAGCAAAAATAGAAAAAGCCATTTATCCTGCGGCATTTTTCCGCAACAAAACCAAGTCGCTGAAAGAATTATGTCAAAGTCTGGTAGATAATTATGACGGGCAGGTTCCTGATAAACTGGATGAGTTGCTTAAGTTGAAGGGGGTAGGGCGCAAAACCGCCAACCTGACTTTAATTCTGGGGCATGACAAGCCCGGAATCTGTGTGGATATCCATGTCCACCGTATTTCCAATCGCTGGGGATATGTGAAAACCAAGTCTCCTGATGAAACCGAAATGGTGCTGAGGGATAAACTGCCCAGGAGGTACTGGAAGGGATATAACGACTTGCTCGTTACGTTCGGGCAAAATATCTGTAAACCCGTCTCGCCGTTTTGCGGCTCCTGTACCCTCGCAGAAACCTGCCCCAAAACTGGAATAACGAAACACCGCTAGCGTGGATACTGCATGAAAAATTAAAGAGGAGATGGATTTCATCCATATCGATTCCCCCTCATCCTAGCCTTCTCCCTCCAGGGGAGAAGGAACTTTTTGCTTCCTCTCCCTTATCAGGGGGAAGAGTGTCACAGTATTGCGCTTGAGTGTTCAGCCTGCTTTATGGGTAATGCAGTACTGGCCCTACGCCTAGTAGACGGTTTTTTTCTGTAGGGCGATGAGTTCTTTGATGCCTTTGTCGGCGAGTTTGAGCAGGCCGGCTAATTGTTTATCATCGAAGGGTTCCTGTTCGGCGGTTCCCTGGACTTCAACGTATCCGCCGGAACCGGTTTTGACAATATTGAGATCGACATCGGCTGTGGAGTCTTCGCTGTAATCCAGATCAAGCATCTTTTTCCCGCTGACAATCCCTACGCTGATGGCGGCGACATAATCTTTGATCGGTAATTCGTCGATCAACTTTTCCTTTTTCAATTTCTTCAATGCCAGGACCGTTGCCATGAAGGCTCCTGTAATGGAAGCGCAACGGGTACCGCCATCTGCCTGAATGACGTCACAGTCGAGCCAGATAGTACGCTCTCCCAGTTTTTTCAGGTCAATAACCGTACGCAGTGAACGACCGATGAGCCTTTGGATTTCCTGAGTTCTTCCCGAAAGCTTGCCCCGGGAAGCCTCGCGGGGACTTCGGGTGTTGGTGGATGAGGGGAGCATGGAATACTCTGCCGTTACCCATCCGCTACTTTTCCCCCGCAGGAAGGAAGGGACTTTTTCCTCTACTGTGGCCGCACAAATGACTTTGGTATTTCCCATCTGAATGAGAACAGAACCCGCCGGATGCATGGTGTAGTTTTTGGTAACTTTGATTTTTCGACATTCGTTTGAGGAGCGGCCTTGATCTCTGGACATGTTACCTCTAATAAAAAGGGACGTTGAAATTCGGAGAAATTCCGAAAATGGGAAAACGCAAAAACAAATAAACTAACAGTTATAAATCTAATTTTCAACTGCTGTAATGACAGCCGCTGTTGATCCGCAACCGCTTATAGACAAGCATCCAGCATAAATTGCGGGGAGGGATACAGGGTTTTCATCAAGCATTTCCTTCGGTACTGGGTTGTAACTTGTTCTATTATTTGATACTATTCAAATCATTCCAGACTTTTAAATTTATTCATTTTTTTTTCGTAATCCAATGGACTCCTACTTTGAAAAAGGAATCAGGCTTAAAGGCACTCTGTGGGTGAAGGGTTCGGTTCACTTTGATGGGGAGTTTGAGGGAGAAATCTACTCATCCAACCACTTTATTGTTGGTGCATCGGGCAAGGTGCTGGGCAACATAAAAACTCATGATGTGACCAATATGGGTTTTGTTCAGGGGAACCTGTTTGCAGAGCGCAAGGTAGCCCTGACAAACGACAGCCGATTGGTGGGAGATATAGCCACCTATCATTTGGTCGTTGACGAGGGTTCCAACTTCGAGGGCCGCTGTAAGATGGTCGATGAGCCGCCCAAAAGTGTCAAGGAGGAAATGGAAACCCTTGAACGACCTGTTCCCAAAACAGCGAAAGTGTCCAAAGCTCCAGGATCATCCCCTGCTGAAGGTAAGCCTTCTTCACAATGGGGAAAAGTCGCGGGAATAGCGGCCATTGTTCTGATGATTGCCGGGGTGATCTGGTTTTATCCGAGTGAGGAGGATGAACTGGGATCCTTGATCGAAAAGGGTTACAAGCTGGTTAATGAAAAACGTTATTCCGATGCGGAATCTATTTTCAAAAAAGCCCTGACCGTTTCCAGAGTCGAACCCAGGGTTTATGCGGGACTTGGGGATATTTATTTCGAGGACAAACGTTTTAATGATTCGCTGGCTCAGTTTCAGAGAGCCATTGATTTGAATCCTGCCAATGTGGAGTACCGGATCAAGCAGGCAAAATCCTATTCCTCCAAAGGGCAATTGAAGGAGGCGATAGCGTCCTACACGCAGGCACTGGAAATTGACCCAAAGAGGGGATCAACTTTCTATGACTTGGGCCTTTTGTATCTGGAGCAGGAGGAATTAGACAAAGCCCGTGAAGCACTCGAAATGAGTGTGAGTCTGGATATGGATTCTTTTGAATCTCATGAAGCATTAAGTCTTCTTTATTCACACGAAAAAAAATCTGATGAAGCCATTGCAGAAATCAACGAAGCGATAAAACTTGAAAATAAAGAACCTAGATTACACTTAACTTTAGGAAAACTTCTTCTGGAAAGTGGTAAGGAAGACGATGCGGTAGAGGCTTTCAAAAAGGCGACAAACCTGTTTCCAGAAAACTTCTCGGCCCAAATCCGTCTTGCCGACTGGTATTACATTAAAGGAATGCTTGAGAAGTCTCTAGAGACTTACAAGGTTGCGGAAACCCTTGACTCTGATAACCCCGTGGTTCAGGCACGGTTAGGAAAAATTTATGCAGGTAAAAAACAAAATAATAAAGCTCAGGTGGCACTGGAAAAAGCCATCCAGCTAAATCCCAAAGACGCGGAAAGCCATTATCAATTGGGGAAACTGGTCTCTGGTGAAGGGAAATGGGAGCGTGCCCAATCTTTATTGTCCAATGCCATTGCCCTGGATGCCAGGCATGGGGATTCCTATTATGAATTAGGTGTTGTGTTGCTGGGAAGAGGTAATGTGGACCTGGCCAGGGGTAACTTCAAAAAAGCTTTAGATTTGGAGCCCAAAAATTCGGATTATATTATGGGATTGGCGATGGTATTGGTTGAGAAAAAGGAGCTGGATAAGGCATTGGAAATGCTCCTTCCTGTTTCCAAAAAGGAGACAAATAATTCTAAGCTCTTTATTGCAATCTGCAAGGTTTATACGAAGAAGGGTTATTTTACAGCCGCCACAGGATATTGTGAAACAGCCTTAGGTTTGAACGCCGGTAACTATGAGGCCATGAATCGACTGGCTTGGTTATACGCGAAAAAAGGCGTTAAACTTCAGAAGGCACTCGAGCTTTCTGGCAAGACCCTTAGAAGCTTTCCAAAGCAGCCCGAATACATTGATACACTTTCGGAAATTTTTTATGTTCAGGGGGAAACTGAAAAGGCGGCAGAAAAAATTCAAGAAGCCATTAAGCTGGTGCCCAACAACCCTTACTACAAACAACAATTGTGGAAGTTCAAGAATGTAAAGCCGAAACCCCCTGCCTGATATTTTATTTACAGGCTCCCTGTTCCTTTCAACCCTATATAAACACAATAAGCCAAAAGCAATACTCCCCCCTTCAGTTTTCCCAGAGAATGATTCCCATATCTGATCATTCCCAACAATAATCCTGTGATAGCGGTGGCAATAAGCAAGTCGGGGTGGATGGGTTCTTGAATCTGTAAAGGGTGAATGGTTGCGGTGAGGCCCAGAACCATCAGGATGTTGAAGATATTGCTTCCAAAAATATTCCCGATTGCCATTTCTCCGTGACCCCGTTTTGCGGCGATGATGGAGGAAACGATTTCCGGTAGGCTGGTTCCCACAGCAACGATGCTAATGCCTATGAACCATTCACTAATTCCCAGGTAGCGGGCAATGCTCACGCCTCCTGCAACCAGAAGTTTGGCTCCTCCAATCAATAGAGCAAGCCCTACGATGACCAGCAATATTTGAAGGGAGGAATTTTTCCCTGCAAAAAGAGGGACCTCATCTTCCAGTTCTTCGGCAAAATCCTCCTTATGGCTGAATGACCGCCATATGTAGAGACCCAGGAGACAAACCATTAAAAATCCTTCATAACGATTGATCTCCAGGTCCCAGGCGATCACCACGATGAGAAAGGAAACAAATATCAGTGGAGGAGATTCCCGCTTGAGACGTTCGGGAGCAATGGATATGACTGCAATGCAACCGGTCAAACCAAGAACGAGTCCAATGTTGGCGATATTACTACCGATGACATTGCCCATAGCCAGCTCTGGACTACCCTTTAAGGCGGCGAGAAGGGCAACAGCCAGTTCCGGTGCGGAGGTGCCAAATGCGATGACTGTGGCACCAATTACAAAGGGACTGATTTTCAGTGCACGGGCAAGGCGAACACTGCCGGTTACAAGAAAGTTTCCGCCGTAATATAAAAGTGCCAGTCCGGCAATGATTTGTACAAGATCGAGCAATTTAAACCTTAGCTAAAAACATGACCCACTACCGTGGGAGGCAATATGGCAAGAACTTCTCTAGCTGTCAATATTTCTTGCTAGCCCCTTAGCAGGGGAGGGAACTGGGCAAGTGCTTGATTGCGCCGAGACAACTCCTGGCTTGCCAGAAAAAGCGATGGCACACTGGCCCCACGCCCGGTGGGGTTAGCGTAGGAAGGTTTTAGGGTATCCCTTACGGGCCAGTTTTTCCTGGGTAAGGAGTGCTTTTTCACGGCTGGGAAAAACTCCCAACTGTACGATATAAGTTTTGGCAGGCGCATCAGCCATGCGCGACTCGGACAAGAAGCCTTTTAAACTCAAGCGGTCCTGCAGTTTCTGTGCGTCTTTAAGGCTTTTGGATTGGCCGACTTTAAGGCTGAAGGAATTATTGGGATTTTTATAAAAGGAGGCACGGAATCCTTTACGGGTCAGTTCTTTTAGCACACTGTTTCCAGATTTTTTATTGGTAAAGCTCCCAACCGTTACGAGATGCTGTTTTATTTTTTGCGACCGTGTTTGTATAGAGGGTGCAAAGCCTTTGGCCTTAAGTTGTTTCAAAAACGATTCCGCATTTTTCTTGACGCCAAATGCACCAACCTGAATAAAGAACCTGACGCTTTCTTTTTTTGCTGGTGATGGTATTTTTTTCGGGCTTGATTTAGGACTAGAAGATACTTTTTTAATTGTTGGTGATTTTTTTACTTCCTTTTTTACTTCCTTGATTTTAGCCGGCGGTACTGTGCTTTTGGCCTTTGGTGGTGTGACGAATGGATTGACAAGCGGCGCACTCGCTGATGGTGGAACCGGAATACTGGAGGCGAGTGAACCATCTTCCACCACTGGAACCTGTTTAGCCAGGCTTTCTTCTGCGGTCTCAGGTTTTTTTACCTGGGCTTCTTTCGTAGATTCAATCGGAGCGGTCTGGTGGTTTATCTGAAAATAAACCAGCGCTAAAAGCCCGATGCCGATCATGGAAATGGAAAACATGCGCGAATTTTTTGACCGGATATTTTTTTCCGCTTCGATTTCCGCTTCGATTTCTGCATCCTCGATAAGGTCGTCGATTCGTTTGTGATATTTTGTAACTTCTTCCGGCACTTCTGTGTCTTCGGGGAAAGGCAGTGTTTCCTGTTCCTTGATTTCCAACATAATCGGGAGCCCTGAGTTTATGGATTAAAATTGGTTGTCGTTTTAATTAGTAGGGACAACTTTGATTGCGAATGTTAGGATATAAAAGCATAGGGGGCACTTAACCCTGTCCACCCTGTACCTTTAGAAAAGGTATCCGATAACCCCTTAATTGTCAATAGGATAAGGAAGACCCTGCTATGGACCTTTCGGTCGAATTAGGCGGTTTAGGTTTGAATAATCCGGTCATAGCGGCTTCCGGAACTTTTGGCTATGGTCTGGAGTACAGTTCACTTGTGGATTTGAATGCTCTTGGCGGGTTTTCCACTAAAGGGCTTTCTTTAAAACCAAAAACCGGAAACCCTGTGCCCAGGGTCATCGAAACATCTTCTGGCATGCTCAATGCCATTGGGCTGGAAAACATCGGACTGGAAGCTTTTCTATCTGAGAAGTTACCGCAATTGAAAAATTTCAATACCCGGATCATCGTCAACTTTTTTGGAGACACTACCCAGGAATATGTGGAGATGGCCCGGGCTTTGTCTGATGTGGAACGATTAGACGCTCTGGAGATGAATGTTTCCTGTCCCAATGTGGAAAAGGGCGGCTTGCAATTCAGTTCCGATGCTGGCGTTTTGACAGAAGTGGTTTCTGCGGTGCGCAAGGCAACCGGAAAATTTCTTATTGTCAAGTTGTCTCCCAATGTTACGGATATTACCGTGCTTGCCAAAGCGGCAGAAAATGCCGGAGCCGATGCCTTGTCCGTGTGCAATACTTTTGTGGGCATGTCGATTGACTTGAAAACCCGAAAACCTCATCTGGCCAATAGGACAGGCGGGCTTTCGGGGCCTGCCATCAAACCGCTTGCCTTGAACCTGGTGTATCAGTCGGCGCGGGCCGTGCAAATTCCGGTTATTGGAATTGGGGGAATATCAAGCGGCGAAGATGCGGTGGAGTTTTTACTGGCAGGGGCAAAAGCGGTACAAATAGGAACGGCCAATTTTATAGACCCGGCTTCCACCCTTCACGTGATTGAAGGAATTCGTCAATACTGCCTGGCAAATGGAGTGAACAATCTTTCCGAATTAAAAATGCGGGAAGAGTGACTACCCATTTTTATAGATTCTGGGTACTCGTTTGCTGACACTGCAAAGAATTTCGTAAGGAATAGTTTTTCCTGCCACAGCAAGTTCCTCGACCGATATCACCTGGTCGCCCTGCCTGCCGAAGATGACTACCTCATCTCCTTCTTCTACACCCGGAATATCGGTGACATCGATGAGAATCATATCCATGCATATATTTCCGACTTGAGGCGCACGCTGTCCGCGGACCAGAACATCCATTTTGTTAGACAGCGTGTGGTGGAGTCCATCTGCATAACCGATGGGAAGGGTGGCGAGAATACTGTCACGCTGGGTTGTGAAACTTCCTGAATAGCTCACGGGCTGTCCCCTGGCAATAGATTTAAGCAGAATGATCTGGCTTTTCCATTGCATGACAGGCTGGAACGGATTTCCTTCCCGCTCGAAAACAGATTGTAAAGAAGGGGAGGGGAGAACTCCATACAGAATGAGGCCGGGCCGGACCATATTGAAATGGCTTTCGGGAAATTTGAACAGGGCAGAGGTGTTTGCTGAGTGGATCATTGGCATGGGAACACCTTGCTTTTGTAAGTGGGTCAGAGCAGTTTGAAATTTTTCGAGCTGTGTCCGGGTGATGGAAAGGTCTTCGTCATCGGCGGAGGAAAAATGGGTGGAGACAGCTTCGATTTTCAAGTTCTTTAAACTGCGAACCTGATCCAGAAGCGCAGGCAAATTTTCAGGAGATACCCCAAGCCGGTTCATCCCTGTATCTACCTTGATATGCACCGATACCGTTTTATTCTGTTTTTCAGCTTCTCTGGAAAGAGCCTGGGCAACGGGCAGGGTGGAAACTATGGTTGCAAGGTTGTGCCGGACTAAATCTTCTGCTTCATCGGGGAAGATGCCGCCCAGTAACAGAATGGGAGTGCTCAAACCATTTTCCCTGAGTTCGATGCCTTCTTCAATCACCGCAACTCCCAGATAGTTTGCAACGCCGCCCGCTATGCGGGCACAAGGTACAGCTCCATGCCCGTAGGCATCGGCTTTGACGACTGCCATGACCTGGGTTTGAGGCTCGAGATATTTTTTCAGCGTTTGAAGGTTGTGCCGGAAAGCCGATAAGTCAATTTCAGCGCGAGTCGCGCGATGGTGTGCCATAAAATTGTTGGGATAAAATGTTTCTAATCGGTTGAGAGTGCCCGGTTACTCTCTTCGTGACCTGCCTGTGGTGGATAAGCGTCCGCTTTTTTTAACCGGCGGACCGGAAGTGCGGACAGCCCGGCAACACATGTTTTCTTCATCTCTGGCTTTTTTTCTCACCTGGTAGGCCCGGTCGCTGTAAAAATTATAGGCCATGGCGTTGATGCCTTGTTCTTCCTGGCACCAGTAAGTGGACCCGCAACCCTCAGGGAATTTATAGTCGAGATGAACGATGTCGCCATCGAAATCGGTGTTCTTGCAGTCGTGGTCATACAGGTTTCTGCATTCCTGGCTTTTAGGCAGTCTCCAGTCGTCGAACCCGGCGAATTTTTGTTCATTGAGCCAGTCTATGTAATTATGGGCACCTTTCCAGGAGCACCATTTATTGCGCATTTGGTAGCTGTCTTCCCGGGTCCAGGTCAAGTTGTACTTGGTGTCGGTCAGGGTCTCGTTTTCGTTATCTTTAAACCGGTCTTCGTCTGCCATGAATCTCTAAAAAATGGTTTGGAAATAATGATGGATAGTATATTTTAAAGGGTGTCCTCATGGCAAATATTGATTTTTAGTTATGCCTCTCAGTTTAATTTTTCATATATAGGAATGTTATGCCGAAAATAGAAATTCAAAGTTTTTTTTATGACTTGCTTCATTGTAAGAATAAGATCCTCAGTGTTTTTGATAAATGGGATCAGAAATATGAAGAGGATGAACGCGGTTCTCTTGTCGCCGGAATGCGCGACTGCCCGGATGCAGAATTGATCAATTTATTGATGAATATCCAGAAGCTGGCAACGGGATATGAACAAATCAAGGACCTGATGGATAAGGCCGAGCAGGATCAGGTTGATGAAGCGATGGATGAAGACGACCCTGATGACGAAGAGTTTTAACCCGCGCTCCTCGGCGGAGGGCCAGCGTGCCATGGTTTTTTGCCCCATATTGCAAAACCGAGCCGGGGGACTACATTCTAACAGGTGTTTGTCGCTGATAACTGCGGACCGTTAATTTTTTTCTGATTAAGAGGGGTTGATGCTATGGAAGAAACCGTCAAACAAAACTTTCAAACCTTGACCAGGTTTGTCGATGAAGCGATTGAATTCGCCGTGGTTTATGGGTTCCAGGTCCTCGGTGCGTTGGCGGGACTATTTATCGGGCTAAAAATTGCAGGGTGGGCGGGGAGGAAAACAACTCAATTTTCTTTGGCGAAACAAGTCGAAACTACCCTGGCGGGTTTCTTTGGGAAAATCGTCAAAATAATATTTATCTGTATTGTCGTGATTATTACGCTTGGTAACTTTGGGCTCACGATTACTCCGTTGGTGGCACTGGCAGGTGCCGCAACATTTGGAATTACAATGGCACTCCAAGGTCCTGTTTCCAATTATGGGTCGGGAATAAGCATCATTATCGGCAGGCCGTTCTTGATAGGCGATACCATCTCGGTCGCAGGTTCCGGTGTCAGTGGTGTTGTTGAGGAAATTAAGCTGGCTTATACCCTTCTCGTTGGCGAAGATGGCGAACAAATCATTGTTCCCAATAAAGAGATTATTGGCCGGGTTATCGTAAACTCGAAAGATCGTCGGGTTGTGCAAACCAAGATCGCCCTTGCCGGCAAGGCTAATATTGAGGCTACTATTTCAGCCTTAAAAGATGCGCTCTCAAAGTTCCCGGAATTGCAGGATGACCCCCGACCGCTAGTAGGGGTTCATGACTTCACCTATGGCGGTGTTGTGCTGGGTGTGCGGTTCTGGGTGTCCAGTCAGAAATATTTCCGTACCCGTTATGCCGTTAATGAAGCACTGTTGAAGGCTGTAGAGGGGATCGGCGAGAAGTTATTGTCAGTCGATAGTGTTGCGCTAACACCAGAAAGATTGTCCGCAGATGAAAACACAAATACATTTAGCTCAGAATAATTTTTGCCTCCCTCCCTTTTAAATCGGAGTGGGACTGAGGGGGCGGAGCCCCCTCTCATTGTATAAATTGCGCTTTTCTATTTTCCTAGCAATTCATTGGCCTTCTTTGCTGCATCTTCCATGGTTTTATCCAGTTGCTCTCCAGCCTTTTCCGCCGAACCTTTTTCCTCGCATCCGATTACGCCAACCATCGATATCATTAAAATTGAGACGATAATTAATTTTTTAATATTGTTCATAGGCCTCCTTAATTTAAAAGAATGATTTAATCAAGCGGTTATGTTTGATCAGTTTCCAAATATTCCTTTAACGGCATCTCCCATCGGGTTGTTTTCTACCAGATCCTTGGTTCCTGAGGTGCCTTTCTCCAACATATCTTTTGCTCCAGAAACAACCGAACCTACAACCTCTTTAACTTGATCTAGATTCAGATGCTTGACAGCTCCATTTATATTCTTTTGCAAGGAATCTATTACTTTACTGGCCACTTCTCCTGGTGTAGCACCGCCTTTGCTTTTGCCGATGTCTTTCAATACGATATTCGGAAGATCCACGGACATGGTTTTACCCTGCAAGATTGACGCGCTGACATTAGCCTTGCCGTTAAGAATAGATAGTTTTTCTACGATTAGCTTTTTGCCGCCTTCACCACCAGATTTTTTCTCTGATGAACCTTTCCCTGTTCCCAGGTATGAATCTACATTTTTCTTGATCGCGTCAATATTGCTCCCATTTGTACTATGTTCGTAAGTGATTCTGGGGCCGGAAATGGTTATATCCTTAACGACTATAGTATCTTCGGTAATAGTTTTAATGTCCAAAGCAATGCTGATTTCATCAAACTCTACGGAGTTTTCAGTTTTAAAGTTTTCCGGATTTGTCATTCTGAATCCGCGCAGAGCCCCCTTGCCATCGGTGGCTGAAATTTTGGTTTCCTTCAGCGTGACCTGCGTTTGCGTGATTTCTGAACCAAATTTTTCAATGGCACTTGTAATAATGGTGTCGAGCGATGAATATAAGAAAAATACCGCGATCGCTGCTAAAACCAGTACTCCACCGCCAATGCCAATCAGGCGTTTCATATAAATAACCTCCATTTAACTTTGAGCGAGATTTATTGTTTGACCATTTGACCGGTCTCTCTTAGCTGTCTCAATTATAAGCCAAAGAATTTTAAAAGTAACCCACACTCAAAAAAAGAGTCTAACGTGAATTACCCCTGACCAGACCCCGTTATTCCTGCCAGATATAGGATTTAACCATAAGTTTCTCATTTTTGATTTTTTTGTCAATTGGTTCGGCCTTCGAATATCCGTCCAAGTATTAAGCTGGAATACCTACAATGTAAGCCACTCTGGACGATCGAGGGGCCTCTTGAATGCTATTCAGGTGGGCATCTTGGTTTTCTAGTGCGTATTTGTCGAGTCAATTAATATTAAGCGGAGTTCCGGTTTCGGGGTCGAGAAGTATGCGTGTGAGGGAGCGATTGCCGCCCAGCCACAGGGAGTGGTCGGAGGCTGATTCAATACTGAAAATAAATTTTGATTTCAAGCCGTTGATGGCTGAAAAGTTCTGAAATATTTTCCCATCGAAACGGCTCAATCCGTTATTGGTGCCGATCCACAACCTGCCTGATCGGTCCAGTTCCAAAGCAAGTATAAAATTCCCCGGCAGTCCATCCTTCATGGTGAAGTTGCGAAACTTCAAGGTGCGGGTATCGAGCATACTCAGTCCACCTCCCCAGGTTCCTATCCACAAACGGTTTTCATTGTCCAGTAACATGGAAACCACATAGTTGGGCCGGTAGTCCGAAGTCTGTAAATTGGGAATGGATGGAGAAGCTGAGTGATGCTGGCCTTGAAAGAGCGACATGATGCTCCGGTTATCCTGTTGTACCTGCTCGTAGGGGGCTCCGAGTCCGTTCGCATGATTGAAGGCCTGCCATTTTCCGTTATGATAAACGGAGATGCCGGATTCGGTGCCAAACCATATTCTCCCGGAAGGTTCAATTTCGATGGCATAAACCCAATCATCGATCAATCCGCCTTCTGTGTTTTCGACGGTAAAACTTTGCCAGTTTTTTCTCAATCCGGGATCCCCCGTTACCCGGTTGACTCCACTCCAGGTTGCGAGCCAGAGAGTTTTTTTATCGAACTCGATATCGTATACAAAGGCATCGTTCAGTCCTTGCGGGGTATTGTAATGTTGCCATTGTTTGCCGTTAAAATGGCTGAGTCCGCCTCCATAGGTTCCAATCCAGGGCCGGTTTTCAGGGTCCATGCCAATCGCGAAAATTCCATTGCTGAGTAAATGGTTTTGATTGTCGTAGACTTCATAATCCTCGTTGGTATGAGTGTCGTAGCGGATGATTCCCTGTCCGGTTCCCATCCACAGATGCCTGCCTTGAGAGGTCAATACTTTAATGTTTCGGGTGTTGAGATCAAAGGTTTGGGTTTTTAGAATATGGGGGTAGGGTTCCGCTGAAGTTTTTTCGGGTATAGAGAAAGCATTGCTGGTATCCACAGGGATAAAACTCGCCACTGCGATAAAAATGAATATAATGGCCCTTGCTTTATTTATAAAATTGAAAGGTTGCATGGTGAATTTTTTATTTGTCAATTCTAGAAACTATAGCGCAGTTATTTTCATATTGCCTTTGTTTTTTCTTTTCGGATGTGGAGATTGTGATTGTGAAAAGGAAGAAGATCTTTTGCCTGCTATAAAGGTTTCCCAGCGGGACCAGAAAGAAATGGTTCTGGTTCCGTCCGGTGAGTTTATTATGGGTACGAACAAGGTGGACACCGAGGGCACGCATAAAAAAATTGGCGCGATTAAACCTCTTTATCTCGACCAGCATCCTGAAAGAAAATTACTTCTTGGGTCGTTTTATATGGATCGGTATGAAGTGACCAATGAAGAGTATCAAGGGTTTTTGCATGCGACCCAGTTTACTGACTTGCCTGCCCACTGGGTGGATGGAGTTTATCCTGAGGAGCAGGCTTCACATCCCGTCACCCAGGTCACATGGTGGGAGGGTTGGTCGTATTGCATGTGGGCGGGCAAACAGCTACCTACCGAAGCGCAATGGGAAAAATCCGCACGGGGTCCAGACGGTCTTCCGTATCCATGGGGGAAGGAGTTTGTTAAAGGAAAGGCGAACCTGGGGATTGATGGAGATCGTAAAACAGCGGCTGTCACTGCGTACCCTGAGGATGTGAGCCCGTATAAAATATATGGCTTGTCAGGGAATGTTATGGAGTGGACTCGGGATTGGTACCTTCCTTACCCGGGAAACTCGAAGCCGGACCGCCGGTTTGGCAGGGAACTAAAGGTCCTGAGGGGAAATGGATTCCAGAAAGCCGGACATTATTTTTTACCCGCCTACCGATACGCGTTTACTCGCACCGAGGCCAATCCTAATGATTTTTTTGAGAATGTGGGGTTCCGTTGCGCATCAGAAATCATCCCGGGAAAAGGTGATCTCTGAAAATTTAGGGGTCAATGTCCGGGTGTTACCCGGCCAGGATGGTGTTTTCCAGGTTGGCGCCCTTGGTAATCGCTTTTGCAATGTTGGCATCTACCAGATACGCATCTGAAAGGTTGGCGTTGGTAAAGCTTGTGCCATGCAAATTGGCTTCCAGGAGAAAGGCGTTTTGAAGGTTGGCTCCTTCCATGTTGGCGTAGGTCAGATCAGATCCCTCCATGTTGGCTTCTTCCAAAACGATTCCTGCGCATTGAGCGTCTTTCAAATCCACACCAATCAGGTTTGCGTTGGTCAAATTGACTTCTTTAAAGGTGCAGGAGTTAAGGTCTGCGTATTTCAGTATGGAACCCTTTAAGTCTACTTCAGTCAATTTAGAAAAGCTCAAGTCGCATCCCCTCGCATTGGCTCCTCCCAGTCGGGATTTATTTATGATGGCCTGTTTCATGAAGGTGTACATCATCCGGGCGAATCCCATATTGCTGTTTTCTATAGTGGCGGAATAAAAACTGGCGTGGCCCAGGTTTGCACCCTGGAAGTCACATTCGTTTATGTTGGCTCGTGAAAAATCACAGTTGGTCAGGGTAGCATTTTTGAAATTACAGCCCACCATATTTGCGCCTTCAAAGTTGACCCCTTCAAGGTTAGCTCCTGTAAAATTCAGGTCCTTGATCTTTGCATTTTTCATGGATGACTTTTCCAGAGAAGCTTGGGAAAAATCAACTTCGCACAGTTCGGAGTCGTCTATAACCGTCTCAACCAGAGTTGCGTAAACAAAGCTGGCGCCATTGAGGCTTACCCCTTTCAGGTCAAAGCCACTGAAATCGCCCCCATCCTGCTTGGGCTCTTTCATGATTAATGAAATCATCTCATCAACGTTTGACATTTACTTTTATTCCCTCTGTTGAGATGGTGGCAGAAGTGCGTTCATGCTCCGCTGAATTTTTTGCGGATTTACCCTGTCATGAATTCCAATGATGCCAACCCGTATGGCCTTGAATAAAACGCCTTCCATATCCGTTCTGCTGGCCAACTTCGCCGCGACGGGAGTCAAAATGAGGTTGGCCAGCATGAGACCGTAAAATGTAGTGATCAACGCAGTGGCCAGGGCAGGGCCAATGGTTGCCGGATCGTCAAGATGCATCAGCATTTGTACCAGACCAATTAATGTGCCGGCCATTCCAAATACAGGGGCCTGCACGGACATGAAGCGTAAAACCTTTACCCCGGAATTATGCCGGTCGAGCATGGAGTTTAGTTCTCTTTCCATAAGTTCGTGAATCTCTTTTGCGTTGTAACCATCCACAATCATGGCGATTCCATTTTTAAGGAACCGGTTGTCCACTTTGCTTTCTTCATTTTCCAGTTGTTTCATGCCACCGGAACGATATTTGGAAGCCAGCCTCATGATGTCATCGACATAATCTTCCGGCTCATAAATGCCAGGCTTGAAGGCGTTGTTAATAATCGGCACCATCCCGGATACTTTTTTGGAGGGAAATGCGATAAAAGATGTGGAAAGGGCTCCTCCAAGAACGATCAAGGCACTGTTGATATTGATAAAAATCCCGGCGTCTCCACCGCGAATAATTGCTACGGTAATGAGAAATATACCTCCCAGAGCACCCAGCAGGGTACCGGTATCCATTCCGGTATCCGCACGCTCCTCCTGAGCCAGGTCTGCGGCGGTACCTCGTATTTCTTGAGTTGCTGTGGCCATGAACCTTTAGGCAGTGATGTTAAAATCTAATTTCAACTGGCGGCTTTTTCCGCATTAGTCGTGGCCCGTATCAATAATGAGCGCACGATATAATTATTCAGCCAAGGTACCTGTAACACTTCTTTTCGGCCGCTGGGGATGTAAACCTTAAGAAAATCGGGCTTTTCAACCTTTTCAGGGCTCAGTTGGGGGCTCAGGTCGCTGATGCATCGGGTCATACAATTTAACCCTGCATAGGATTTGCAGAACAGCTCACCCCAGGAGGTCAAATAAATGGTTGTGATGCTCCGCGCTCGCTCAATTCGTTTATTGATAAATTTTGTCAATTCATCGTTATTTTTGCAGTCCCTGATGTTCCCCATACTTATTTCGGGTGGCGGCGGATTGCCAAAGTCCACCAACATGAACAATTGAGTGATTTTAGCCTCGTTCAACAGATCCTCATTAGACAATGCGGCGATGTTGACGGACTCGATGAAGCTTTTGAGTATTTGTAGCAATGTAGCCAGATCATTTTCCTTGATGGCTTGCCCCTCGGCTCTCAGCAAAACTTCGGTGTTTTCACTGTAGAGATGGTTGAAAACAGTAAACGCCAGGAGAAATGGAAGGGTTGCTGATTTCCTGATGATATCGTCCTTGTCAATTTGCTCCAGGTAAGCTTGCGTCCTGCCTCGAATCAGGTACCACTCCGGTTTAGCATTTCTATCCTTTTGTTCCAAAAGGAAGGTCAATTCATTTTCAGCCGTTTTACCATCTACCAAAGCACCCAGGTTATCGACTTTATTGGGGGCGGCTCTGTAAAAACTGAAAAGTTTCCGACCTAAAAGATGGGTGTCTTTCTCGGTGATCAAACTTTCACTGGGATCAAGGGTCTTGTTTTTTTCAGAAATATTTTTGTAGGAGGCCATCAAAATTTTATTGATACGGTTTCCCAAATCCACCTTATGCATCATTTGCCAGCCGGAATACTGGTTCAGTTTTTCAATTTTATCCGAGCTCCAACCCCACTCCTTCAGCATTTTGATCAGGGTGCTCTTTCTCCAGTTATCCGAGCCCTTTTCATACTCCTCGCCAGTAACCTGGGTACCCACCTTTAAATAGAATGCGTGTCTCAGTGCATCGACTTCATCCTCAGATTTTGTTTCAGTAAAAAACTTCTGTACTCGCTCGAACATTCCCAGGTAGGGGTCAATATCCAGGTAGGGGACATCATTATAATATTTATCTTTAATTTGATGGCATAGCAGGTTCGATTTGGTGTCTCCAAACATATATTCTTCAAGCACCCCCATTTTCATGAGTGTTTTAAAGGGGGATTTGAAGGATTTGATCAGAGCCCATATCGACCCACCAAAAAATTCTCCATCGGAGATATCATCTACATTGCCCATGTCGATGAATTCTTCTTTTTTGAGGAGAGTTTTCCCTGATTGGAGCTTTTCATATAGCTCGTAGTACCGGTCATCATCACAGTCCACCGGAGAAACCAGCCAGAAAGGAATTTTCCCAGTGACAATGATCATGGTTCGATACATTTCTTCCTTCAGGAGTTTTGCCAAGGCGGACCCTGTGCTTTCACTGTCACTTTCACCAAAGATATTATTTTTGACTTCCTGGTAATCATTGATGAAAAAATGGGTTTCCAGAGTAAAATTGTCCCAGGTCCACGTCTCTATCAGGTTCAGTTTTTTCTGGAACAGCTTCATGCTTTCTTCAGTGAAATCCCTTTTGTCTATTAACAAAGTGTAGTCAAGGTCGGACTTTTTGGTCTGGGCAATGGAACCCACACTGCCCATAAGCAGAGCAGTATGAATGACGGGTTTCAGTTCCGGGTTCCTGCGGAGGATTACGTCCGGGAATAGTTTTTCGGCGGCGACCTGGGCTTCTTTATCCAGAGTAAAATTATGGATGCCGCAGGGGGGATTGCCTTCAAAATAGCCCGGCAAGCCCTCCTGATGCACATGAAGCAGGCGCGGAATAACCAGGAAAATCAGGCGATCAATCTCAGAAAGTGTGATCAGGTTTCGATCTATTTTAAACCGGTTGAACTGTAAATAATCCTGCCGGTTTGACAGGAGCATTTCTGCATCCGACTTGATGAGTGTCTGTTGGGCCTTCTCAATATTTTCTTGCGGGGGTTTTTGGGCAAGCTCTTCCGCGGCAAGAGATTTTTCCATTTGTTCGGTGATAGATTTTTCTACTGATCCCATAATAATGATGTTATCGCTAGGTTTATGGCTTATTGGTAATTTTACCCTAAAACCAGTTAAAAAACTTTCTCAATAGTATAGGAGCCTTCCAGTAGCTTACGAGGCCTATTTTTCCGGTTGTTTTGAGCTCGGGCCAGGAGTATCTGGGGCTCCAGGTTTTTTCTCGCCTTCGGTTTTTCCCTTTGTCTTTTGGGCTTCATCTTTAGCGACTTCAATCGCTTTCAATATTTTAATTTCCACCCGTCGGTTAGCGGCGCGGTTGTCATCATTGGTGTTGGCTTTAAGCGGACGGAACTCCCCATAACCTGTTACGACCATTCGTTCAGGCGGAAACCGCATTTTTTCTATAATAAACCGGGCCACCTTTGAAGCTCTGGCGGCTGAAAGTTCCCAGTTGGAAGGAAACTTGGTGCTCTTCATCGGAACGTTATCGGTGTGACCATCAATAAGCACCTGCTTGACACCTTCTTTCATATCTTCCTGGATGGTGGAAATAATCAGGTCTTCCGCACCCTCACTGAAGAAAGCATCCCCAGGAGCGAAAAGGTCTGAGGTTGGCAGGAGATGCAGGATCGTTCTCGTATCACTGCGGGAAAGGCTTTCCGCGTCAACATTGTCTTTAACCAATAGCCGTACCCGTTCCAGCATTTTCATTTCGGCTTTGCTCAAGCGAACATTGACGCTTTCAATACGCATTCTTTTTGACTGGAACGAGGAAAGGGCCTCGGCAAACTTATTTTCGTCCAGTTTGGAAACGCTGTACATCAAAACGAATACCACCAAAATAAGTGTGATCATATCGGAATAAGTGATGAGAAAGCCTTCCAGGCCACCAGAGAACTCCGATGCCGCCGCCGCACGGCCTTCAACCATCTGTTGACCGCCTTCACCACCACCACCCTTGGAGCCACGCCCTTTTTCCTCTTCAAGCAGGACGATTTTCATATCCATTTCGGCATTGTCTTCTTTGAGCATTTCCAAATCAACCATCATCCTGCGGCGCTCTTTTTCCAGATCTTCCACTTCCTCTTTCAATTCCTGGATGATTTCAGAGGGGAGCATGCCGTCTTCCCCTGCATCCATGCCACCGTAAAGCATATCTTCGTATTTTTTTATGAGTTCGTCCTTTTCCTTGACAATATCCTCTGTTACGGCTCCCGATGACATGGAGGTCTTTTTAGCCTTTGACAAATCCGCCTTAAGATCCTCAATTTTATTCTTTAAGTTGTCAGTAGTTCCGGTGTCCTGGCGGAGGCGCTTCAACTCTCTCATCAGCACACCCCGTTCCCGCTCGAATTTTTTATTAGCCCCTTTTTCTCTCTCAATCCGTTCCCGAAGAGCATCGACCTTGGTGGCAAGCTTGGCCATTTTCTCCTTCATTTTTTCGTCCATCTGAGCCTCAATGCGCTTGTTTATCTCGGCCTCTTCTTCCTCTTTCTCTTTTTTGCCCGCTTCAACTCCAGCATGTTTTGAAAGACGGGCCGCCTCGACCAGGCTTTTTTGTTCGGCAACCTCCTCTTCTGCAGTCTTGATGCCCGCTTTAAGCTTTTTGACCTCAGTTTGGTTAAAGCTGATCAGGTCTTTGATTTTTTTTGTTACCTTCCCCTTTTCTTCGTTGGATTTGCGCAACTCGACTGTCTTTATTTTGAGTTGCTCCTTAACTAATTGTAGGGATTCCATATTTTTCATAAACTAGCCTCTTGGTTCTCCTGCATATCGGCAAAAAAGATGGAAAAGGTTATATAATAACAAGAATTTAAGGGCACTACGCCGGGTTAAGGTTGTGCTCCTACAAGTCAATTTTATTGAATGATATCACGCCTTGTCAATTGCCCATACTGACCGGTCAGTTTCGCGTTCCAGGTGAAATGCCTGAAACTCCCTTACTTTAATGATATAAGGGGTTTGGTTCACGCAGAGCGAGCTAGATTTCAACGTAATGTATTTTATAGGTAAATGCATATAAATTGTTATATATATAGGTAATTATGGATTTATTTTTCAATCGCAGGGTGGTGGCGGTTTTGTTTCTGGGGTTTTCCTCAGGACTGCCCCTGGCGTTATCGGGAGGAACTTTACAGGCCTGGCTGACGGTGGAGGGGGTCGATATCAAAACTATCGGCCTGTTCACTTTGGTGGGCTTGCCGTATACCTTGAAGTTTCTCTGGTCCCCCTTGCTGGACCGGTTTGTTGTTCCTTTGTTTGGGCGAAGACGGGGCTGGATTTGGGTGTTTCAAATCATACTGCTTGCCTTGATTTTTGCGATGAGTGTTGTGTCTCCCGTAAAAGCTCCCTGGGTTCTTGCTTTTCTCGCCTTCTGTTTGGCCTTTGCCTCATCTTCTCAGGATATTGTTGTTGATGCTTACCGCACAGAAGTGCTGAGAGAAAAAGAACGAGGATTGGGGGCGGCGGTTTCAGTAACGGGGTACCGGATCGCCATGCTGGTTTCCGGGGCTCTGGCTTTGATTCTGTCAGAATTTTTGGGGTGGCGTTCAACGTATATGCTTATGGCGGGACTGATGCTTGTGGGTATGACGGCTGTCTGGCTGGGTCCCGAACCCGAGGACCCAGGGATTCCACCCAAGACATTGGGGGAGGCCATTGGCGGGCCTTTGGTCGAGTTCTTTTCTCGCGATGGTGCCTGGATGTTGTTGGCCCTGATTGTCCTCTACAAACTGGGGGACGCTTTTGCCGGAAGCCTGACCACAAGCTTCCTGATCCGTGGTGTTGGTTTTTCTGTAGGTGAAGTGGGGGCGATCAACAAAGGGATGGGGCTGGCGGCAACAATTGTGGGGGCTCTGTTTGGCGGTGTCCTCATGGCTCGGTTGGGACTTTTTCGCTCACTTTTGCTTTTCGGAGTTTTGCAGGCTGTCTCAAATCTTTCATTTATGGTTTTGGCCTGGGTTGGCAAGAGTTATCCCATGTTGGTTTTCACCATTGGTTTTGAAAATTTGGCGGGAGGGATGGGGACAGCGGCTTTCGTGGCTTTCCTGATGGCGTTGTGTAACCACAATTTTACGGCAACACAATTTGCCCTGTTCTCGGCTTTGGCTTCTCTGGGGCGGGTGTTTGTCGGGCCTGCATCGGGTATTTTGGTGGATGAGTTTGGCTGGCTTCTGTTTTTCCTGGTAACATTTTTAGCCGCGATACCGGGGCTGATACTCTTATGGAAAATGCGCCCCAGGCTTCAAGCCCTCGACCACTAGACACCGGTGGTTCGCCGGTAGTTTATTATGACAGAATTCATTTATCTTCACGGGTTCGCATCAGGGCCAGGTTCGCAAAAGGCTCGTGTGTTCAAAGATCGTTTTGAGAAAGCTAACCTCTCCCTCACGATTCCGGATCTGCAACAGGGCGATTTTGAAAACCTGACACTGACGAAGCAGGTTTCGCTGGTTCAAAGTATTATTGATGCGAAATCCGGCGCACAGTTTGCCTTGATAGGCAGTAGCATGGGGGGCTATGTCGCGGCATTGACCGCCGAAACCCGAAAAGAAATACAGGCCCTTTACCTGATGGCACCCGGCTTCAATTTCCTCAGTCGCTGGATGGAAAATATGGGCTGGAATGAAAAATTCGCCATTCCAGACTTGATCCGGGTATTCCATTACCGCTACAATAGGGAAGTAACTCTTAACACGCGTCTATTCCGTGATGCAATGAACTGGGACTCATTATCGTTAACCCGAGATATCCCAACCCGTGTGGTCCACGGGCTTCATGATGAAACGGTCCCTGTTCAGGAGTCCCGAGACTTCGCCGGGTCACGTCCCTGGTGCCAATTAAGAGAACTGGATTCTGATCACGGGCTTTTTTCATGCATTGATTGGATTGTCGATGATTGTATGAAATTTTTTCGCACGGTAGGTTGCTGAAATTTTGAAAATCAGGAAAAAATGAATCACAAAATTCTTTTAGTTGATGATGATAAAGAGCTGTTAGCCGCCCTGGAAGTGAAGCTCCAAAAGGAAGGCTACCAGATTGATACGGCACCGGATGGTGAAGTAGCCCTTGAGAAAATACGGGCCAATTTGCCGGATCTGGTCATTTTGGATGTGAATATGCCTCGCATGAATGGAATGGAGGTTTGCCGGGCTCTGCGGTCTGACGATAAGACCCGGGATCTTGCCGTTATCATGCTGACTGCCAGGGATGATGAAGTGGACCGGATTCTGGGATTGGAGTTTGGTGCTGACGATTATGTAACCAAACCCTATAACCCAAGAGAGCTGATCCTGCGGGTCAAGGGGTTGCTAAAACGAATATTTCACTTTCAGGATAACCCTGGGGCTCAGGAGGACATTCAGGTTGGTCCGTTGTCCATTGACTTAGGCAAACATGAAGTTCAGGTAGATGGAGAAGTGGTGGAGTTGACACTGACTGAGTTTAAGCTTCTCGCTCACCTGATTGAAAACCCCGGGAAAATAAAAACCCGTGATTTTCTTCTGGAAGAAATTTGGGAATATAGCGATGGAGTATTTTCAAGAACCATTGACACTCATATCCAGAGACTGCGTTCCAAGTTAAAAGAAGCTGGAAAATATATCAAAACCGTTCGTGGTGTAGGTTATCGCTTTGAGAGGAGTGAGTAACTGTCGGTAAGCTATTTTTAACAGGTACTTGATTTTTTCGTTTCAAATCCTGCCCTGAATCACATCCGTCTTTTCTAAAAAAGTGACACGACTGTGACGTCTTCTTGATTTTTCTTTAACAAAATATCCCTATGATGATGCCTAAGCTAATTGCGGATAGACTTTGTGCTTTCCGTAGTTTTGGTCGTAGGTTTATCCCCTAAATATGGGGGTGGGCAGAATTTTTCTAACGGGAGGGTTGCTAGTAATGAATGGACAAGTCGAGAATCAGAAAACTACCGGAAAACGATTGCGGGCATGGCGGAAGTCTGTTCCATTAAAGCTAATGCAGTTGTCTCGCTTGATCAAGGTTTCACAAGGTTCGCTTTCGGATTTGGAGAATGATAAGTCTTTGCCCTCGGCGACCACTTTGGCAAATTTATCAACCCATACTGATTTGAATATTTATTGGCTGTTAACCGGTAAAGGCCCGGTATACCGGAAGCTGTCTCCTGATATGGAAAAGTCTACAGAACAGTCCTGCCTATATGAGGACTTTATGTTTATGATGCAGGACAGGAAGTTAAAAGGAGTTGTGGAGAAGGTGATTGCGGTTTACAGGGAAGGGGATATCAAACAAAAAGCCCAGATGCAGGGCTTTCTTTCTGCGTTAAGTTAAAGGCTAAAGTCCGGGGTTCAGAGTTTCTTCAAACATTGCGTTATCTAAAAATATATCCAGGTCGCTGTATTCGTCTGCAATCAATTGTGGGCTTTCTGGCATCGAATCATCCATCTTTTTAATCCCGGCGGATTGCACCCGACTCCTCATTTCCGCAACTCTTCTGGTTTCCTGCTCTTCCAGGTTTTGCTTTATCATTTGAAACTCTCTGACCTTGTCAAAAACCTGTTCCCGTAAAGCTGTTATCCTTTGGGAATTGATTTCCTCCATGAGTTTTCTTTGCTTTTTTACAAGGAATTCAGCCACGACCTCTTCAATAGTCCTTTGCTTCTGGTAGCCCTTTAGCAGGGATTCAATGATTTCCTGTTTCTTGTAATCCTTGAGTGTTATGCCATGCAGAAAAGCCTGTTTTAGCACTGCTCTTTCGGCACGGGGTCTGCCCCAGTGGTATTCATCTTTTTCATCGACCTTTATTGTCATGACGCCGTTTTTAACTTTAAGAGTCGGGTAGGCATCAACAAAGGTATAACCGTGATAATTATAGTTGGCTCTTAATTCGCTTGCGACCAGGTCCATAATTTCCGGGGTCATGTTTAATCCATTCCCCAAATCAAGATACCCATCCATAAAATAAGGGTCGATGAGGGTATTGCCTGCAACCCGGATTTTTTTTACGAAGGGTTTTCCAGCCAGAGATATTGTCGGCATCAAAAGAAAAAGGGTCGACAAAATAAGCGATACTAAATGGCAATGGGGAGCGCGATTTGATTTCATAACTGTTTTTCCAAAAATACTTCGATAGATTTGAAAGAGGGGGTTTTCGATTTAGGATCAAACTGGCGCGGTACCAAAACGTTACTTTCCGGATAATACATCATGATATTTCCCTGTTTAATGGGGTAAGCTTGTAATTTTTGTCCGGTCATAATCCCTGTATCATTTTTGATCGTTGCCAGGTCGCCCTCTTTAGCGCCTATTTTTTTAATATCTTCTTCGTTTATTAAAATGACATTGCGGCAAGAGACACCGCGATATCGGTCGTCCGGTTCATAAACTACGGTGTTGAATTGACCTTCCGAGCGAACTGTCATTAAAATAAAGCTATTTTCCTTGTTCCTCCTAACGGCAGGAATGGGGCAGACTTTAAAACTGGCTTTGCCGTCAGGCAGGGGGAATTTGGGGGTATGGAGAATTCTTCCATCAATATGGAACTCTTTTCCTGTCTGATCAATATTTTTCAACTGCTCGAATCCTGGGATGATCGTACCGATGATTTCCCGTATGTTCCCTGTTTCGCTTAAAGATTTCCAGGGTAACGGGGAGTCTTCCAGAACACGTTGGGCAATTTCCGCGATTATTTTCACCTCGCTTCTGGGTCCGGAATAGCGTTGCAGGCCTCCGTTACTGAGTCTTATAAAGCTGAACATACTTTCCTGCGTGGTGGGTTCCGGTTCTTCATCCCTGGCCGACACGGGAAGTATGAGGCTGGTTTGGCCCCGCCCGAGAAAATGCCCCTGGTTCAATGTGGTATTGAGAAAAAGACTAAAGCCAACTTTGGCAAGGGCCGTCTGGGCGAACCGGGAATCCGGATTGGAGCCATACAAATTACCTCCAAGGTTCCAGGCAAACTCAAATTCCCCTTTATTGGCGGCTTCCATGCACCCCAAGGTGTCGAGACCCGGTTGTGTAGGCAGGGTTACCGGGAATTTAGACTCCAGATTGTCCATCACCGCCTGCTTCAATTGCGGGGTGAAACCTACCGAGCCAATTCCCTGTACGTTGCTATGCCCTCTCAAGGGTAAGAGGCCGGCGTATTTTTTCCCCACCATTCCTCGCATGAGTGCCAGGTTGACGATGGCTTGAACATTATCCACACCAAAAGTATGGTGGGTGATTCCCATAGCCCAGGCAAACACGGTATGTTTACTCTTTGAATAAATTTGTGCGGTTTTTTCTATTTCCTCCCGGGATATGCCGGAAGCAGACTCTAAGGTTTCCCATGATTCGGATTTCACATCCTCTTCGACTTCGGTAAAGTTCAGAGTGTGGTTAGCGATAAAGTTCTGGTCCAGACAATCTTGATTCGACAGGAGGGATTTTGCGATGCCTTTAAACAGGGGGATGTCTCCTCCTATATTGGGTTGCAGGTAAAGGCTGGCGATTTCTGAACCGAATAACAGACTCCGCATATCAGAAGGGACACTGAAATTTTCCAGGCCACGCTCCCTTGCAGGGTTTATGACGATTATCTGCCCACCACGCCGGCGAACATCCATGAGAATGCGCATGAAACGGGGGTGATTGGAGGCGGGGTTTGCTCCAATTAGAAAAACCAGATCGGTGTGATCAAGATCTTCAAGGTCAACGGTGGCGGTACCGGTTCCCAGGCTCTGGTTCAGTCCAACTCCGGAAGCCTGGTGACAGTAGTATGAGCAGTTATTAATATTGTTAGTGCCATAAAGTCTCGCAAACAATTGCAGAAGGAAACCCGCTTCATTGGAAGAACGCCCACTGGCATAAAAGAAGGACTTGTCTGCGGAAGTTGCTTTGAGTTTTTCGACCACCCGGTTCATGGCCTCCAGCCAGGAAATAGGGCGGTAGTGGGTGTCACTGGGTTCACACAGAACAGGCCGGGTCAAACGTCCGCTCAGTTCCAGGTCACGAGGAGACCATTTGGAAAGGGTGGGAATATCGAATTGGCTAAAAAAATCTTCGGCAAGAGCCCCTTGCATGTCTGAGGCCTGAGCCATGAAGGACTTGTTGCAAACTGCGGGGAAATTGCCACCCTCATCGCGCATTCCGCCTTTTTGTCCACCCATTCCCAATGCGCAACTTTTGCAGTTGTTTTTGGAAGCCAGTGCCTTCAGCATGGGCCACAAGCCTCCGGCCCGATTCGCCATCTTCAGCGAATAGCGTATGGCACCCCATCCTCCTGCGCTTTGGGGTAATTTGACGCTCATGGCTTTTGCTCCGTTTACTATTAATATACTGCAAGTCGAAGGTAAGGTGGATTCAAAAATCACCTTCCTTGATAGTGAGGATGTCCGGGGAGTCTGGTTGTAATATATAGGATAGTCTCAGAGTAATATCTCGAAAGAATTCCTTATTTTTTTTCGGATCGGTCAAAATCATCAGAATCATTCTTCCCTTTTGGTCTTTGCCGCGGAAAACAATTATCCTTGATTCATCCATCTTGGCATTGGTGGCATATCCATCTTTCTGATACTTTTTCTTGATGAAGTGACTGCGAAGACGGTTGGCGTTGTTAACGATGTTGCGGGCATCGGGTTTAGCGTCTACAGGTGTTCCCCAAACCACATTGACCTGTATCAGTTTTTTAGATTTATAACCGAAGACATAACCCACCACTGCTTTTCCGCCTTCTGAAAGTACCTCTGGTACTTCGACCTCAAGGCTTACCGTTTTTTCTTCAGGGTGGACGTTACGCTTGACCTTGTTTCTGGGGATTTTGAAATCCTTGGCAATGGTTTTCAAAACGCTCTTTTCATTCATACCGAAACGGGCAGAGCGGAATCCTTTTACATCAGCCCATTTATTTGCAGAAGCGGTGGATTTTGTGGAGGAGGATTTTTGGGTTATCTGGGTTTTAGCCAATACTCCAGTTGCCAGTATTGTTGTAACAAGAACAACAGCACCACTTAGCCATCCTGTGTTTCTGAAAAACATCAATCGACCTCCCAGAGTTGTCACCCATATCATCTGAACCAGAAAGGATAATATCTTAATTGGGCACTTCAATGTTTAAAATACGCGAAGGCAAATCATTAGTTTAGAACACTTACTAACTTATTCATTTATTTAGTGTTATAATTTTATCAATTATCCGATAATAGGTTTATGTGATTGTTGCCCTGATAATTGATATTCCATTTCTGCTTCACCTCTCTTTCATGCTCCCGCAGATTACGAAGATAAAATCAGTGCTCGGCATAAATAAAACAGCCAATAGTGTTTGCGAAAATATAATCAATGCCTGGTATAAAAAAAACAGCCTGCATTTATCGTAGTTTCTTCTCCTCTATTGTCGCACTGTTTTTTCTTTTCCTATTGAGCCCAAGTGTTTTTGCCGCTGACCTGACGGTTTCTACTGCATTGACCGCAACGCAAAACTTCTCTACTTTGGGTGATGACCTGACCGTAACAGCTGCGGGTTCGATCATTCCTTCCACGCCTGCCACACCTGGGGCCGCTACCAATCCTGCGACCGGTACCGCCAACAACGGAGACGCCGTCGATTTTAGCGGTGCGGCAACCAACGGAACGATAACTTCAGCCGGAACTATTACTGGGGGTGCCGGGGGTGCCGGTGGCGATGACTCCGATACCGGAGGCGTTACTTCAAACGCTACGACAGGTGGTGCCGGTGCCGCAGGTGCCTTGGGAATCGATTTTAATGTGGGGAATACCATAACCATAACCGCTGGTACCGTGACAGGGGGTGCCGGTGGCGCAGGGGGAACAGGTGAGGGGCCTACCAATGCGGCTGGAGGAACGGGTGGTGCAGGGGCATCAGGTGGAACTGGAATAGATACAACGGGGGCGGGCGGGGTGACAATTGATATAAACGGCGGCGCAGTTGCCGGTGGCGCAGGTGGCAATGGCGGTACCGGTGGCACGACTACAAGTGCTACTGCCAATGGAGGTACAGGCGGTGCGGGGAGTACAGGTGCCACGGGTCTTTTAACGGCTTCCGGTGATACCGTGACAGTTTCCAGTGGAGCAAATATTACCGGTGGCGCCGGGGGCTCGGGAGGTACTGGTGGTGGTGGTTCTACAACCGGTAACGGCGGTGCCGGGGGAAACGGGGCCACTGCGGGTACAGGTGCGCAATTAATTGGTAGTACAACCATGACGGTATCGGGAACGATAACAGGCGGAGCAGGTGGAAGCGGAGGAACGGGGGGAGTGAGTAATAACAACAACGCTTCCGTAGGGGGTGCGGGTGGGAGCGGTGGAACCGGCAATATTGGTATACAAGCTTTGACCACAACGGGAGGAACGATCACGGTCAAATCGGGGGGAGAAGTCAAAGGTGGCGCTGGGGGCGCGGGAGGTGCAGGGGGCGCGGCCAATGCCACGGATGGGGACGGTGGAGCTGGCGGTAATGGAGGCGAAGGTGGTAGGGGTATTGTAGCCTCTGTGGCGACAACGATCAATGTTGAGGCCGGCGGCAAGGTTACAGGGGGCGCTGGCGGGGCGAATGGTGCCGATGGAGCAGAAGGCGCCAGCTCAAATGCCGATACCAGCCAGGCCAGCGCTGCTTCTGGTGCATCTGGAATTCAGGAAAGCTCCTCGAGTGGCACAACTACAATAACCAATGCTGGGACGATCACTGGTGGCGCGGGCGGCTCAGGACTTGATGCAAACCAGACCGACCAACTTGGTGGACAGGGCAATTCAAGTGGCAACGGTCTAGGTATTGTTATTACTGGATCAGCTAATAGAACTGTTACCAATACCGGTTCTATTATAGGCGGTGCTGGCGGCAATGATGGGGCCGCCAATGGCACCGCTGATGCGTCTTCTCAAGTAGCGGGGCAAGGATCTACGGGTGTCAACTTTGCTAGTACTCTTACATTAAATAATAATACGAGTGGTTCTATAACTGGTGGTGCGGGTGGCACGGGTATGACCGGTGGCACAGGCAATGCTTCCGGAAAAGGAGGAATTGGTGGAGCGGGTGTTTCTGGAACAAATAATGGCACTTTTAACAACACGGGTGGAACCATCACGGGTGGCGTGGGAGGCACAGGTGGTTTGGGGAATGCTACGGCAAGTACTGATACTGGTGGTGCCGGGGGGGGCGGGCGGTATAGGAGCAAGTTTTAGCTTCGGTACAGTTAGCATTGATAATACCGGTGGAACGATCACGGGTGGCACTGGGGGTACGGGGGGGGCGGCGCAAAACGCATCTGCCAATGGTGGCGCAGGAGGTACAGGAGGTGTTGGTTTAGAATACGATAATACCACGACATTGACCAATGCCAATGTAATAGAAGGTGGCGCAGGAGGCACAGGTGGGGCCGGGGGTGCAAGTGGTACGGGTGGGAATGGGGGTGCCGGAGGGGTGGCGGTGAACATCACTGCCGCCACGACTTTCACCAACAACGGCACTGTCACCGCCGGTTCCGGTGGTTCAGCAGGCAGTGGTGGTACGTCAGGTTCTGCAGGTTCTTCGGGCAATGCCATCACCGGTGATAACAACGCTATCACTATTACCAATACCGGCAGCATCACCGGAAATATCTCAATGGGGACGGCTGTTGATACCTTTAATATGAACGGCGGTACCATCACCGGAAATATTGACCTGGGTACCGGCGCTAATGTTGCTTCCGCAACCAAAGGAACCATCAACGGAATATTCGATATTGGTGCCGCGACAGCAGACGCTACCATTAATCCTTCGTCAGGAAATACAGTCAGCTTTCTAAACTCGGGTGCGACCGCTTTGGAGTCGACCGGCCTGGACTTTGCCTTGAGTGGTGCAGGCACCGTTGTCATCAACGGCAACGTTGTGGATACTTCAGCTTCCGCCACTGACCTGGATCAAACAGCCGGAACATTGGAGTTTTCCGGCAACTCGGCGATCGATGGTGCCCTCTTATCATCGGGAGCTTCAACCATTGTGGATCTTTCCACTAATGATGTCACCGTTGCCGCCGCATCGACACTTGGAACCTCCGGTTCAACACTCAAGGTAACTATCGATAATACGGCAGGCAGCAGTGGCTCCCTGGCTACCTCAGCGGCGGTGGCGATCACGGTTAATGATTCACTGATAATATCCCCGACAGTAGGAAATGTGATCGCGGGTGAAGCGATAACTATCATCGATGGGGCTGCCGGTGGCGGCACGCTCAGTATCACGACCCTGGCCACCTTGCAGAGCAACCTGTCTGTTTCGGGTGCAAGCATCCGTCATGACAACTTCACTCTGGCAAACACCGGTCAGACTTTAACAATCACTGCGGGCCTGGCGTCATTGAGTCTTTCCGGTTCTGCGGGTGGGGTCAATGACGTGGCCGATACAGCCTTTGCCAGTGACAGCACTCTTTTAAATGCATTGAACGCCGTTTCATCATCGGACGGACTCAACGATGCACTGGAATCTCTGGCCCCCGTGGTTAACGGTGGCGCGATAGTGGGCTCTGTGTCTGCTGGAACTGCTTCCAGGAAAGTGGTTCAAACACGTATGGCAAATCTTCGCATCGGGATCTCTGCCGGGCAGGGACTTGCCAGTGGTGATGAGTATGAGGGAGAAAGAAATTTCTGGACGCAGGGTTTCGGCACCTTTGCCGATCAGAGGGGTCGTGATGGCTTTGATGGTTTTGATGCCGTCACCGGTGGTTTCGCGTTGGGTGCGGACAAACCTGTTTCTAAAAACCTGACGGGAGGTCTGGCCTTCAGCTATGCTTTCACCAATGTAAACTCAGACCGTTCTGCCAATCGAACATTGATCAACAGTTTTCAGACAACAGGATATGGCAGCTACGAGTTCGGTTCCTATTTTCTGGAAAGCATGGTTTCACTGAGCTACACCACTTATGAGGGATTGCGAAGCATCAGTGTGGGTAGCGTTGAACGACGAGCCAGAGCCGACTATGACGGTGCACAAGGTTCCATCAAGGCAGGCCTTGGTCGCGAATTCAGATTTGATGACGGTGTAGAGATAACACCCAGCATATCGTTGCAGTACAACCACGTTTATATAGACAGCTACACGGAAAGCGGAGCCGATGCATCGAATCTGGATGTTGGCAGTCAGAACTACGACAGTCTTTATTTAACCTTGAATAGCGAATTCAGCCGTACTTACGAAATAGACGCGGGAACTTTGGCTCCTGAGATCCATATTGGATATATGTACGAGGCTTTGGATGAAAAGGTTTCCACAACATCTACCTTTACTGGCGGTGGCGGGTCTTTCAAGACCAGCGGGTTTGACCCGGCCAACCACAGTTTGCTTGCCGGAGCCGGTTTAACTTTTGCCAGCCTGGACAATTTCGATCTGAAAGCCACGTATGATATGGAGATGAAAGACGATTATACCAGCCACTCGGCTCTGCTTCGCGGAGAATGGAAGTTTTAAGGACCAATCGGGTTGTAGTAGAATTAATGCCTCAGTGACCAACTGGGGCATTTTTTATTGGAACAGGAAAGAGGATGCCGGAAGCTAATCTAAAACAATGTTTCATGCAGTTGGGTTTTGTATTGCTATGCCTGTTGTCACAGGGTTGTGCAAGCAACACTCCCCAGACCATTGCATCCGATATTGCCGACAAATGGTTTAAGTCCACAGAGCTTAAAGGAGGGGAGTTTGTTCTCCAAGTCTATTATAGATTTGATCAGTTGGAAGCGCCATTGAGTGTCTACATTGAAGGGGATGGGAAGGCATGGCTCAACAAAAATAGAGCATCGAGGAACCCGTCCCCGCGTAATCCTATCGGGCTTTCCCTGGCAGTGCGTGATCCAGGTAAAAACGTTATGTATATTGCACGTCCTTGCCAATACGTATCGTTTGAGAAAAACCCGCAATGCGACTACACCTATTGGACAAACAGGCGCTTTGCTCCGGAGGTTATAGCTAGTGTTTCTGCAGTGATTGATTTGGGAAAAAAGAAGGCCAAAGCCTCAAAGGTGAATCTCATAGGGTATTCAGGGGGTGGGGCGGTTGCTCTTCTGGCTGCGGCTCGACGTTCTGATGTCACTAGTATCCGAACCGTAGCAGGAAACATTGACCACAGAGTCTGGACAAAACAGCATAAAGTTGATTCATTGAATGGCTCACTCAATGCGGCAGATGTTGCAGATAAAGTCTCTGCGATTTCTCAGATTCATTATGTTGGAGAACGGGACAAGGTCATAGGCCGTTATGTGACCGAGAGTTTTATTTTCAAAGCTGGTTCCGAGAACTGTATCCAATTAAAGATGGTTTCTGGAGCAACACATACAAAGGGGTGGGAAACCTTGTGGCCGAAGTTAATTAGAGAAAAGTTGCCTATCTGTGGTGAGAAGTGAAAATGATCCTCGACTAACTCCCTAAACTCAAAAACTGTGAGGTGGAGGCAGTTGAGCAAAAGCTCCTCAAGCCGAGATAAGTCGTTGCTAGCCAACGAAAGCTATTGCTCGTTTACCCGTACCGGGCATGAAGGCTAATGAAGAGGTCATCACAGCCACCGGCGGCTCGCCGGCGCCTAGTGGCCCATGGAATTTTTGGGAACCCAGCCTTTTTGTTCATCATTGAGACGAACTTCCAGCCAGTTTTCATGTTCATCGGTGACGGTAAGCAGAGCACCTTCGTGCAGTTGGAATAAAGTAACCGCATCTTCAGCCCGCCCGGATTTCACTTCAACTCTTTTAGTCAGAACCACTGCCGGTTTAAAACCGGATTCACGTTTAACTCCGATTGAAATAAATGAAACCAAAAGCAAACAAAGGAGGGCATTGCGGACGATTTTCAGGCCAGGAAAATACAGCCACAGGGATAGACTGATCCAGAAAACGAAATTCAAGCCTATGGCAAGATAAATAAGTTCGTTTAAGTTTAAGTCGTTGCTCCAGAAAAAAAGAGTGCTTAGGGTGCCAGGGGCCGGGAGTTCTATTTTGTCCTGGCTTTGTTGGATGGCAAATTTTAAATTGGCTTCCAGGTTTTCATCACGCGGAATCCATTTTCGGGCATGGACATAATTTAAAATGGCAGGCCCGATTTTTCCCATACGAATATAAGCATTGGCCAGGTTGTAATGCAAATATCCGTTACGTATGCCCTTATGGATTAAAGACTCATATGCTTCGGCGGACTGGGCATAATGTTTTTCAGCATACAAGTCATTGGCACGAACGATTTCCTGTAGATATTCAGAGCCCTCTGTGGGGAGGCTGGTAAAGAGTGTCAGCGCAAAAAATAAAAATACTGAAAAAGCATTTTTCATGATTGCTTCTCCAACAACTTGATCAGGTCTTCAGCTCGGCTGAGTAGTTCCTTTGTGTTGCCACGGGTTGTCGGAGCAAACTGAAGGGTCTCGCATTTTTCGAGAAGTTCTCGGGTTGCTTCGGCGGATTCATAGTTCGCTTCTTTTAACCGGGTCTCCACTTCCTCTGCGGTGATGGCCTTTCCCTGCCGGTTCAGCTTGTTGCCAACATATTCCCGCAGAATTTCTGATAACTCCCGGCCAAACTCCTTGGGGTCGGAAGAGTCGGAAGGCCCAGACATTTTTTTCAGACGCTGGTTTGCGTTTTTATAGGCATTTCGGTGGCGATAAAAAGCTACATCATATTTCATGCGTTTTTGTCGTTTTATCAAAAAAGCCGAAATGATGAAAAGAAACACGGGCGATCCAAAGCCAGTTGCCAGGAATGCCGGTGAATGAGAACGAACATTTTGGAACTTGTCCAGTTCGGTGTAGATGGGGAAAATATCTCTGCCAAGAATTTCAATTTCAGGTTTGGATGCCGGGGCGTTCTGTTGTCTGGACTGCACCAGATTGAGCTCTTCTTTTGTCGTAGAGGGTTTTATGTTTAAAGAAAGAGGTTGGGTTTGAGCGACACTATACTGAGATTTTCCCGGATCAAAAAAGGGCAGTGAAAATTTGGGCAGGGTTCTATTCCCTGCTTCCAGAGGCACCAGGGCAAATTTGAAAACCTTTTTTCCTTCAATCTGGTTGTTACGAACGGTTTGGTGAAACTCGGGCTTATCCGGATAGATTTTAAAATAGCCCTTTAAATCCGGTTCATCAAAGGTGATATCCCGAACATTACCTTTTCCCGCAACGGTCACTGTCAGGGTGGTGGTGCCTCCGACTTCAAGGTTCTTTTTCCCCAGTTCTGCGGAAATAGTAACGTGTCCGATTATGTTTGCAAACCCCTCGGGTGCTCCATCAGGCAGTGGTAAAACTTCAATGGAAAGAGGCTCTGAGCGCAGAATCTTGTGCTCGGCCCGAGCGCGTTGACCAAAAAACTGGCCGAAGGGATCCCGGCTGGAGCGGGTTCGCATCGGGTGGAGAAGATCCAGTTCAATCGCACTGGCGGGAATTTCATGTAGTCCTTTTTCCAGTGGGAAAAGTGCCAGTGATAACTCCTGCACGTGGTACTGAATTCCATTAACGACTTTAATAAATGATTTGGGCTCTCCAAGCTCTTCTTTATGAAACCGGGTCTTGTCGAAGGGCAGGCTTAAATTCAGGTTTTTGGCATCAATGCGATGGAACAAAAGGAAGGTATAAACCAGTTGCTCTCCAATATATGCCTTTTTGCTGGATAGGGTGGTAACAACAAACGCGTTTTTATTTCCGGTTGTTTTCTGGCCTGAAGGTTTTTGTACCGCGATTGTTATGGGCTGGGTGGAAAAAGTTTTTCCGTTTGCCCGTACCCGTGCCGGGCCGATGACAAATGTCCCCGTGTTCATGGGGGCCAACTGGTAATTATGAGTGATGGAGACACTGCGTTGGGTATTGATGTACTGGGTAGATGAGGAAGTGCCTGCGGAAACAACCCTGAAGTCTGGCAAAGAAGGCAGTTCGGGCGGAGGCGTGTTCTGGGTTCCCTTGATAACGATGGAAAGTTGCAGGACATCTTCCAGAGTCAAACTGTTTTTGTCTACCGTTGCCGTGACGCTGATATTCTGCGCAAAAATTTGGGAAACGGGATTGAGCACGAGAAACAGGAAAACCAGTGCTTTAATTTTTCCTGAAAATATTTTCATTTTTACCAGTCGTTCCCCTGATAGGCGGATTTTGTTTTCCCGGCCTGCATGCGGCTGATGCTTTTCAAGTCTTCGGTGAGTCTGTCCAGCATCCGTTCGGCTTCTTTCTCAGAGATCTCAACTTCTTCGGTTCCCGACTCTCCCGCTTGTTCTGAATTCTCGGAACCGTCTTCTTCAGAGTCCGAATTTTCGGGTGGGGGTGGCTGGTTCTCAGATTGTTGGCCTTTGTCTTGCTCCTGATCTTCTCCCGGTTCTTTTTTGGAATCAGAATCCTTGTCTTCGTTTTTCTGTTTGCCCTGATCGGAATCCTGTTTTTGATCTTCTTTCTTTTTTAATTGCTCGCGGACATACTCCAGGTTGAATTTGGCATCCATATCTTCAGGGTCGAGCCGCAGGACTTCTTTATAGGCGGACTCGGCTTCTTTCAGTTTTCCAAGTTTTACCAGGGTGTTGCCGGTGTTGTAGATCGCATTTTTCCTGATGTTCGGATTCTTTTCGTCCGATGACGGCTGGGTAAAGGCTTGAAGTGCTTCCGGAAAACGCCCTTCCTTATAGTGGGCATTTCCCTGATTATAGGTTATGCGTGAATCGTCAGGGCGATCTGTGCGAGCTGAGGAGAAACTCTGTCCGGCATCCTTGAATTTTCCTTCATGATACTGGGTGATGCCTTCTTGAATTTTGGAATCCACCGATTCCGCAAACCCGGTCAAGGGCAGGGCGATCAGCCAAACAAGGAGGGTTGTAGCTTGAAGAGCCCAAGCTGAAATTTTAGAAACTGGAGTGTTCCCGGCTCCAGGGAGCCGGGAACGTTCCAAATTGAAAGGCTTCAACTTATCTTCTGTCTCCCATCAGCCTCAGAAGCATGAGGAATAGGTTGATGAAGTCCAGATACAGGGTTAGAGCTCCACGGATGGCTTCTTTGGTATCTTCATCGGTGCCTTCATTGCCAATAATATTCATCTCTTTGATCTTTTGCGTATCGTAGGCGGTCAGGCCCACAAAGATGAGTACCCCGGCATAGGTGATGATCGTATGCATCATGCTACTTTGCATGAACATATTCACCACGGAAGCAATGATGATTCCGATAAGCCCCATGAACAGAAAACTGCCCCAGGAAGTCAGGTCTTTTTTCGTTGTATAACCGTACAGGCTCATAGCACCAAAAGTACCTGCCGTGACCATGAACGTGGAGGTAATGGATGATGCGGTATACACCACAAAAATAGCAGAGAAAGTGATGCCGGTGAGACCTGCATAAAGCATGAAAACACCGGTCGCCTGACTCACGCTCATTTGCATGACTCTTGACGCCAGCCAGAAAACCAGCCCGATCTGAACAACGATAAGAACAATTGGCATGATGGGATTGCCAAAAATGATGTTCATAATCGTTGGGTTGTTGGAAATATAAAAGGCCATGAAACCGGTTATTGCCAGTCCGGCAGTCATCCAGTTATAGACACGCACCATGAACCGCTGTTGCTCTGCGGCATGGGCATCCACGCTCATGGTTCTAGATGATTCTTGCATTATTTTTTCCTTTCGTAATGATTGAAACGGGTGCCGTTTATGCCGGCTACTAATTGAAATAAGATTGCGAACACAGGTTGTCAAGTTGAGAGCAACCAGAAACCGTATTGAATCTATTGGTATTTTACCAAAATTGGAGAGGGGAGTGCAGGTTAAATTATGGGTCGGGCAAGGGCTTTTTTTCAGCCAAACAGGCCTCTATGGTCAGGCAGAGCAATGCCGCAAAAATGAACCATTGGAAACGCTCTTGCCAGATTTTACGACGCTCTGATTTCAGCTCCCTTTTTTCGATATGTTTTTTAATTTGATCCCTATAAATGGTCTTCAGGTCGATATCTCCGGTGACGGAGCGGACGTAACTGCCTCCAGTTGCCAGGGCTATCTTTTGCAATGTTGTCTCGTCCAGTTTTGAGAGGATGACCTCTCCTTGCTGGTTTTTCCTGAATCCGCCAGCTGTAGATGGATTAGGCAAGGGGGCACCCATTTCTCCCCCGATTCCGATGGTATATATTTTTACGCCCTTGTCTTTTGCCGCTTTTGCGGCTGAGAGGGCTTTTCCTGTTTGATCTTCCCCGTCCGTTATCAAAATCAGGGCTTTGGATTTTTTATCCTGAGTGCGAAACGCTTTAACGGCGGTATTGATGGCGTTGCCGATGGCGGTTCCCTGTACGGGAATCAATTCTGTGTCAATGGCGGAAAGAAATATTCTGGCGGCACTATAATCAAGAGTCAGAGGACACTGGACGAAGGAGGTTCCGGCAAAGGCGATGAGTCCGATTCGGTCCCCGTCCATCATATTAAGAAGATCGGAGATTTTTCGTTTGGCCCTCTCAAGCCGATTGGGTTTGATGTCTTCTGCCAGCATGCTGTTGGAAACATCCAACGCAACGATGACATCGACCCCACGCTGATGCAGGTCTTCCCAATGGTAGCCCCAGCGTGGGCGAGTGACTGCCAGCAAGAGGAACAAGATGGCTAGGAAAATGAAAATGGTTTGGGTGCGATGCCGCTCTTTCAATCCCGGATTCACCAGCCTGGAAAGCAAAGGGGTACTGCAAAATTTGATGGTGAGTTGCTGTTTCTTTTTCATGCCCCATAGCATGAAAATGATTAAGGGGATCAGACTCCATAATAAATGAAAGTAAGTGGGCTCACCAAATCGCATGATTTAAGGAATCCTCCGTAAAATGGAATTGGAAAGGCCGATTTCCAGTAAAAGAAGCAGGAGTCCCGGTATCAGAAAATAATAAAAAAGCTCCTTGTATTCCGAATGGTCGATCACTTTGACTTCCGATTTTTCCATTTCATCTATCTGATTGTAAATATTTTTTAAGGACTCCAGATCAGTAGCGCGGAAATATTCGCCGCCGGTAACCTGAGCTATTTTTTTAAGCGTAGTCTCATCGATATCTACTGCCTGATAGACGTAGCGTTGGCCGAAAACAGAGTTGACCAAAAAAGGCGCTTTGCCTTTGGTGCCTACACCAATGGTGTAGATTTTTATGCCAAAGGTTTTGGCCGTCTGGGCGGCTTGCAGGGGGGGCAGGGACCCCGCGTTGCTCCTGCCATCGGTCAACAGAATGATGACTTTGGATTCTGACTTCAGATCTTTGAGCCGTTTTACCGCGATACCTATTGCGGAACCAATGGCTGTGGAGTCGCCTGCCATGCCAATCTCCAGCTTGCTGAGAAAGGATTGCAGGATGCCCTGGTCGAGAGTCAATGGACACTGGGTGTAGGCATGTTCCCCAAATACCACCATGCCAAGCCGGTCGTTGGGCCGATTATCGATAAATTTGGAGACGACTCCTTTTACTACAGCGAGCCGGGTGATGCGTTTTTCATCTTCAATAAAGTCCAGCGCCCGCATACTTCCCGAGGTATCCAATGCCAGCATGATGTCGACCCCGACAGAAAGGATTTCTGTGCTCTTGTGTCCTTCCTGCGGACGAGCCAGGGCAAGGATTAAAAGAGCCAGTGCCAGAAAGCGAATCATAAGGGGAAGTCCGGCATAAAGATCGACCCTGGATGGGCGCAAGGCTTTCAGGGCAACGATAGATGAAAAATGCACGGTTGCTCTCTTCCTGTTTTGCAGGGTGAGCAGGGGCAGACCTAATAGGAATAACAATAGCCAGGGATCTTGAAATTGAAAAAAACTCATGATTGGTTTGGGGCCTGGGAGACGGGCTCGGTTGCCGTCTGAATAAAGCTAATGATAGATTGCATTTCGTCCCGTCCTTCTGTCTGTTCGGCTTTGGCAAACTTGATACGGTCGGTTTGAGTCAGGATGGTCCGGGCCTGCTGTTTTAAGTTTTCACTGAGCTTGGGAAAATGTTTGAAATGGGCCGTGATTTCTTCTGTGGTCCATTCCTGTGCCGGAAACAGGTATCGGTTTTCCAGGTACCGGCGAAAGATTTCCGACAACTCAAAAAAATGATCCTGAATGCGTCCGATTTCCAGCCATCCTTTAGTTTTGAGTGCCGCAAGCTCTTTGTACGCCAACTCCTCTGGAGTTAAGGCAGGACGCGCGGCGGAGCTAACTTGCTCGGTGGGCCGGGATTTCCACCTGCGCCAAAGAAAATAGAACAATCCTAAAAGCGCGAGCACTGCCAGGGCCATCCACAAGTAATGAATCCAGGGAGGAGAAATTTCTTCTAGCGGTTTGATATCGTGAATTCCTTCCGGATTTCCAGCTACGGCTAGAAGAGACTGCACTTCCAGGGTTGTCTCCGGGGCCAGAATGGTTCCCTGAATGATTTTGCCGGATTCTTTTGGATCGGGTGCGTCAAAGGAAACAGCGGTGGCAGGAAGTATCAACGCGCCAATGTCGTCTACCCGAAATTTATACCAGTACTCATGCACGGTTTGCCCGTTGATTGCCTGAGGCGGATTCCCCCCCTTTTCGACAAACTCCAAACCTTTTGGCGGCATGACCTCAGGGGCGGCAGGGTGGATATCGGCATCATGCTGAACGGTAATGGTGTAGGTTGCTATATCTCCAAGAGTGAAAGTGTCGGGAGTGACGCGGGTGGTGACGGAAACCGGGGCTTCGCCAGCACTAGCAAACAGAGTAGAAAAAAGTAAAAGGACGAAAAGCGGAAAAACTCCTATCGAGAACTTTGCCCGAAATTTTACATTTTTCATTGGCCGGAAATTGTGTTTTTTGCCAGGCATGCATCGATGAGTGGGGTCAGGGCTTTTCCTGCCCCTGAAATTTCTGCCCCTGCCGCTTCTGCCCGAAACAACCAGACCAGGGCTTCCTGGCAGTTGCCGAGGTCGGCATATAAATGCCCCACAGTTTGCGCCGCTTTTGCCCTTTCTGCTGTGCCTGTTTTTTGCATCTGCCATACCTGGATAAACTGGTCGATAGCCTGCTCTTTTAAGCCGGCATTCATCAGGCGTGTTCCCACCTCTTCATATTCACTGCTCAGTTCATTTGACAGGGATTTCTGAACAGCCGACACTTTTTTGGGAGCTTGTTTGTTTATGAACTTGTTGAACAAGGCCATAAAAGCAAAAAAGATCAATGCTGTAAGGATAATGACAGCGGCTTTCAGCTTTTTGCTGACCCCATCGGTTGGGATTAACTTTGGATCTTCGCTCATATTAATGTTTTTTCTCCCGCATTTTAAAATAACGGATGATGGGTTCTGTTAAGGACCGGTTTGTGTGAATTTCGATGGTATCAATACCTATGGAATGGAAATAAGTTTTTCGTTTTTCTCTTTTTTCCTGAAACTGTCTGGCGTATTGCCGGGTCATCGCACTATCGCTGGTGTCCACCACCAGGGTTTCTCCTGATTCCGCATCTTCAAGTTGAATCAAGCCGACATTGGGCAGGGTTTCCTCTCGCTGATCGGTAATGCTGATAGCGACAAGATCATGTTTTTGTTTTGCCAGTCTCAGTTTTGTTTCATAATTGTCATCTTTGTTGTTTTGAAAATCGGAAATTAAAAAGGTGGTGGCCTTTCGTTTCTGAATATTTAAAAGATATTCGAGTGGCAGGGAAAGGTTGGTGCCTTTTCCTTCTGGTTTGAAATTAAGAATCGTACGGATGATATTCCAGATATGAGCTTTGCCTTTTTTAGGCGGTATGGTGTGCTCGATTTTGTCGGAAAACACGATCAACCCGATCTTGTCGTTATTTTTGATGGCAACGAAAGCGAGGATAGATGCGATCTCGGCAGAAACTTCGTTTTTAAGTTTCCCGGCGGAACCGAATTCGCCAGAAGAGCTCACGTCCACCAGAAGCATGAGAGTTAATTCCCGTTCTTCCTTGAACTCTTTAATGAAGGGTTGGTCCATCCTGGCGGTTACGTTCCAGTCAATCAACCGGACATCGTCTCCGGGTTGGTATTCTCTCACCTCGCTGAACTCCATTCCCCGTCCCTTAAATGCAGAGACGTATTCCCCTGCCATAATGTCGTTGACCAGATAATTGGTCTTTACCTGAATGGCCTTGATACGGTGCAATAGTTCAGGGGACAGGTTTTTATCCTGCTCAGGCGTTGGAACCGGCTCCTGAAACCAATCCTTAATTGTTTGAGTGATTGTCATAGCTATATTTAAGGGACCTCAAGCGTGTCGAAAATTTTCTTGAGAATATCATCCGCCGTGACATTCTCAGCCTCGGCCTCATAGGTAAGGATGATCCGGTGTCTCAGCACGTCGAGGCCAATACTTTTAATATCATGTGGGACGACATAACCCCGGCCTTGCAAAAAGGCATAGGCCTTTGCGCACCGATTCAAAAATATGGATGCCCGTGGGGACGCGCCGTACTGGATCATTCCTTTCAGGGTAGATATCTGCTGGCCTGCCGGGTCGCGTGTTGCCTGAACCAGGTTGATGATATAGTCTTGCAGGTTTTCATCGATATATATTTCATCGAATACTTTCCTCGCCTGCAAAATTTCTGTCGGGGAAACCACCTGCTTGACCTGATAAGCAGTATTGGTGGTAGACATTCTTTGCATGATAGTTTTTTCTTCTTCCCGGGTCGGGTAATCGATATGAAGTTTAAACATGAACCTATCCACCTGAGCTTCCGGTAAGGGGTAGGTGCCCTCCTGTTCAATTGGGTTTTGAGTGGCAATCACCATGAACGGTTCTTCGAGTTTGAAGGTTGTGCCGGCAATGGTGATCTGTCTTTCCTGCATGGCCTCAAGCAGAGCACTTTGAACTTTGGCAGGCGCCCGGTTGATTTCATCTGCAAGGATGATGTTGGCAAAAAGAGGCCCTTTTTTAATAGTAAACTCACCGGATTTGGGTTGATATATCTGGGTTCCCAATAGATCGGCGGGTAACAGGTCGGGGGTAAACTGAATACGCTTGAAATCAGCTTTTACGGATTGGGCCAGGGTTTTTACCGCAGTAGTTTTGGCAAGCCCCGGCACTCCCTCCAAAAGAATATGTTCCCCGGTCAACAGTCCCAGTATCAAGCGCTCGGTCAGATATTTTTGCCCTACAATAACTTGCTCCAACTCATGAAAAAGAGGGGGGATAAATCCATTGGCCTGCTTGATGCGTTCTGTAATTTCATCGATCTTTTGTGGCATTTTGAAAAACCTTTGGGTGAAGTTGACGTGATTATAATGGGGGACAGTGTTCTCTCATGCAGCTTTGAAAATATAATTTAATTTCCTAAATAATGATATTAATAATTTTTAATTTTTCAAAGAGCCCCCTGTTTACTCAGGCATTTCCCCCACATCAATAGCTCGATGTTTTCCCGGACTTTGAAGAAATACTGTAAATTTGGGCCAATGGAGGGGGAAATTGGATTTTAAGCTTTACAAGTATGGATACTGCCTTAAAATAGCGGATTACTCTTAATATACCGATTTTTGTGTGGAGCGTGTGAGAATGGCTGAAAAGGAAGTCAAAGATATCGACAGCCTCATTGACCAGGGACTGAATGATGAGAACAACGAACTGGATCTGAGGGAAAAGGAACTGGATGATGAGGACTTGATAAAAGTTCTGGAGTCCGACAAGGTTAAAGGCGTTACCGCCATGTTTTTGGAGTTTAACGATATTGGCGATGAGGGCCTCAAGGCTTTGGTGGAAAGCGATAAAATGAAGTTTTTGACAGCTTTGAACCTGTTTAAAAACAAAGTGACCGATGAAGGTGTTCAGGCTTTAGCCAAGTCCAAAAACATGCTCAATCTTTCCGAGTTGATATTGAGCGATAATGAAATCACCCATGAAGGTGCCAAAATGGTGGCGACATCCAATATTTTGGGGAGCCTGGTATCCCTGTGGATGGGAGACAAAATTGGGGATGAAGGCGTGAAGGCACTGGCGACTTCTGAAACGCTCACCCGGATTACACAACTTTCTTTATATAGAAACAATATTGGCAATGAAGGCGCACTTGCGATTGCTCAATCCAAAAACCTGAGCAACTTGACGGAATTGAACTTGAACTGGAACTACATTGAAGGGGAAGGGGTGGAGGCGTTGGCTGGATCAGCGACTTTGAGCAACCTGGAGCAATTGACCCTGACTTTTAATCCAGTAGGACTTCGAGGTGCTGAAGCCATTGCAGGTTCTGAGAATTTTAGAAACCTCACCTTGATTGATTTGTATGAGACGGATCTGGGTAATAGGGGTGCCAGGGCCTTGGCCGAATCAACGAGCCTTCCTAATCTTGAAACACTGGTTTTAATCCATAATGACGTAGGCGATGAGGTGCAGGCCTTGTTCAAGGATAATAAAAATTTCCCCAAAATGAAGGATGTTTATTTTTTCACGGCCAAAGCCGAAGTTTGATTTGGCAAAGGCTTGACGGATCAGGGTTCCCGGTTTAGACCGGGAACCCTTTCTTTTTTTGTAGAATTTTCCCTCATAACAGGTAGGCTTGCAATATGTTTACAGGTGAAAAACCAGATCTGCTGGATATCATGCCTTTCAGGCAGGACAGCGTTTACGTGGTGGGCAAGGATGGCATTCCCCAGCACTGGGATGGGCAGGAGTGGTTGCCGGTTAGAACTGAGAATACCAACCCGCTGATGGGTATTTGGGGGCCGCATGAACAATGCATTTATGCTGTGGGTATTGGCGGTGTCGTCCTTTTTTACAATGGTCAGGAATGGAACCGGTTGGATACGGGTAGTTACGATTCGCTCAACTCCGCATATGGCTTTGATGAAAATAGCGTGTTTCTTTATGGTGTCGGCGGCCGCATGCTTTACTGGAATGGTGAGAAATGGGACTACCGGGAACCCAACACCATTCATGATTTGTTCGGCATGTGGGGCGAGGACGTCGAGCATATTCACACAGTAGGCGGTGAAGGGGTTTATCGGTTTTATGATGGCAAAGAATTCCAGCGTCGTGATGAGTTGACCGATGAAGAAATTTCTCTGTTCGGCGTTTGGGGTACCGGCAATGACAATATTTATATTTGCGGTTCCCACGGTACGATTTTGCACTATGACGGAACGGACTGGAAACCCATGCAGTCGGGGACCGAAGAATATCTCTTGAGCATATGGGGAACCTCAGATGAAAATATTTTTGTGGTCGGAGACAATTCCGCCATGCTTCACTATGACGGTAACAAATGGTCTCCCATTCAGTCCCCTAAGGAAGAGTATTTGACAAAAGTCAAAGGACTTGGGCCGGATCAGGTATACGCAGTCGGTGAAAACGGCACGGTGCTTAAATATGACGGCAAAGAGTGGAGCGATATGTCGATATGATTTTTAAATACCCTGGAGAACGATTATGTCTGCTTTGACCGACAGCCACCTCTTGTCTATTTTTGGATTTAACGAAAACGATATTTTTGTCGGAGGTGCCGAGGGAACCCTGTTGCATTACGATGGCAGTCAATGGTCTCCCATGGAAACAGGAGGACGTTGGACCTTCAAGGATATCTGGGGCAGTGCGCCGGATAACGTTTATGCGGTGGTGACTGACGGAAGAATCTTGCATTACGATGGCAAAACCTGGACGCCGGAAGATACGGAAAAACTTCCGCCCATGACGGGTATCTTTGGACTTGGTCCCGATGAAATCTATGCCTGTTCCAGGCTGGGTAAAATCCTTCGCTACGATGGCAGTTCCTGGAAATTCACTCAGACGGGAACCGATACGGATGTAACCCGGTTATGGGGCTGTAAAGAAGGTGGCATTATTGCCGTCGGTTACGATGGTCTTGTTCTCAAGCAGGATGGAGAACGCTGGACTCGTATGACTTTTAACTCCAACGCGGAGTTTTACGGTATATATGGGTTTGGTCCGGATCAGATATATATAGTAGGGTCTGATGGTGCCATATTCAAATTCAATGGGGTCGAGTTGACTGAAATGCCTTCTCAGACCATGGAGTTTTTCCTTGATGTCTGGGGGCCTTCCTCAGAAATGGTTTTTGCCATAGGCGATGAAGGTATGATTCTTTATCTCGATGGCGATCAATGGACCCGGATAGAATCCAACACGAAAGAATATCTCACCGGCATCTGGGGTACCAGCGATGAAAATATTTATGTCGTCGGCGACAACGGACTGATCCTGCGCTGGAACGGTGAAGACTGGAAAGCCGTAGAAGGTTGACCCACCCTTAAAGCCCTTACCTAAAGGCTTGACACCGGCTTTGGCGTGATGTTAAGGTCTGGTTTCTAAGTGCTTGATATTAAATCCTATAATCGTTTTCTTTGTAAAAATTAGCTCGACAAACTAGTTATGTTCCGTCCCTCATTAGAAGAATTCAAACAGAAGGCCCAATCGGGAAACCTGATTCCTGTTTATAAGGAAATTCTGGCCGATCTCGATACGCCAGTGTCCGCTTATATGAAAATCAGTGGAGGGGAATATTCTTTTCTGCTGGAGAGCGTTGAAGGTGGAGAAAAATGGGCGCGTTATTGTTTCCTGGGTTGCGATCCATCGATTGTGGTCAGCACCAAGGGCCGGACTTTGACAATAATCGAAAACGGAAAACGCGAGCAAAGAGAAATTAAATCGGGTAGTCCTCTCTCGGCGGTAAAGGAAGTGCTGGCCCGGTACCAGCCGGTGCCGTCTGCCGGGTTGCCCCGATTTTCAGGCGGTGCGGTGGGGTTTATCAGTTATGACATGGTGCGCTTTTTTGAGGAGCTTCCTGAGCAAACGATTGATGATCTCGATGTTCCGGACTCGCAGTTTGTCATCACCGATACCATGCTGGTATTTGATAATGTTTCACAGACCATTAAAATTATTTCCAATGCGTTTGTCGGTGGCGATGACGACTTGTCCGCCGTGTATGAAAAGACATTACAAAAAATTTCTGCCCTGGAAGAAAAGTTGCGAACACCCCTTCCTAAAATAGAGCCATCTGAAGCAAAAGAGGGTTCGGCATTGAGCTTTGACTCCAATATCGAAGAGGAAACGTTCAAGCAGGCGGTGACTCGCATCAAAGAATATATTTATGAGGGAGATGCCATTCAGGTGGTGCTTTCCCAGCGCTTAAAGTTTTCCATTAATAAAGATCCTTTTGATATATACCGGGCTTTGAGAACCATCAATCCTTCGCCTTATATGTATTACCTGAAATTCGGTGAACTGCAGGTGGTGGGTTCCTCTCCGGAAGTTCTTGTGCGGTTGGAGGATGAAAAGGTTGAAGTCCGACCCATAGCCGGAACCCGCAAACGGGGAAAAAACGAGGAAGAAGACCTGGTACTGGAAAAGGACTTGTTAAGCGATGAAAAAGAACTGGCCGAGCACATCATGCTGGTGGATCTTGGAAGAAATGATCTCGGGCGGGTCGCAGAAATCAGCACGGTGGAAGTGGATGAAAGTTTTAGTATCGAGCGATACTCCCACGTCATGCATATTGTTTCCAATGTGCGCGGAGTCTTGAAAAAAGGTTTGGATTGTTTTGATGTTCTGGAAGCCGCTTTCCCTGCCGGAACCCTTTCCGGCGCACCGAAAATAAGAGCCATGGAAATTATTGATGAGTTGGAACCGACCCGGCGCGGACTTTATGGCGGGACCGTTGGTTACATCAGTTTTAATGGCAATATGGATACCGCCATAGCCATCCGCACTTTGCTGATTAAAGGGAATACCGCTTATCTTGGAGTGGGGGCGGGGATAGTTGCCGACTCGATGCCGGAAAATGAATTTGAAGAGACTATGAACAAGGGACGGGCTTTGCTCAAAGCCATAGAAGTGGCCGAAAAGGGGTTGGTTCTATGATTCTGATGATCGACAATTACGATTCGTTTACCTATAACCTGGTGCAATACATGGGTGAGATGGGTGCTGAAATACGTGTGGATCGAAACGATAAAATAAGTATCAAGGAAATCGAAGCACTGAACCCAGAAAAGATCGTTGTTTCTCCCGGTCCCTGCACTCCTGCCGAGGCTGGCATATCGGTGGAGGTGGTTAAACATTTTGCCGGAAAAATTCCGATTCTGGGAGTTTGTCTGGGGCACCAGTCAGTTGGTGTGGCGTTCGGGGGTGAAATTGTCAAGGCCGGTCGCCTGATGCATGGCAAGACTTCCATGATCCGGCACGATGGCAAAACTCTGTTTAAAGACCTTGCTAATCCGTTTGAAGCAACCCGCTACCACTCTCTGGTTTTGAACCGGAAAAATCTGCCAGACTGTTTTGAAATTTCCGCAGAGAGCGATGACAACGAAATCATGGGCATCCGCCATAAAGAAATTGCTGTAGAAGGTGTGCAGTTTCATCCGGAATCTATTTTGACTGCCTGCGGAAAAGAGTTGTTGGGGAATTTTATTAAAGGCAACCACGCATGACGTTTCAGACGACCCTTGATACTCTTGCTGACGGAAACGACCTGACCGAAGATGAAATGGTTGCCTCCATGACTGCGATCATGCAGGGAGAAGTTGCGGATTCTCAATTGGCCACGTTTTTGACAGCCTTGCAGGCAAAAGGCGAAACCGTTGCCGAAATTGTCGGCGCGGCGCGTGTGATGCGGGCCAAAGCGGAAAAACTCGATATCAAATCGACTTCTCTGGTGGACACTTGCGGCACAGGCGGGGATGGAGCCGATACTTTCAATATATCCACTGCCAGCGCCCTGGTCACAGCAGGGGCGGGGGTTACGGTAGCCAAGCATGGCAACCGGGCTGTATCCAGCCGGTCCGGTAGCGCGGATGTCTTAAAATGCCTGGGGGTGAATCTGGATGCCAACCTCGCAACCGTGGAACGTTGTGTTGATGAGGCGGGCCTGGGGTTTCTGTTTGCTCCTTTAATGCATAAAGCTATGAAGCACGCCGCCGGAGTACGAAAAAAACTGGGTGTTCGCACTATTTTTAATCTGTTGGGACCCTTGACCAATCCAGCCAACGCGCAGGCTCAAGTGCTGGGTGTTTTTGATGTTAAATGGGTCCAGCCTTTGGCTGAAGTTCTTTGCGGCCTGGGTTGCAGTCGTGCGCTGGTCGTTCATGGCTCTGATGGTTTGGATGAAATCACCTTGACCGGTGTCAGCCAGGTTGCCGAATTAAAAAACGGCGAAGTGACGAGCTACAACCTTGACCCGGCTGAACTTGGATTTGATTACTGCACTTCCGCTGACCTCAAAGGAGGAACCCCGGAAGAAAATGCCGCAATCATCCAGGGAATACTGAATGGAGAAAAAGGAGCGAAACGAGATATCGTTGTCTTGAACTCCGCCGCGGCTATTTATGTGGGCGGGAAAGCGGACTCTCTGGAGCAGGGTGCTCGACTGGCTGTGAATTCCATTGAATCGGGCAAGGCGCGGGATAAACTGAAAGATTTGTGTAGAATTACGAATTCTTGAAATGTCGAACATACTTGATAAAATTTTCACCGATAAACAGAAGGAACTGGCAGGTACAAAAAATTCTCTGCCTTTGCCTGCACTCAAACAGCGTATAGGCGACCAAGCCCCTGTGCGTGATGTTTTCAAGGCTCTTAATGAGGGCAAGCAGTCCAAAATTATTGCGGAGATCAAACGGCGGACACCGTTTAAGGGAGAACTGCGGGAAAATTTTAACGCCTCTGAAATCGCTAGGGATTATGCCAAACATGGAGCCGCCACACTTTCTATCCTGACGGAAAGTAATTATTTCGGCAGTCATATTGGAATCCTTGAAGAAGTGAGGCCCATCGCGCCGATTCCATTATTGCGCAAGGATTTTATCAGTGATGAATACCAGGTGTATGAGTCCAGAGCGTACGGAGCGGACCTGTTTCTGTTAATCGCTACCTGGCTGGATCAGAATCAATTGACCGATCTGCTTCTACTGGGAAAAGAGCTGGGCCTGCCGGCGTTGGTGGAAACTCATAACGAATGGGATATGGAAAAAGCCTTTGAAGCCAAAGCGAGCTTGATAGGCATCAACAACCGCGATCTCACTAATGGCAAAACCGATTTGAATATTGCCAGGCGTTTGATACCGATGGCATTGCAGGAACCGGGTAACACCCTGGTTTGCGAAAGTGGCATCAGTGGCAGGGAAGAGATAGAAGAATTTGAAAAGTTAGGGGCGCATGCATTTTTAATCGGGGAAAGTTTAATGACCTCGGATGATATTCCTGAAAAACTAAAAGTATTACTAGGCAATGTTGATTCCTGATCCACAAGTTAAAGTTAAAATCTGCGGTATGACGCAATTGAAGGACGCGTTGTTTGCTGTTGATCAGGGTGCGACAGCGGTCGGTTTTATTTTCTATAATAAGAGTCCGCGCTCGGTTACCATGAAGGCGGCTCGGGAAATAATAGCGAAACTGCCGCCGTTTGTGGACACGGTGGGTGTTTTTGTCAACGAAACCGCTGAGCGGGTGAACAAGGTCGCCGATTATTGCGGTCTGGACCTGGTGCAGTTGCATGGTGAAGAGTCCCCTGCATTTTGCCGGAAAATTAATCGCCGCGTGATCAAGGCGTTTCGCATTAAAGACCTGCAGTCTTTTAAGAAGTTGGAGAAATATTCTGTCAGCGGTTTCCTTCTGGATACGTTTTCCGAGAACCTGCATGGCGGTACGGGAAAGGTTTTTGACTGGAACCTGGCTCATCGCGCTAAAAAAATGGGTCCGATTATTCTGGCAGGGGGACTGACCCCTCGCAATATTTGTCAGGCCCTCCGGCAAGTCCGCCCTTATGGAGTTGATGTCTGTTCGGGAGTGGAAAAGGAACCGGGAATCAAAGACCCTGAAAAGGTTCGAGCGTTTTTAAAAAATATCAGATCCGGGAGTAAATCATGAAACCGCATAAAAAGCCCGATGGGCATTTTGGAAAATTTGGCGGCAAGTATGTCATTGAAACTCTCATGCCCGCTCTGCAACAGTTGGAGGAGGTGTATGAGGAGGCAAAAAATGATCCGCAATTTAAAAAGGAGTTGGACTACTACCTGGAACACTACGTCGGTCGTCCGACTGCGCTTTATTTTTCCCAGCGTCTTACGGAACACCTTGGCGGCGCGAAAATTTATTTAAAACGCGAAGACCTGACTCATACCGGGGCGCATAAAATCAACAACACGATCGGCAGTGCCTTGCTGGCACAACGAATGGGTAAAAAAAGAGTGATCGCCGAAACCGGAGCCGGGCAACATGGTGTGGCAACGGCTACTGCCGCTTCCTTGTTCGGACTGGAATGCGATGTGTTCATGGGTGAAGAAGATATGCGAAGGCAGGCACTCAATGTTTTTCGCATGCGGCTTTTGGGGGCAACGGTCATCCCCGTCACCGCTGGAACACGAACACTTAAAGATGCTACCAGCGAAGCTATCCGCAACTGGATCACTACCGTTGAGAGCACACATTATATTATTGGTTCAGTTGTGGGCCCGCATCCTTATCCCACGATTGTCAGGGATTTCCAAAAGGTCATCGGAGAAGAAGCCACGCGACAGATAATGCAGGCGGAAGGCAGACTGCCCGATACCTGTGTGGCCTGTGTAGGCGGCGGCAGTAACTCGATGGGACTGTTTTATCCCTTTCTGGAAAATAAAGAAGTCAGTTTGGTGGGAGTCGAGGCCGCCGGTCTGGGCCTTGATACGGATAAACACGGTGCGACTCTCACTAAAGGGTCGGCAGGAGTTCTGCATGGCATGATGAGTTACCTCCTGCATGACGAGGATGGGCAGGTGACCGAAGCGCATTCGATTTCGGCGGGACTGGATTATCCGGGTGTGGGTTGCGAGCACAGTTATCTTCGAGAATCGGGCCGGGCACAATATGTCTCGATCACCGATGAGGAAGCGATGGAGGGATTCAAACTGCTTTCCAACCTGGAAGGCATCATCCCGGCACTGGAGTCGGCACACGCTATTGCCCATGTAATGAAAATGGCACCCTCCATGAAAAAAGATGAAATCATTCTGGTTTGCCTCTCAGGTAGAGGCGACAAAGATGTGAACCAGGTGGCGGATAGAATGGGAGTTTCGTTGTGAGCCGAATAGAGGAAAAATTAAACGGGAACGGGAAGGCTCTGGTGGCTTTTTTCACTGCCGGGGATCCGGATATGTCAGCGTCAAAAGAAATTTTCTCTGTGATTGAGAAAAGTGGCGCCGATATCATCGAAATCGGTGTGCCGTTTTCGGACCCGCTTGCAGATGGTCCCGTCATTCAGGCTGCTTCGCATCGCTCTCTAAAAAATGGCACCAACCTGAAAAAAATTATTGCGCTGGTAACGGATATCAGGAGCCAGTCGCAGTTGCCGATTGTTCTCATGACCAGTTTCAATCCGGTATTCGTTTATGGTCAGAAAACATTTGTCGAGGATGCGGTCAAGGCGGGAGTGGATGGGGTGATTATTCCCGATCTTCCCCCTGAAGAAGCGGAGGAGTTTCTCGGTTACGCCAATGAGAAAAAACTGGATATGATTTTTCTCCTGGCACCTACCAGTACCCCGGATCGGATTCAACGAATCGGCGAGTTGAGCAAAGGTTTTATCTATTATGTTTCGCTGACGGGAACGACAGGAACAAAATCCGCACTGGCTAAAAATCTGCAAGAGAAAGTCACGGCGATTAAAAGCAAGGTGCAACTCCCGGTGCTGGTGGGGTTTGGTATCTCAGGACCGGAACAAGCGAAAGAAGCGGCGCAATGCTCGGATGGTGTTATCATTGGTAGTGCCATTGTTAAGATAATCGAAACCCATTCCGACCCGGCAGAGCGCAATCAAAAAATCGCCGACTTTGTATCCGGCATTAAAGAAGCCCTCAACTCCTGAGACGGAGGATATGTCTCCATGCATCCTCGCATTTCCGTAATCATTCCCGCCTTTAATGAAGAGAAATCCATAGGACTGGTTCTCGATGCCCTGCCGCAAGAACTGCTTCATGAAGTTATCGTCGTCGATAACAATTCAACCGATAACACCGCCCGGTCCGCGATTGAAAAAGGCGCGCGGGTGGTTGAGGAAAAAAGAAGAGGTTATGGTTCTGCCTGCCTGAAAGGAATTTCTGAGCTGGACAACCCGCATATCGTGGTGTTTCTGGATGGAGATTTCAGCGATTATCCGGAAGAGATAATTAAGCTGGTGGCACCGATAGAATCCGGTGAAATGGATTTTGTTCTGGGTAGCAGAATGATACTTCCTGAGAGTCGTTTGGCATTGTTACCGCAATCGCGTTATGGCAACCAATTGGCCGTATTTTTAATGCGCCTGTTCTTTCGCCATCAGTATACGGACCTTGGGCCGTTCCGTGCCATCCGTTATGGGGCACTGCAATCCATTGCCATGCAGGACACCAACTTTGGCTGGACGGTGGAGATGCAGATCAAGGCGATCAAAAAAGGATTGCGAATCCTGGAGATTCCGGTGAAATACAGGGAAAGGGTAGGGGTGTCCAAAATCACCGGAACTTTTTCCGGCACCATCAAGGCGGGCACAAAAATCATTTACACCATCTTCAAGTATTTGTTAACCTGACTTCATATTCGGAAACCACGCCCGGTGGTGCTGATTGTAAGCCCGCAAACGACCCATAGCGGAGTTGCTACAAAGATGAGATTCTCCTGGGAGGTAGGAGTCAACCGCCTTGTGGACGGCGACCATAATATCGACTGCAAGATTACCGGTATCGGAGCAATGATGTTAAAGTCGGAATTTGTTAAGAAAGCCTGAGATGAAAGCCAAGCTCTCCAAGGATCGAATTGTCTACTCCACCGAACAAGGTAGAATCTGTCCCGGCTGTGGTAATCCCGTTAAACAATGCACCTGTCGCAAACAGACATCACCAACCGGTGATGGTAACGTACGAGTCTCCCGTGAGACCAAGGGTAGAAAAGGTAAAGGTGTCACGTTGATTAAAGGGCTCGATATGGATACTGCGGCATTGATGGGCAAGAAGCTCAAAGCGATGTGTGGTGCCGGTGGTACGGTCAAAGAAGGCGTCATCGAGATCCAAGGCGACCATATTGAACGTATACTTGACTATTTGAAGAAGCAAGGCGTGAAGGCCAAACGGGCTGGTGGGTGAAGAGGTTAGCCTATCCTATCAGGATCAGGAGGAGCAACAGTGAAGGGGGCAAGTCCACTAGTGACTATAAGTGAACCCCTTTAAAATTCAATCATCCTGCCCTTATTGGATCCGGCGTCAACCATTAGGTCCCGCAGAACGTCTGGTAGGGTATGTTGGTAACCGGAGCCGGCTCGGAATAGGCTTCGTTTCCCGCGACCTCGTCGAAGGGATGGCTTAAAACGGCCAGCAGCTTTGAGAAGGGCATCATGTCTTCCTGATCGACTGCGGCGGCAAGGGCTTCTTCGACCTTATGGTTCCGCGGAATATAGATCGGATTGACCCGGTCCATCGCCTGCGCGCTAGTCTCCCTTGCAACTCCATCTTGTTCCAGGCGCTTTTGCCAACGCTGCGCCCAGACATCGAAGGCATCAGGTTTTTTAAACAGGTTTCGTACTGTGTCGTTATCACCCCGCAAGACTTGAGAGAGGCGGCGGAAGACGAGGGTGAAATCTGCATGTCCTTCTTCAATCACCGATAGCAGGTCGTTGATCAGTTTCAGGTCGTGAGGATCTTCCGTCGACAAACCGATCTTGGCCCGCATTCCGGCCAGCCAGTGAGACTCATAGAGAGGCTGAATACACTCGATCGTTTCGGTCAGCAATTCGATAGCCCTGTCTTGCTTGGGATCGACAAACGGGATCAGTGTTTCCGCTAACCGGGCCAGGTTCCAAATCAGAATCTCCGGCTGGTTCGCATAGGCATAGCGGCCGTGCTGGTCGATCGAGCTGAACACCATGCCCGGCGCATAGCGGTCCATAAAAGCGCAGGGCCCGTAATCGATGGTCTCGCCAGAGATCGTCGTGTTGTCGGTGTTCATCACTCCGTGGATGAAACCGATATTCATCCAGCGTGCCACCAGGGCGGCCTGGGCATCGGCGACGGCCGCGAAGAATGCCAGATAGGGATTTTCCGCCTCGGCTGTGTCGGGATAGTGACGGGCAATGGCATAATCGGCGAGTTTACGGACTTTTTCGACGTCACCGCGCGTGGCTCCATACTGGAAGGTCCCGACGCGGATGTGGCTCGCCGCAACTCGGGTGAGAATAGCACCGGGCAGTCTGGTTTCCCGATAGACGTCCTTCCCGGTGGTAACGGCCGCCAGGGCACGTGTCGTCGGGATACCGAGCGCATGCATTCCCTCACCGATCAGATATTCACGTAAAACCGGGCCAAGAGCCGCCTTGCCATCTCCACCGCGGGAGAACGGGGTGCGGCCTGATCCTTTCAACTGGATATCGCGGCGTCGTTGTTGGGTGTCGATTACTTCACCGAGGAGAAGCGCGCGCCCATCCCCCAGTTGCGGTGAGAATCCGCCAAACTGGTGCCCGGCATAAGCCTGGGCCAGCGGTTCCGAACCTTCGGGCGCTGTGTTGCCGGAAAAAATCGCCAAACCTGCATCCGAATCGAGAGCGACGGGATCAAGGCCAAGCTCTTCAGCCAGCGCATGGTTGAACTGCAGCATTTTCGGGGCGACGGCAGGTTCTGCTTGGCAGAACGTGAAAAATCCTTCAAGGCTGTGGGCGAAGCTGTTATCGAAGTTGAAGTGCCGGCGGATTGGTGCATCCATTGTCTCAGTTGACCTTACCATCTGTATTCTCCCAATATCAGTTAGGAATTCAATCTATTCTTTCAACCTCTTTATTGGCCTCTTCTTTAGTGTTCGGGATTTTAACCGTACCTCAAGAAAGGAGGGCTTTTTATTTGATAAATTTATGGTTCTACTTTCTAGGGTTTAGAGTATGAAAAATACAAAAAGGATTTAATCCAAATCAAAAGTGATGATAAAGAAGTCTAAAGATGGTAAATGTTCGCTATTGGCCGATTGCTGCCAATCAAAGCGGTCAAAAAAGGATTGCGAATCCTGGAGATTCCGGTGGAATACAGGGAGAGGGTAGGGGTGTCCAAAATCACCGGAACTTTTTCCGGCACCATCAAGGCAGGCACAAAAATCATTTATACCATCTTCAAGTATTTATTGGCCTGATTCTAGGTTCTGATACCACTTCAGATGACAATCGGATCTGGGCTTGGAACGGGATTTAATTCTATGGAGTAAATAAAAAGCCGACTTTCGCCGGATTGATTGAGGAATTGCTTATGTTGGGGAAGTTCCAGCTTTTTCCCCCTCTACTATAATCTTTCTTCTCTCGTCCATAATCTTTCTAATAGCTTTCACCCCGGGGTTGGAATCCGGAAGACCCTTGAAATCGTCATATTTTAAAACTTCGAGTTCGCACTCCTCCAAAGCGGTAATGGTGGCGCAACGGGTTCCACCACCATCCAAGAGGGTCATTTCTCCGATAATTTCATTTTTGCCACGGATTGCCAGGACCATTTTGTTTCCTTTTCCATCTCGCCGGGAAACTTCTACTCGTCCTCTTTTGATGATGTAGGCATCCCGCTGGTAAGAGCCCTCACGGATGATGACTCCCCCTTCGCGATAAATTTGCTTCTCACCCATTGTTTCTCCGTAATGGTAGGTGGGACAGGTTACCAAGGTAAGGATAGCAAAGGCGGTAAGTATTTACAATCCCCTAGTCGGGGGGGCATTTCTACTCAAGTAACAGAAAGGATGGGGCAACAGATGGGAAATCATCGAGAAGAAAATGACTGGCGACCTGATCGCTAAAACGTAGAAACCGGCAAGAGAATGGATGGAGAAGTATGGGAAGAAATAAAGGCGGGTATAGCTGCAGATATGATGGTGGGAAGAAAATTTGTGTAGGACGCATTCAGAAATCTACATTTGAAGATCCATCTTTTCAGTCCGGGCGATCAGCAATGTCCCCAGAAATTCTTTTTGGCTATCCTTTTCCAAAACCATTTCCTGGGGAACACTCCACATTCCTGATGCACTGACCATGAAAGACATACTGGGCATAAGACCGTGCAGGCTGGAAAGAGGATCGACCTTGAGGGAGAACTCCATATCGGTTGGCGCACGAAGTCCGGTTCTCCGGGTCAAAACATGGCGTTTTCTCTTGTCATCCAATTGGCCATCATAAATTTCAGCAAAAGGTTTGCCGGTCAATTCTTTCACCTCATACCCCAGGAGCCGGGCCGACTCATTAACGAACTCAATGGCCCCATTAGGATTGACTTGGATAATCAGGTCGGATACCAAATTCACGATATGACGATACTTTTCTTCACTCCGTTTCAACTCCCGGTAGCCGGAATCAATGGAATCGAGATTTTCACGTTCTCTTTGTGTCAGAGTTTTGGAAATATCCCAAATAATTTTTGGGTTGGAACCTATGAGATTATCAAAAATGTCTCTATCGATTTCCAGTAATACCGCATCGGTAGTTGCTCTGATGCTGGTAGAGCGGGGCTTGGGTTCCAGCAGTGACATTTCACCAAAAAAATCGCCGACCCCCCTGAAAGCAATGTGCTTGTACTGTTTGTACACTTCCAGTGTTCCGCAAAGAACGATGAACATGCTTTCTTTAAATGAGTTTTCCTCAAAAAGGATTTGTCCGGTTTCTAGCGAAACAGTCTCGCAGGTAGCCAGGAGATACCACAATTCATCCTCTTGAAGGAATTTTGAGAAAGAGATCTGCTTAAAAGCGGATATTTTTTGTTGTGGATCCATACGCAAATAGAGAAAGAATTAATTTCCAATGAGAGATAGTATGCGCCTGTTGGACCTAGCTTGACAACCCCCCTAATGAAGGGGGTATGAGAGGGTTGACGAATTTACAAAACTTTTGGAAATAAAAAATATTTTATTAGCGTTCTAGCGGAAACTTTATTTCCTTCATGGGGTCGGTTGGTGGAATTTCGCGATATGGCTTTGAATTTTTTCTCCCAATGGATCCGGAAATGCCATGCTGTACAGGACATTGATGGCCAACATCATGACTGCCAGCAGAGTGAACGTCAGGACATAATGGGACGCAGGTTTAGACGGTTTTCTTTTTGGGTAAGTGGTCTGCACGGTTTTCCTCCCTGAAATAGGTGCATTGATCTTTCCCTTGTTTTATCGGCTGAAACTACTGCTTACATTATGCTTGCCCGTATTTAGCGAATTAGCCCCCCAAATTCAGGTGTTTTCAGGTTTTCTGTTTTACAGACCCCTTTAATAATCATTTACACCCTCTTCAAGTATCTGATAACCTGACCCGGATTTGTGTGTCCTGTTCCCGTGGCTTGCTTCCTAATTCTTATTCTTAAGGAGAAAAATTGAGTAAAAAATTTTTCAAAAAGGGTGAAGTAGTGATCAGGGCAGGGGATAATAATACTACCTGCTACCTTGTGGATACGGGTGGGTTTCATGTTACGAAGACTCTTTCAGACGGTACGATAAAAAAAATAGCGCAAATCGGTCCCAATGAGATTTTTGGCGAACTCGGTTTGATCGACAACCGACCCCGCGCCGCGACCATCACTGCCAATCAGGATTCCAGTGCGACGAAGTTGTTCAAGGATGGGAATATCGAGTCCATTGTGCGCACCAATCCTGGAGCTTTGCTGGTTATCGTTAAAGTTTTAGCCAAACGTCTGCGTAAAATAATTGAAAACACCGAAGGTGTTGGGCGTTGACCATCAAAGCCAGTAAAATCCACGCTATGAAAACTTCTACTATTTGTCTCCTGCTTTTTCTTTTGGCAGTTCCTTCATTGAGCGGGGCAGAAGATATTTCTGCGTTGGTTGCCAAGCGCACCAGCCAGGATGGTAAGACTCTCGACCTCAGCGGATTGAGAATCGGCACCTCGGGAGCAAAACAACTGGCGGGGATGGAGTCCCTTGCCAAAATCACCACTCTTTACCTACAGGGAAACAATATTAAAGCCCGGGGTATGAAGGCGCTTGCCAAGTCCCCGCATCTGGCTGGATTGAAACATCTGGATCTATGGGGCAATCTGCTAGGGGACTTAGGGTTGAAAGCCATTTCGGAATCGCCTTACCTTCGGCAATTGGAATCCTTAAAGTTGTGGAAAAACGAAATCAGTGATGACGGCATCGAACTGATGGTGGGTTCCAAAAATTTTGCTGCTCTGAAGACGCTCATGCTGAACGATAATTTGATCAGTCCGGATGGGGCCGAAATGCTTGCCTCCTCTGAGGGGTTTCCGCAATTGTTGACCTTGAATTTGTTTCGCAACGAAATTGGTGATGGCGGGGCCGAGGCGTTTGCCAGTTCGCAAAACTTTCCTGATTTGGAACTGTTATATCTGGGACAGAATAGCATCACCGATCAAGGGGCCATCGCTTTGATCGAGTCACAAAACTTTCCGCAATTAAAAGTTCTGGATCTGGTGCTGAACCTGTTAGGCGAAGCCACAACAATGGCGGCCTTCAAAGCCAACCGCAAAGGCAAAACGCAAATCATCTACCGCTAGCCAGCGCCACTAGGCGTGGGGCCAGTGTGCAATAACTTTTTATTGCTGGCAAAGAGTTATCTCGGCGCGACCAAGCTCCTGCCCAGTTGCCTCTACGGTCAGCGACCAGTGTGTTTTTTTTAGAGAATAAAAAGCAACCCCCTCAATCCCCCTTGTCAGGGGGAGGCTTAAAAAAATTCCCCCCTGACAAGGGGGGCTAGGGGGGTTATAATCCTATTTCAATATAAGTGAAATAATGAAGAAGGGTATTTGAGCAGATATGAACGTTTCTGAAATAGCGAAAAACGCCAATACTGCGGCATTGGTTCTGGCGCATCTTTCCACTGACTTAAAAAATCAGGCATTGGGCTTGATGGCAGATGCTCTGGAGCAGAATTGCGATGCCATTTTGTCGGCGAACAAAAAGGATCTGGAGTTTGCGGAAAGTGAGGGCATTGCCAAAGCCTTGATTGCCCGGCTGGCTTTGAATGAGGAAAAAGTTCGCGGCATGGCTAAGGGTATTCGTAGCGTGGTGTCATTGGAAGACCCGGTAGGAAAGGTTAAAAGTGTCATGGAGATGGATCAGGACATGGTGGTCGAGCAGGTCACGTGTCCGATCGGCGTGATTGGTGCGATTTTCGAGTCCCGACCCGATGCGGTGCCGCAAATCTCGTCTCTATGTCTCAAGTCGGGCAATGCCGTTATCCTGAAGGGAGGAAGAGAGGCGCAGAACTCCAATAAGGTGATCGTTAATCTTTTGGTGGAAGCTTTGAGCAAAGTGCCCGGCGTTCCCAAATCTGCTGTTCAGATGATTGAGACACGTGCGGAAGTTGCGGACATGCTTGAGGAAGACAAATATATTCATTTAATCGTTCCCCGTGGCAGTAATGCTTTCGTGAAATATATTCAGGAGAATACAAGAATCCCTGTCCTGGGACATTCAGAAGGGGTTTGCCACGGCTATATTGATAAATTCGCCGATCTGGATAAGGCCATTCGCATCTGTCTGGACTCCAAGTTGCAATATCCTGCGGCTTGCAATGCGATGGAGACATTGCTGGTGCACGAGGATTCTGCGGCAAAGGTTTTGCCTGATTTGGTGGCAAAATTCAGGGAAAAGCAGGTGGAACTGGTGGGGTGCATAAAAACCTGCAAAGTGGTGCCAGAGGTTTCTCCGGCCTGCGAAGCGGATTGGAATTTGGAGTATAACGATCTTAAGCTAGCTATTAAAATTGTAGAGGACCTTGCGGAGGCGGTGAAGTTCATCAATAAGCATGGTTCCGGGCATACGGATGTGATTATCACCGATGACCGGCAACAGGCGGAGCAGTTTCTTAATGAAGTCAGTTCGGCCAGCGTCATGTGGAACGCATCGACACGTTTTGCCGATGGTTTCAGATATGGACTAGGGGCTGAAATTGGCATCAGCACAAATAGAACGCATGCCAGAGGTCCAGTTGGATTAGAAGGACTGGTTATCTATAAATATAAACTGTATGGCAACGGCCAAATCGTTGCGGACTACTCCGGTAAAAATGCCCGCGAATTCACTCACACTCCTCGGCACCAGCGTGACGCTGGACCCGATGGGCAATAGCTTTTCACTGCCAGCAAAGAGTTATCTCGGCTTGATGAACCGTTATCTGTGAATTCACTCACATCACCAAAAAGTAAAAACTGGGGGCTTTTTTCCTTATTGCTTGCCGCAACTCTCGTAACAACCTATTTGTCGGGAGGCTTTCTGTTTTCAGTCAGCCTGATGCTAATTTTAGGCGCACATGAGTTTGGGCATTACTGGGCCAGCAGAAGAAACGGTGTGCGCTCAACGTTACCTTATTTTATTCCCGCTCCACCCGTCTTCATTGCCGGAACCTTTGGCGCTTTCATTCAGATCAAACAGGTCATTCCCAACCGCAGGGTACTGATGGAAATCGGTTCCGCAGGTCCTATTGCGGGTTTTATTGTAGCTCTGCCGACATTGATCGTTGGTCTGTCTCTTTCACAAGTATCTCCGGTACTGGGTATTGAGGGAGTGAACTTCGGCAGTTCCCTGATACTGAATATTTGTGCGGAGTTGGTTTTGGGGGTGAATCCGCAGTCCCCGAACTTGAATATTCATCTTCACCCTATAGCGTTTGCAGGGTGGATAGGAATGTTTGTGACGGCTTTGAACCTGATACCCATCGGCCAACTGGATGGAGGGCACATCATCTTTGCGCTTTTTCCGGACAAACATAGTTTGCTGGGGCGTATTTTTTATGTTTTGCTATTTCCGTTGGGTTATTTTTGGATGGGTTGGCTTTTTTGGGCGGTGATGATAGCACTGGTCGGCTTTAAAACGGCTCCTTTGGCAGATGAAATGGGGGAACTGGATACTCGACATAAGGTCCTGGGCGTGGTTTCAAGCGTCATTTTTCTGCTGACGTTCATCCCAGTGCCCTTTTCAGGGATATAGTGGCAACCTCTTTAAAAACTGTTAATTAGTCCTCCCAGAGGAGGGATTATCGGTCTTTTTGCTGCTCAAAATATTGGAGAAACAATAAAAATTAATGCGTTGAAAACTAAAGAGTTAAGTGGTCTGCCTGTCGGTAAAATGGCGATCGATATATAAATATATGATTTTAAACGATTAATTTGTCAAAATTTTGTTACAAAGATTTGTTAAATCCATAATATTATTGACAGAGGTAGGGCCGTGTGATACCTTTTCAGCATCTTAGGGGTGCTGAGCTTCTGTCCTTACCTGGACATATTCCAATAAAAAGAACATTCTTGGTTGCCATCAAGGTTTCTTTTTAGAAGCTTGGTACCCCTTTTTTCTTTTCTTTTGCTCTCTTTCCCTGAATATTTCTATCGGAATAAAACTTATGGGTCGTATTTTATGTATAAAAATGCGATAAGGCACTTAATGAAGTCATTGCTCACGTATATAGCAGTTATATTGTCGACGTATACCCTTTTTCTTTCCAGTTTGATGGCTGGGGGATTGGAGCCACTGCCTGGTTTGCAAAAAGCGGTTGCAGATATGCGGTCTCTTTATGAGGGTGAAGACTTGGCATTTTTGGCCGATAAAGAATATCAAGTCCGAAAATATTACTACCAGGTTCAAAGCAAAGCGCAGAAACTTGAGATATTAAAAGAAGTGCAGGGCCATTTTGAAAAGGCTGTCACCAAAGCGGAAGAAAAATTTGATTCCGGAGAGGAGGACGTCAGCCAATCAGCCATTACAAAGCTTAAGCTGGGCCTTGCCGGGACCTTGAACGATATAATCGAGTTGGAAAGTGAAGTAAAGGTTGCGCGATTGTTTCTGGTTTCGATTTTTAAGGATAGCTATTCGACTCATGGAGAAATGCCCGACCCTGATATCGAACCGGTCGATTTTAAATTTAATAATTATGAGAAATGGTTTACTGTATCCGGGCTGGTTTTTGATCTAAAGAGAACAACGGGTAATGAGCTGGCACTCAAGACCGGTTATTTAAAAGCTGTGGAAACCAGAGAGAAACTGAATCTTGCCCGAAAAAACCGCAAAATTACACGAGCTTTGCTGGTGAGTGAAGTGGCAAACTACGATTTTGGTATTGGGGAACCAGCAGATTTATTTGAAGCGCTCATTATATATACCCGAGTGCTGAGTGGCTATTATGATTCGGTTTACAACTTTAACCTGGCTGTTGCAGATTTAAATCGGGTAAAAGCCTCATGGACAGGGAAACCCTGAAGTATTGGCTGGCCTTAAACATGGTTGTCGGGGTTGGCCGGACCCTGTTTCACCGTCTTGTGCAGAGGTTGGGGTCACCGCAGGCGGTGTTTTCCGCATCGAGAAACGATCTACTGGGAATCCAGGGGATTGGCGACAAGGTAGTGGGCGAAATCAAGCGTTTTGATGTCGATTCTTCCGCCGAGCGCGAATTGAGGCTGGCTGAGAAAGAGGGAGTGCGGATTTTAACACTCGAAAGTGAGGAATATTCACCCTTACTGAAATCCATTTATGACCCGCCGCCAATTTTATATATAAAAGGAAAGCCTTTAAACTCCATCACCCTGCCTTTAGCGGTGGTGGGAACGCGTACCCCTTCTGAATATGGAAAGCTGGTGGCGGAAAGACTTTGCTTGAAACTGGCTTCCGCAGGATTTAGTATAATCAGCGGCTTGGCCAGGGGGATTGATACATTGGCCCACAAGGCCGCTTTGTCTGCCGGTGCCGATACGATTGCTGTTTTTGGTTGTGGTTTGGGGCATACGTATCCACCGGAGAATATCAATTTGAGAAAACAAATCGCCGAGCAGGGTGCGATTTTATCTGAATTCCCTGTTTTCATGCGACCGGATCGGAACAATTTCCCGGCAAGAAACAGGATACTCAGTGGTTTGGCTTTGGGAACGGTGGTTGTTGAGGCGGCTGAAAAAAGCGGTGCCTTGATCACCGCAGATTTTGCTTTGGAGCAGGGCAGGGAAGTTTTCGCGGTTCCCGGAAATGTGACCTCTCCCAAAAGCAAAGGAACCAATAGCCTGATCAAGTCGGGTGCAAAGTTGGTCGATAGCGCGGAAGCCGTGCTTGAAGAATTATTGCCGGCATTGGGTGAAAGCTTAAAGGCTAAAGTTGCAACTGAGGAACCTAAAGTCAAACTGGATAATGACGAGGAAAAAAAGATTTTCTCGCTATTGTCTTTGGAAAGCAGACACATAGATAATTTGATTGAAAACAGCAATTTGTCTCCCGCACAAGTTTCGGCTACACTGTTGCAACTGGAATTACGAGGTCTGGTTCGACAATTGAGTGGAAAAATGTATATTTCTAATTGCGGTGATGAACACAACTAGTGAGGAAATATGGCTAAATCGGTAGCTAAAGCGGTGAGTAAATCGTTGTTGATCGTGGAGTCCCCTACTAAAGTTAATACGCTTAAAAAAATAGTGGGCAAAAATTTTATTATTAAGGCCTCGGTGGGTCACCTCAAGGATCTTCCCAAGAAAAAGCTTGGAGTTGATATCGAGAATGACTTTGCTCCGGAGTACATCACCATCCGGGGAAAAGGGAAAATACTCCAGGAACTGAAAACCGCCGCCAAGAAGTGTGACACGATTTATCTCGCACCGGATCCGGATCGTGAAGGGGAGGCGATTGCCCACCATATCGGCAATGAGGTAGCACGCTTTACCAAGGGTAAAATTTACAGGGTCGCGTTTAACGAAATTACTAAAAAGGCGGTTCTGGAAGCTATTAAAAATCCTACCGAGCTTAATCTCAATCGTGTAAACGCGCAACAGGCACGTAGAATTCTGGACCGGCTGGTGGGATATAAAATCAGCCCCCTTTTATGGAAAAAAGTTCATCGTGGGTTGAGTGCGGGTCGTGTGCAGTCTGTTGCTTTGCGTATTGTTTGTGAAAGAGAACGTGAGATTCTAGCCTTCAAGCCTCGGGAGTACTGGTCGATTACGCTGGAGTTGGAGGGCAGTCAGAAACCTCAATTTCAGGCCAAACTGTTTAAAATTGACGGCGATAAAGCTGAGGTTGCCAATAAAGACGAGGCAGACAAAATTCTCAAGAGTTTGGAGGGGGCCAGCCCCGTTCTGGAAAATATTGTCAAAAAAGAAAGAAAGAGAAATCCGAGCGCTCCTTTTATCACCAGTACTCTTCAGCAGGAAGCATCCCGAAAACTGAATTTTTCTCCCAAAAAGACCATGATGCTTGCACAGCGGTTGTATGAGGGAATTACACTGGGGAAAAAGGGAACCGTTGGTCTTATCACTTATATGCGTACTGACTCGGTAAGATTGTCGGACCAGGCTCTCGAAGAAGTCCGGGCGTTCGTGCCGGAAAAGTACGGCAAGGAATACCTGCCCGCAAAACCCAATACATATAAAAGTAAGAAGTCGGCGCAAGAGGCGCATGAGGCGATCCGCCCTACGGATGTTCAGTTGGAGCCGAATACTCTCAAGGATCATCTGGAAAAGGACTCGTTCCGGCTTTATCAATTAATTTGGTCGCGTTTTGTTTCTTGTCAGATGGTTCCGGCTGTTTTGGACACCACTCAATTTGATATTCAGTCGGGAAATTATCTGTTTCGCAGTAACGGTTCGATATTGAAGTTTGCGGGTTTCATGAAAGTCTACGTTGAGAGCCAGGATGATGACACGAGTAATGAATCGAAACCGGAAGGCAAAGGGGATGATCGCCTGCTTCCCTCCTTGGAAAAGGGTGAAGTATTAAAAGTCCACGAAATACTTCCCGAGCAACATTTTACTCAGCCCCCCGCCCGTTTTTCTGAGGCGATGCTGGTTAAGGAGCTGGAAGATAAAGGGGTCGGGAGGCCTAGTACTTATGCGGCAACCATCAGTGTGATTAAAGACAGGGACTATATTCAAAATGTGGAACGACGCCTGCAACCTGTTGAACTTGGATTTATGATCAATGATCTTTTGGTTGAAAACTTCCCGGATATCATGACCACGGAGTTTACCGCAAAAATGGAGGAACAGTTAGACGACATTGAAGCAGGAAAGCTCGAGTGGGTCGATGCCCTGCGATCTTTTTATACTCCTTTCAAAGTAGACTTGGAAAAGGCCGAAGAAAAGATGAAGGACTTTAAAGCCCAGGTGGAAGAAACCGATGAGGTCTGTGAAAAATGTGATCAGCCCATGATTATTAAATGGGGGCGATTTGGCAAATTCATGGCGTGTACGGGTTATCCCGAGTGCAAAAATACCCGGGATCTTGGAGAAAAAGGAGATGCGGATGGCGGGGCCAAAGCCGATGAAGTGGAAGGCAATTGCGATAAATGCGAGTCGCCGTTGATCATGAAAAGGGGACGTTTTGGTAAATTCATTGCTTGTTCCAATTATCCGGAGTGCAAATTCACCAAAGCGATTGGACTTGGCATTGCCTGTCCTGAGGAAACCTGTGAGGGCGAGATTGCTCCACGCCGGTCTAAAAAGGGAAGAACTTTTTATGGCTGTACGAAATATCCTGATTGCAAGTTCACATCATGGGACAAACCCGTTGGCGAGGCTTGCCCGGAATGTAAGAACCCCTTTCTAGTTGAGAAGTGGAAAAAGAATGAAGATCCTTCTGTGCTTTGTCCCAATTGCGGGTTCAAAAAAACCAATGCCGCGGCTTGATCGGTTGTGAAGGATTTTTTAACAGTTATCGGAGCAGGGCTTGCGGGGTCTGAAGCGGCCTGGCAGGCGGCAGAACGGGGAGTGCAGGTTGTTTTGTATGAAATGCGGCCAGCGACCCGTACCCCTGCGCATAAAACCGATAATTGCGCCGAACTTGTTTGCAGTAATTCCCTGGGAAACAATCTGGCTCCTTCCGCGCCGTTTATCCTTAAAGAAGAGCTCCGCAGTTTAAAATCTATTGTTATCGCCTCTGGAGATAAAAACTCCGTTCCGGCTGGTTCTGCTTTGGCTGTTGACCGGGATCTGTTTTCACAAGAGATTACCTCAAAGTTATCCAATCACCCCAACATTACTTTCAAGCGTGAAGAGGTTGTAGAAATTCCTCAAGAAGGACCGGTCATTATTGCCACCGGGCCTTTGACCTCACCTCGACTGTCGGAACAAATTTCAAAATTAATTGGTCAGGAATATCTTTATTTCTATGATGCGTTGTCTCCCATAGTTGATGCGAACTCTATTGATTATGACAAAGCGTTTTTCGCCTCGCGTTATGACAAGGGAGATGCGGATTATCTGAACTGTCCTATGAATGCGGAGCAGTATTATGAATTTGTCCGGGAATTGAAGGCATCGGAAAAGGTTCCCTTTGCCTCTTTTGAGAAGCCGATTTATTTTGAGGGGTGCATGCCTGTTGAAGAGCTGGCCGACAGGGGAGACCGTACTTTGGCATTCGGTCCGTTAAAGCCGGTAGGTTTGCCCGATCCTAAAACCGGCAGAATGGCTCATGCCGTAGTGCAATTGCGCCGGGAAAATCGGGAAAGTTCTGCCTATAATCTGGTTGGATTCCAAACCAAACTCACTTATCCAGAACAGAAAAGGGTTTTTTCGATGATTCCCGGTTTGGAAAATGCCGAGTTTTTCCGCTTTGGGGCCATTCATCGAAATACTTATATCAATTCCCCAAGTCTTTTGAATAGTGAACTGGAATTAAAGAGTCACCCCGGAACTTATTTTGCCGGTCAAGTTACCGGTGTGGAAGGATATGTCGAATCCTCCGCGATGGGACTGTTAGCGGGTTTGAGTGCGGTGGCGAAAATAACGGGAAGTCCCTACACTCCCCCTCCTGCTGATACCGCCCTGGGTGCTCTGATAAATTATTTGACTGCATCAAGGAGCAAAGGGTTCCAGCCTATGAATATTAATTTTGGTCTGTTCTGGGTTCAGGGCATGCGGATTCGCGACAAAAAGCTGAGGAATCAGAAGATAGCAACAAACGCTCTGAAAAAAATAAAGGAGTGGAGTGAAGAACATCCTGTTTCCACTCATTCTTGAAAAAACAGCTGCTAAAAAATTTTAGACGATACAGACGGCCATGACTTGTTTCAAGTCGCAATCCCCTTTAAATACTTTATAGATTCCATCCTGTTTGAGGGTCGTCATCCCATCTTTAAGGGCCTGTTTGCGCAACTCTTCGACCAGGGATTGTTTCATGACCATTCTTTTAACCTCGTCGGTGCCTTCAAGGCACTCGTGTAATCCGGTACGCCCCGCATAACCGGTATCACCACAGTTTGGGCATCCCACAGGTTTTTTCAAGATCAAGTCATCGGAATATTCAATGTTCAGTTTTTCAAAGCCATCCCCATATTCCTTGACGAGGGCATCGAACTCTTCTCGGTCAGGATGGTAGTCTTCCTTGCATTTCTTGCAAAGAGTGCGAACCAGCCTTTGCGCGACAATAAGGAGCAGGGCATCAGCAAAGTTAAGCGGATTCATCCCCATATCCAAAAGCCGGGTAATGGTCTCTGGCGCAGAGTTGGTGTGCAGGGTGCTGAAGACCAGATGCCCGGTGAGAGAAGCTTCCAGGCCAATGGCACAGGTTTCCGCATCGCGCATTTCACCGACCATGATGACATCCGGGTCGCCCCGCAAAAATGATTTCATGGCGCGGGCAAAGTCGAGTCCGATTTTGTTGAGCATCTGGACTTGTCGGAGACCTTTCTGGGTGATTTCTACTGGATCTTCAGCCGTCCAGATTTTTCTTTCTGGTTTGTTGATATAACCCAAAATGGAATGGAGGGTGGTGGTTTTTCCTGACCCGGTAGGCCCTACAACAAGAATCAAGCCGTGATACGCCCCTAGATTTATAGACACCTTGTAAGGTAAAAATGGAATACCAAAACAAGGAGTTTATGATGCCCAAAG
>ENA-OREN01000247-OREN01000247.1-marine-metagenome-genome-assembly--contig:-NODE-247-length-81246-cov-4.682514_pt1 | contig 81246 bp, 68 predicted proteins | sample MGYA00248624_ERZ508555 | MGnify/ENA primary metagenome ERZ508555 (study PRJEB26222, sample SAMN06267773) | marine metagenome | isolation source: Saanich Inlet, British Columbia, Canada | place...
TAATTGCTTTTATATCTTCTTGTGAAATTTCTTTGTCCTGTGAAATCTCTACTATTGTATCAATGCTTTTCAAAGAAGGTAATATATACTTGGCTATTTCTACTTTAATTTTTAATCTTTGAAATGCGCTTAGTTCCTTTAAATCTTCAAATATCCCTTCACTATCTTCGGTTATTACTCTTTCAAATAATTCTCTGACCGCATTAGTTACTATGTTTTTGCTTTTTGGTGGTCTTCCTTGACCGTACTTATTTCCTTTCTCAAATCCCATACCTGTTATTTCACGTTATTTAACTTGATTCTTTTCTTGTATCATTAAAAATATGCAGTCCCTTACTTTAAACGTTTAAGGTCGGTATTTGTTTTAGGGTTTACTTCTAATCGGTACAATTGTGATAATGTATTTACTGAGGCTTATAGCTTGTTAATGGTACAGATTAAATGTGGTACGTTTTTTATTAATAATCATTCCTTCTATCTTTTTTGTTTTTATTATGTATTTCCTTCTCATCATTTCTATATGCTGATAGGTATTTCATAAAGTTCTTTTTTATTAAAATAAATGAGGGTGTTAAAAGTAACGTCTTGTAAATATCCTTTTGACTAAACATTCCTATAAGTGCTTCTTTAATTTCTTCTTTAGTGTAGTCGATTGCTATCTTGTTAAAGTTGTTTATGTCTCTATTCGATAAGTCAAATACTACTTTCTCAGGTAGTGTAGTTTTGTGTTGCATAACTTTATTCCATTGAACAACTACATCTCTCCATTGTGTTTCAAATTCTTCAATAGAGGTCTTTAAATTTTTATCACCTAAAAAACTCTTTTCTTTTTTTATATTATTATTAATATCAATATCAATATCAGTATCAGTATCAGTATCAGTATCAGTAACAAGGAAGCGTTGCGATGGGTTGCGACCTTTTGCGATATCTTCAGCTTCTTCTAAGGTTATTTTCTCCTTTTTATATTGGCTGTATAAGTCTTTATTCCAGCGTTTTAAGTTGCCCTCTCTACCTACTACACTTCGGTTTTTAACTATACCTTCATATTTTTCTAAATCTCTATTTAATTGCCTTTCTATTGGTTTCCAAACTACAAGTAAAAGTCTATCTTCTAATTCTGTTTTTATTCCATTAACGTAATTTAACAAGTGTTGAAATAATATTCCTTTCTCCTCATTAGTTAAATGCTCTATTGTATAAATCAAATCATTATACAATACAAAACTTTTTTTGCTTATTTCCATCTTAAATATTTTGTATATAAAAAGGCTTAAATTCCACTTCGTCACCGCTACAGGACTTAGTTTCATTCAAACCTTTTGTTAAATATATTATTTTCATTGTAGCGGGTTTAATAACAATACTTTATATTAAATCACATTATACACAGTAACAGATGTAGCTTTAGTTGGAGGCGGTACGTATCCACAACCTGGAGAAATTTCATTGTCACATAATGGTATATTGTTTTTAGATGAATTACCTGAATTTAAAAGGGGAGTGCTTGAAGTTATGCGACAACCTTTAGAAGATAGAGAGATCACCATCTCTAGAGCAAAGTTTACAGTAACGTACCCCTCAAGTTTTATGTTAGTGGCTAGTATGAATCCAAGCCCTAGTGGATACTTTAATGATCCTAATGCACCAATGACTTCTACTCCAGCAGAGATGCAACGGTATTTAAGTAAAGTATCTGGTCCATTATTAGACCGAATAGATATTCATATAGAAGTAACTCCAGTTCCTTTTGAAAAACTGAGTGATGATCGTAAGGGAGAAAAGAGTACTATAATTAGAGAACGCGTTACCAAAACCAGAAAGATACAATCAGAACGTTTTTCAGAATTAGAAAGCGTACATTATAATGCCCAGATGGGCGTAAAGCAAATCGGGGAGTATTGTAAGTTGGATAATGCCTCTTTACAACTGTTAAAAACAGCCATGGAGCGATTAAATCTTTCCGCTAGAGCTTATGATCGAATATTAAAAGTTTCACGAACTATAGCCGATTTGGAAGCTTCGGATATCATTACCGGTAATCACATTTCAGAAGCCATTCAATATAGGAGTTTAGATCGGAATGGTTGGTTGGGTTAATTATGATTTAATAATAGACCTAAAGGTAAGATTGATTCGAGGAGTATTGATTTTTTTAGTAGGAGGAAGTCTATGCAGCCAATGAGTTTGAGTCTCGTCTTTCATAATTAATAAACTGCCATGCTCTAAGTATAAATCCACCTTTTTTTTAGATTCCTTGTGTTTAAAAGCAAATTTCCGTTCAGCTCCAAAACTTAGTGATCCTATAGCTCCATTTTTTTTTAGATCTTTTTCGCCATCACTATGCCAAGCCATTCCTTCATTACCACTATGGTAAAGATTTAGTAAACAAGAATTAAAATATTCTCCTGTTTTTTGTTGAATTAGTTCTTTTAAAAAGAATAATTCTTTAGTCCAAGGGATTGCTTTTTTGGTAACTTTAGAGTAGGTATAAGTAAACTCTTCTTCTGCATACCAAGCTACTTTACGTTTGGTAATTATTTTTTTACCAAATATGATGGCTTCATCATTTTTCCATGCTATGTTATGAAATAAGGATTGATAATAATAGTCTGCATCATTTTGACTTAAAACTTTTCCATAATAATTAACAGTACCTTCTTTTGGGAGTAAATTGGTATTGGAATTAAATTCTAAATCAAATAGTTTCATGTTTACTGTTAAATAATTAAATCAAAACTTAATTTTTTTATAGGTTTAAGTAAGCAACTATTCTTATTAATCCTTATTTTTCTCTTTAAGAAGTTAAATATAGTAAAGTTTTTATGCAGTTAATGCTAATAAATTAAATAATTATTAATTTCATTTCTTTGATTTAACAATAAATTAAGGTGAACAAAAACAGGGCTATCGTATCTTTATAAATAACACTAAAATTAACGATGGTAGTCGTAGTTGTTTTTTTATTATTCTAGCATAGAAAAATCATCAGCAAAAACCAAAACTAAATTTTCTGTAGAATTTTAAAAAGTACCAATTAGAAACGGACTTGATGTCGTTCTTTATCAAGATAAAATGATCTTATCGTTTTAAAGAATCTTAAACAAAAAACTAATATTAACTAAAGTCAACTATTAAAATGAGCAAGCCAAAAAATTGCATAACCGTAACGAAAGCAAAAGCACTGCAAAAAAACTGGAACGATACCAGAGCTGTAGATATAAAAAGGGCGAAGGGAGCTAAAGATGTTAATGCAGTAACTTTTAATATTGACCAATTACAAGAGTTTATAGATTATGTAAAGAGCGAATCTGCAAAACAGCGTATCGCTAATCCAGGAATTAGAGTTTACTTTGCTGCCTATAATAATGCGGTATCAGATAAAGCAACGGTGTTCTTAAATGCAACCGAAAGTGATGATGGTAACGCTGCTAATAATTATGGGATTGATCCTTTGAATTTTGGTGATGGACTTTGGCCACCTTATAATTATTAATATTGGAACCTATGTTAAATCATTATTTAAATGTATTGCCAATATATTTTTTAGAGTTATTAGCAATTCTAACTGGGTTTTATTTTCTGTTTAAAAGAAAAACAAATAAATGGAATAAGGGGCTAGTTTATTTTTTAATGTTTATTGTTTTTATAGAGTTAATAGCTTCATATGCTGTTATTGGCTTTTTCTCAGATTATCACTGTTTTTCATTTGTAGAGAACACTTTATTTGAAAACAACACTTGGGTTTACAATTGTTTTATGCTCCTTGAATTTATCTTTTTTATATTATATTTTAGATATTATATAAAGTCATGTTATTGGAAAAATAATATCAAAATTGCTGTCATTATTTTTATAGTGACAGCAATTTTAAATTTATTACTGACAAATATATTTTTTAGAAGTTATTCTCAAACAACTATAATTTTCGGCACATTGTTGCTTTTAATTACTGTTTTTAGATTTTATTTTGAATTATTAAATAGTGATGACGTATTAAATATTAAAAGATATTTACCTTTATATATATCCATTGGAATTTTAATATTTTATTTATGTTTTTCACCTTTAAGTATTTATTCAAATTATTATAAAATAGCGAATAAATTATTTATGAAAGTATTTTCAAACGGATTATTATTTGCGAACTTGTTTAAATACCTGATTTTTTCTTTAGGTTTTTTGGTATGTTCAAAAAACATGAATAATGAACTAAATGAAAAATAGATACTAACTTAGTATTAATTATGATTCAAGAACAGGAAAAAATGATCACCCAAGAAACAATTGTATTAATTGTTTATGTCATTGCTATTATTTTTGGTTTGCTATTATTTGTAATATGGATTTTTATTGCTTTTCAGAAGCGTAAAAACAAATTATTAGTAGAACAAATTGAAGCAGAAAAAAGATATGAACGTGAATTGGCAACTTCCCAATTAGAAATTCAAGAACAAACATTTAAAAATATTGGTTGGGAATTACATGATAATGTTGGTCAATTACTCTCAGTACTAAGTATTCAGTTAAATATGATGCTTTTAAAAGCACCAAGAACCATACAAAAACAATTAAAAGATACTAGTGATGTTCTTGGCAACACCATACAAGAAGTTCGTAACCTATCTAAAACTTTAAATAATGAGGTGGTTAATAAAAATGGTTTAATTCGTTCTTTAGAAATAGAAGTTGAACGGTTTAATAGACTTAAATATTTGGAAGCCTTTATTCAGGTTAACGGAAAGGTAAGATACATTTCTACTGAACATGAAATATTAATTTTTAGAATGTATCAAGAATTCTTATCCAATGTGATGAAACACTCTAAAGCAAAAAACTTATCTGTAACCTTAAATTTTAATGCTAATGATTTAGAAATAATTGCAGAAGATAATGGGCTTGGTTTTGATACTTCCCAAAAAACAGAAAGTTCTGGCTTGCAGACAATTAAAGGAAGAGCCGCACTGTTGAGTGCAAAATATTCATTAACATCAGTAATTAATAATGGGACCAAATTAGTACTACTATATACCTTTCCAAATGACACAAAAAATTGATTATAACTTAGTAATTGTCGATGATCACTTATTAGTTGCCGATTCTCTGAAAATGTTAATTGAAACTTTTTCAGGTTACCATGTATTGTATCATGCTAAAAATGGAATGGATTTACAGCAAAAAATAATCACTAATAAATCTATTCCTGATCTTATTTTACTAGATGTTAATATGCCATTAATGAATGGTTATAAAACGATGGAATTGTTATCTAAAGAATATCCAGAAGTTAAAGTATTAGCCCTATCTATAGATGATGATGAGCAAATGGTTTTAGGAATGTTAAGTAGGGGAGCAAATGGTTATTTACTGAAGAACATACATCCTGATGCTTTAAAAATAGCTTTAAACGAAGTGATTGAAAAAGGATATTATCATTCAGGAAATGTTGCAAATATCTTATTAAAATCCTTAAAACCAAAAAAAGGAACACCCACTATTAAGTTAGAAGAGCGTGAATTGAAATTTCTACAATTATCATGTAGTGAATTGACCTATGCTGAAATAGCAGCGCTTATGTTTTTGAGTCCCAAAACAATAGATAATTACCGAAGTAAGTTATTTAAACGATTCCAAGTTAAAAATAGAGTTGGTTTGGTGATTTTTGCTTTAAAAAATAATTTAATAAGTATCTAATTATTAAACACAAGCTTTCCATAGAGGATCCATAGGTACTGGTGCTACTAAATTAATTTCTTCTTTTTTTATGGGGTGTATAAAAGATAAATTTCTTGAATGCAAGTGGATTCCTCCATTTTTATTACTTCTGTCAAAACCGTATTTTAAATCTCCTTTAATTGGAGATCCTATAGATGACAATTGTGATCTGATTTGGTGATGCCTTCCTGTTTTTAAATCAATTTCTAATAAGGAGTACCGATCTAGTTTTTTAATAACTTGGTAATCTAAAATGGCTTTTTTACTATCTGGAACTTCATTTTTATGAGCATGCGATTTATTTTGCTTAGGATTTCTTTTTAAATAATGAATTAATGTACCTGAAGCAGAAACTGGTTCGTCTTTTACAATTGCCCAATATGTTTTTTTTGTATTTCGCTCTGAAAAGAGTTTGTTTAACCTTGACAATGCTTTACTGGTACGCGCAAAAATAACAATACCGCTGGTAGGTCTATCCAAACGATGAACAACTCCTAAAAATACAGCTCCTGGTTTGTTATGTTTTTCTGCAATGTATTGTTTAACTACTTCAGATAGGGGAGTATCACCAGTTTTATCTCCCTGCACAATATCACCCACTCGTTTATTGATAGCAATGATGTGATTGTCTTCATATATAACTTGAAGATTATCTTTAGTTGAAATTATTTTTGAAGACAAATTATTTTTATTTTACTCACTACTCACTACTCACTACTCACTACTCACTACTCACTACTCACTACTCACTACTCACTATATTAATATTGCTCTTTCTCATTAGGGAAATCACCACTCTTTACATCGTTAATGTAATTTTCAAAAGCATTAGTCATTTCGTGATACATATCTAAATAGCGTCTTAAAAAGCGAGGATTAAACTCATGGGTCATTCCTAACATATCATGTGTTACCAAAACTTGTCCGTCAACTCCACTTCCAGCACCAATTCCGATAATAGGTATTTGAACACTTTTAGCAACTTCTTCAGCCAGTTTAGCAGGTACTTTTTCTAAAACAATTGCAAAACAACCAGTTTTTTCAAGCATTAAAGCATCTCTTTTAAGTTGTTCTGCTTCTTCTTCTTCTTTAGCTCTAACTGTATAGGTTCCAAATTTATATATAGATTGTGGTGTAAGGCCTAAATGACCCATAACTGGTATTCCTGCATTTAATATTCTTTTAATAGAATCTTTCACCTCTTTTCCACCTTCAAGTTTAACAGCGTGACCACCACTTTCTTTCATGATTCTAATAGCAGATCTTAACGCTTCTTTAGGATCACTTTGATAGGTTCCAAAAGGTAAATCAACCACCACTAAACATCGATCAATAGCTCTCACTACCGAGGAAGCATGATAAATCATTTCATTTAAAGTGATAGGAAGTGTAGTTTCATGACCTGCCATAACATTGGAAGCAGAATCACCTACTAGTATGATGTCAACACCAGCATTATCTAAAATCTTTGCCATGGTGTAATCATATGCCGTTAGCATCGAAATTTTTTCACCTTTACTTTTCATATCTATCAATGTTTTGATAGTAATGCGTTTGTACTCTTTTTTAGCTGTACTCATAAGTTTAACAAAATTGATTGGTAAATGTACTAATTTTGGAACGTAATTTTAAGGTGGATTCTAAAAATTCATTTCTTCCAAAAAAAATTGAGAATTTTCATATGAATGAATATTAAATGGTCGTATTTGTTTAAAAATATTGGAAATAATCCATAGTTATTATGGATATATTCCATAATTTTGAGAAATGGAAATATTCTCATCAGGAAAACTTAGTAAAGTAAAAAATGGGCATGCTCCAGAGGTGTCCAAACAAACAGGTTTTCCTAGTCCCGCGACGCATTATGCAGAACCTAGTATCGATTTACATAAAGAATTAATTGCTAATCGTGATGCTACTTTTTTTGTACGAATCGCTGGGGATGAACTTTCATATTACAATATTTGGGATAAGGATGTATTATTAATTGATCGATCATTAAAACCTAAAAAAAATGATTTGGTATTGGTGATCATAGATGGAGAATTTAGAGTGGTTAAATTTCCTAAAGTATTTTTAGCAACCGAATTCGTCCTTTGGGGATTGATTCGTTATATTATTCATTACGCTCGATGATTGCTTTGGTAGATTGTAATAGTTTTTACGCTACATGCGAGCAAGTATTTCGTCCTGATTTATGGGGTAAACCTGTTGTTGTTCTTAGTAATAACGATGGTTGTATAATTGCTGCCAATAAAGAAGCAAAGGCTATTTCAGAAATTTCAATGTTTGAACCTATTTTTAAAATCAAAAAGCAATTAATTAAACATAACGTCACGATCTTTTCTTCTAATTATACCCTTTATGGCGAAATGTCACAACGGCTGATGAATATTTTAAGTGCTTTTTCACCACAAGTTGAAATTTATAGTATCGATGAGGCTTTTGTAGATGTTTCAGGAATGGAGTATTTTTCATTGAACCAATATGGCCATCAGATGAAGGATGCCATTTTTGACTATACAGGTCTTCCTGTAGGAGTAGGAATAGCACCCACTAAGGTATTGGCAAAATTGGCAAATAGAATTTCTAAGAAACGTGTCTCAGAAAACCAGGGTGTTTTTGTGATTGATTCCGAAGAAAAAAGAATAGAAGCACTAAAATGGGCAACTATAAAAATGATCTGGGGAATCGGTAGTAAATATGCAAAACGTCTAAAAAAAATTGGAATTTTTACTGCTTATGAATTTACGCAACTTCCAGAAGAATGGGTTCGGAAAAATATGACGGTCTTAGGAGTTCGTATTTGGAATGAATTAAAAGGACAACCAAGTATCGAATTTAAAACGATGCCCAAGCCAAAAAAAGGAATAGGTACTGCAAAATCATTTGGAAAAAAAATAGAAGATTTAGGAATGATTCAAGAGGCTTGCTCTTATTATATTAGTGAGGTTAGTGAAACGCTTCGGAATCAAAAATCTTGCGCAACTTATCTTCAGGTCTTTTTACATACCAATTACTTTAGCGACCGCGATAAACAATACGCTAATAGTATTACCATAACATTAAGTATTCCTACGAGCGATACATTTGTTTTGATTTCAGAAGCAAAAAAAGCGTTGGATGCTATTTATAAACCGGGATATCGTTATAAAAAAGTAGGGGTGTGTTTAAGCGGTATCATTCCGAGTGAATATGTGCAGGGTAATTTATTTATAGCAGCTCCACGATTTGATAAAAAAGAGTTAATGAATGTTTTTGACAGGATGAACAGGAAATACGGAAAGTCTACGTTGTTTTCAGGTTTGGTTGGAACTCGGGTAAAAGAATGGGAATTAATAAAAGAAGATCGAAGCCCTCGGTATACAACACAATGGAATGAATTATTAACGGTAAAAGCGAATAGGTACTAAATTTGACTACCTTTTTAAAAATAAATATGCCAACCTGTCATATCAAATCTACTGGCATAAAGATTGCCATATACAAAATGTCTCATTAATTTTTGAGATTTTAAATTTTTGATAAATAAAAATATAATTTATAATTATGAATAAAATAATAGGAATCGATTTAGGAACAACCAACTCTTGTGTGGCTGTAATGGAAGGTAGTGAGCCGACTATAATTCCTAATGCCGAAGGAAAAAGAACAACACCTTCAGTTATTGCATTTGTAGAAGATGGTGAAATTAAAGTTGGAGATCCTGCAAAAAGACAAGCAGTGACTAATCCAACAAAAACTATTTCTTCTATAAAAAGGTTTATGGGAAATACGTTCACTGAATCTAGTAAAGAAGCAAAACGCGCTGCTTACAAAGTAGTAAAAGGAGACAACGATACTGCTCGTGTAGATATCGATGGTAGAATGTACACTCCGCAAGAACTTTCTGCAATGATTCTTCAAAAAATGAAGAAAACTGCTGAAGATTATTTAGGACATAGTGTAACGGAAGCTGTAATTACAGTACCAGCATATTTTAACGATAGTCAGCGTCATGCAACTAAAGAAGCAGGTGAAATTGCTGGATTAAAAGTTAGGAGAATCATCAACGAGCCAACAGCAGCTGCTTTAGCTTACGGAATGGACAAAAAAGGTACAGACCAAAAAATAGTAGTATTTGATTTTGGTGGTGGAACTCATGATGTTTCTATTCTTGAATTAGGAGACGGTGTATTTGAGGTATTATCTACCGATGGTGATACACACTTAGGAGGAGATGATGTTGATCAAAAAATTATTAACTGGTTAGCTGAAGAATTTAAGAATGATGAAGGTATAGACTTACGTGATGACCCAATGGCATTGCAACGTTTAAAAGAAGCTGCAGAAAAAGCAAAAATTGAATTATCTACTGCTGCGCAAACAGAAATTAATTTACCTTATGTTACTGCTACTGCTAGTGGGCCAAAGCACTTGGTAAGAACATTGTCAAGATCTAAATTTGAGCAATTAATTGATGATTTAGTAAAACGCACTATTTCACCTTGTAAAAAAGCATTAAAAGATGCTGGACTTTCAAAAAGTGATATTGACGAAATTATCTTAGTAGGAGGATCTACTCGTATTCCTGCAGTGCAAGAAGCGGTAGAAAAATTCTTTGGTAAAAAACCAAATAAAGGAGTAAATCCCGATGAGGTAGTTGCTTTAGGAGCTGCCATTCAAGGAGGTGTGCTAACTGGAGATGTAAAAGATGTATTGTTATTAGATGTAACTCCGCTTTCTTTAGGGATTGAAACAATGGGTGGTGTTATGACTCATTTAATTGAATCTAATACAACCATTCCAACGAAGAAATCACAAGTGTTTTCGACAGCTGCAGACAATCAACCAAGTGTTGAGATTCATGCAATGCAAGGAGAACGTCCTATGGCTGCAGATAATAAAACGATTGGTCGTTTTCATTTAGATGGTATTCCGCCAGCACAAAGAGGTACTCCGCAAATTGAAGTAACTTTTGATATTGATGCTAACGGAATCATTAAAGTAAGTGCTACCGATAAAGCAACTGGAAAATCTCAAGACATTCGAATTGAAGCATCTTCAGGATTAACAGATGAGGAAGTGCAAAAAATGAAACAAGATGCAGAAGCAAATGCAGAATCTGATAAGTTAGTGAAAGAGAAGGCAGATAAGTTGAATGAAGCGGATGCAATGATTTTTCAAACTGAAAAGCAACTGAGTGAATTTGGAGATAAAATCTCTGAAGATAATAAAAAGCCAGTTGAAGAAGCCTTAGAAGAATTGAAAAAAGCTTATGAAACTAAAGAAGTTGAAACCATTCAGCCAGCTTTAGATAAAATCAACGAAGCATGGAAAGCTGCGTCTGAAGAGATGTATAAAGCACAAGCTGATGCTCAACAAGAAGGCGGAGCGCCAACAGGAGATGCTGAAGCACAAGGAGAAGCTACAGAAGAAAACAGTGATGTAGAAGATGTAGACTTCGAAGAAGTAAAATAAAATCTGTTATATATAAATTTAAAAGCGACACATTGTGTCGCTTTTTTATGGTATAAATAAAAATATTATCTATATTGTTCACACTAAATTAACATTAAAAACAAGCAACAATGAAAAAAGTATTATTTACAGTAACGATAGTAGCAGCCTTAGTAGTAGTATTTACAGCTATATCTTGTAAATCTGAAGCAAAAAAAGAAACGGAAGAAAATAAAACTGAAGTTGTAAAAGAGGAAATGGAAAAAGCAGCATACCAATGTCCTATGAAATGTGAAGGAGATAAAACCTATGATGCGCCAGGAAAATGTCCGGTTTGTAAAATGGATTTAAAAGAAGTAGAAGGTAAAGTTAAAAGACACTTAAAAGAAGTAGACAGCGATGTTAATAGTCACATAAAAAAAGATGAAGGCAAAGCTAAAAGTCATTTAAAAGAAGGAGAAGATGATGTTAAAAAGGATATTGAAAAAGCAGATGCTGATGTTAAAAAGGAATACGAAAAATTAAAAGGTGATGTTGAAAAGAAGAATAATAAAGAAAGTAAATAACAACACCACGATTCAGAGTAAATAGTATCATAAAAAAGCAGCTTTAAAGCTGCTTTTTTAGTAGTTTATATTTTAATTCTCATTTTCGATTGCTATTGCAATAATGCCTTTATCTCTAGGTGAAACTGATTTATTTTTCAGAGAGTTTCTTTATAAAGTCAGTATTGATTTCATGAGCACCATCAAACACATGAATATCTAGATGTTCTCCGAATAGATTAGTGCCTTTTATGGTTTCTTCCGTTTTTCTTGCCTCGTTTATATATTGATCTTTATCTCCATATAAGTAAGTAACTTGTGTTTGTGCTGTTAAAAATGAAAAGTCTTCAGGTTTCAATTCAGTTGGGATACCTCCGGAATGTAATATTAAATGATTGCATTTTATCTTTCTGCTCGCAACCCATCTCGCAGCAATAGATACGCCTTGAGAATATCCAAAAATAATTAAATTATGAGTTGGGCTGTCTATTTCAGATTTATATATTTCATCAACATACGCCAATACATTTTTGGTTTCATCAATGGTATTTTCTCTTGTCAACCAAGAGGCACCGACATGATTAAAGTTTTTTCCTTGATAATATTTAGAGGGAGCTTGAGGAGCAATTATAAAATTTTCTTCCGAATTAATTCTTAAAAAATAATTAATAAAATACTTGCTTAAATAGCCCAGTCCATGAAAAACGATCCATACATTTTTTGTTTTTTCAGTTAAATTATTTAAAACAGAATACGTATTAGAAGCTGTATAGATTACTTTTTTTTCAATCGTCATTTTGTAATTCATTTTGTATTTTTACAAAAGTAAATTAATTATATGAATAAAAGCAAAGAACAAATTTTAGCAGCCTGTAATGCAATATGTAAAAACACCTTAATGGAAACGTTAGAGATCGAATTTATTGATCTTACGGAGGATGTGTTAATTGCTAGAATGCCTGTTACTCCCAGAGTTCATCAACCTGACGGGCTCTTGCACGGAGGAGCTTCTGTTGCATTGGCAGAAAGTATAGGAAGTGCCGCAGCTATTGTGTTTTTGGGCAAAGAAAATAGTACGATTCGAGGTTTGGAAATTTCAGCAAATCACATCAAAAGTATAAGCGATGGTTTTGTTTATGCAAAGGCAACAGCTTTGCATAGAGGTAAAACAACTCAACTTTGGCAGATTAGAATTGAAAACGAAGCAGCAGAGTTAATTTCCTTAGTAAAGTTAACAACCATTACTTTTTATAAATAAAACGATCCTGGATCTTACAGATATTCTAAAAAAAGTTGCACAGCAGTATTCAGAAGACTTACCTTTTGCACTTTACTCTTTGCCAAATAGTAAAGACCTTACTATTGTATTACAAAATAATAATGTTTTGTATGATACTACAAGTTATGCTGAAGAATCTTTTGCCTTTGCTCCATTTGATTATCATGGAAAAGCACTTTGTATTCCCTTGAAAAAAAGTGTGTTTTTTGAAACTGAATTTATTTTGAACACCATTGATAAAAATGATATTATAATAAATGAGGATTTACAAACTAAAAAAAATTATTGTAAACAAGTAAAAAAAGCTATAAGTGTTATAAAATCTAGTAATGCCTCAAAAATTGTTCTTTCTAGAAAAAAAGAGATTGACTTAAAACAATTCGATATCTCTATACTGATAAAAAGATTATTAAATTTATATCCTAATGCTTTCAGATATATATGGTATCATCCCCAAACGGGTTTTTGGTGTGGTGCTTCTCCAGAGGTTCTATTAGAAATGGAAAGAATTTCTTTTGCAACTATGGCACTTGCAGGAACACAAAGAGTTAAAAAAGATGCCATTCCTTATTGGAATTTTAAAGAGTTAAATGAACAAAAAATAGTAGTAGATTCAATTGCTGCTAGCCTACAAAAAGTAGCTTCAGTTATTAGAACTTCAGAAACATACAATTATCAAGCTGCGTCTTTAGTTCATCTACGAACTGATATTACAGGAACTCTTAAAGAAGGAAAAAACACTTTGTCGATGATAGCTTCTATATTGCATCCAACACCCGCTGTTTGTGGTACTCCTCAAGATTATGCAAAATCTTATATTTTGGATAATGAAGATTATAGCAGAGAATTTTATACCGGTTTTTTAGGTCCAATTTATCAAAAAGACTCTTGTTCGAAATTGTTTGTTAATTTGCGTTGTATGAAAATTGATGCAAATATTGCTACCTTATTTGTTGGTGGAGGAATTACTATTGATTCAGAACCAGAAAGTGAATGGGAAGAGACCCAACATAAATTACAAACCATGCTACAAGTAATCTATCCGATGTTATAAAATTTTCTATTACTATTTGTACTTTTACAGCAATGAAGTTTTCCAATAAAAAATTATCTCAAACCATTACTCAATTATGTATTGCAAAGGGAATACGAAATATTGTTATTTCCCCGGGATCTCGTAATGCACCATTAACTATTGGATTTACAGAAAACAAAAATTTTATAAATTATAGCATTGTAGATGAACGGTGTGCTGCTTTTTTTGCTTTAGGTATCGCTCAGCAACTTGACGAACCTGTGGCATTAGTTTGTTCTTCGGGATCTGCATTGTTAAATTATTATCCCGCTATTTCAGAATCTTATTATAGTGATATTCCATTAGTTATTTTGTCAGCTGATCGTCCTTCAGAATTAATTAATATAGGAGATGGACAAACGATTCAACAAGAAAATGTATTTCAAAATCATATTTTAGAAAATGCTAATTGTATTGAGGGCGATGCATATAACTTATTTAATGAAGCAATAATTAATTCAGCTTTAAATACTGCAATTATTAAGAAAGGACCTGTTCATATAAACTTACCTTTCTCTGAACCTTTATATAAAACTATAGAAAATTTAACAATTACTGTTAAAAGTACTCCGATTCTAGTAGCTGCTAAAAAAGTTAATGAGGATTTAATTCCATTTGTAAAAAAGTGGAATATCGCTAAAAAAAAATTAATTTTAGTCGGCGTATTAAAGCCAAATAGTATTGAAAAAAAATATTTAGATATTCTTGCTAAAGACGAAAGCATTATTGTGCTAACTGAAACTACTTCAAACCTCCATAACAAAAATTTTTTCCCTGCAATAGACCAACTAATAGCTTCCTTCGATAAAAATGAATTGATTAAGTTTGAACCAGAAATTCTTTTAACGTTTGGAGGTATGATTATTTCCAAAAAAATAAAAGCACTTCTAAGAGGTTATTCTCCAAAAGAACATTGGCATATAGATTCTAAAAAGGCTTATGATACATTTTTTTGTTTAACACATCATTTTAAAATAACAGCTAATTTATTCTTTAAAGAATTATTTCCAAGGATTGAACCAGTTAAAAGTAATTATCAATCTAATTACTTGTCTATAAAAAAATATAGATTAAAAAGACATCAAGAATACATAAGTATTATTCCATATTCAGATTTGAAAATATTCTCAGCTATTGTGGAAATTATGCCAAAAAATATGCAATTGCAATTGAGTAATAGTTCAATAGTTCGATATGCTCAATTTTTTGATTTTGATAAGTGTATTGATGTTTTTTGTAATAGAGGAACAAGTGGTATAGATGGTAGTACTTCAACAGCAATAGGAGCAGCAGTAGTCTCAAAGAAAGAAACGCTATGTATAACAGGAGATTTAAGCTTTTTATATGATAGTAATGCATTGTGGAATAATTACATGCCATGTAATTTTAAAATTATAGTTATTAATAATGGAGGTGGGGGAATATTTAGAATATTACCCGGTGAGAAAAATACCGATAACTTTGACACTTTCTTTGAAACAAAGCATAAATTTACGGCTTCGAATTTATGTGAAATGTATAATTTAGAATATACAATGATCCATCGTGAAAGTGAATTAAATCAGAATTTGAAGTCATTTTTTAATTCTTCAGATACTCCGAAATTATTAGAAATTTTTACTCCTTCAGAAATTAATGACCAAGTATTATTAGAATATTTTAATTTTTTAAAATAATCTTATTTACCCACTAAAAGGATTGTCTGTATTTATGATAATGCGAATTTTTTTTTTAAAAAATTCAGATACTCATCTAATGAGTGTTTTTTTATAAATTAATAATCAAATATCTAACTTTAAATTATTAAGATTTATCTTTGCAAGATGTTTGAAATAGGAAAATACATAACATTAACGATTTTACGAGAAACAGACCCTGGATTGTACTTGGGAAAAGATACTGAATCTGAAGAAGTAGTCTTACTACCGCATAAATACAAACCAGAAATGTTCGAGATTGATGATGAAATTCGTGTTTTTATTTATTTAGATTATGATGAGCGCCCAATTGCTACAACTTTAGAGCCTTTTTTAAATTTAAATGAATTTGGATACTTGCGTTGTGCAGATGTTACAAAACATGGAGCATTTATGGAATGGGGTTTAGAAAAACATTTGTTTGTTTCTTTTAAAGAGCAAGCACGTCCAATGAAAATTGACAACTGGTATATCGTATATTTATATTTAGATGAACAAACCAATAGATTAGCAGGTTCTAGTAAAACAAATCAGTTCTTGCAAAATGATAATTTAACAATAAAAGCCTATGATGAAGTGAATGTTTTAATAACACATTTAACTGAAAAAGGTGCCAATGTAATTATTAATGGACTTCATAAAGGGCTGATATATTTAGAAGATATATTTGAAGATATTCGCACAGGAGATCGACTAAAAGCATTTGTAAAAAATATACGTGACGATCATAAAGTTGATGTTGTATTACAAAAACAAGGTTATAGAAGTATAGAACCTAATGCACAGTTTATATTAGACGAATTAAAAGCATCTGGAGGTTTTATTCCACTACACGACAAATCTTCTCCAGAAACTATTAAAGAAATTTTGGGATTGAGTAAAAAAAGCTTTAAAAAAGCAATAGGAAGCTTATATAAGGATAAGCAAATAAGCATTAAAGATGACGGAATAGAATTAATTTAATTTTTTTATTCAAATATATTCATGAATTGTTATGTCAGCACTAGCATGTTAAATTAGTTTTTTTTGCTTTATATTTACTATTCTGTTCATTCCTTTATGAATTTATGAAATAATGAATTTTACCGATAAAACTTTATGGATTACTGGCGCTTCTTCAGGAATTGGAAAAGCTGTTGCTTTAGAATTATCAACTAAAAACTGTCATTTAATTCTTTCTGGAAGAAAAGAACAGGAATTAATTGATGTGGCTGCTAGTTGTAAAAAAAATGGAAGTACTGCTTGGGTTGTTCCCTTTGATTTAGCTGATGAAAAATCTATTAATCAAGCTGCAACATTAGTTTTAGAAAAAGCAACTAAAATTGATGGTTTGTATCATTTTGGTGGTATTAGTCAGCGATCTTTTGCAAATGAAACCCCATTGTCTGTAGATAGAAAAATATTTGAAGTTAATTTTTTCGGTACCATAGGGCTTACTAAAAAAGTATTGCCATTAATGATAAAAAATGGGAGTGGTCAAATAGGTGTTACTACAAGTATAGTTGGAAAATTTGGCTTTCCTTATCGTTCTTCTTATTCTGCAACTAAACAAGCCTTGCATGGTTTTTTTGAAAGTTTAAGATCAGAAAATGTAAGTCATGGCATAAAAATATCAATGATTATTCCAGGACGCGTAAAAACGAACATTTCTGTTAATGCATTGGATAAAGAGGGGAATGCTTATAATGAAATGGATCAAGGTCAAAATAAAGGAAAATCTGTAACTAAAACCGCAAAAATAATTGTTAGTAAATTGCAAATTGAAAAAAAAGAAATATTAGTTGGAGGAAGTGAATTAATTATGGTGCATATTCGTAGGTTTTTTCCAAGATTATACTATTATTTATCATCTAGAGTTAAACCTCTATAGGTATATATGAAATTAAAAGAGGTATGAAAATTAACGGAATTCAACAATTAGGCGTAGGAGTAGAGGATATTCATGAAGCTTGGGATTGGTATCGGAAGTATTTTTCTATGGACATTTTAATGTTTGATGAAGAAGCTGTTGCAGAATTGATGTTAGCTCATACCGAAGGACAACCCAGAAAAAGACATGCAATTTTAGCATTGAACCTTGAAGGTGGAGGTGGCTTTGAAATTTGGAAGCATACTGGTAAAAAGCCAACTCCCATTTCTTTTGAAATACAGCTTGGCGATTTAGGAATAAATATTGGAGTTTTAAAATCTAAAAATGTCACTGTTGCTTACGATACGTATAAAGCAGCTGGACTTAATTTGCTTGGAGAAATTTCTGAAGATCCCAATGGTAATAAGCATTTTTTTTTAAAAGACATTTATAATAATATTTGGGAAATTAAAGAACACTCAGAAGTCTTTAAAAAAGAAAAAGCGTTAAATGGTGGTGTTTTTGGAACTATAATAGGGGTTAAAAATATTGATGAAAGTTTAAAAGTATATCGAGATATTTTAGGATATGATGAAGTTGTGTATGATAAAACAGGACTTTTTAAGGATTATAATGGCATCCCTGGAGGCGATAATGAGTTTAGAAGGGTTTTATTAAGACATTCAGATATTAAAGATGGAGCATTTAGCACCCTTTTTGGAAAATCTGAAATAGAATTGGTACAAGTTTTAAATAGGGAACAAAAAGATATTTATAAAGGACGTATTTGGGGTGACCCTGGCTTTATTCATTTATGTTTTGATATTAATAATATGGATGCTTTAAGAGAAAAAGCGAAAGCAATTGGCTTCCCTTTTACGGTAGATAGTGCAAAAGCTATGGATACATTTGATATGGGTGATGCCGGAGGGAATTTTGCATATATCCAGGCACCAGAAGGAACATTAATTGAATTTGTTGAAACTCATAAGATTCCTCTTATCAAAAAAATTGGTTGGAATATAGATTTTAGAAAACGAGGCAATCACCCGCTTCCAAATTGGATATTAAATTTATTTAAATATAAGAGAGTAAAATAAAACGTTAATCTTTTTTAATTAATAGGTTTGACAAAGCACTGTCCAAATCTTTAAATTTAAAATTAAATCCGTTATTGCTTAACTTTTCAACAGCTATTTGATTCCCATTAGTTAGTGTTTCTGTAAGTTCTCCAAAAATAAGTCTTAACATAAAGGTAGGTATTTTAATAGTTATTACCTTTTTTTGTAGTACTTCAGCAATTTTTGTGTTAAATTCTAAATAGGTATTATTAATCGGAGCAACTGCATTATAAGGACCAATATACTTTTTATTAGTAATTGAATTCATAAAGACTGCTATTAGATCATCTATATGAATCCAAGAAAACACTTGTTTGCCATCACCAAATATTGGTAATATTCCAAATTTTATAGGAAGTTTTATTTTTTCAAAAGCACCTTTATGTTTAGTTAAAACAATTCCCGTTCTAACAATAATGGTACGGATGTTTAATTCATTAAATCGCAAGGCTTCCGTTTCCCAATCAATACAAATTTTAGCTAGAAAATCAGATCCAGATACATTGTCTTCTTTGAAAATTTTAGTCGATTTTTTTGTACCGTAATATCCTATTGCAGAGGAATTAATAAAAAAATCAAGTGCTACTTTGTTTTTTTTTATGGTTTCAAAAAGTAATCTTGTTGAAAGGATTCGACTATTATACAGAATTTCTTTTCTTTTTTCTGTCCACCTACCTTCTGCAATATTAGCACCTGTTAAATTGATAATTCCAGAAACTCCTTTAAAAGCGGCAAGATCTATGTATTCTTCATCATTATTCCATAAAAAAGTTTGTGAATCTTTACTTTTTCTTCTACTAAGTATATTTACTGTATACCCTTCTTCAATTAATTTATTCTTTAAAAAAGAGCCAATTAATCCCGTTCCACCTACTAATAGAATTTTCAACAATTAATTATTTTTTTAATATTCATAACACCTTCCTATTTGTAAATTGTAGTTTTATTTCAAAAATATCGATTTAAATATTATTTGATGGTTTTAGAAGTTTTTATCATTCCATAATACAGTATGTATCCATAGCAAATCATGGTTAGTATAAAGGCTGTTTTAAACCCAAATCCGTCTATTAAACTCCCAAAAGCAAAAGGTATAATAGCTCCGCCTACAATTGCCATACAAAGCAATCCTGAAGCTTGTGCTTTTAAATCTCCTAAACCTTCTAGCGTTAAGGTGAAAATAGTTGGAAACATTATTGAATTAAATAAACCTACTGCTAAGATAGACCACATAGAAACTAAACCTACTGTATTAATTGAAATTACAATTAAAACAATAGCGAGTAAAGCAAAAATACTGAGTACCCTGCCTGGTGACATTATTTTTGTTAGATAAGCTCCAATAAAACGTCCAATCATTGCCCCTCCCCAATAAAAGATTATAAAAATCCCCAATAAAGATTTTGGATCAGAATTAGAAAATGTTTTATTAAAAGTGCTAGCTATTGTATTTGCAATATTCATCATAGTTTGATTCTCAGCAATGATTACTGCAAGATTCATATCATCAAAATAGTTCACCAAAAAACTACCTATAGCTACTTCCGCTCCTACATACACAAATATACCAAGAGCGCCTAACATCATCATTTTGTTTTTTAATAAGGCTAAATAACCCCCTTTAGGGCTTTCCTCCATTACTTTAGGTAACTTTATAAAGGAAAAGGTTAGTGCTAATATTCCTATAAAAGCAGCAATAAATAAAAATGGTGTTTGAACTGTTGCGGCTTCAGCTGCATAATAACTTGCTTTATCTGTGTTGTTCAATAGGTTGATTTCCTCAGATGTTTTTACGGAATCGCTTAATAAGAATAAAGCCCCAACAACGGGTGCTATGGTTGTTCCTAATGAATTAAAAGCTTGCGATAGGTTTAATCGGCTAGAGGCCCCATCTTCAGAACCTAATAAAGCAACATAGGGATTTGCTGCAACTTGCAATACAGTAATTCCACCAGCTAGAGTAAAGTAACCAACTAAAAACACATTAAAGTTTCTATATTCAGCTGCAGGATAAAAGAGTAAGCATCCAATAGCCATAATTACCAATCCTAAAACAATTCCTTTTTTATATCCAATCTTGGTGAGGATGGCTCCAGCAGGCAGAGAAATTACAAAAAAGGCAGTGAAAAATGCAAATTGAACCAATACTGTTTTGGCATAGGACATTTCAAAAACTTCTTTTAACCTTGGGACTAAACTATCAACTAGAACAGTAATAAACCCCCATAAAAAAAACAGAATGGTAACCGATATAAAGGAGGATTGATATGACTTTTTTTGACTCATTTAAATTCCTATTTTACTTGAGATATTTTTAGGAATACCATCTTTATGTAATGTAATACTTATAGTTTTTAAGCGGACATAAGCTTCACTGAAATAAACATATCCATCAAATTTGGTTCTTTTTTCATCAGTTCCCCAACTGTTTTTTACTTTATAATATTTATTTCCGTTTTGATCTTTAACACTACCGGTAATGTGCATTAAGTGATCGTCTGTTGTTTTAAAATTTTCAAACTCCTGTTGACGGTATTCTTGAGTAACATCCATTTCTGGGTAAATACTGTGCAGTGCTTTTAGGTTATTTAATTTATTAGAAGGGATAACTGCAACTCCGTCCTTAGCTGAAAAAGTTTTTTCACTAACATCACAGTCAATTTCAGCAGTATAACCATTCGCTAATGCATGATCAATAATTTCAACTAAGTCATCTATAGGTACATTATAAAAACTACCGTTACTAAAGTTGTCTGGAATATTTAAAATAAAGTCCTTATAATAAGGAGCTTGTGTAAATGAAGTGATATTAATATAATCGTCTGCATTAATTTTTACCATTTTAGCAAATTGTAAGGGAGTATATTTTTTTCCTTCATAGTTAAACTCTGTAATATTTTCACCTAAATAAACATCTAAAACTGCAGTGTATGCATCTCGCCACTTTGGATCTAAACTTTTGCCAGGGTTTTTAATGTAAGTATCTAACATAGCTGTTAAAATCGAAACCATTTCTGCATGGTTATGTTGTTCTTTATTTCCTTGCAAACCACTGTAGGCATCTATCGGAACTAAACCATGTTCACGTATACTATTAAAAACATCGTGTGCTAAACCTCCTTCGCTAAATTGAGCTTTACCTTGTCTTGAAACATAAATATTCGCTTTTGTTGGGTAAGTGTTTCTAACATTATACATTTCAGAAATATCAATTTTTTTCCCAGTTAATCGCATTATTTCAGATTCTATAAATGAAGAAGTAGAAAAACTCCAACAGGTTCCGGTATTTCCTTGACTTATAACTGGAGTCGCGTTTAAATCGATTACATCGGTAAATTTATAGACTTCTTGAGCGTTAATGACTAGACTGCTCAATGCAATTCCAAAACAGATTAATAGTTTATTCATTTATTTTTTTTAGATTTATAATTACAAGAGAATAGCAGTGTAGTTGACAAAACAAATAAAAGAAAATAGTTCATAATATTTGATTTTATATATAAATTATAATAGAAGTTTAATAGTCATATTATTAAAAATAACAATTTTTCGAAGTTATTCAATTTTTATGTTAATTCAATAATATTTTCAATATTGTTGCTTCAAATTTCACTCAAATACACAAGTTAATGCATAAACAATTATAACATTTATCAGTGTAAAAAAGATTTTTTATGAAGTCTTTTCTATATTTACATTAAATTATAAAATATGAACTCTCCCAATTGGATCACCGTTAAAGAATATTCAGATATCACCTATAAAAAATGTGATGGTGTTGCACGTATAGCATTTAATCGTCCCGATGTTCGGAATGCTTTTCGACCAAAAACGACGAGTGAATTATTAAATGCTTTTCATGATGCGCAAGAAGATACTTCCATTGGTGTGGTATTACTTTCTGCAGAAGGACCTTCAACTAAAGATGGAGTGTATAGTTTTTGTAGTGGGGGAGACCAAAAGGCTAGGGGGCATCAAGGATATGTAGGAGAAGATGGTTACCATCGACTTAATATTTTGGATTTGCAACGAATGATTCGTTTTATGCCAAAAGCAGTTATTTGTGTGGTTCCTGGATGGGCAGTAGGAGGAGGTCATAGCCTTCATGTAGTTTGTGATTTAACTTTAGCGAGCAAAGAACACGCTATATTTAAACAAACAGATGCCGATGTTACCAGTTTTGATGGCGGTTATGGAAGTGCTTATTTAGCTAAAATGGTTGGGCAGAAAAAAGCAAGAGAAATATTTTTCTTAGGAAGAAGTTACAGTGCTCAAGAGGCATATGAAATGGGAATGGTTAATGCAGTAATTCCGCATAAAGAGCTAGAAGATACTGCTTTTGGATGGGCACAAGAAATACTAGCTAAATCTCCAACCTCTATTAAAATGCTGAAATTTGCTATGAATCTTACCGATGACGGTATGGTTGGTCAACAGGTTTTTGCTGGTGAAGCTACCCGCCTTGCTTATATGACGGATGAAGCAAAAGAAGGTCGTGATGCATTTTTAGAAAAAAGAAAGCCAAATTTTGATAAAAAATGGCTTCCTTAATTGACTAAAAAAATGGATTTTAATAAGCATCATCATGAACATTTGCTACAGCTCGTCCACTGGGATCGTTCATGTTTTTAAAACTTTCATCCCATGCTAATGCAATTTTGGAACTACAGGCTACAGAAGGTTCTTGTGGTACAGACCAAGCTGCAGTATCACTAGGAAAGTGTTCTGTAAAAATAGAACGGTAATAAAATTCTTCTTTGCTGGTTGGTGGCTGAATTGGAAATTTATAATGTGCATTGGCTAATTGTTCGTCACTTACTTCTTTTTCAACCATTTCCTTTAAATTGTCAATCCAACTATAACCAACTCCATCACTAAATTGTTCCTTTTGCCTCCAAACTACACTTTCTGGTAATAGATCTTCAAAGGCTTTTCGAAGTACCCATTTTTCCATACGCTCTCCATTGATCATTTTATCATCTGGATTGATCCTCATCGCAACGTCCATAAATTCTTTATCTAAAAATGGTACACGTCCTTCAATTCCCCAAGCTGCTAACGATTTATTAGCTCGTAAGCAATCGTACATGTGTAATTTATCTAGTTTACGTACTGTTTCTTCATGAAAATCTTTTGCAGATGGTGCTTTATGAAAATACAAATAGCCACCAAATATCTCATCAGCTCCTTCGCCAGATAGCACCATTTTTATCCCCATCGCTTTAATCGCTCTTGCCATTAAATACATAGGAGTAGAAGCGCGAATTGTTGTAATATCATAAGTCTCTAAATGATAAATGACATCTCTAATTGCATCAATACCTTCTTGGATGGTAAATTTAATTTCATGATGTATCGTGTCTAAATGGTCAGCAACTTTTCGTGCCGCTACTAAATCGGGAGCGCCTTCCAAACCTGTTGCAAAGGAGTGGATTTGGGGATACCAAGCTTTATCTTTATCATTACTTTCAATTCGTTTGTCTGCATATTTTTTAGCTATGGCTGAAGTAATAGAAGAATCCAAGCCACCTGAAAGTAAAACACCATAAGGAACATCACTCATTAGCTGTCTGTATACCGCTTCTTCAAGAGCAGATCTTAATTTTTTAATATCTGTTTCATTATCTTTTACAGCATCGTATTCCTTCCAATCTCTATTGTACCAGCATTTTAGCTCTCCATTTGAACTATGTAAGTAATGACCAGGGGGGAAGAGTTCAATTTTAGTACAAACTCCTTCTAAAGCTTTCAGTTCTGAAGCAACATACAAAGTTCCATTTTCATCCCAGCCCATATATAATGGAATAATTCCCATATGATCTCGAGCTACAAAATACTCGTCCTTTTCAACGTCGTATAGAGCAAAACCGAAAATTCCATTTAATTCATCTAAGAATGAAGGCCCTTTTTTTTGATATAAAGAAATGATGACTTCACAATCAGATTTTGTTTGAAAATTATAGCTGCCTTCAAATTGCTTGCGTAATTCTATATGGTTGTAAATTTCCCCATTAGCAGCAAGAACCAAATTTTTATCTTCCGAAAATAGTGGTTGCTTACCTGACGTAGGGTCTACAATAGCCAATCGTTCATGAGTCATAATCGATTTGTCATTGTTGAAAATCCCACTCCAATCGGGACCTCGATGACGAATGTTTTTTGACATTTCCAATAATTGAGGTCTTAATTTTTCTAAAGGTTGCTTTAAGTTAAAAGCACATACAATTCCACACATAATATAAATATTTATTCGCTAGTTGATTTTTAGTAGTATTTTTTAAAAAAAATAATGAACAAAAAAAAGCCTGTCAAGAAAAAACTTGACAGGCACATATATGTTCTCGACAAGTTTTTGTTAAGGTTGGTAATTACTATTTTTATTTAAAAACATTGTCTTATTTGTTTAAGATATTCTGTAAATATAGAATAATATTTTTGTATTTCTACATTAAAAATTATTATTCAAGTTTTGGGTAGCTATTGGGGTCTGCTTTGTGCATCATTTTATATCATATTTAAAAGCAAAACTTTACTATTTTAATAAATAGTAAATTTGAAGCTTAGTTTCTTATCTAAGTTTTGGATGGCTATTAGGGTCTGCTTCGTGCATCATTTCGTAAACCTTTTCAAAAATATCTTCTTCAGAAGGTTTTGAAAAATAATCACCATCAGTTCCATAAGCGGGTCGATGTTGTTTTGCAGTTAATGCTTGCGGTTTACTATCCAAATGTTGATATCCGTTTTGTATATCAAGTATTTCATTTAAAATATAAGCAGAAGCTCCACCCGGCACATCTTCATCAACAACCAATAATCTATTTGTTTTAGCAACACTTTTTACCAAATCATGATTAAGATCTAAAGGTAATAAAGATTGAATATCAATCACTTCCGCATCAATACTTACTTGTTGAAGTTCTTTAGCAGCTTCTTGGACAATTCGTAAGGTGCTCCCATAAGAAACAATGGTAATATCAGAGCCTTCTTTTACGGTTTCTACAACACCAATTGGGGTTCTAATTTCAGTAAGATTTGATGGCATTTTTTCTTTTAAGCGATATCCATTTAAGCACTCAATAACAATTGCAGGTTCGTCTGTTTTTAAAAGTGTGTTGTAAAACCCAACAGCTTTGGTCATATTTCGAGGAACTAAAATATACATCCCACGAAGTAAATGAACCAATCCGCCCATTTGAGAACCACTGTGCCAGATTCCCTCTAAACGATGCCCTCTAGTTCTTACAATTAAAGGTGCTTTTTGCATACCATTGGAACGGTAGCGAACTGTCGCAAGATCATCACTCATAATTTGTAAACAATAAAGGATATAGTCCAGGTATTGAATTTCGGCAATTGGCCTCAAACCTCTCATAGACATACCGATTCCTTGTCCTAAAATGGTAGCCTCTCTAATACCTGTATCGGCAACTCGATCTTCACCAAATTTGTTTTGTAATCCTTCTAATCCTTGATTTACATCACCAATTTTCCCACTATCTTCTCCGAAGATATATACTTCGGGATATTGACTTAAGATATTGTCAAAATTATCTCTAAGCAATATTCTTCCATCTACTTCCTCAGTATTGTCATTATAAATAGGCTTAACTTCTGAAATCGTTTTTGCATTTTCAATAGCTTCAGAATATAGGTGAGCACTATATTTAGGTTCAATGATTTTAAAATAATTTTCGATCCAATCTTGAAGTTGTTTCTTTTCAAGGGTGTTTTCTGAAATTAAATAACGTAATGTTTTTCTTGCAGCACCTATGATTTCTCCTCGAAATGGTATGTTTTCATCAGATAGTGTAGTGGCAATTTTATTGATAAATACTTTATTTGCACTTTTTTCAGAAGCATTATTAATAAGAGTAAGTACCTCATTTTTTTCCTGAATCTGTGGAGCTAAAAAAGCTTTCCAAGCAGCAGATTTTCCTTCACGGACTTCTTTTTTTATAGATTTTTCAATGGTAACCAACTCATTTTCCGTAGTAAAATTATTAGCTAGAATCCACTCCCGCAGCTTTACGTTACAATCGTATTCTTTTTCCCAGTTTAAGCGTTCTTTATTTTTATACCGTTCTTGGGAACCGCTCGTTGAATGTCCTTGAGGTTGTGTAAGCTCATTTACATGTATTAATACGGGGACATGCGCTTCTCTAGCGATTTTTGATGCTTTTTGATATGCTTCAATTAAACGTGGATAATCCCAACCGTGAACACAAATAATTTCATAGCCCTTTTCATCTTCAGTACGCTGAAAACCTTTTAATATTTCAGAAATATTTTCTTTAGTAGTTTGGTATTTAGCGTGAACTGAAATTCCATATTCATCATCCCAAACATTAATAACCATAGGAATTTGCATAACTCCTGCAGCATTTACAGATTCCCAAAAAAGTCCTTCACTTGTACTGGCATTACCAATGGTTCCCCAAGCTACTTCATTTCCCTTGTCTGAAAAAGTTTTAAATTCTTCTAATTCTTTTACGTTTCTATAAATTTTTGAGGCTTGTGCCAATCCTACCAATCGTGGCATTTGTCCTGCAGTTGGTGAGATATCAGGACTGCTGTTTTTTTGTTTGGTAAGATTTTTCCAAGTACCATCTTTATTTAAACTATGTGTAGCAAAATGACCTCCCATTTGTCTACCTGCACTCATTGGTTCTGCTTTAATATCGGTATGTCCATAGAGTCCAGCGAAGAATTGCTGAATGGTTAGTTTACCAATTGCCATCATAAATGTTTGGTCACGGTAGTAACCACTTCTCCAATCTCCTTCTTTAAATACTTTTGCCCAGGCTAATTGTGGCACTTCTTTTCCATCACCAAATATCCCAAACTTAGCTTTTCCTGTTAAAACTTCTCTACGTCCTAAAAGACTACATTCTCTGCTTGTGACAGCGATTTTATAATCATTTAAAACTTCAGCTTTAAATTCATCGAAAGATAATTTATTATTTGTTTGAAGATCTGTTTGCATATTTTTTTGAGGGTTATATGATGTTGCAAAAGTAATGAAATTAAATTTTTATACAATTTTCATTTTTTGCTTTAAAAAGGTACTGATAATTAAATTAGTATCCCTTTTTTGAGTATAAAGCTACATTAATGTAAATTAATCTAATAAGCAAAACAAAGGGTAAACCGTGTAATAAAAAATCAAACCAATCCATTATTGTCATTCCTTCAGCTCCACCTAACATCCATTTTAGTTTTCCAAATATATGTGGCTCTGGAAAGAAAGGAGCAAGACCTAAGGTAAGACATAATAAAATAACTAATCGCCAGTCGTTAAGTACATTCATAAATTATATTTTTTAATACCATTTTCTCGAAAATAGACCGAATAAGGTCTGTGTATCTAAAGTTATGATAAACCGTATTTTTTCTTCGTAATTTGGCTGTGCTATTTCCCAGCCTAGGTTAGAATATACCGGGAAATATAATTCAAAATAATCTTCTACTAAACTTAATCTTATACCACTATCGAAGAACGTTTCTGTAGCTTGGTATTTATTATTGACCAAGCCTACATCTCCATAAGCGTATATCCATTTCCAAATATTAGTACTAATATTTAAAGTAGTCATCCAAGTATTTGAAAAAGAAGGTTCTAGTTTTGATTTAAAGCCACCTTCCGCAATAATTAATTGTTGACTAAATAACCCAGAATTATCACTTCTTCCATAGTAATTATAGTCAAATAAATAATCGGTTGGACGATCTAAGGCGAAACTAAAATAGTCATCATTTGGATTTGTTTTATTTTTTAAAAAAACACCTGCAAACAACCGCACATCTATCTTGCGGTTATTATTAAATAATTTCCTGTATTTTAAAGTAGTAGAAATCTTACTGAATTCGGATGATACTTGATAACCAATAGCAGCTCTATAATGGTTGATTAAATTTGGATTGGAATAAATATAACTCATATTAAAAACACTATAATTAGGTGTTTCTAAAGGAATGTTAGGGTCTTTGTCTCGCTCTACCGTAACATTTCTTAAACTTATAAAATGCTTTTTATTATTGCGTAAATTTTTACTGTCTCTAAAGCCTATCGTTGCAAATGGACTCAATCGTTTGTAGAATAAATCATCATCATATGAAAAATAACTACCTGAAACTCCAAACCTATAAAAATAAACATTCCCAAATTCAGGCATTTTTTTATATACAACCGAGCTACTACCCACTAATGTTTTCGATTTAAAAGCCCACATAGGGTTTAATTTGTACTGAAAAGGTTTTTGTAACAGTGTTTTATTATAAAAATTTGCTCCTAAAATGATTCCATCATAAATATTATAACTGTAAGTAGGTATAATAAATAACTGATTATATCTAGGGTCTTCAACATCTTTTAAAAGACGGACTTGAAACGGTTTGTTTGTTAAGCCTTTTATTTTTTTATAATTATCTCGCTGATTAATTTCTGGAATTTCACCTTCATAATTAATAGCAATTTTACGTATATCCTTTGCTGGTATTTTAACAGTAACCGAAGAATCAACAGAATCTATCCATTTTTTATAAATAATATTCTTTTTATTGATTCCGTAGATAGATACTGGAAGTGCTGTTTTTCTTTTATTTACAATATCAATCTCAAGTGTATCTCCTTTTTTATGAAGGTTTTTTAGTTTGAAGTCAATAGAATTTCGATTATCTATAAAGTCTTTAAAAAACCAATCTACAGGTTTATCTGTATTGTTTTCTAAATATTTTTTAAAATCAATAGCCTTCATGGATTTTAATTCATTTTCAGAAAAAAACTGTTGAATACTTTTTAAAACTGCTTCTTTTCCAATATACCCTGAAAGGTATAATAGTCCTCTTCCTCCATAATAATCACTTCCTATATTTTTGTTGAATTCTAAGAAATAATCTTTTGGAGTGGAGCTTTTTTGATGCAAATTATTTCTAGCCATATTCATATATAAAAATGAATATTGGTCGTTGAATTCTAATTCGGAAGCATGAAAAATACCGAGAATCCAAAGATTGCTTAAATTACCTGCTAACTTCATGTTTGGATAATAGGTTTTTATATATTCCATCATTAAATATACCTGAAAAGCACCTATAATCCAATGATCTTCTCTTGGGTTAATTACTAATGTGTTTTCAAGATAGGTTCGGCTTATAATTTTAAACATTTCAATGTCATACTCAAAATCATTAGGAAAAGGACTTATAAATTCTGGTAATAAATTAAGGCCATACACAGGATTTCTTTTATAATCTATTTCACTTAATACCATTTTATCAAAAGGGTAATCTCCTAGATTTTTATCTAAATAATGTACGATTCGATCTATAATTAAAGCTTGTATTGATGGTGTTACTTTATGATGAGTATGATTGGTAGTCACTAAAAGTTTATCGGTTTTAACGGTGCTAAAATCTGAAACTTTTAAAAGTTGCAGCTTTACCTGCATTCTATTTTCTCCTTTTAATTGTGTTGTCTTTATTTTATTTTCAGTAATTTCAGAAACTAGATCTAAATCAGAAATTAAATTGAAATTATAAGGCGTATGAAATTTAATATTAAAATTAGTAGGATTGAGGTAGGAATCATTTAAATCTTTATTGCTGTATACATTCCATTCGCCGTCAAAAACAGCAGGTGCTATATACCAATAACGAATCTTAAAATCACCGCTCTTAGTAATTCCATACTTTGTAAACTTATCGTCTGGTAATATTATATGGTATTCCATTTTAAGTATACAAGTTTCTCCAGGGAGTAAATTTGTATCTAGTTGAACTCTAATTATATCTACTTCATCACCTCGAGACCAAACCAATGGTTTTTTAGTGTTATTATTAATACTTATAATGTTGGAATGACCTCTATTTTTATTTTTTTCAAAATGAAATGAACTTTGATAATTTTCTGAAAACCTTTTGCCTAAAGGTGTAGTTTTACTTGAAAAACTATTTCCCCAATCGTTTAGATAAATTTCATGTAAAATGGAATCGGAATCATTCTTATATACTAATTCTTGTTCAATAGTAATGGTCCTTAATTCTGGTATAAGCGTAGCGTCAATGTTTATTTGATGTTGAGCTTGTGTAAGTGTTACTGTCAATAATCCAACTAAGGATATGTAATGATTAAATTTCAATTATTTTATAATGAATTTAAGAATGGTATTTGTCGTTTCTTAATCAGTTAATAACAAACTAAAGAATGTAAAAGCGAAATAAATGATGCTTTTTATAAAAACAGATAAGTTATTTCTAATTAAAAGTTTGGGCGTAAATTGTATTTAGCATAAAAGGTATTTAATATTTCTATTACTTCATCTTCATGATCCACTACATTTATTAAATGTAGATCGTCTGGGCTTATATTTCCATATGACTTCAACAAGATGTCTTTAATCCAATCCACCAATCCTCCCCAAAAGTCTTTACCAACTAGAATGATAGGAAACTTCCCAATTTTATGAGTCTGGATCAAGGTAAGTGCTTCAAAAAATTCATCTAAGGTTCCAAAACCTCCAGGCATAACAACAAACCCCTGAGAGTATTTTACAAACATTACTTTTCTAACAAAAAAGTAATCAAAATCGATACTTTTATCACTATCAATATAAGGATTGTCATGTTGTTCAAATGGTAATTCTATATTTAAGCCTACTGAAATTCCTCCAGCATTATGAGCTCCCTTATTTCCAGCTTCCATAATTCCTGGACCCCCACCTGTTATTACTCCATATCCATTATCTGCTAGTTTTGCTGCAATGTTTTCTGCAAGTTGATAATACTCATCATCTGGCTTTGTTCTTGCAGATCCAAATATAGAAACACAAGGTCCAATTCTACTTAATTTTTCATATCCATTTACAAATTCCCCCATGATTTTAAAAATACCCCATGAGTCATTTGTTTTTACTTCATTCCAATTTTTTGGATTTATTTCTTTTTTCATTTGTGTTTTTTTATTAAAGCTTATGCAAAAACTTTTTAGTTTTATAGCCATTTGATAATGGCTAATAGCAATCCTATTGCTAATAAAATTCTTTTTTAAGAAAACGTGCAGTATGACTTTTCTTGATTTTTACGATTTCTTCTGGGCTTCCTTTTGCTAAAATTTTACCTCCATTTTTTCCACCTTCGGGGCCAATATCGATAATATAATCTACCGTTTTAATCACATCTAAATTATGTTCAATAATAACTACCGTATTTCCTTTATCTACGATTTTATTTAGAACAATTAATAAAACTCTAATGTCTTCAAAGTGAAGTCCTGTTGTAGGCTCATCTAATATATAAAAAGTGTTTCCAGTGTCTCTCTTTGAGAGTTCAGTTGCTAATTTGATACGCTGTGCTTCACCCCCAGAAAGTGTTGTAGATTGTTGTCCTAAAGTAATATAGCCTAATCCTACATCTTGAATTGTTTTTAGTTTTCTAAATATTTTAGGAATAAGTTCAAATAAAATACAAGCATCTTCAATAGTCATTTCTAGGATGTCGTAAATTGATTTTCCTTTGTATTTTATTTCAAGAGTTTCTCTATTAAAACGTTTTCCTTGACAAGTTTCGCATTCCACATAAACATCAGGTAAAAAATTCATTTCTATAACTCGCAAACCGCCACCTCTGCATGTCTCGCAACGTCCTCCTTTAACATTAAAACTAAAACGACCTGGTTTATAGCCTCTAATCATAGCTTCTGGCACTTTAGAAAAGAGGCTTCTTATTTCTGAAAATACTCCAGTATAAGTAGCAGGGTTAGAACGAGGTGTTCTACCAATAGGTGATTGATTGATGTCAATTACCTTATCAATATTCTTTAAACCATCTATTTTTTTATAAGGCATTGGTTTTTTAACTCCATTAAAAAAATAGGTATTTAAAATAGGGTATAGCGTTTCATTGATTAAAGTAGATTTCCCACTTCCTGAAACTCCCGTTATACCTATCATTTTCCCTAAAGGAATCTCAATAGAAACATTTTTTAAATTATGCCCAGTTGCACCAGATAATTTTAATGTTTTACCATTTCCTTTTCTTCTCTTTTTGGGAATGGTAATTTCTCTCCTTCCATTTAGATAATCAGCAGTAAGCGTATGGTGTTTTAAAATTTCTAATGGTGTTCCTACGGAATCAATATTTCCTCCTTGCTTTCCTGCTGCTGGACCTATATCGATTACATAATCTGCAGCCTCTATCATTTCTTTATCGTGTTCCACCACTATAATAGAATTCCCTAAATCTCTTAATTTTACCAATGAATCAATTAGTTTTTCATTATCACGTTGATGTAAACCAATACTTGGTTCATCTAAAATATAAAGCACACCTACTAATTGAGATCCAATTTGAGTAGCTAATCTAATGCGTTGAGCTTCTCCACCAGAAAGCGATTTAGAACTTCTATCCAGCGATAAATAAGTAAGGCCGACATCTATTAAAAATTGCAATCGAGTTTTTACTTCTTTTATAATTTCCTCTGCTATTTTAAGTTGAGTTTTAGAAAGGTCTTTTTCTAAATTTTGAAACCAATCTGCAATATCTACAATATCCATATGGGCTAGATCAGCAATACTTTTTCCACTCACTTTAAAGTATAATGATTCTTTTCTTAATCTTGCTCCATTGCATTCAGTACAATCTACATGGTCCATAAAATCTTTTGCCCAACGCATTAAAGATCTAGATTCGTTGTTTTCAAAAGTATTTTTAATAAAGGTGACAATTCCTTCAAATTCGATTCTGTAGTTTCTAGTAATACCTAAAGTTTTGGATGCTACTTCAAACTTTTCATCAGTACCATAAAAAATTATATCTTTAGCTTCTTGAGGTATTTTATAGAAAGGATCGGTTAATTTGAAATGATAGCGTTGTGCTATTAACTCCAATTGTTTAAAAATCCAATTTTGTTTTTGAGCTCCTTGAGAAGCTAGCGCTCCTTGATTGATGGAAACATTCTTATTTGGCACTATTTTATCCAGATTAACTTCATATAATTTACCAAGCCCTTTACATTTTGGACACATACCCTTAGGAGAGTTAAATGAAAAATTATTTGGTTCCGGGTTAGGGTATGAGATACCGCTACTTGGACACATTAAAGAACGACTGAAATACCTAGTCTTATTGGTTTCGTTATCTAAAACCATGATTACGTCTTCTCCGTGATACATTGCTGTTACAATTGATTCACTAACACGTTTATCTAAAAAAGATTCTTTATTTATTTTTAAACGATCAATAACTATTTCAATATCATGATTTTTGTATCGGTCCAATTTCATTCCGCTAACAATATCTTTGACTTCCCCGTCAACACGAACTTTTAAAAACCCTTGTTTTGCTATTTGCTGAAATAATTCTCGATAATGACCTTTTCGAGAACGAATTACAGGAGCTAAAATAGAAACTTTTTTATCTTCAAAATCGTTAAGAATTAGCTCTTGAATTTGCTCATCGCTATAACTCACCATTTTTTCGCCCGTATTATAACTATAAGCATCACTTCCACGCGCAAATAATAATCGTAAAAAATCGTAAATTTCAGTGATGGTGCCCACTGTAGAACGTGGACTTTTACTAGTAGTTTTTTGTTCAATAGCAATTACTGGAGAAAGACCTTCAATTTTATCGACATCTGGTCGCTCCAAGCCTCCTAAAAACTGGCGAGCGTATGCAGAAAAAGTTTCTATATACCGACGTTGTCCCTCCGCATAAATGGTGTCAAAGGCTAAAGAAGATTTGCCACTACCTGAAAGTCCTGTAATTACTACTAGTTGCTCTCGAGGAATGCTAACATCAATGTTCTTTAAATTATGAACTCTTGCACCATAAACTTCAATAAACCCTTCATTTCTTGTCATAGTTTGCAAAGATAATTAAATGAAAAGATATTTTATTTGAATATGTACTCTAATTAATTTATTCGAGCTGTGTTTGATCAGTTAATTTGTTTTTTACTTAAGCTCTTTTTCTAATTATTTTATTAAAATTGATGTTACTATTTCCAAGTTATTAAATTTGGTAATTGCATCTGAATTGATGCAATAATAAGGAACCATATTGTTTTAAAGGTTTGAGGTTAATCATTAATTTGTTTTTAAAACATTTTTTATTTGACCTAGGTCTCCATCAATATTACTTGGAACTTCTAATCCTAATATCTCACACATTAATGGATAGATGTGAATGTTCTTAATGGAAGGTGTTCTATATGCTTTTTTAAAAGCTGGACCATTTGCATAAAATATGCCGTGCATGTCTTTGTATTTTTGATCATAACCGTGTACTCCAAAATTTGTGTTTGTTTGCTGTTTTCTGGATGCTATTCCTTTAATTGATGAAAAATAATATCCAAAATCTGGTAAAATTTGAATAGCTCCCCAGTTCTTATTTTTAGGAATATATTCAAAACCCGGTGTGTTTTCAGTTTTATAAACTTTAAAATTGGATTCCTTCTTTTTTAAATACGTGTAAATTGAATCAATTTGATTCTTATTGTTAGGGTGGATATTTACAATTGCACCATTGTCTATGCTTGTATATAAGGAGTCGTTTTCTATTTTTTCAATAGCTATGAAATTAGAAATTGATACCGTAGACATCCCATGATCTGAAACAATAATTATGTTTACGGGCAATCCTGTTTTTTCAATTCCTTTAAACAGAACTCCCAATTGTGTGTCTAATTCAAATAACGTTTTTTTTAATTCTTTATCATTCTTTGTACCATATTTATGCCCTGTATCATCCATGTCAGAAAAATACATGGTGATTAAATGAGGTCGTTTCTTTGGAGGTAATTTTAGCCAATCAATGGCTTGATTAACTCGCGCTTCATTTTTTACACTATTATCAAACCTATAATAATAGGTAGGCTTGAGTCCTTGGATATTTGCTTCAGTGCCAACAAAAAAATAACTTGCTGTTACCATATTTGATCTGTTTGCTTGTATCCAAATGGGGTTTCCACTGTAAAAACTTCCATCCTCTACCTTTTCTCGATCCCTTATCCTATAAGTCATGTCTTTGTCATAACTATAAAAACTATTAGCAATGATTCCGTGTTTGTCGGGGTACATTCCCGTTGCAATTGTGTAATGGTTTGGAAAAGTTTTAGTTGGAAAAGAAGGAATTAAAGATTCAGAATTAATTCCATTTTTTATAAAATTGATTAAATGTGGGGGTTTATATTTTTCTACATAATCCCAACGAAAACCATCAAGAGATATTAATATTAAATATGGTTTTTTTGCTGATGCTTTTGAATTTTTTGTTACAATAGAACTAACAGTATTATATGTTTTTCTGTCACAAGATATGATGCTCACTATTCCAATTATAAATACAAGATTAAAAATAATAATTCGTTTTGTCATTTTAATCTTTTTTTTGGTTGTTTAAGCTAGTAATTTAGTGAATATAAACGAAATGAAAGGTTTGTAAGTATTTAAAATTAATACTAAAAAAAGAGTAATAAGTCTTATAGCTTAAGTTGTTTATTAAAATTTATCGTTTTTATGAAACAGCATTTTTTGTTTGGTTGTTGGATGTGTAAATTCTAATGTATCTGCGTGTAAATACAAACGATCAGATTTCTTACCATATAGGTCATCACCAATAATAGGAATATTCAATCCTAAAGTATGAGAAGCATGAACTCGCAATTGATGGGTTCGTCCCGAAATTGGATAGAAATGTATTTTTGTTTTTCCGTTTTTCCGTTCTATCACTTCCCATTTTGTTTCTGCTGGTTTTCCGCGCTCATAACAGACCAATTGTCTTGGCCTATCATCTAAATCAACTCGAAGCGGTAAGTTGATTGTTCCCATATTATCAGTTACAATTCCGTCTAACAAAGCCGTATACCTTTTTTGTACCGTTTTATTAATAAACTGACTTTGTAAATTTTTATGTGCTTTTTTGTTCTTTGCTAAGAGCAATAATCCAGAAGTTGCCATGTCCAGCCGATGGACTATAATGGGACCAGAAATGTTTTTTACTTGTTGCTTAATTCTGGTGTAAACTGAATCTTGAATATGAATTCCAGGAACAGATAAAAAGTCTTCAGGTTTATCAACCACAATCAAATTTTCATCTTCAAAAATTGTTTCGAGTTTTTTACCAATTGCAGGATTTTGTAGCAACGGATTTGTATCCATCTCAATTCCTGCTAGCATATGTGTTAAAATCGGTTTGCATTTTCCTTGACAAGCTGGATAAAACTGTTGGTGTTTTCGAATTTCTTTGTTGGGTGATTGTCCCCACCAAAACTCAGCCATCGCAATTGGTTTTAAATCATGTAAAAAAGCATATTGTAGTAATTTTGGAGCGGCACATTCTCCAGAACCCGCTGGCAGATTTTGTTCAGAAGTTTCAGCAAACAATTGAGATAGGTTTTTGACTTCTTTTTTTGAATTTAAAAATTGGTATTGTTCAAATAAATAGTGTTGTAATGCAGCTGATTTTGTTTTACGTTGCTCTTTTAATAGTATTATTTCATTGGTAAAAGCAGAAGATTGTTCTTTAATAGCGTTTAGGATATGTTCCCAATAGCGATTTACATTATTAAAGAAATATTTAGCTTCTAAACTTTCCTTAGCTAATATTTGTTTAAAAGCAGCATACGCTTCTGATGTTAATTCAAGTTTTGCCTTTTTTCTTTGTATATCTCTATCTTTTTTATCTGATTTTAACGTTTCTTTTTTTTCTTGAATATCAATAGTTGCTTTTTTGTTTTCTGATTGGTATTGTGCTTGTAAGCTTAAATATTCAGTATTTTTTTCTAAACTTTCCAAGCTAAGATTGATCTTGTTTAAAACATGTTCCTCCTCTAAGAAATGCGAATCTTTAGTAAGCATGTCATAAACAGGTGGAACCAACTTTTTATGAATATTTTTTTCTGCTAACTTCCCAGAAACAGCGGAAATATATCCTATTTCTTTATGCTGGTTTTGAACCACTAATACTCCAAACATTTTTCCAATAGACAGTCCTTTTTTAGAAGGATCTATTCCGAAATTATGATCAAAATCGGTTTGTGTTTGTAAATAGTTTTGCACTTCGTTTGCAGCGATCTTGCATAAGGGGTGCGGTTCATAATAAAACGGAAAGGTAAACTTACTTGGAAGTGTAAACTTGTTTAAGGGAGTCCTGAAGTTTTGAAAATATAGTAGCACAAAGTGTTGAGTAAAATTCTGAACAAATATACTTTTTTCGATAGGAAATACAGACACAATAATAATGCACGTTGTTTGCCACTATATTTTTAAATAATTATCTGTTAAACACATTAATTGGTGTGAAGGATTTCCTACCTTATCAAAAATGGAAACCAAGCTATGATTACTGATATAAAAATAAATAAACCAGCACCTATTGCGACAAATAATAAAATAAAAACATTTAAAAATAATAATAATGTTCGGTCTACCATTGAAGCTTTAGAAGCTGGTAAACCTATATTGATAAAAGAGTTTTATAGTAATGGAATATCACTTCTTCAGGATTTGCATAAACATTTAAAACTAAAATTACCAAATAAATCTTTTAAAGAACAACGTGAATACCGTTCAGTATATCATCAACTTTCAAACCTTATTTTAATTGAAATTACCGATCAGAAATTATCTGTAAAGAAATCTCCAAGTATTGGCTGGTTAGAAAAATTTTATCCCGATAATAATAGTTTTTTACTCACCTTTCCTCAAGTACAAGGATTGAACAGTTCTTGGCAATGGTATCAAAACGGAATTACTATACCAGTACTTCGCAATAAAGTAAATCCTTATTACGGAGTATACTTTCCTACTCGTTTTGAGCATTTAGAAGTTTTTGATAATTGGTTGAAACGATATAGAGGACCTAAAAAGTCAGCAATAGATGTTGGTTTTGGAAGTGGTGTGCTTTCTTTTCAAATGATAAAATATGGTTTTCAGAAGGTGTTCGGAACCGATATTAATCCCAATGCGATTGTAGGACTCACAAAATTCATGGGAGATACAAAGTTGTCTCGAAAGATAGATTTAGATTTCGCTTCTCTTTTTGGAAAGTTTGAAAAGCAAACTGAATTAATTGTTTTTAATCCACCTTGGTTGCCTTCATCTTTTAATCCGGAAAATATTGATGGAGCTATTTATTATAATGAAAAGTTGTTTTCTGATTTTTTTGCAGGAGCAAAGAAACGACTTTTACCAGAAGGTAAACTACTACTCTTATTCTCAAATTTGGCACAAATAACAAATCTGACAAAAGAACATCCAATAGAAAAAGAATTAGCAGAAGGAGGACGTTTTCAATTGGAAAAAACCTTTAAAAAAAGAGTTAAAAACACATCAAATAAAACAAAGAGAGATTCGCATTGGCGTTCATCTGAAGAAGTTGAGCTTTGGATATTGACTAATAACTAAGTCTTTTAATCAGCTGCAAGCTGTCCTCTGTGTGGCTTTAAGGCTTCTCTACAGCTTTGCATATCCTTTTCTTCTATAATCATTAAAGCGATACAATACATCTCTGAAATTACTTTGGCAGCTATGTCTTGAACTTGAATTTTTTCTTTTTCAGCATACTCTCGAAGGTGAATGCAATGGTGCTCTGCAATCTTAAGTGCTTCTGGACCTCTAAAATCCCAAAGAAGTTTTATTTTTTTAGGCATTTTTTATGGTAAATAATTGTTTTTTAACCGATTGTATCATATATGTTTTATTGAAATTGACTTTTACTTACTTTATCTGCCACCTGGAGGGCAGTGTAGTTTTAAGTAATTGGTGTATAAGGTAGCTAAATGTTTTCTAGTTCCCTCTCCTTCAGAAATGCCATGCGTCCGATTTGGATATGGCATAAACTGAAATTGCTTGTTGTTTTTTATCAATTCATTTAATAGTAGTTCTGCATTTTGATAATGAACATTATCATCTCCTGTACCATGAATGTAAAGTAAATTTCCTTCTAAATTTTTGGCATAGGTAATGGGAGATCCTGTGATAAAATCTTCCTTATTTTCTTGGGGTAAACCCATATAACGCTCTTGGTAAATATTATCATAGGTTAATTGATTTGCAACTGCAGCGATAGCGATGCCTGTTTTGTAGATTTCTGGATATTGAAACATTAAGTTTAAGGTGGCAGATCCGCCACCGCTCCAACCCCAAACTGCAACACGCTCGGAATCTATAAAATTCCATTTCAAGATTTCTTTGGCTGCCATTGCTTGATCGTTAATATTTACCACCCCAATTTTTCGGTAAATAGATTTTCTCCATTCGCGACCTTTTGGAGATGGAGTACCTCTATTATCTAGTGAAATGTAGATATATCCATCTTTGGCCATATCTCCATTATACAATCTGTTTTTACTAGTGTTATAAGTGTCATTTACGGTGGTGCCAGCAGGTTCAGAATAAACATAAAAGACCACAGGATATTTTTTATTGGGATCAAAATTTGTAGGTTTTACCATCCATCCATCCATTTCCACATTATCTGCAGTAGTGATGGAAAAGAACTCCGTTGTTGATTTTTTTTCCAGTTTTTTAACGTTTCTAAGGATGCTTTCTTCTTCGGTTAATGCTTTGTGATTGGCAATACTAATAAACTCTTTAGAATAGGGGGTAAAATGATTTGAAAAAGTATGTGCTGCATAGTTGCCATTTGAAGAAAAAGAATAATCGTGACTTCCTTTTAAACTTGCCGGACTAAGTAATTTGTTTTTTCCATTTCCATTTAAGTTGGTTTTATATAAATATTTTTGCGTGGCATTATCTGGAGAAGCTAAATAATACACAAAACCTTCCTTGTTATGGATGTATTTTAAATCGATCACATCGTATTCGCCTTTGGTGATTAAAACTTCTGGTTTTCCTTCTAAAGAAATTTGGTATAAGTGCCTCCAACCATCTTTTTCAGAAGCCCAAAGAATACTGTTGGATTCTTTTAAAAAGCTAAAATCATTGGTGTAATCAATTGCATAGGTATTTCCTAGTTGAAATAAATCTACCCAGGCTTCGTCCGATTCTTCATAAATAATTTTTGCGCTTCCTTTTAACGCATCTACCATGTATAATTTGATTTGATTTTGTTTTCTGTTTAACTGTTGAATTAATAGATCGTTGGTGTTTGGAATAAATTCCATTCGTACTAAGTAATTTTGAGAGGGATCTCCTGGAATATTCATCCACTTTGTTTTGGAATCGGAAATATTTACGACACCCACGCTACATGCAGAAGGTTTTTCTCCAACTTTAGGGTATTCTAAGGGTACTAATTGCGAATAGATAGCAGCTGTATTATTTACCATGTAAAACTTTTTTATTTCGCTTGCATCTATCTGCCAATAAGCGATAGATTTACTGTCTGGACTCCAGCGAAATCCATCTCTACAAGCAAACTCTTCCTCGTAGGCCCAATCAAAAGTTCCGTTTATTAAGCTAACTGTACCATTGGTGGTTAATGGATTTATAGTGCCGCTAGCATCATCTTCAGTGTATAAATTATTTTCAGAAACATAGGCTATGGTGTTTCCGTCAGGAGAAAATTTTGCAAACATCAGAGAGGAAGGCTTCAAAGATGTTCCGATTTGTCTTAGTGTATTTGTTTTAAAATTGAAAACCCAATAGTCCCCTTTGGTCTTTAGCCGCCAAACTTTTTTGGTATTGGTAAATAAAAGTACTTTTTGTTGGTCTAAAGAAAATGAAAAATGATCTATTTTTAAAGGTTCTGATCTGCTATCTGGAGTAAGTTGTGCTTCGGTAATTACCGTTTTAGCATCGTGGTTGGGTAGGGTATAGGTAAGTAATTGATTGTTTTCTAATTTGTAATATGAATCCCCATCAGTCGTCCAATTTACTTGTGATACTAGGCTTAAATTAAAAGAAAAGAACCAGCTCCACACGATAACTTCAAAAGTGTTTTTATTCTTGATTAAGAACTTGTTTATTTTTTTCATAGGTAAAACTTAAATTTAATTGTGAATGAAATGTTTTTTTTTATTCTCATTTAGAATGAAATTGATGTGCCTGCTTTCTAGCTATTATAATAAAAAAAATCGTCAAACAAATAACCTAATAAAATTTGACGGATTATGATAAATTTACTAAAATATTTTATATACTTATTGTACTTATTTAAAAAGCACCTGTGTTGGTGCTATTTTGTGAGAGGTTTAATTAAAATTTAATTCAGACATAACCTTTGAATAATAAACTTGGTATCGTTATTTTTTTAAAAGGTTTTACCGTTGATTTTTTCAGGACTATGATTAACTAATAGTCACAACCATTCTTTTGGGTTTTGTAAAGTTTTTATCAACTTTTCTTCTTCACTATTTACTTTAGGTGAGTAATTATAAACCCACTGAACTTTAGGAGGTAAGCTCATTAAAATACTTTCAATTCGCCCATTGGTTTTTAAACCGAAAAGAGTGCCTTTATCATGAATTAAATTGAATTCTACATAGCGCCCACGTCTAATTTCTTGCCAATCTTTTTGTTCCTTTGTATAGGGTGATTTTTTTCTTTTCTCAACGATAGGAACATAGCTTTCTAAAAAACTATTTCCGATCTCCATAACAAAATCACAACGGTTTTTTAAACTAACATTGTCTGTTTCTTTTAGATAGTCGAAAAATAAGCCTCCAATTCCTCGTGCTTCACCCCTATGTGTGTTCCAAAAATAGTCATCACAACGTTTTTTATATTCGGGATAAAAATCGGAATGATGTTTGTCACAGGCATTTTTACAGGTTTGATGAAAATGGATAGCATCTTCTTTAAAAAGATAATAAGGAGTTAGGTCTTGTCCTCCTCCAAACCAACTGGAAATAATTTGCCCATCGGTATCATACATTTCAAAATAACGCCAATTGGCATGTATTGTTGGAATAAAAGGGTTTTTAGGATGTAAAACCAAACTTAATCCGCAGGCAAAAAAATCGCATTCACTAATCTTAAAATACTGTTGCATCGACTCTGGTAATTTTCCGTGAACAGCTGAAATATTTACCCCACCTTTTTCGAATATAGCTCCGTTTTCAATGACGCGTGTTCTCCCGCCCCCTCCTTCAGGTCGTGACCAAACATCTTCTTTAAATTGCGCTTTTCCATCTACTTCTTCTAATTTTGAAGTAATGGTGTCTTGTAAGTTTTTAATATAGGCTAGAAATTGGTCTTTCATTCTTTGTGCATATTAAACTTTAAACACTATCTATTAATTTTTTTCACTATTTATACTATGCCTTATATTCTTTTACCGCATCTATAAATGCTTTGGCACTATCTAAGGGTATGTTAGGTAAAATACCATGTCCTAAGTTAACGATGTATTTATCTTTTCCAAAATCATTAATCATTTTGGTAACGATTTTTTTAATTTCTGAAGGTGTTGATAACAAGCGACTTGGATCCATATTTCCTTGAAGTGTAATTTTATTTCCAGCAAATTTTCTAGCCATTTGGGGGCTGATTGTCCAATCTACTCCTAAAGCAGAAACATTGGATTTCGCCATTTCTTCTAAAGCAAACCAACATCCTTTACCGAATGCAATTACTGGGGCATCATCTTTTAATGCTTCAGTAATTTGATTGATATATTTCCAAGAGAACTCTTGATAATCTGTGGGAGAAAGCATTCCTCCCCAAGAATCAAAAATTTGTACTGTATCAACACCAGCCTTTACTTTTTCTTTTAAATATGCAATAGTCGTATCGGTAATTTTTTGCAGTAATGTATGCGCTAAAATAGGTTGTGTAAAACAAAATTCTTTTGCTTTATCAAAATTTTTAGAACCTTGTCCTTGCACACAATAACATAGAATCGTCCAGGGAGAACCAGCAAAGCCAATTAAAGGCACTTCGTTGTTTAATAGTTCCTTAGTAGCCTTAATAGCTTGCATAACATAATCTAGTTCAACAGTAACATCTGGGACAATAACATTGTCTACATCTTTTTGAGTGCGAATAGGATTAGGTAACCAAGGGCCAAAATTAGGTTTCATTTCTACTTCGATATTCATTGCTTGTGGAATTACTAAAATATCTGAAAATAAAATAGCAGCATCCATACCGTATCTGCGGATAGGCTGTACCGTAATTTCTGAAGCCAATTCTGGAGTTCTACAACGTGTAAAAAAATCATATTTTTCTCTAATTTTGATAAACTCTGGTAAATATCGTCCCGCTTGACGCATCATCCAAACAGGCGGACGTTCTAACGTTTCACCTTTTAAAGCTCTTAAATATAAATCGTTTTTATACATTTATTATGAATTGTGTTTATCGGCAACCGCTTTCATAGATACTTTTATTGCTTTTTCTATATTTTTTAAATCTTTTTTGGAAAGTACAGTTGATAAAAACCAAGCTTCAAACTGAGAAGGTGGTAAAAAGACTCCATTGTCAATCATGTTCCAGAAAAATGTTTTAAATTTTTCTGTATCGGAAGTTTGAGCTGATTTAAAATCAACAATATCTTCACTTGAAAAAAATGGGCTCATCATTGATCCAAAACGATTTACTTGTAGATCAATATTATTTTCCTTGGCAGCTTCCAATAAAAAGGTTTCTATTTTTTCTGCAACTTTATTGAAATCATCATAAGGATCTTGTTTTTTCAGTTCCTTTAAGGTAGCAATACCACAAGCCATGGCAATAGGATTGCCTGATAAGGTTCCTGCTTGGTACATGTCTCCTAAAGGGGCTACTGTTTCCATAATTTCATTTCTAGCTCCATAAGCACCTACTGGAAAACCACCTCCAATTACTTTTCCTAAGCAAGTAATATCTGCTTCGATTCCTAATAATTCTTGAGCGCCTCCGTATTTAGAACGGTATCCTGTCATTACTTCATCTAAAATTAATAGAATTCCTTTTTCTTTGGTAATCTTTCTTAATTCTGAAATAAATTCTTGATTGGGTAGAACTACTCCCATATTACCTGCAATAGGCTCTATGATTACGGCAGCAATATCTTCGTGATTATTTATTTGATTCTTTACGCTTTCGATATTATTGTATTCAGCAATCAATGTGTTTTTGATAGCATCAGTTGGAACACCTTTAGAACCTGGAATACTCAGTGTTACTAATCCAGAACCAGCAGCTACCAATAAAGCATCTGAATGTCCATGGTAACAACCTGAGAATTTAATAATTTTGTCTTTGTTAGTGTAGGCTCTAGCCAAACGCAGTGCACTTAATACAGCTTCAGTTCCTGAGTTTACAAATCGCACTTTATCCATTCCTGGAAAAGCATCGCAAACCATCTTAGCTATTTTGATTTCGCCTTTAGAGGTAGCTCCAAAAGTATAGCCATTTTTTAAGGCTTTTAAAATCGATTTCTCTACTCGTTTATCTCTATGGCCCAAAATCATAGGGCCATAAGACAATACTAAGTCTATGTATCTATTGCGGTCTACATCGATGATCTTACTTCCTTTTGCTTTTTTAATAAACAAAGGAACACCGCCCACGGATTTATAAGCTCTAACTGGAGAATTTACAGCTCCTACAAGGTGTTTTTGACCTTTTATAAAAAGTTCTAATGATTTTTCTAAATTCATTTTTAATCTCTTTTTAAAATTTTCGCAACTTCTTTTGCAAAATAAGTAATAATGATATCTGCTCCAGCTCGCTTCATAGAGAGTAAGCTTTCCATCATTACTTGTTTTTCATCGATCCAACCTTTTTCTCCTGCTGCTTTGATCATAGCGTATTCTCCACTAACATTATAACATGCGATTGGTCGGTCGAAATTATTCTTTAAATCTCTTACAATGTCTAAATAGGAGAGTGCTGGTTTTACCATTAATATATCTGCTCCCTCTGCGTCATCAAAAGCTGCTTCACGCATAGCTTCATCTCTATTTGCAGGATCCATTTGATAGGTTTTTCGATCTCCAAATGTTGGAGTTGAATCTGCAGCATCTCTAAAAGGACCATAAAATGCAGATGAATATTTTACCGAATAGGCCATAATAGGAAGATCATAATACCCTGTATTATCTAATGCTTCTCTCATCGTAATAATTGATCCGTCTATCATTCCAGATGGCGCTAACATATCAGCTCCAGCTTTTGCGTGTGATATAGCTTGCCTGGACAAATTGATTAAAGTAGCATCGTTATCTAAATCATCATTATTATTTAGGATGCCGCAATGACCGTGACTCGTGTATTCACAAAAGCAAACGTCTGTAATTACATACAGTTTTGGATAGTTCTTTTTTATAAATCGAATGGCTTGTTGAACAATACCATGATCATTCCAAGTTTCGGAACCTACATCATCTTTTTTAGATGGGATTCCAAAAAGTAAGACTGCTGGTATATTTAAGCTAGTAACTTCATCTAATTCTGTTGAAATTTTATCTAATGAGAACCGCTTAATTCCCGGCATAGATTTTATTTCTGTTTCTATATTTTCACCTTCTTCAATAAATAGAGGATATATTAAATCATCGATTGTTAGCTTGTTATCCCTAACCAATCGGCGAATGTTTTCAGTTTTACGAAGACGCCTTGTTCTACTAATCATGGTGTTTCATTTTATTTGTTGAAATATTCATTTACCGAATCAATGACTCCGTCAACCGTTGCTGATTTAGAAACAACTACAGTTTTGAAATGAATTCGAGCCTCAGTTGCAGTTGTTTCTCCAATACAAAAAGCAATGCGATTGGAAGTGGTATTATTCTTTAAAAAGCTTTCAAGCCCAGAAGGACTGTAAAAAAGAATGCCTGAATATTTAGGGTCAATTTTTTTTGAAGTCAATACCGTTTGATAGGTTTCTACTTCGTTAACAGTGATGTTGTTTTTAGATAATATTTCTGGAAGTTCTTCTCTTCGTTTGTTTCCACAGAAAAAAGTTACTTCCTTTTTTTCTTTTAAGTTGTCAGAAACATAATTGGCTAATTTTTCAGCAGAGTTTTCTACATGAGCTACTATGCCTAATTTGGTTTTAATTAATCGTTTGGTTCTTCTGCCAACACAATAAATATTTTCAAAATTCAAATTTTCAGAAGAATAATTATATAATAAAGCTTCTACCGCATTTTTGCTTGTGAAAATTACATTCTTTAATGGTTCTTTTAAAATTTGAGGTTTTACCCTGTTGTATTTAATAGCAATAAAGTCATCCATAGCAACACCTACTTTTGACTGTAATTTTAATGTTTGTTCTTTGGATAGGTATTTGGTAGAAAAAACATTTGTATTCTTTTCAATAATTATAGTTTCTCTCATCAAATTTTTTCCACCTTTTGCTAATATAAAGTTAGCGGCAAATTCACCTAAGTCACCAATTTCATCCTTTAAAACTACTTTACTAAACTCAAGTTTTCTTTTTCCATCTGGGCTAAATAATACTCCTTTGAATTTCACCTCCTCCTCTTTGACGGTAGCTAGCGCTCCAATTGGCGCAGTACAGCCGCCTTCTAAAACTCTTAAGAATTCTCGCTCAATTGCTACGCAAATGGAAGTTTCTTCATCATTTAATTCTTTACAAGCATCTACTGCATTGTTGTTTTTCTCTAAAGCAGCTATCATTACAGCTCCTTGACCAGGAGCGGGGACCATCCAATCTAATTTAATATGTTTATCCTTATTTGGTAATAGTTTTATTCTTGACAAGCCAGCTAAAGCGAAAATTGCTCCATCCCAAGGATTGTCTTTAAGTTTTTTCAAACGGGTATTTACATTCCCACGAAGCCCTGTTATAGTATGTTTAGGATAACGATGAAGCCATTGTGCTTTTCTTCTCAAACTTCCAGTTGCTATGGTAGCAATTTCATTTTCGAAAAAATTTTCATCTTTTTTTAAAATTAATACATCGTTGTAATTCCCCCTTTTTAAAACAGCTGCTTGTATGACACCTTCAGGTAGTTTTGTTGGTACATCCTTAAGTGAATGAACTGCAATATCAATGTCTCCATTAATTAATGCAATGTCTAAGCTTTTAGTAAATACACCGATAACGCCTAATTCATATAATGGCTTATCAAGAACTTGATCTCCAATAGAATCAATTTTAATAATTTTAGTGCTATGTCCTAAATTTTCTAGTTGTTTTGCTACAGTATTTGCTTGCCAAAGAGCTAATTCGCTAGATCTGGTTCCTATTTTAATCATTTTCGTTTAAGCTTAGCTCTTTCAAATTAAATATTTTACTAATTACATCGATGCTTTGATCTACTGCTGTTTCTTCATCTTTTAGATGCTTTACAAATTGAGTAGTTATTTTTTGAATCATATGCGAGGTAATTATTTCGGCGTGTTCTTCATTAAAATTATTGATTTTCTTTCTGTGAAAATCTATTTCATGACTTTGAATAGTTTGTAAAGATTCTTTAAGAGCATTTACTGCAGGGACAAATTTTCTATAAGAGATCCAATCGTTAAATTCATTTTTGTATGCTTCGATTATTCCTTCTGCTATTGGGATTTCTTGTTTTCTTATTTCTATGGTTTTGTCGGTAATTTTTGATAATTCATCAACATTAACAAGGCTAATGCCTTCGATTTTCTTTAATGAAATGTCTACATTCTCGGGCATTGATAAATCCAATATCAATAATTCTTTACCTTCTTTAATATGCCCTTTAGTAATGGTTGGAAAATTAGCACCTGTAGAAACTATTAAAATATCAGTATCATTAATTTCTTGGCTTAATTCTGAAATATTTTTAACCGTAATTTTTGGATGTAGTTTCTTAAATTTTAATGCTTTATCCTCGGTTCTGTTAATAAGAGTTAAATTTTTATTATTGGTATACTCTAAAATATTTTTACAAGTATTTTTACCGACATCACCTAATCCAAAATTAAGTATCTTCTTTTCGTTGTAATTTGGAATGTTATCAATGATGTATTGAATAGCTACGTAAGAAATAGATGTGGTACCAGAGCTTAGTTTGGTATTGTTTTTTATATCTTTACTAGCTTGAAGTACCAAATTCATTAAACGTTCTAAATAGGTATTTGTCACACCCATTTTTTTAGCTTGAATAAAAGAGTTTTTTAATTGTCCTACAATTTCATAATCGCCTAAAATCTGACTATCTAAACCTGCCCCTACGTTAAAGAGGTGGTTTACTGCTGCCTTATTTTTATAAACATTGGAAACATTAATGAAATCTTCTAAATTACCTTTCGAATATTTAACTAGAAGACTAATTAGTTCGAAAGGATGTTTTGCGAATCCTGATATCTCTGTTCTATTACAGGTAGAAACTACAAAAAGTCCTTCACATCCGTTTTCTTTTGCTTCTTTTAATAATAATACCTGGTCTTCTTTAGTGACATTAAATACACCTCTAACGTTTACATCTGCTTTTTTATAACTTAAACCTACGTTATAAAATTTTAATTGTAAATCATCAAGATTCATATACCTTTTTTTAATAAGTGTTGGCAAAAGTACTATTATCTTTCTATGAAATATATCGCTACAAGTACTAATTCTATCGAAAGAAGTTACAAAACATTATTTAGAGTATTTCTAAATAACAGCTATTTTGTAAATAAACTTAATGAAGTTATTAAAATCAATACTTAACAAATATTATATTCTTTATATTTATTCAAAAAAAATAATTTGTTGAAGCTCTATTTTTTGTTGTAATTTTGTAAAATAATTATTTAAAGAAATAAAAATATTACTTCAAATTCATGATTAAAAAATATAAAAACATCGACAAAAGTGCTCATGTTTTAATTGATGAAAAGGATGCTTTTAAAGTTCTTTATTTCAATAATTTAACAGATCATATTGGAAGATTTCAGACTCAATTAGTTGATGATTATATACAGCTTTTTTTCTGTACAGAACATGAAGTGATCGTTGCTTTTAATATGGAACATTGTGCGATTACCTTAAAAGAAAATGATTCAAGTATGGTTTACTTTAAGGAAGAAACAACCAATGTATTATATACCTTACCATCACAATCTCAATTAACAGTAGTTTTAATTTCCTTGGATTTCTTTCATAATCTATTTTCAGAAGGAGGCAATATTCTATTTAATTTTAAAAATTATAAAATTGGCCAGCCTATAATAGAGCCTAAGGAAATAGAGACTTCCGAACAAATGATATTAAAGCAGTTAATATCTGTTAGAATTAACGACTCGCTAAGGCCTATTTATTTAAAAGGGAAGGTATATGAATTGCTTAGTCATTATTTTAATACCTCAACAGCATCTAATAATGCGCTTTGCCCATATGTTCCTAATGAAGATACTGTGGGTAAAATTAAGCACGCTAAAGAAATAGTCATTGAACAAATGAATAAGCCACCAGGCTTGCATGAATTAGCAAAAATGGTAGGATTGAATATTAAAAAACTAAAGAGTGGATTTAAAGAATTTTATGGTTTACCGGTTTTTACATTTTTATTAAATTATAAAATGGAACTCGCTAAGAAATTATTGCAAGAACAACAGTTAAATGTTAATGAAATAGCTACTAAATTGGGCTACAGTAATTCTAGCCATTTTATAGCAGCTTTTAAAAGAAAATATGGGATAACCCCAAAACAATTTGCAATATCATAATATGAAAGGAATATTATTAAATAATTTAGGATCTCCAGATAGTACTGAAACAAAAGATGTTAAAAGATATTTAGGTGAATTTTTAATGGATGAGCGAGTGATTGATATTCCATATTGGAAACGTTTTTTATTAATTAAAGGAATTATTTTAAATATACGTCCAAAAAAATCTGGAACCGCCTATAAAAAAATCTGGTGGAAGGAAGGGTCTCCTTTAGTAGTAATATCTAAAAGATTTACTAAAAAAGTAATAAAAAAAATTGACATACCGGTCGAATTAGCGATGCGATATGGATCTATGAGTATGAATCAAGGTATAGATAATTTAATAAAAAAAGGTGTTACAGAAATATTTTTAGCTCCATTATACCCACATTATGCAATGTCTTCTTACGAAACAGTTGTAACAAAAGCTGAAGAGATTTTATACGAAAAATACCCCCATGTAAAATTAGATACTTTACCTCCATTTTATAACAAACCAGATTACATAAACGCAATGAGTGATAATATCGCAAAACATATAAAAGGATTTGATTATGACCATATTTTATTTTCATATCACGGAATTCCAGAACGTCATATTAAAAAATCAGATCCCACAAAGAGTCACTGTAAACTAGATAATTCTTGTTGTGAGCGAAATTCTGTTGCACATTATACCTGTTATAGACATCAATGTTTTGAAACTACTAAAGGAATTGCTAAATCTTTAAAGCTAAAAGAAGGAACCTATAGTAACTCATTTCAATCAAGGTTATTAAAAGATCCGTGGTTAAAACCTTATACAGATTTCGAACTAGAGAAATTTCCATCAATGGGAAAGAAAAAATTAGCCGTCATAACACCTGCTTTTGTTTCCGATTGTTTAGAAACTTTGGAAGAAATTGCTATGGAAGGAAAAGAAGACTTTTTAGAGGCCGGTGGTACAGATTACAAGCATATTCCTTGCATGAACGATAATGATGATTGGGTTGAAGTAATGGTAAATTGGATCAATAACTGGAAAAAAAATGTATAAAACCACAGAGCTCAATGCGATTTAACCCAAAAAAAAATAACTTTTGTTATTGATAGTACATAACCTATAACCGAATATCATGGATATTTCATACATAAAAGCTTTACATATTATTTTTGTAATTACTTGGTTTTCTGGTCTATTTTATATTGTTAGATTATTTATCTATTATTCTGAAGCAGAGGATAAAGAAGAGCCTGCAAAGTCACTTTTACAAGCTCAATATCAATTGATGAGTCAACGGCTTTGGTACATTATTACATGGCCATCTTTAATTTTAGCCAGTTTTTTTGCCTTTTGGATGTTATATGAAGTACCTTCTTACTTAACTATGGGGTGGATGCAGGTAAAATTATGTTTTGTTTTTGCTTTGTATTTTTATCATGCGGGATGTCAAAAAATATATACGCAGCAACAAAATGGAATTGTAAAGTACAATTCATTTAAACTAAGAATTTGGAATGAGCTTACAACACTTCTTTTATTTGCAATCGTATTTTTAGTGGTCTTAAAAAGTGCTATTTCTTGGATCTGGGGACTAGTTGGAATTGCTTTATTTGGCGCTTTATTAATGATCTCTATTAAACTTTATAAACGCATTCGTTCTAAGAATAATTAAAATACTTCACATTTAGTAACCTACAGCGGTATCATCACCTCTGCGATCAGCACCACCTTCTAGTTTTCCATTGGGTAATATTCTAATGCCATCAACTTTTCCAAGAATAATTGAGTTGTTTTCTATAACCTGATAACCTTTTATTTTTAAATAATTTAAAGAATCTTTAGGAAAAGAATTGGGTTCAAATCTAATAATATCTGGAAACCATTGATGATGAAACCTTGGAGCATCAACTGCTTGTTGCATGTCCATATCAAATTCATAAACATTTAAAATGGTTTGTAGTACTGAAGTTATAATAGTTGCTCCACCAGGAGTACCTAATGTCATCCAAAAAGCTCCATCTTTCTCTACAAGGGTTGGAGTCATAGAGCTCAGCATTCTTTTTTGAGGGTCAATAGCATTCGCTTTTCCCCCAATTAATCCATACATATTTGGTTCTCCTGGTTTTGAACTAAAATCATCCATTTCATTATTAAAGAAAAACCCTAATTTATTGGAATAAAGCTTAGAGCCAAAGGCAGCATTTAATGTTGTGGTTACCGCTATTGCATTCCCAAACTTATCTACAATTGAATAATGTGTTGTTTCATCACTCTCATATCCAGGAATGATACCATAACTCAAGCTATCTGAAGAAGTCGCTTTATCAAAAGAAAAATTATCCATGCGACCTTTTAAGTATTCATCACTTATCAATTCATCCATAGGTATATCAATAAAATCAGGATCTCCTAAATAAAAACTTCTATCGGCATAAGCTCTACGTTCAGCTTCTGTTAAAATTTGGATTGTTTTGGTGCTATTATGACCATAAGACTTTATTGGGTAAGGTTCAATAAACTTTAATATTTGAGCCAAACAAATACCACCGCTTGATGGTGGAGACATGGAAATAATTCTTAAATCTTTATAGCTAAAAACAATAGGCGCTCTCCATTCTGCCTCATATGCATTTAAATCCTCCATGCTTATAATTCCATTTTTAGATTGTAAAAAATCTACGATAGCTTTTCCGGTTTCTCCTTGATAGAATTCAGCCCTGCCATTTTCTGAAATTCTTTTTAAGGTATTTGCTAAAGCTATATTTTTTATAGTGTCTCCAGTTTTGTATTCTTTGGTGTATAATGATTCACTATTATTTGTTTTAAGAAAAGACGCTTTAAAATAAGTAATTCTCTTTGCTTGTTGTTCAGTAAGGAAATAGCCATTGGTAGCTAATGCTATAACGGGTGCTATAATTTGTTCAATGGGTAAAGAACCTAGTTTTTTGTGAACAGCAAAAATACCAGCAATGGTACCAGGAACTCCTACTGCTAGGGCACCTACTTTACTTTTATTGGATATAAAATCACCGTCTTCATCCAAATACATATTTCTAGAAGCATGAATTGGAGCTTTTTCTCTATAATCAAGTGCTCCGATTTCTCCCTCTATTGTTCTGTATATCATAAATCCTCCACCAGCAATATTCCCAGCTACTGGAAAGGATACTGCTAAGGCAAGCTCGGTTGCAACCATAGCATCAAAAGCATTCCCTCCATTTTTAAGTATTTGGATTCCAATTTTTGAAGCTTCTTCTTTAGCAGAAACGACCATTGCACTATCTACAATAACGCTTTCTTTTACAATTTCTTTTTTAACACTTGCTAAAATTAAGTTTTGTTCAACTGCTACTTTTTTATTTTCTTGTTTGCAAGAAAAGATAAGTATGGCTAGTAATAGGATAATTATTTTTTTCATAAATTTTCCAATTCTATTATTTTATGATTAGAAAAAACTCTTAATTCTTCAAAAAAGAGGTGAATTCATTTTCAAATTCTTCGTAATATTCTTCTAATTCTATCACTGCAAAATTCATGTTAGAGGTATTGTTGGTTCGTCTATTCATTTTTACTAATATCTTGCTAATTCCTTCAACTGTCGCATAACTAAGAAGCCAATTATCTGAAATCATATAGGACATCATTCTTTTAATTCTTGGAGTTAAGATATTAAAACTATTGCGCAATAATTCATAAAATTTTTCAATGTATTCTTCTAAGGGTTGCTCGTGATAATTATTCCAGTTTTTTGCCAGAAAGTGATCGTATAAAATATCAACAATTACTCCGCTATAATGACCATAGTTTTTGTGGAGTTTTTTAGTGCTTAGTCTAACAGTAGGGTGGAAGTCTGTAAAACTATCAATTTCTCTATGTAAAAGGATTCCTTTTTGAATTTCTTTTGGAAATTCAGTATATGTTTTACCTTTGATATCATCTGCAATAAAATTACCAATTGTAATTCCTTTATTATCCCTGGAAAGGTAAATATGAGAAAGATAATTCATTTAGAGTTTCTTATTGTTAATGCTAATCTACGTTAGTTTATTATATCAAAATATAAAATACTTTGTAAGGATATATTATAATTACTATTTGAAATATTTTCTAAAATATAAATACACCAATAATACTGATAAATGATAATTGGGCTTCGACTTAGTGGCCTTTTGTGTATTATAATGTAAATATATATAATATAGAATGAAGTTTTGTTAGAAAAGCATGGAAGTATTCAATGGCAGTAATGTTTAAGAAGAAAAAAGTAAGTATAAAAGTATGTAAATAAGGTTCTCACATTTTATAACCACTACGCCGAAGGTGCTATATATAAAGAAAAGAGCATAACTAACTAAAGCTACACTCTTTTTCATAACAACAATTCAAATAATCAAACAACATAAGATTCAGCTGACCGATGAACCTTATAAGCAACAAGATACATTACATAAAGTGATTGTACTCCTAATTAATTCATAAAATAATCCTAATTAATTCACAAATATTGTTTTTAAAGATTCTTAAATTTTTGGTAATGCTTACAAAAGAGTCATAATTTCATTTACTTACTTGTTTCAATTTTGTGTAATTATCTACTGAAAACATTTTAATTTATAAATAATATTGTATTAAAAACCACCTATTATGTATGTGAAGATAAAGTTTGTGATCTCCAATTTTATTATGTTAATGAAGCGTTACTAAGAATTTATACGAGTAAAATTGACACTAGGTAATACTATTATTCACCCACCAAACTATTTAATTTAGCCACTGCTATTTGATAGTTTAATTCTGCAGCTAGTTTATCCGCTTTTGCGCCTGACATATCTGCTCTCGCTTTAAACATCATTGATGATAATGCTTCTCCAGCTTCAACAGCATTTATGGTAAGTATAAGCTCTTCCTCTCGTGCCTCGTAAGCTTTTAGTGCTGTTAATATTAAAGATTCGGCATAACTAATATTTTTATAGGCCTGTTGTATTTCACCTTGTAATGTAAGTATTTTGTATTCTAGGTTATCCAAAGCTTCATTATAGATAGCATTTCTTTGTTTTACAACAGAAGCACGCTCACCAAAATCAATTAAAGTCCATTGGAAATTCAATCCCGTAAGTAAATATTGGTTCGCATACAAGGGTATCCCATAATTATAATAATATTGGGCAAAAAAGGATAACTCTGGAATGAATGCTTTCTTGGCAGCTGTGATTCCCAACTCCGATTTATCAAGATCTGCAAGCGCAATATTTAGCCCATAATTTTTTTCAGAACCTTGTACATAATATTCTTGTATTTCTCTAACAGGTTCAAAGTCTAGAATGGGTAATTCCAAATCTGGTAGATAAGAATATTGAGCGCCTATTAACTGGTTAAAGGAGGAGATGTATTGGTCTTTTAGGTTCTTTTCATATAATAGATCCTGTGCTGCTTCAAAAACCTCTGCTTTAGCAGACGTAACATACATGTATAATAACTCACCTGCTTCATAAGCATTGGTAGCATCTTTATATTCAGATTTTTTATATTCAACTTCTTGTAGCGCTTCATTAACTTTTGCATCTTGAATCAGGATTCCATAAAACAATTCTTTTACTCCAAGTCTTATTTTTGATTTTACACCATCATACTGTAATTTACTTATTTCAACATCTAACTCTGCAACTTTCCTACCTGTATTAATTGATGTTAGCTGAGTTATAGGTTGATAAATAGCAGCATTTGATTTTACTGCAAAATTATTACCCCCCAAAATAGTAACTTTTCGTGAAGGAAGCGGGTAGTTATTGATTAACCAATCATCAGCAGCCTCATTAATAAACCCATCATTCAAAAGCTGATTATATAGACCATTTAAATCACCTTTATTAATATATAAGTTTGGGTCACTATTGTACGCGCCAACACTTTGTATTTCAATTCTGGGAAAATAATTACTTTTCATTTCACTGAGCTTTCCCTCACTACCTAGGATGCGTTGTTGAGATATTTTTATTAGTTTATTTTCATTAAGAGCCATTTCCAATGCCTCATCCAGCGTTAATTTACCCATTACTTGGGAAGTTAGGTTTGCAGAAAAACTAAAAAAGATAATTAGTAAATATATTTTCAAAATCCGATTCATAAAGAGCGTCTTATTTATTTTCAATACTTTTTGATGATTTTATAAACCATGCGTAAAATACTGGTAAAACCATAAAATTAATGACCATTGAGAATACTATTCCAAATGCAAAAACACTAGCTAGTGGAGCCCACATTGGATCTTTCATTACTATCATTGGAACTACTCCTATGGCTGCAGCCATTGTAGTTAAAAATATTGGTCTCAATCTTCTTTTGGCAGATTCAGTCGCAGCATCATTTCTAGATAAACCTTCTGTTTCAAAAAGTTCATCACTATATTCTACCATTATAACTCCATTTCGTATAACAATTCCGCACAATGCAATCAGACCTACAAAAGCAGTAAAACTAAATACGTTGCCTGTGATTATCAGGCCGAGCATTGACCCAAATAATGTTAGAGGTATTGAAATCATTATTATCAATGGTCGCTTGATATCTTTAAAAACAAATAGTAAAATAATAAAAATAATCACTATGCTTATTATCAATGCCATTACCATTTCTCCAAAGGTTTTGTTCTTACTTTCAACGACACCACCATACTCCATTTGGTAACCAGGCTTTAAATGAATAGTATCTATGGCTGGTTCTATTGCAGCTTGAATATCGGAAGATAAATATCCGTTTTTAAATTTAGTTCCAACTGTTAAAGTAGGGATTCCATTTCTCCTTGTCAACATACCAAATTGCCATTTTGGAGCTATTTCTGCCATTGTTCTTAAGGTATTATATTGACCTGTAATTGGCGAACCCAGGTATGTATTCTTAATATCATTATAGTTTTCTCTGGACTTTTTATCAAACATAAATGTTATTGGTATGGGATCGTCTCCCTCCCAAAAAGTTGAAAGAGGTGCACCATAGAAGCCTGATGCGAGCAGATCTGCAATAATTTCTGTAGTATAGCCTGTTTGATTAGAAATTATTTCATTAACGTTGACATCAATAAAAAAGTTGTTCTTAAAATCTTCTACAACAAGTCTAGTTCCTTCCGTATTTCTCATCACTTTCTTTACGCTTTCCCCAATTCTTTTGATTTCATTGTGATTATCTCCAGAAATTCTAACTTCAACGGCAGATATAACAGGGACTCCCTGAGAAAATTCCATCACATCTACTTGAGCATTGGGAAGAAGATTCTGTAGGTCATCTCGATATTTAGCTGATAATGATACGGTATGTTCTGTATTTTCAGTATTTACGAGTATCATTCCATAACTTTCTTGCGGAAAAACAGGAGAAAAACTATAATAAACTCTTGGTGCGGACGTACCTACAAAACTTGAAAATGATGTTATTGACGAATCTTTCTTTAGAATTTCTTCAATTATTTTAACATCTCTATTTGTAATCTCAAGTTTTGTATCCATAGGTTCAATAACCTGAATAACAAACTGACTTCTCTGTGCATTTGGAAAGAAACTTTGCTTAGGAAACTTCATTAAAAAGACACCTAGAATCATTACAGCAAGACCAATGAAAAGAGTTATTTTTTTAAACTTCATTGAGAAATTTATCAGCTTATCAAAGTACTTTTGTATAAAATTAAGCAAGGAGAACTTCTTTTTTTTGTTTTCTTCTTCCTTTTCACTTTTTTTAAGTCCCTTTTTAATAAAAAGAAAAGCTAGAAATGGTGTAAGGAAAAATGCTACAATCAAAGAACATGCAGTTGCTATTGCAATGGTAATTGGAAGTGATTTTATAAATTCCCCTGTATCTCCAGTTAAAAGAAAAATTAAAGGTAAAAATGCTGCTATAATAGTTAGAGCAGAAGAAATCATGGGCATGGAAAACTCAGAAGCTGCTTTCCATGCAGCATCAAACCTTTTCATTCCTGCATCTAGTTTTGATATATAATTATCAATTACTACAACAGCGTCATCAACTACCATTCCTAAAACAACAATCAATGCTGCTAATGATACCTGCTGTAATTCAAATCCAAAAAGATTTAAAAATGAAAACGTCATACCAACTGAAATGGGTATTGCAAAAGACGCAATCATAGCTACTCTAAATGGTAATAATAACATTATCACCATGATTACTGCAATTACAGCTATTATAAATTCTCTTAAAAAATCATTAACTGCTTCTTTTACAGTTTCAGGCTGATTATTAATTATGGTAATATTTAAATCAGAAGGAAGTAATTTTTTAGATTCTGTTATTGCTTTATCTACTTCTTTACCATAATCAACAATATTATATCCACTTTCCGCCTGTAAAGATAGTAGCATCGTATTGCTTTCTTTACCGTTTACTCTTATATATTTAGTTGGATCTTGGCGTTTTCTTTCTACATCAGCAATATCCTTTATGCGTATTATTGATCCTTCTATCGTTTCTCCAACCTGTTGATTTTTAATCTGATCAATTTCTTTAAAAAGACCTGTTGTATGTAGATTTATTTTAGAATAATCAGACTCGATATATCCAGCATATTTTATTGTATTTTGGCTTTTAAGTATATTTATTATATCGTTTATCTGAATATTATATTGTGCTAGTTTTGCAGAACTGGTGGTTACCTGAATTTCATCAGACCAATATCCAAGCTTATCTATTTTTGAAGTAGCTGGGATACGGCGAATTGAATTTTCTATAATCCCGATGTATTCCTGGATTTCACTGTAGGAACTTTTTTCTGATTCAACTCCAATTAGCATGGCCACCGTGTCACCAAAATCAGAATTAACAAATGGTCCTACTACTCCATCTGGTAAATTAGTGTTTGCTAACTGATATAAGCCCTGTCCCAAACGTTCCCAAAAAAGATCTGGAGTCTTTACCCAATCATGAAGAGTTACAGTTAAAACTACTTTGTTGTCATAAGAGTTTGAATAGGTCTTTTCTTTTTTTACTTCTGCGTATGAAAAAAGTTTATCTTCAATTTGCTTAGTTACCTGCTCTTCAATTTGTACTGCTTTTGCTCCAGGATAATAGCATACTATCAATGCTTGCCTAACTGTAATTTCTGGAGAATCACGGCGAGACATCGTGCTTAACGAATAAATTCCAGCAATGAAAATAATTAGGATCGATATTAATGATATCTGATGATGTTTAAGTGATGACTTTATAATATTCATAGGATTTAAGTCTCAGTTAATATTAATTAATAATTTTAACTTTAGCTCCTCTGTATAATTTGGTTTGTCCTTCTATTACAATTAAATCACCAGAATCTAATCCTTTTAGAATTTTGACATTGCTGTCTATTGCAATTCCACAACTGACTCGTTGTTTAGCTATTAAAGTATCATTTTCTACAGTAAATACGTACTTATGTCCATTTGCGTCGGTAACTACAGCCTCGGCTGGAATTGATATGATACCTTCCGACTCTCTAAGTTCAATGTTCATAAATGCAATCATACCGGGTTTCAAAAGATTGTCAACATTAGTAACTTTTGCTTTTACAGGAAATGATCTAGAAGCTTTTTCTGCAACAGCTTCTATTTGTTCAATCGTCCCAAAATAGTATTTATTTAATGCAGGGGCATAGAGTTCAACAATCATATTTTCGGAAAATAAATTTATTTCTTGTTCAGGTACACTTGCTTCGGCATAAACTGTATCTGTATATACGATTTCAAATAATGGCATACCTTGCGAAATTACCTCTCCTGGCTGAATTCCTTGAGATACGACATAGCCCGAATGCGCTGCATATAATTTTGTGTCATTTAGCTGACTCTTCTTGAAGTTATAGTTTGCCTCAGCCTCCTCTGCAGCTGCTGTTACCTTATCATAATCTGACGGAGTTAAGCTACCTTTTTCATACATGCTTTTGAGCCTTACATATTCTTTCGCTGCATCATCAAATTGGGCTAGTGCGGCATCTAAAGCAAACTGATAATCTGTTGGATCAAGAGATGCGATTATCTTACCTTGTTCTATATAATCTCCATTTTGAGCAGATACACTTTGAATTTTCCCAGAAACCATAAAACCTTGCTTTATGGATTTATATGGTAGTATATTACCACTATATTCTATTTCCTTATTTGTGGATACTGATTCTGCAGTAAGAACCCTTACATTAATAGAGGTATCTTTTTTGGTGTTTTTATGTTCTTTACAAGAAGATAAAGCTCCCGAAACTAATAAGATAGATACAGTTAATGTCAGTAAGTTTTTCATGATTATATTTACAATTTAATAATTCGAAATATAACATAAAATAACATATTTAAAAATAATTATTTCTAATAATTCATATAAAAAATTTAGCTCTACTATGGAGTTGTGGTTAACAACCATGAATATGTTTTAGTTAAAAATCAATTGTTATTTATTTCTCATCATTATAATATTTTATAAACTTTACGTTATTCCATAGAGCTTAAAATTTTATCCTTACTTAATCCAGTTAGAATGTTCATTTTCTTCAATAACTGAAGTTATGATTTTAACTAATCATGATTATTTTATTCTTACCTCAATAAGTTCATCTACATAAATTAGAAAATGCTTATTAAGTTTTTATAATTTTAAAAGTATCTTTGAAGAAAATTTAAAGAAAAATGACATTAATTAAATCTATTTCAGGTATTAGGGGTACCATTGGCGGATTTCAAGGAGAAAATTTAACTCCCATAGATGCAGTTAAATATGCAGCTGCATATGGCAGTTGGGTAAAACAGCAAAGAGAAAAAAATAACTATACGGTTGTTGTTGGAAGAGATGCTCGAATTTCTGGAAATATGATGCAACAATTAGTAATGAATACACTAATTGGATTGGGTATTCATGTAGTAGATTTAGATTTATCTACAACACCGACTGTTGAGATAGCCGTAATGTTAGAACATGCAGATGGAGGAATTATACTAACTGCAAGTCATAATCCAAAACAATGGAATGCTTTAAAGTTGTTAAACCATAAAGGAGAATTTCTAGACGCTAACGAAGGTCAAAAAATTCTGGATATCGCTGATAATGAAAATATTAATTTTTCTGAAGTAGATGACTTAGGAAAAATAACGAGCAATCAAGCTTATATCGATTTGCATATTGATGAAATTTTAGACCTTCCATTAGTAGATGTAGAAGCTATTAAAAAGGCAAAATTTAAAGTGGTAGTTGATGGTGTAAATTCTACAGGAGGAATCGCAGTTCCAGCTTTATTAGAAGCTTTAGGAGTTGAGCCAGTAAAATTATATTGTGATCCAACTGGGGAATTTCCACACAATCCTGAGCCATTAAAAGAACATTTAGGCGATTTAATGAATAGGGTAGTCGATGAACGTGCAGACTTTGGTATTGTAGTAGATCCAGATGTGGATCGTTTGGCTTTTGTTGATGAAAATGGAGATATGTTTGGAGAAGAATATACCTTAGTTACTGTTGCAGATTACGTTTTGCAGCATACTCCAGGAAATACCGTTTCAAACATGTCATCTTCTAGAGCTTTGCGTGATATTACTGAAAAAAGAAATGGAAATTATACAGCTAGTGCAGTAGGAGAGGTAAACGTTGTCGTTAAAATGAAAGAAACGAATGCTGTGATAGGTGGTGAAGGTAATGGAGGCATAATTTATCCAGAACTTCATTACGGTAGGGATAGTTTAGTGGGAATAGCTTTATTTTTAAGTTATTTAGCAGATTTAAGAATTTCGGTTAGTGCGCTGCGTAAAACCTATACCTCTTATTTTATGAGTAAGAAAAAAATACAACTGACACCAGAATTGGATGTTGATGAGCTATTAAAAGCGATGGAAGTAAAATATGCCTCCGAAGAAATCAATACCATTGATGGAGTTAAAATAGACTTTGATGATAATTGGGTTCATCTAAGAAAATCGAATACTGAACCTATTATTAGAATTTATACGGAAGCAAAATCTCAAGAAGAAGCCGATCATTTAGCCGATAAAATTATTGGTGAAATTAAATTAATTGCAAATTAATAATTCTATTTTAATTATTGAAATACTTTAGGCACTTTGTCTTTATGTTTCCAACGTTTATGTGTCCATAGATAATATTCCGGAGCTTCATTAATTAATTCCTCCAAATAGCTAATAAACATATCTGTAATTTGATAATCATCATATTCACTAGGATTTAATGTAATAGTTTTAAATGTCGTTTCGTAATATCCTCTTTTTACTTTTTTGGTTTTAAAAAATACAACACCCATATCCAATTCTTTGGAAAGTTTTTCTGCACCTGTATGAACAGGTACTTTAATATTCATAAATTCCTTCCAATGATATGTACTTTCAACTTTAGGTGACTGATCGGAAAGAAAACCATAAATTGCTTTAATTCCATCTGCCTTATGTTGCCTTAATGTAGGCATGGTTTCTTTATTGGCAATTAAATAGGTGTTGTACCTGGCTCTTATTTTTCTTACTAGACTATCAAAATACTTGTTTTCAATTCGTTTGTAAATAGCATATCCATTATGGTTAACATGTTTTTGAATGATAAATATCCATTCCCAACTTCCATAATGAGCACACATTAACATGACGCTTTTATTGGCTTTTTCAATTTTATGAATTTCTTCTATATTGGTAAACTTAAATCTTCTTTTCATTTCAGCTTCAGAAATGCTGATTGATTTAATGGATTCAATAAGCATATCACACATATGCCGATAGAATTTTTTTTCAATCGTTTTTAATTCCTTTTTAGATTTTTTAGGAAAACAAAGATTTAAATTATCATTGACCACTTTTTTTCTATATCCAAACACATAATAGACCCAATAGAATATAAATGTAGAGAATACATAAAGTAATCTGGTAGGCAATATAGAAAGAAACCATAAAAATGGATAAATTAAAATATAAAGTAGTAGTTGCATAGTATAGTTTAAAGCAAAACTAACTAATTTTATCGTCTTATTGTAAAAGAAATTATATGGAAAATATTAATATGGCAACATTAGCAATTATAGCTGCGAATGTAATTATATCGCTTAAAGGATTTAAAGATTTTTCTTTTTTTGAGAAATATAAGTTTAATATAGGGGGAATAAGAAAAGGAGAGCAATTTAGAATGATAAGTTCCGGTTTTTTGCATTTGGACTTTTCTCATTTGTTGTTTAATATGATGACTCTTTATTTTTTTGCAGATGTAGTTATAAGCTCTATCGGTTATGTGAAATTTATTTTAATCTACCTCGCGAGTTTATTAGTAGGTAATTTATTATCTTTTTATTTTCATAAAAATGAATACAATTATAGTGCTATTGGTGCTAGTGGAGCCGTATCTGGCATTTTATATTCTGCGATCTTATTTTATCCAAATATGAGTTTGTATTTGTTTTTTATACCCATTCCAATTCCTGCTTGGGTATTTGGTATTTTATACTTGTTATATTCTATTTATGGAATGAAAAAGAGTTTAGGCAATATTGGCCACGACGCTCATTTTGGAGGAGCTTTGGCAGGTTATGTCTTAACTATTTTATTTGCACCCTCATTATTAACTACTCAATTGTGGATCATTGCTTTATTAGCGGTACCATTATTGCTTCTATTTCTTTTAATTAAACTTAAAAAAATATAAATCTAATAATTATGAAAAAAAATCTATTTATTTTAATAATTTTATTGAGCAATTTAGCAATATCACAAAGTAATACACCTACAACAATTATGCAGCCAACAATAGAAGTTATGGGAGTAGGCATTGTTAAAGTGACGCCAGATGAAGTGACTATTAAGGTGCAGGTTGAACATAAAGGACAAAACCCAAAAGAGTTAAAACAAAAGAATGATTTTATAATAAATGATGTCTTAGCTTTTATAAAAAGTATGAATATTGCAGATAAACAGGTGCAAACTGAGTATGTAAGGTTGAACAAGAATTACGATTACCAAACCAAAACTTATAACTATTTAGCAAATCAGTCTGTTTCTATTTATCTAAAAGATTTAAAAATTTATGAGTCTTTAATGAATGGATTAATGGAGAGAGGTATAAATAGAATTGATGGTATTTCATTTTCTACGTCTACAATTAATGACTTGAAATCACAGGCAAGAATTAAAGCAATGCAAAATGCTAAAATGAAAGCTGAAGAATATACCAAGGTGCTTAATCAAAGTATAGGAAAAGCAGTTTTAATTACTGAATTTAATAACAGAAACTATCCAGGTCAAGTTAATACCAAAACGATGATGATGAGCTCTGATACTTCTGGAATGGAACAACAAAACATAGCGGTTGGTGAAATAGAAGTTGTAACAAAAGTCAATGTAAGTTTTTTACTTAATTAATTATTGACCTAATAATGCAGCAATTTTTGCTCCTAAAGCAGCTCCTCTTAAGTTTTTTGCAATAATAGTACCATTTTCATCTAAAAGAAAAGTAGCGGGGATTGAACGCACGTTATACATTTTAGCTATGGGATCGTTCCACCCTTTTAAGTTGGAAACATGTTCCCAATTCATTTTGTCAGATTCAATTGCTTTTATCCATCTTTCTTTTTGGCCAGCTTTGTCTAAAGAAACACTTATGATATTTAATCCTTTATCGTGATAATCATTATAAACTTTTACAACATTCGGATTTTCTCTTCTACAGGGTTTACACCAAGATGCCCAAAAATCTATAATCGTATATTTTCCTAAAACATCATTTAATGCCAATTGATTTCCATCTGGGCTTGGTGCAGAGAAATTGGGTGCTACACCACCTATATCTGCCTTTTTCATTGACTGAATTTGGATATTAAGAGATTTAGAACTAGGGCTTGCTGCAATTTTTGGGCTATACTTATTTATAATAGTAGTAGCATCTGCACTTGAAATTTCTTTTTTGCTTACTAATTCTGTTAATAGTAAAACAGAAAATAACGAATTTGGATTATCAGAAACAAATTGAATTTTATAGTCATTTTCTGCAACCGAAATATCTTGAATTTCACTTTGAAGGTCCTTTGCTGCGATTCCATCTTGTTCTCTACGGGCTTGTTTAAATAGCTCGCTTTTTTCACTTTTAATTTTATTAAATTTTCTCAACTGATCCATAAACTCTTTATAGGAATCATTTTGCTGACTACCGATAATAAAGGACGATTGAATACTATCTTTATATAAAGTAGCTTTAAGATTGCTGTTTTCAGGAAAATACAAAACAGTTGCTTTTGTATTTTCAACCTGAAGTAAATTAATGGAAAGCAGTTCACTTTTTGGATATACTCCCTTAAAAGAACCTGAATTAACAATAAGAGTGTCTATTACTTTTAGTTGATTGTTATTAGTGACGGTATTTACAAAAATCTTAGTTCCATCTTCAAAACCAATGGCGTTGCCTTCTATGTTATAATAATCACTTTTCAAGTTGCAAGAGATTAATGTCAATACAATAATTGATAAAATAAAAATATATTTCATGATACTTGTTATTAGAATTGTAAAAATATATTAAAAACTACTCTTTTAACAGGTTTTAGGATTTATTTATGAAATAGTATTTTACATGGCCTATTTTAATAGTTTTTTAATTGTTTAGTAGTTAAAAATTAAAGGTTTTTGTAAATTTGAATTATAAAACACCCCTAAAATGAAGAATTTATTAAGTATTGCAATTCAAGCTTCTATAGAGGCTGGTCAAGCAATAATGAAAATTTATGCACATAAAATTGAAGTAGAAATTAAAAGTGATCGTTCTCCGCTTACTCAAGCTGATAAAAATGCTAACGATGTAATTAATAACTATCTTATTGATACAGGTATTCCAATTATAAGTGAAGAAAATACACAACTAGATTATTCTCATCGCAAGGATTGGGAATATTGCTGGATAGTAGATCCATTAGATGGCACTAAAGAGTTTATAAAACGCAATGGAGAATTTACTGTTAATATTGCTTTGATTAAAGATGGAAGCCCATTATTGGGAGTTATTTATGTTCCTGTTTCAAAAATTTTATATTATACGTTAGAAGATGCATCAAAATCTTATAAAATAGAATTAGTAAATAAAAAAGTTTCTTTGGAATTTATTTTTAAAAATTCAATAGAAATTAAACCTTCAAATAATAATAATGAACTTATTCGCATTGTAGGTAGTCGATCTCATTTAAATGAAGCTACTAAAAAGTTTATATCAAAAATCGAAAAGAAAATAAAAACTGAAATTGTTTCAAAAGGGAGTTCTTTGAAGTTTTGTTTAGTTGCAGAAGGAACCGCTGATGTATATCCAAGATTTGCTCCAACTATGGAATGGGATACTGCTGCTGGTCAAGCAATTTGTCAAGCGGTAGGCGTTAATGTAATAGATAACAAGACCAAACTTCCTTTAAGATATAATAAAGAAAACTTATTAAATTCAAATTTCTTAGTTTCAGTTTAATAGTTATGAAAAGCAAAGAATCCCATTTAAGAAGTGTCATAAAAGGAATCTCATGGCGATTTATAGCAACTACAGATATTTTTTTAATAGTACTATTAATTACCTGCTTATATGGTAATTGTAGTTTTGAAAATGCTATTAAAATTGGAGCTATTGAATTTATTCTAAAACTACTAATTTATTATTTACATGAGCGTATCTGGCAATTTTTTACTATTTTAAATAATGTTTCTAAGAAAAAATCAATAATTAAATCAGTGTCTTGGAGAATAGTCGGAACAACCACTACCTTTATAATCACTGGTGCAGTTTTAAAAAACTTTTATGAAGCCGCTCTTTTTATTGCTTTGTTAGAGTTAATTAGTAAATTTATTCTTTATTATTTTCATGAACGTTTCTGGTTAAAAATTCCATTTGTTTATTTAAATAATAACATTAAAATTTAACATATGAATAAAAATATTATAAGTCATGAATTCTATATAACAAAAAAGCAGCGTAACAAATTAAATAATCATACTTCTTTTATAATTTGGTTTACTGGTTTATCTGGAGCAGGAAAGTCTACAATTGCCAATGCTCTAGAAAGCAAATTAAACGATAATTCTATACATACCTACTTATTAGATGGAGATAACGTAAGACAGGGTTTAAATGTGGATTTAACATTTTCTCAAGAAGATAGAACTGAAAACATAAGACGTATTGCAGAAGTGTCAAGCCTCTTAATAGATGCTGGTTTGGTTGTTTTATCTGCCTTTGTCTCACCTTATATAAAAGATAGAATGCTTGTGAAAAGTAAAGTAAAAGATATTAATTTTATTGAAATATTTGTAGATACTCCTCTTGAAGAATGTATGCGAAGAGATACTAAAGGATTGTATGGGAAAGCAAAAAAAGGGTTAATAAAAAATTTTACAGGAATTAATGCCCCCTATGAAAGGCCAGAGAATCCTAATTTAAGAATTGATACCACAAAAATAACGATTAATGAAGCTGTACATATGATTTTAAATATAATTGAACCCAAATTGAAAAATATATAATATGAAAAAGTATTATTTAAATTACCTGGATGAATTAGAATCTGAAGCAATTTTTATTCTGAGAGAAGTTTGGGCTCAATTTCAGAATCCGGTTTTATTATTTTCAGGAGGTAAAGATTCCATATTAGTAGCACGTTTAGCAAAAAAAGCATTTTATCCCTCAAGCATTCCTTTTCAGTTTCTCCATGTAGATACGGGACATAATTTCCCTGAAGCTATTCAGTTTAGAGATGATTTAGTAAATAAATTGGGTATTCAATTGATTGTTGGATCTGTTCAGAAATCTATTGATGATGGTAGAGTTTCAGAAGAAATAGGAAAAAACGCTACTCGCAATGTGTTGCAAATAACCACTCTTTTAGATACCATCGAAGAATATAAAATAGATTGCGCTATAGGTGGAGGTAGGAGAGATGAAGAAAAGGCAAGAGCAAAAGAACGGTTCTTTTCTCATAGAGATGATTTTGGGCAATGGGATCCTAAAAATCAGCGACCAGAATTATGGAATATTTTAAACGGAAAACATTTTGAAGGAGAACATTTTAGAGCCTTCCCAATTAGTAACTGGACCGAAATGGATGTTTGGAATTATATTAAAAGAGAAAAAATTGAGATTCCATCCCTTTATATAGCACATCAAAGAGATATGGTTTGGAGAAATAATTCTTGGATTCCCTTTTCAAAGTTTCTAAAATTAAATGATGGTGAAGAAGTTAAAAACTTAAAAATACGATTTAGAACTTTAGGGGACATTACAATTACTGGTGGAATAGAATCAGAAGCTGATACTCTTGAAAAAATTGTAGCAGAAGTTGCAGCAATGAAACAAACAGAAAGAGGAAATCGAAGTGATGATAAGAGAAGCGAATCTGCCATGGAAGACAGAAAAAGAGAAGGCTACTTTTAAAATAATATATTTTATGCAAATAGATAATAATCAATTATTACGTTTTACAACAGCTGGTAGTGTAGATGATGGAAAAAGCACACTTATTGGAAGATTGTTATATGATAGTAAAGCACTATTTGAAGATCAATTAGCAGCTATTGAACTCACTAGTAAGCGCAAAGGGCATAAAGGGATTGATTTAGCATTGTTTACAGATGGCTTAAGAGATGAAAGGGAGCAAGGAATAACTATTGATGTTGCTTATAGATATTTTACTACACCCAAGCGAAAATTTATAATCGCAGATACGCCAGGACACATTCAGTATACTAGAAATATGGTTACTGGAGCTTCCACTGCTAATGTTGCAATTATTTTAATTGATGTGCGTCATGGTGTGATGGAACAAACTAAAAGACATGCTTTTATAGCATCGTTATTGCAGATACCTCATGTAATTGTTTGTATTAATAAAATGGATTTAGTGGATTATTCAGAAGAAATTTACAATAAAATTAATATTCAATTTGAAGAATTTTCTTCAAAATTATACGCTAAGGACATTCGTTTTATTCCCATAAGTGCTTTGGATGGTGATAATGTTGTTAATAGATCTAAGAATATGGATTGGTACCAAGGGGCTCCATTATTAAATACCTTAGAGAATTTACATATAAGTAGTGATATTAATAAAACAGATGCGCGTTTTCCGGTTCAAACTGTTTTACGTCCTCAAAGAGAAGGTTTTATAGATTACAGGGGCTATGCTGGAAGAGTAGCAAGCGGAATTTTTAGACCTGGTGACAAGGTAACTATTATGCCATCTGGTTTTACAGCTACTATTAAATCAATAGATACTTATGAAGGTAGTTTAAAAGAAGCTTATGCTCCAATGTCCGTATCCATTACTTTGGAAAATGATATTGATGTTAGTAGGGGAGATATGATAGTAAAAACAACTAACCAGCCAAAAGCTGTTCAGGAGTTTGACACTATGTTGTGTTGGTTAAATAATAATTCAGCTAACCCAAAAGCAAAATATACAATTCTACATACTTCTAATGAGCAAAAGGCCATGATTAAAGATGTTATGTATAAAATAGATATCAATACATATCATCGTGAAGAAGCTAATAAGGAATTAAATATGAATGACATAGCTCGGGTTAAAATAAGAACTACAAGACCGCTTATGGTTGATAAATATAGAGATAATAGAGTAACGGGTAGTTTTGTTTTAATTGATGATACTACTCATAAAACTGTTGCTGCAGGAATGATTTTATAGGTTTTAAAATAACATATAAAAGTATATTACTGTAGGTCAATATATTAAGCTGTATATAAATATTTTTTAGTCCCGGATAAAGCCCTTAAAGAAAAAAAAGAGGCATAGTTACCAGCTACACTCCTAAACAAAATGAAAATAGAAAATAAACTTTAGTGGTTCTATTATCCTACAATTTAAAGATACGGATGTAGATAAATTTATATACATATAATAAGATACTTATGGAAATAAAAAAGGAGCATAATCAATTAAGACTATACTCCTCAAACATTAGATTTTAGTTAATAAATCTTACAAGCATCAATATACACTACATAATATGATAACACTCCCAATTAACTCATAAAACAATCCCAATAAAATCACAAATATTATTTTTTAAAAGGTTATTAAATTTACTGTAATAGTTACAGCAGAGGCACTATTTTATTGACTTGCTTACATCAACTTTATTAAATTATCAACTGAAAATATTTTAATTTCTAAATAGCGTGTGTAAAAAATTGGAGTAATGAATATATGAGAATAGCAACTATTAATTACGTCTTAAATATGGTATAAATCCTTTATATAGAGCAATATGTGTATATAAGTGTAGTTTGTTTCGTAGTAGACTATTTTCCAATACAAAAGTTAGCAAAAATGTTACCTAATAAATCATCATTGCTTACTTGGCCAGTAATCTCTCCTAAAAAGTATAAAGCTTGTCTTAAATCGATGGCTAATAAATCGCCAGTAAGATGATTGTTAATGCCTTCTTGTACCTTAGAAATTTCTTCTAAGGATTTTATTAAAACATCGTAATGTCTGGAGTTGGTGACCATTAATTGGTTGGAATTTAAGGCTTCAATTCCTGCAATATCCAAAAGAGAGTTAGTTAACGTACCCAAGCTATCTTTGCTATTAGCTGAAATAGTTAAGAAAGAAAAATCACTATTATTGATGGCGGCTACCTCTTCTTTAGATGCTTTATCAATTTTATTGGCTACAATAAGTTGTTTGGAATTGGTAGTGAAGCTATCAAGTTCTTTTTTTACTTCTACTACACTCATTTCTGTACTGTCAAATAAATAAATATAGATAGAAGATTTTTCTAACTTTTCTAATGCGCGCTCGACACCTATTTTTTCAATTTCGTCAGTCGTATCTCTTAATCCAGCAGTATCAATAAAACGAAAACGAATGCCACCTATAGTAATTTCATCTTCAATAGTATCTCTTGTCGTTCCAGCTATATTACTTACTATAGCTCTTTCTTCATTTAATAAAGAATTTAAAAGTGTTGATTTTCCTGAATTTGGGCGACCCACTATGGCTACCGGAATTCCATTTTTTAAAACATTTCCTGTTGCAAATGAATCGATTAGTTTTTTTAATAAAACAGTTATTTTTTTGATTAATTTTTGAAATTCCTCTCGATTTGCAAATTCCACATCTTCTTCAGAAAAATCCAATTCGAGCTCTATTAATGATGCAAAATTTAATAACTGAATTCTAAGCTCTTCAATTTCTGTAGAAAAACCGCCTCGCATCTGTTGTATAGCTAATTGATGTGATGCTTTGGAATCACTAGCAATTAAATCTGCAACTGCTTCCGCTTGACTTAAATCCATTTTACCGTTTAAAAAAGCTTGAAGTGTAAACTCACCAGCAGTAGCCATTCTACATCCTTTTCGAAGTAATAATTGGATGATTTCTTGTTGAATATAAGAACTTCCATGACAAGAAAATTCTACTACATTTTCTCCTGTATAGGAGTTAGGATTTTTAAAAACAGTGGCCAATACTTCATCAATAATTCTACTTCCATCAACAATATTCCCTAAATGAACCGTATGAGATTTTTGTTTTGACAGCTCTTTTCCACTTATAGAATTAAAAATTTCAGCAGCTATAGTTATAGCATCTTTTCCAGAAAGGCGTATAACTGCAATAGCACCAGCTCCTGATGGAGTCGCCAAAGCGACAATAGTATTTTGATGAATCATGGACGTAAAAATACATAATTATGTGTTACTTACGCTGCGCTTTTCAAAGTAAGTCAGGAATCTTAAAGAGCATGGGTTTAGTAATAAAACTAAATTTGAAACTGCTTATCATTGCCAGATCAGTGATAAGAATAAAAAAGACATCTTATTCATCCAAAGTAATAATTATTGTATTACAGTGTATATGTATAAGATTACTTCATCTAAAAAAAAGTTTGTAATAATAAGATTTAAGGTTTCTATCTTCCTAGGAACTTTAGTTGTTAAGCATTACAGGCATTACTAACATCGTTACTAATTCCCCTTCGTCCAATCCATCAGTAGGCGTTAAAATCCCTGCACGGTTTGGCATAGACATTTCTAGAGAAACTTCGTCACTACTTAGGTTGTTAAGCATTTCAGTTAAAAAACGAGAGTTAAAACCAATTTGCATATCATCTCCTTGATAATCACAGGTTAAACGTTCTTCTGCCTTATTGCTATAATCAATATCTTCCGCAGAAATATTAAGTTCTGCACCAGCAATTTTTAAACGAATTTGATGTGTTGTTTTATTTGAAAAGATAGAAACACGACGTACCGAGTTTAAAAACTGATTGCGTTCTATTTTTAAAACATTTGGATTTTCTTTTGGTATAACAGCTTCATAATTTGGATACTTTCCATCTATTAAACGGCAAACCATTTCAGTATTATCAAAAGAAAACTTGGCATTAGAATCGTTATACTCAATAGTTACTTCTTCTTCACTTCCAGCTAAAATCGATTTTATTAAGTTTAAAGGTTTTTTAGGCACAATAAACTCAGCTGTTTGTGAAGCTGAAATATCCTCGCGAGAATATTTTACTAATTTATGTGCATCGGTTGCAACAAATGTTAAACCTTCTGTAGAAAACTGAAAGAAAACGCCACTCATTACCGGACGTAAATCATCGTTACCAGCAGCAAATATAGTTTTTGAAATTGCAGTTGCTAGAACATCTCCTGATAAAGTAGTTGAACTTGGGTCTTGAAGCTCTATTGCGTGAGGAAACTCTTCGCCACTTGCATACGCTAAGGCATATTTACCGTGATTAGAACTAACCTCAATCGTATTGTTATCTTCCACCGTAAATGTTAAGGGTTGTTCTGGGAATGTTTTTAAAGTATCCAATAATAAACGAGCAGGAATACAAATAGTTCCTTTCTCACTACTTTCCACTTCTAATTTTGACGAAATGGTAGTTTCTAAATCAGATGCAGAAACCGTCAATGAATTTTGATCTAGTTGAAACAAAAAATTATCCAATATTGGAAGGGTGTTATTACTGTTAATAATACCTCCTAAAACCTGAAGCTGTCTTAATAAATATGAGCTAGATACTATAAATTTCATTTTAATGTTTTTATGATTGTGTTAAAAGGTATATTTTAACAATAATTTATTAATGTGTTAACCACAAATATATTTCAAATTGTATTCTATTCCCTTTGAATTCAAAAGAAACTTATTAACAAATTCAAGTGTATTTTCTCTTTCTTAAGTAGTTGAATACAAGTCCAAATAGGTAAATTAAAGTTAAGGGTAACAATAAGTTAACCCATTGCCAAAAAAATCTGTTTTTAGCTACTTTTACAGGATCTAAAAAAGCAACTGATATTTCTTTGCTCCTAATGTTTATAAGTCCGGTATCGTCCAATAGGTAGTTTACAGTATTCAGCAAAAATTCTTTATTTCCATAAAAAGTTTGGGTCCATTTATCGAAACCTAATTCTAAAGGCCTATTTCCTTGAAATTGGTTTTTAATAATACTTCCATCACTAATTACTACCATTTTAGTTTCCTTACTACGCTCTAGATTATTCGCAATTTTAAAAGGTTTTATTCTGTTTGAATAAACTGAATTAAACGATCCTTCTAACAATACTGCAAGAGGAATTTCACCAGCATTAAATTCTTCAGGAGATGGACCATCATTAATAATCGTTAAGTTTTTATTTATTTCTTTCGTAATGTTAATTTCTTTAGGCATTCCCACAATTTTTGAAACTTGGGAAGAACTTAATAAAATTGTTTTTTTAATCGAATTTGGTAAGGTGTCAATACTACTTGCGTACTCAAACTTTATAGCCTCTATATTTGTTACTATTGGATGGTTCAAACTATTATTAGATAAAGGACTATAAAACCATGGATACTTATTGTATTGTGAATCACGTTCGTTGCCTGTTGCTAATAAAATAGGAGCGGAGTATAAATCTTTAACAAGGTTTGGATTGATTCTAATTCCATATTTAAAGAAAAAATCTGTTAGGTTTAAATCTTTTCCAAAGGCAAAATTATTCTCACTAACACTATCGTTAACTAATTCTACAGCATCTATTAGCCAAAGTGAAGCGCCTCCAGACATCACATATTGATCAAGGATGTATTTCTCTTCTTCCGTAAATTGTTCTGTAGGATTTGCAATAACTAATAAATCAAATTGTTGCATCTGTGCTAAGGTTTTTTTAGGTTTTTCAGCAACGGAATCTAATGTAAAGGGTGCGATATAATAATAATCGCGAAGTGTTGAAAAAAAGTCGGCTACATATTTATCTTCTAATTCTCCATTTCCTTTTAAAACAGCAATTTTACGTTTTTTAGGTTGAATTAGTTGATTAAAAGCATCAGCAAAAGCATATTCTAAATTTTGAACAGATTTGTTAATTCGCTCTTCCGAGCTAACACCTAATTGATTTTTTAACAAAGGTATTTTTATATAATCGCCATCAAAAGAAGCGATTGCCCAAGGAAAAACCTGTTGAATACTTGTTTTTCCGTTTTGCTTAATTTCTATTTGAGCAGGTTTGGCACCAAACTTTATTAATGATTCAATAGCTCCTTTTTCTTCTGAAGGGTTTACAAATTTAAATTTCAAATTAGGATTATAAGCTTCAAACTCTTCTAAAAGCTGCTTGGTCTCTAGTTGCAATCGTTTAAATTCGGAAGGTAAATCTCCTTCTAAAAAAACATCTATAAATATGGGGAGATCAATAGTAGCGATTGTTTTTTTTGCTGTATTTGACAAGGTGTATCTTTGATCTTGAGTTAAATCAAACCGTTTATAAAAATAACTTCCAATTATATTAATTAAAATAATACCTAGGATACCATATATTAATTGTTTTCTATTTTTCATTAATCTTTTCTTAAATTAATGTTGGTGAAAATTAAAAATAAAGTGGAAATACTCAAGAAATATAAAATATCACGAGTATCTAAAACACCCCTAGCAATGCTATCGAAATGAGTTTTTATCCCAAGATTATTGATTTCAATTGATGAAATTTTAAAAAGAGGCGTTAAGGTATCAAAACCATAATAAATAAAAAGACATAAAAAAACAGCAATAATAAAAGCTACAATTTGATTTTTAGAAATCGTAGAAGCAAATATTCCAATAGATGTATAAGCGAAAATTAAAAATAACAATCCAATATAAGAACCAATAGTGCTTCCCACATCCCAATTACCCGAAGGGTTGCCAAGTTTAGAGATGGTAATAATATATAGTAAGGTGGGTGCAATAGCTAAACAAATAAGAATTACAGCTCCAAAATATTTCCCTAAGATAATGTTTCCTAAAGAGATTGGCTTAGTTATTAAAAGCTCGAAAGTTCCCATTTTTTTCTCTTCACTAAAAGACCTCATAGTAACTGCCGGGATTAAAAATAATAAGACCCAAGGTGCTATTATAAAAAAGGAAGATAAATCTGCAAAACCGTTGTCAAAAATATTAAATTCTCCAGGAATAAACCAAAGTAGAAGTCCGTTTAGCAACAAAAAAAATGCAATGACTATCAAGCCAACAGGTGTTGAAAAAAAGGAATTGATTTCTCTTTTTAGTATAGCAAACATAGTATTTTAGTATTAAGTGTTTTTTAATATCAAGAATCGTTCTTGTTTCTTTTGTTTTAGTCATTAATTCAAAACCTACATTAGCCTAAATGATGTAAGGTGTCAACGCTCCAGACTTGTGCTTTAGAACGAAACTTAGGTTTGGTTGTTGTCCAAACATTTTTAAAAAAATCACTAGTTCTATAATTTTCTAAATCAGTTTCATCTTCCCACCTGCTATAGGTAAAAAAAATGTCAGGGTTATTTTTGTCTTGATAAAGTTCTAAATAAGAACAACCTTCAAAAGCACGAATTTCTTCTTTTATTTTTTCAAAATTAACAAGAAAGCTAGGTACCTCTTCTTTTATAAACTCCATTTTAACGATTCTTGTAAACATATGATTATTCAAAATTAATACTAATGGTATCTCTATAATTAAGTCCGAAAAGTGAAGATGCGCTTCCAACTGTGTTTGGATTACTTTTGTAAATAGCCAACTCTAAATAACCAGAGGAATTCCATAATGTTAATTTTTTTCCATCTTCAACACGCTTGCTTTTCGGGTTTTCAAAGTTTATAAAATCACTATATCTGTTGTAAATATTTGTAAATTTAATGGACCTGGCTTGAATCGTAAAACTTCTTCCTTTTCCAATTTCTTCGAAAAGTGATTTATTGATATTACAAATTACATTTCCATAATTATCAATATAAATTACATTTCCAATTATTTGATTGTTTTCAGGATTTACCACGGGTTTTATGCCTATGAGTTCTTTTATTTTAGCTATGGGTTTCCCAATAACTTCCAAAGTTCCTCCTCTTGCTATATGGCAGGCTACTTTTACAAAAACGTCTAAAACAGGGAAATTTGATTCTATATTATCGTGTACATTAATTTCAACGATTTTTTCTGGATTTATCTCTGAGGTTAACATTGAGATAATTCCATTGTTAGCACATATAAAATAGTGTTCATCCAAATAAACTGCTATGTGTTTATTTTCTGGATTTAATTCAGAATCTATTCCAATTATATGAATGCTGCCAGATGGAAAATTCTTGTAAGCATTTTGAATTATATATGCAGCTTCTGAAATATGAAAAGGAGAAATTGAATGCGAGATATCAACAATTTTTATTGTTTCCATTTCACTATAAATAGCACCTTTAACCGCACCAGCAAAGTGATCTTTCTCACCAAAGTCAGTAGTTAAAGTGATAATAGCTTTAGGCATTTTGTTAATATTTATTTAAACTAATAACGACAAAAATACTGTACTTTTGTTTTAGAGAAAAACAATTTATAGCATAGTATTAATATTTTTAAATGTACTGCTTTTGAATGAACTAATAATCGAATTATCTGAAATAAGCCCTCGTGATTTTTTTGGGGAGCAAAACATTAATATTGAGAAGTTAAAAGAGCTTTTTCCAAAATTAAAAATAGTTGCAAGGGGAAATAAAATTAAAGCTTTTGGTGATGAAGAAGTTTTAGAAGAGTTTAATAAAAGAATAGCGATGTTGTTAGAATATTTTACAAAGTATAACAAGTTAGATGAAAATGTAATCGAACGGGTTTTCTTAAGTAGGAGTAAAGACGATTATGAGACCTCAGAAAATTCCAATGAAGTTTTAGTACACGGAGTTAATGGAAGAAAAATAAAGCCACAGACCGCAAATCAACGTAAGTTGGTGCAATTGATGTATAAAAATGACATGTTATTTGCTGTAGGGCCTGCAGGTACCGGTAAAACGTATACCGGTGTTGCTTTAGCGGTAAAAGCCTTAAAAGAAAAACAGGTAAGAAAAATAATATTAACGCGTCCAGTTGTGGAGGCTGGAGAGAAATTAGGTTTTCTTCCAGGAGATTTAAAAGAAAAACTAGATCCGTATATGCAGCCCTTATATGACGCATTAAGAGATATGATACCTGCAGAAAAGTTAGAATCTTTAATTGAAAAAGGAGTGATACAAATAGCGCCATTAGCATTTATGAGAGGTCGAACCTTAGACAATGCCTTTGTTATTTTAGATGAAGCACAAAACACGACCCATTCGCAAATGAAAATGTTTTTAACACGTATGGGAAAAAGTGCCAAGTTTATGATTACGGGGGATCCAGGCCAAATAGATTTACCTAGGCACACACTTTCAGGACTTAAAGAAGCATTATTGATTTTAAAAGATGTAGTGGGGGTTGGAATCATCCATTTGGATGATAAAGATGTGATACGACACAAATTAGTTAAAAAAGTAATTTCAGCCTATAAATCTATAGAGAATAGAGATTAATTATATGAGCAATACCATTACAAACTCCCAATTTAATTTTCCAGGTCAACAAAAAGTATATCATGGAAAAGTACGCGAAGTATATACCTTAGAAAACGATATTTTATTAATGATTGCTAGCGATAGGCTTAGTGCTTTTGATGTGGTGATGCCTAAAGGAATTCCATATAAAGGTCAAATATTAAATCAGATAGCTACTCAAATGATGAGGGATACCGAAGATTTAGTTCCCAATTGGCTAATAGCGACTCCAGATCCTAATGTTGCAATAGGATATGCGTGTGAAACTTTTAAAATAGAGATGGTTATTCGCGGTTATATGAGTGGTCATGCTGCTCGTGAGTATAAATTAGGAAAACGTTTATTGTGTGGTGTTGAAATGCCTGAAGGAATGATTGAAAACGATAAGTTTCCATCCCCAATAATTACTCCAGCTACCAAAGCTGAAATGGGGGATCATGATGAAGATATTTCTAGAGAAACTATTTTAAAGAAAGGAATTGTTTCTGAAGAAGATTATTTGGTTTTAGAAGATTATACAAGAAAATTATTTCAACGTGGAACCGAAATAGCTACTAAAAGAGGATTGATTTTAGTAGATACCAAATATGAATTTGGAAAAACTCAAGCGGGAAAAATAGTACTAATTGATGAAATTCATACACCAGATTCCTCACGTTATTTTTATGCGGAAGGATATAAAGAACGTCAAGAAAAGGGAGAACAACAAAAACAACTTTCTAAGGAGTTTGTTAGGCAATGGTTAATTCAAAAAGGGTTTCAAGGGCTAGAAGGTCAGTCAGTTCCAGAGATGAATGATAACTATATTAAAACGGTATCTGAACGGTATATCGAGTTGTACGAAAACATTACTGGAGCGACTTTTGTTAAGGCAGATGTTTCAAAAATTGATCAAAGAATCAATAAAAATGTTTTAGAATACCTTTCAAGTTAATCGGTATAAATTGTCTAATGTTGAAAACTGGTGGTGTATTTTTTCTGTAGTTAGTTATTAGTAAAATATACCTAAACAAAATTGCAGTAAAAAAATTCACAGTTGGTTTTATATTTTAATTAAAATAAAAAAAGGGCTACCATTTAGTAGCCCTTTTTTATACCAATCTTTTTAATTAAATTTATTTAAAGTAACTATAAGTGTCATTGTTTTTCATGTTTAATAATGACTCATAAATTAAGTTAATGACAGCTTCAACATCTGTTTTATGTACCATTTCAACCGTAGTATGCATATAACGTAAGGGTAAAGATATCAATGCACTTGCAACTCCAGAGTTGCTATAAGCGAAAGCGTCTGTATCTGTTCCTGTTGCTCTAGAAAGAGCAGCTCTTTGAAAAGGAATTTTTTTACTTTCAGCAGTTTCAGTAATTAAATCTCTAAGTTTTTGTTGTACGGCAGGAGCATAGGCAATAACAGGACCCTTACCTAATTCAATATGACCTTCTTTTTTCATATCAATCATTGGTGTTGTGGTGTCGTGAGTTACATCTGTAATAATAGCCGCATCTGGCTTTATACGTTCTGCTATCATTTGAGCTCCTCTCAATCCAATCTCCTCTTGAACAGAGTTGGTTATATAAAGCCCAAAAGGTAATTCCTTTTTGTTTTCGTGCAATAGTCTTGCTACTTCAGCAATCATAAATCCTCCCATTCGATTGTCCATTGCTCTACATACAAATTTATCATTATTGAGTATATGGAATGTGTCAGGGTAGGTGATTACACAGCCTACATGTACTCCCATTTTTCGAACTTCTTTTTTATTTGCAGCGCCAACATCAATAAAGATATTATCTGGTTTTGGCGCTTCTTCTTTAGCTTTGTTACGTGTGTGAATAGCTGGCCATCCAAAAACACCTTTAACAATTCCGCTTTTAGTATGGATATTTACAATTTTAGAAGGAGCTATTTGATGGTCACTACCGCCATTTCTAACAACATATACCAAGCCATTATCGCTTATATAATTAACATACCAAGAAATTTCATCAGCATGACCTTCTATAACTACTTTGTATTTTGCTTTAGGATTAATAACAGCAACTGCAGTCCCATAAGTATCTGTTATAAATTCATCTACATAGGGTTTTAAATAATCCATCCAAATCTTTTGTCCGTCCCATTCATAGCCTGTAGGTGATGCATTATTTAAATATTCCTCTAAAAAAGTAAGTGATTTTTTCGTCAATATTGATTTTGCCATAATATTTTGTTTAAATCTAAAGTTATATAAGGGCCAAAATTAGTGATTTATTGATTATTCACTCATACATTTTGTTTAATTTTGAAACTGTTTTCGCATTAAATAAAAAAAATAATATTTTAAATGAATATTTTAAAACAAATATCCCTTTTTATAGTACTATTTATACCATTATTATTAGTTGGCCAAACAATTGAAATAAAAGCGGAGCAAGAAATTGATAGTACAAATTTTTATTACATTATAAGAGGAGATTCAATTCCTAGAGAGTTTATCGATTTAGAAGAAGTAGTGCTCTTGAATAAATTAAAATTCACTTCAAAAGAAAATAGAAAACGGTATTTAATTCTCCGGCGTAAAACTCGAAAAGTATATCCTTATGCTAAATTAGCTGCTGAAAGGCTAATAGTAATGACAGAAAGATTAAAAACTATTGAAAAAAAACGGGATAAAAATAAATACACAAAAAGAGTTCAAAAATATATAGAAGAAGAGTTTACTGAAAAACTCAAAAAATTTACTAGAACTGAAGGTCAGATATTAGCAAAATTAATAGAAAGGCAAACTGGAAGAACTGCTTTTGATTTGGTAAAAGAATTAAGGTCAGGGTGGAAGGCGTTTTGGTATAATACGACCGCTAATATATTTAATATTTCATTGAAAGAAGAATATGATCCATATGTAAATATAGAGGATTATTTAATTGAAGATATTTTAGAAAGATCCTTTCAAGAAAATATATTAAAACGGCAAGCGCCAGCATTTCCAATTGATTTTTTAGAGTTAACTGCTTATTGGAATAAAAAATCTAAAGAATAATTAAATATTCTATGCTTAAAAGCTTTATTATAGCTATTTAAGCTCAATATAGCAACTGTATATTCCTCTCGATTATTTAATTTTTTTATTAATGTTTATGTTGTTTAGTTATGTTTGTTTAGGGTGTTTATTTTTAAGTTGTATATATTAAGGTAAAAATATTT
>ENA-OREN01000249-OREN01000249.1-marine-metagenome-genome-assembly--contig:-NODE-249-length-81199-cov-5.217845_pt1 | contig 81199 bp, 75 predicted proteins | sample MGYA00248624_ERZ508555 | MGnify/ENA primary metagenome ERZ508555 (study PRJEB26222, sample SAMN06267773) | marine metagenome | isolation source: Saanich Inlet, British Columbia, Canada | place...
GCCCTTATATTCCCAGACCGTATCGCCCGATTGCATATCGAACTCGATAATCTTGGAGCCCCGCGGTATGCGCCCGCCCCGGTTGGCGAAGACCATCATGTTGCCGTTATCCAGCACCTGCGCATCGTGGGGGCCGCCCCAATCGGCGTCGTGGCGCTCCCAGGCATATTTGCCGGTAGCCCGCTCGATCACCGCCAATACATCGATATGACGGTAACAGACCAGCACGTTGCCGTCGTCCAAAGGCCGCACCGTATTGGCGTGGGCATATTCGCGCCGGTTGCTTTGCGGATGCAGCGGGTAGGCGCCGAAATCCAGATGATCATAGGCATGCCACTCCCACGCCGTGTTGCCGCCAGCGTCCACTTCGCGGATATAATCGCCCCAGATGCCGGCCTCGGTTTCTGTGCCGGGCTGGCCGCCTTGAACGGCGGCGGCGGCTTCATCGGGGAGAACTTCCCAGCCCAAATAGATCGTGTTGCCGCTCGTGGTCCGGCGGAAATCGTGATGCTGGAATTCATCGCGGTATTCGAAGACCACATTGCCGTCCCAGTCGATCTCCTGGATCAGCCCGCCCCTGGCGGCAAACCCGTCCGGGCCGCCGCCGGACCAGGTGGCGACCAGAAGATTGCCGTTGTCCAGAAGGTATCCGTAATTGCCCGGCTGGCCCGGCAGGTCCCATTGATGCACCACCTCGCCGTCCATACCGATCAACAAGGCGTGGGGATGGAACTGCGGAACGTAAAGGGTGTAGCCTTGCGCCGCCTTGTCCTTGTTGTGCTCGATCAATCCCCGTTGCAGATAGCGCATGGATAATGCCCCCAGATTTATGGTCGGGGAACCTTGTCGGTCCAGGCCGGTCTGGTCAAGGTTCCGGTTCGGCCTGAAATTTTCCATGTTAAATTGGGTTGCTTTGCATCTGGTCTCGTGTGGTAAATAGGCCGCCGCGAAGTTGATGAAGGAAGTTCCAATGCTCGAAGAAGCCAGAAGCCGCAAATTAATGGAAGTGGGTCCGGGTAAACCCATGGGCGAGTTGCTGCGCCGCTATTGGCACCCGTTTGCCGCCGAGACCCAATTGGAAGACACGGCTACCAAGCCGATCCGGCTTTTGGGCGAGGATTTGACCCTCTATAAGGATTTGAGCGGCACTTACGGCCTTGTTGACCGCCACTGCCCGCACCGCCGCGCCGATTTATCTTACGGCTATGTCGAGGAATGCGGGCTGCGCTGCAATTACCATGGCTGGCTGTTTGACCAGGACGGTACCTGCATCCATCAGCCTTACGAAGATACCATCGATCCCGAGGGCAAGCTGCGCTCCCAGGTCAAGATCAAGGCCTATCAGGTGCAGGCCATGGCCGGCCTCCTCTGGGCCTATATGGGTCCCTTACCGGCGCCGCTGCTGCCCAATTACGAGCCGTTTTTGTGGGAAAACGGTTTCGCCCAGATTGTCTTTGCCGACATCGATTGCAACTGGTTCCAATGCCAGGAAAATTCAATCGATCCGGTCCATTTCGAATGGATGCACGACAATTGGAGTAAGCGGCTGAAGGGTGACGAGGGGCCTTACGCGGCCAAGCATCTGGAAGTGGATTTCGGTGAGTTCGAGCATGGCTTCACCTACCACCGGATACGCGAAGGCGCCGACAAGAACGATCCCTTGTGGACTGTCGGGCGGGTATGCCTATGGCCTTACGCTCTGTTCACCGGCGGCCATTTTGAATGGCGGGTGCCGGTGGATGACGAGAACACGCTGAGCGTCGGCTGGTTCTTCAACCGGGTGCCGAAGGAGCGCGAACCTTACGTGCAAAAGCGCATTCCCCATTGGGTGAGCCCGATCAAGGACGAGAAAACCGGGCGCTGGATATCCAGCCATATCATGAACCAGGATATCATCGCCTGGGTCGGCCAGGGCACATTCGCCGAACGCTCCCAGGAAAATCTTGGCAAAAGCGACAAGGGCATCGCCATGATTCGCAAGCGTTTCTTCGACGATATGGATGCCCTCGAAAAGAGCGCCAACTCCGATCCCAAGGCCATCGTTCGCGACGAAGAGGTGAACAAACGCATCGATCTGCCCATCGTCGGCAAGGAAAATTTCATCAACGGCTTTTCCGAAAAAGAATTGTCCGAATCCGATCCGTCCGCCGCCCCGCGCCGGGTCTCGTCGAAATCTTTCCCGTTCCACTACGGCCAGCCGGACGACGTCAAAGAAGCCTACGAAGATGCCATGGGCTTCAAGATGGAAGACCCGGCGGCGCCCAAGGGCCGCTACTAGGCCTTTAAAACCGGGACTCGCATCCAAACGCGACTCGCTGTAGACCGGAATTTCAGTTCGGTCTACGAGTGGGCGCGCGCGTTCCATGAACATCATCTTCTTTGCCATCGTCGCCATTGCCTTCGTGACCGCCGGGGTGCGCCAGATCAATTGGGCGCTGCCCGCCGGCGACGGCAAATCGCCCATGGAAATTCTGGCCGCCGCCGTCATCAACTCGGCGGAAAGCTCGGTCACATTGGCCTTGGGGCTGATCGGCGTGATGGCGCTATTTCTGGGGCTGATGAAGGTGGCCGAGGCAGGCGGATTGCTGGTCATCATCGCCCGGCTGGTGCGCCCGCTGATGCAGCGCCTGTTCCCGGACGTTCCCCCCGACCATCCGGCCATGGGCGCCATGATCCTCAACATGTCGGCCAATGTGCTCGGCCTCGGCAACGCGGCGACCCCGTTCGGCATCCGCGCCATGCAGGAGCTGGACAAATTGAACCCGGTCAAGGGCACCGCCAGCAACGCCATGGTTCTGTTCCTGGCCATCAATACCTCGTCCGTCACATTGTTGCCGACTGGGGTGATCGCGCTCCGCGCCGCCGCCGGGTCGACCGACCCGGCGGGCATTGTGCCCACAACCCTGTTTGCCACCGTCTGTTCCACCGCCATCGCCATCATCGTCGCCAAGCTGTGCCAGCGCCTTTGGCTTCCGAACCCGAACGACGCGTTGCCGGCGGATGAGACCGAGGCTTCCATCACGGGCGATGCGCTCGACACAGGCGCCGCCGCCAATGACGATCTGGATACCGAAGGCGCCGATCGGCCCTATCCGGCCTGGCTGTCCTATCTGGTGCTGGCAGGCATTCTGGGGCTGATCCCGGTGACCGTCCTTTATGGTCGCCAGATCGCCCCCTGGATCATTCCGGGGATTCTGGTGTCCCTGCTCGGCTTCGGCTTTTCGCGCCGGGTGCGGGTGTACGAGTCTTTTGTCGAGGGGGCCAAGGACGGCTTTCAGGTTGCCTTGCGCATCATTCCCTATCTGGTCGCCATCCTGGTGGCCGTCGGCATGTTCCGGGCATCGGGCGCCATGGAGATGCTGATCCGGCCTCTTTCGCTTCTGACCGAACCCTTAGGCTTGCCGGCCGAGGCTTTGCCCATGGCGCTGCTGCGCCCGCTTTCGGGTTCCGGCGCCTATGGCATCCTGGCCTCGATCATCAACGATCAGGCGATCGGGCCGGACAGTTACGCCGGCTATCTGGTCAGCACTCTGCAAGGTTCCACCGAGACCACATTTTATGTGCTCGCCGTCTATTTCGGCGCCGTCCAGGTACGCCGCATCCGCCATGCCCTGATCGCCGGGCTCTCGGCAGACGTCGCCGGCGTCATCGCCGCCGTCTTCGCGGTGAGTTTGTTCCTGGCGTGAGGAGATATAACCCGGCCCGCCCGCATGGCTACCGCTGAATGACCGCTTTTGGGAGTTAGGGTGGAACCTAGTTTCGATCCAGTGGGATACCCGGTTTTGGCCCAACAGCAGACATTTGTGGCTCGTTAAATGCGTTGGGATTTGCCATTCTGAATATCATAATATTGAAAATTTGGACTCGATACATATTCCTATTCAGGCGATTCAAAGTCCGGTAGATCTTCAATTTTCCAAAGTGCCATTATTTGAAAATGGTTTACTGAGCCCACCAAATATATCGGGTCGGGGAGACCAAATGGGGATGCGAATAAATTTATTATTCTGTCTCCGATAAGGTATCCATGCCTTGCATCGGGTGGCACGTCCACATTGGTATCCGGCAATTCTATGGCCCCAATTTTTCTTCCGGGCATTATAACTTTTGGCAAAAAGGCTGTACTAGACATGAAATATTTTGCCTGGCTATTTCTAATATTGTTGATCGCTTTCTTAATGTCGTCATTTGATAGATGGATAAACAGATCCTTACAAAAAACCAAATCTGCGTTTGGGCATGGCTCATTAACTATATCGATATGCAAAAATTCTCTGTTTTTGTTGCCATAAATTTCCTGATTTTTTTCGATTAGAGATTTAACAACATCGCATCCAATATATTTCACATTTCCGAAGTCGACATTCGTCATAAAGTTAAAATCACCGCACGGCAGATCACAGAAGGTTTCAATCGGTAATATCTTCAATATGAATTGTAAGTTTTCTCTAATAGGGGCGGTGGCTTCAAGGGTTGATCCGGGCCCCGATTCTGATTGGTCACTTCCCCAATTTAGTGTGCCATCATACATTTGGGAAAATATTTTCTCGTTTTGTCTCATTTCCAAATCCTTGAATTATTCAGGCAGGTGAAAACTGGAGCCGAATAGATTGCCGCTACTAAATCCCCCTCGGTCTTCAACCCGGCCTTGATAGCTTTCGCCGATAAGGTTTCATCCCGCCATTATAATTCCATATTCAAATCGCCGTCTATTTCGGCGCCGTCCAGATACGCCGCATCCGCCATGCCCTGATCGCCGGGCTAAGCGCCGACGTGGCCGGCGTCATCGCCGCGGTCTTCGCGGTGAGTTTGTTCCTGGCGTGAGGGGGGGCGTTAACCTTCCGGTGCGCCAGCTTTTTGTAACCCTTCTAAGATTACCGCACGAACGTGCCGCTCATTTGTCGGTAATATCCTATCGACATTTTTTATCGAAAATTTGGGGTTTAAAGAGATCAAAGTTTCGATTGCATCCTGTGCCTCTACGGTCCGGCCCAAATGGCCGAGGCAGGCGGCGTGAATGAAGCGGGCTATTAGCGGTGCGTTGGGTACGGCAATGGCACGCTTCCCAGCCGCATCGGCGTCTTCGAACCTTTCCTCAATCAAACAATTTAGCGTGCGTCCTATCAAGCTTAGCCATAATGCTGGATCCTTGGGACTAAGCCGCTCGGCATCATCCAAATATTTGAGCGCGCCTTCCAGCTCATTGCACCAGATGTAAGATAGGCCAAGAACCATATGGGCCATTGCATCACTTGAATTGATTTCAAGCGCAGATTTTATGTCATTGCGGGCCGCCGAATGGTCACGCCGAAATAGGTTAATAATCGCCCTAATCAGATAGGCGAAGGATTCGCGATCATCAATTCCAAGCGCCTGATTGGCCAGTTGCATTGCATTATCAAGAGCCGCTGTACGGTCATCGTTGAAACCTTGAAACATGTCCTGAAGGTGCGTGTAGGCATGGGCGGCATAGGCCAAAGAAAGGTTTGGATCGAGGTCCGTTGCCTGTTGAAACTGCCGGCGGGCTTCGGCGATATCATCCTTATCGTACCGCCACATGCACCATAACCCGCGTTGACATAAATCCCACGCGCCCAGATTGTCCGGCGCCTTGAGGCGGGCGCGCTCTTGCTCGGCCCGGCTAAGTTCGGGTCCCAATGCGCCAACCACGGTCTGCGTAATTTCGTCCTGGACTTCGAATATGTCTTCGAGTTCTCGGTCATAGCGGTCTGCCCAGATGTGGTTCCCGCTTTCACCATCTATCAATTGGGCAGTGATGCGCACCCTATTGGCGGCCTTGCGCACGCTGCCTTCCAATACGTACCGTACGCCCAATTCGGATGCGATGGCCTGCACGTCCACCGCCTGTCCCTTGAAGGTGAAAGTCGTGTTGCGGGCGATGACGAAAAACTGCCGGATGCGACTTAACCCAGTGATAATGTCTTCGGTAATACCGTCGGAGAAATACTCCTGCTCCGGATCACCCGACAGGTTGTCGAAGGGCAAAACGGCGATGGAAGGTTTGTCGGTCGCGGCGGCGATCCGGCTTGTCGACACTGAAACAGCTTCGATCGTCACCCTATAGGCCTGAACTGGGTCCGTGACATTTTTGACCTCCTGCGGACCTATGTCCTCGTAATCTGCGTTGATGCGGTTTTTGACTTGATCATAGACCCCGCCAGAAATGACGATACCACCGGGCTCTGCCAAACCTTCCAGCCGTGCCGCTACATTGACGCCCTCGCCGTGGATGTCTTCGCCGTCATCAACAATGTCGCCCAGGTTTATTCCCATGCGGAAGTCGAGGCTGCTGGGCGCCAAACCCTTTTGCATGGTTATGGCGCAGTTAACCGCATCTTGAACCGTGGGGAACTCGACCAAAAATCCATCGCCGGTCAGTTTGACGATGTTGCCGGAATGATCGGCGACGCATGGCTTGATAACGTCCTCGCGGGCATCATGCCAAGCGCCGACCGTACCGTCAGTATCGGCCTCCATAAGGCGTGTATACCCGACCACATCTGCGGCAATAACTGCAGAAAGCCTCCGTTGAAACTCCCGATCCGCCATGATCCTCCCCGAGGGCGGTTTAGTTGGCGACATTCTAGAGCAAGTTGCGTCGGACGCAATCTCCTGACAGCAGCCTTGCGGGAAAGAGGATTCTTGCCGGTTGGTCTGCGGACGCCCAATGCCTCACCGGTGCCCCTTGATTTGTTCCAATTATGTTCTATATCAATAATGGCCACTTTTTTCGGATGATCAAATGGGTGCGGGCGGATATCGGCCCGCTGCGCACCCATGCGGTGCAAGCGAGGCTGGAGGCTATTATCGGGCCGGATCATGCCGGGAATAGGGCTCAGAGGCGTTTAAAAAGCGTAAGGAACAGTTATAAACCGTAAGGAATAGTAATGAACCGGTATGGTGGATTTTGGCGAAATATGTCGCATCCGATATGCACACAGTGCATAGATTTATAGGGCTTCGTGCTCCCTTGACCCGTGGGTGTCATCGGATAGGCTTCGTACCAAACGAAGGAGAAAAAGATCATGGGCACAATGGATCTCACTAACGCCACGCGCCCGACCCGGAACCGGGTTGGCGGCTCGGACCGGGACCGGGCGGCGAAGTTTTCCAAGCGCATGCCGCCGTCGGCCCGGCGCAGCGTTTTTATCCGGCAGAACATTTTGTGGCCGGACCGGGAGCCAACCGTCAATCCGAACCGGGCCGAGATCGATGATTTCGAAACCTTGGCCCAAGAATTCAAGCAACTGGTGGGCGAAATGGGCGCCGACGATGTGGGCATCGCCGAGGTGCCGCCAGAACTGGTTTTTACTCAGGCCGGCGATCTGGGCCACCGACGCGCCATCGTTTTCGCCATGTCCATGGAATATGACTATATGATCGACATCGGCCCCAATTCCCAGGCCGAGGTACACCGGGTCTATCATCATCTGGATGAGCTTGGCGTTCGCATCGCCCACCGCATTGCTTCGTTCGGCTACTCCGCCCGCATGCAGCCCAACGAAGGCGACGTGCCGATGCCGGCGCTGGCCTATTTGGCTGGCATCGGCGAGTTGGGCAAGCACGGCTCGATGATATCGCCGAAGTTGGGCTCGTCGTTCCGCCTGGGATGCGTGACCACCGATATGCCGCTCAAGGCCGACGGCCCCGGTGATTTCGGCCTCGACGAGGTGTGCGCCAACTGCCAGATGTGCACCCGCTTTTGCCCCGGCGATGCCATCAAGCCGGACAAGAAAGCGGTCAACGGCGTTCTTCGCTGGCATGTGGATACGCCCGCCTGTGAGCCCTTTTTCCACAAATTGTTCGGCTGCAAGCTTTGCCTGATGGTCTGCCCGATCAACGCCCGCGGCCAGTTTCGTGGGCGTTACAAGGAATTGTCCCGCGATCTGGTCAAGGCCAAGGACGCGGCTGGGCTTTTGGATATGATCGCCGGGCGCACCGATCTCCGCCAGGAAGATTTCTCGGGCGCGCCGTGAGCCAATACCGGCCCAAACGGCAAGTTCCCGTTGGACAGGTTCTGTCCGCTTTGGAATACTGCCCGCCAATGCCCAGCCAGGGGGAATTGCCGGCATGAAGTTTGGTTTATTCGGAGGCGCCGTACGCCGGGGCGAAACCGCCGACAGCGCGTCCTACGGCAAATTCATCGATTATGTGAGCGCCGCCGACCGGTTCGGCTATGCCGGTATTTTTATTGTCGAGCATCATTTTTCAGGCATCGGCCAGGTTTCCGCGTCGCTCAACTTCTTGACCTATCTGGCCGCCAAGACCACCAATATCCGGCTCGGCACCGCCGTCACCGTGTTGCCGTGGCACAATCCGGTGCTGCTCGCCGAAGAAGTGGCGACCTTGGATTTGCTGTCAAATGGGCGCCTCGATTTCGGCGTCGGCAAGGGCTACCGGGATATCGAATTCAAGGGTTTCTGCATCCCTAAGGAAGAAGCCCAGGCGCGCTATGAAGAAGCGCTCGAAATCATGTTCAAGGCCTGGCAATCGCGCGAGCGTTTCTCCTATCACAGCGATCTTTGGAATTTCGAAGACATCATTGTCGAGCCCGAACCGGTGCAAAAACCCTATCCGCCGATCTGGACCGGGGCCGGCACGCCGGCCTCCATCGCCCGGGTGGCGGGCGCTGGCTTCAATGTGTTGCTGGATCAATATGGCGATTTCGGTCTGACCCGCGAGCGGGTGGCGAATTTCCGGGCGGCCTGCGAAGCGGCCGGGCGCACCTACGATCCCATGCAGTTGGGCTTGACCCGCGCCGTGGTCATGACCGGCTCTAGCCGCGAAACCGACGAGGCCACCGAAGCCCGCGCCAATCGAGTTGGCGCCATGGACCGCTTCGGGCGTCTGCCGGGGCTACCCGAACAGCCGGCCTCCTACGCCGAAAGCGGCCAGGCACCTGACGATGCGGCGATCATCGGCGAGCCAAACCAAGTGATCGAACGGCTTTTGGAATTGAAGGAATTCGGCGTCGAATATGTGCTGATGCTGGCCACCGGCACGCCCGAAACCCTCGGCAATTTTGCCGACAAAATTATGCCGGCGCTTGGGACCGATGACCAAGCCATCGGCTCCGCTGCTGAGTAGGGCCGGGCGGCGCCCGCAGCGTAGCCGCCGCCTAAGGAAACCGGGATGCGCGGATTTATACTAGGATTGGTCATCGGGCTAATGGCCGGCGTGGTGCTGGCGGTGGCCCAATCGGACCGCCGCGCGGCCAGTGATGCGCTTAGGCCCGGCTCTGGCGGTGCCAATGAGCCCGTGCATTGGCGTTTGGCCAGCGCCTATCCGCCCGCGCTGCCCCATTTGGGCGCCCGCGCAGGCGCCATTGCCGAGGCAATCGGGCGCATCAGCGATGGCCGCATCCAAATCCAGGTTCAAGGGCCCGGGCAATTGGTCGCGGCGCTGGATGCTTTCGATGCGGTCGCGTCGGGCACCGTCGATGCCGCTTTCTCCAGCGCCGCCTATTGGGGCCGGAAATCGCCTTCGTTCGAGATTTTCGCCGGCGTGCCGTTCGGCCCGGATATGGCGACCTTCCTCGCCTGGTTCGAAAACGCCGGCGGGCGGGCGGAATACGAAAAGCTGTATGCAGCGTTTAACATTCATGCCATCGCCTGCGGCGTCCAGGGGCCGACCGGCGCATTGTTCACCGAAGACGTGCAAGCCTCCGTTGATCTTTTGGGCCGCAACGTCGCCGCCGCCGGATTGGCGGGCCGCGTGCTCGGCGCCTTGGGCGCTACCGTCAAGCGCATCGCGCCGTCCGATCTTGCCGCCGGGTTTGCCGATAAATCTCTTGCCGGCGCCCTGTTCGCGGGCCCGGCGGATGATTTGGCACTGGGCCTCGGCAGCTATGGCAAAGTCTACTATTTCCCCGGCTGGGGCCGGCAATCGGGGCTGGTAGATTTATTGATCAATGCCAAACGCTGGGACGCCCTTGATGCGTTGGCCAAGGCGCAATTGGAATCGGTTTGCGGGGCGAGCCTGAAAGCCGGCATCGCCGATATCGAGAATTTGCAATTTACCGCCCTCAAAACCCTGATCCGGGGCGGGGTGCGGGTGGAACGCTGGCCGGCCCCGCTGGTTTCGAAATTGCGCGGCGCGTGGCAACGAATATCGTTGTCGCTGGCCAAGGCCGATCCCACCTTCCGCCGCCTGATCCAGTCTCTGAACGGGTTTGCCGAAGACCGCGCTATCTGGCGGGAACTGAGCACGCCGCGCCCGGCGCCCCCTTAAGCCATCAATGTTGCTGCAATACCTTGAATTTTTGGTTCTGCTATTTATATTAAGTCTTAACCGGCGCTGCGGTGCCTGCCTAATTAGTTAAAAAATTTTCCATCGGAGATAAACTATGAAAATCGCGCATCTGCTTGCTTCCGCTCTCGTACTTTCCACCAGCCTATATGCCGGCTCGGCGCTTGCCGCCGGCGATGCGGCCAAGGGCAAAAAATACTTTAACAAATGCAAGGCCTGCCACACGCTGAAAGCCGGTAAGCACAAGACCGGCCCGTCCCTTCTGGGTGTCGTCGGGCGCAAGGCGGGAAGCGCCGCCGGGTTTAAAAAATATAAGGGCCTGAAAGGCGCCGATTGGACCTGGAGCGAAGCCGAGATTGCCAAATTCCTGGCCAATCCAACCAAATATGTGAAGGGCAAAGGCAAAAAGCGTTCCTCCATGGGCCTCAAGGTCAAGAAAAAGAAGGACCGTGAAAACGTCATCGCTTATATTGCTTCGCTCAAATAGACGGGGCGCGAAAAAGACGGCCGGCCGCCGACGTGGGCGTTGCCGGCCATCTTGTGTGCAGTCTTACATGATTGATTAGAGAGCAGCTCATGGACCTCAAGGATCATATCCGCGGCATTCCCGATTTCCCGGTCGAGGGGGTATTGTTTTACGACATCTCGACCTTGCTGGCCGATGCCGATGCCTGGCAAGTCACCACTGGCCGGCTAGCCAAGGCCATCAGTGCCCTGCAGCCGGATGTTCTGGCCGGTATCGAAAGCCGGGGCTTTCTGGTGGCGGCGCCGCTGGCTCTGAAGCTGGGCCTGGGCTTCACCATGGTGCGCAAAAAGGGCAAATTACCCGGCCCCACCATCCCGCTGGAATACGAGCTGGAATACGGCAGCGATGTCATCGAAATTCAAGAAGACGCGGTCAAGCCGGGCCAGAAGGTGGTGTTGCTGGATGATCTGCTGGCCACCGGCGGTACCATGGCGGCGGCCGTCGCCCTGTTCCGCAAGGTCGGTGCCGAGGTTGTCGGCGGCGCTTGCATTATTGAGCTGAATTTCCTGAACGGCCGCGACAAGCTGGACATCCCGTTCACCAGCCTGATCGCTTATGACGAATAGCCGTTGACCGCCCCGGCGGCGCGCGCCAAGTTAGCCAATGACCTGCAATCTGGTATCAGTATAGAAAATCATCGAGGGAGTAGATAATGGACGACGACGCCAAAAAAACCGCGCTAAGAATGATCCCCTATGGGATCTATGTCATGACCGCTGAAGACAGCGACGGCAACGTCGCCGCCGCGACGGTGAACTGGGTCACGCAAACCTCGTTCGATCCGCCCTTGGTGGTGATCGGCGTTAAGGCCGATTCCGGCGCTTACGAGCTGGTCAAGAAAACCGGCACCTTCGCGCTCAACATGCTCGGTAAGGGCCAGCAGGGCGCCGCCTTCGGATTTTTCAAGCCGGCCGTAAAAGACGGCAACACAATCTCGGGCGAGGCCTATCACGCCGGCGCTAACGGCGCACCGATACTGGATTCTGCACCCGCCAGCGTCGAATGCAGCGTCGCCGAAATTGTCGCACGGGGCGATCATCACATCGTCATTGGCGAAGTGACCGAAGCCAATGTGGCGGTAGAGCCCGAAGGGCGCGCCGATGAAGCCATCCTCGAGATGAAGGAACTTGGCGACAACGTCTTCTACGGCGGCTGAGTACAAAATTTGTGTGAGCCCGGCCGGTTTGGCCGGGTTCAGCGCTTCTATTCGATAAACATATCCAGACACAAAGCGCCGCCGATTTCGCGGACTTCCTTGCGCGCCGCCCGTGGCAGCGGGATGCCGGCTTCTATGGAATGATTGAGCAATGCCTCCAACGCCTGATCCTCGGGCAGTTTTACTGATTCTTCTTTTTGCTTGGCATAATCGAATAGGCCGAGCTCGTAGAAAAAGGCGTTATCGACGCGGCCTGCCTTGACCGAGACCACATCGCCGGCGGGTAACTTGGCGCCGGAACTCGCCGCGTTGGTTTCAAGCGCACCGCGCATTTCGATATTATTGAAAGTGATGCGCCGAAATTCCTTGGCCATTCGATCCCCCGTCGTACAAGAGTATATTCCAAATCGCGTAGCGGCTAGATATCTATTCGATTTAAGGGCAAGGTTGCATCCAGATCAACCGGAATTAGTGGCAAGAGTGCAATGTCTGTAGAAGCTTCTGCGCGTCTACGCAGCATGATGGTCGCCGAATAATCCCTGAGCGGTAATCTGAGCACGCGGCAAATCTTGGCCGTCCGCTTCGCACTCCTGGAAGGAACCGAAACGGCGGGCCAAGTTTAACTCGATCCAGCGGAAATGCGGCTAATTGGACTTCCGGCGCTTTCGCATGAACGCCGTCGGCGGTATCCAGGTGTCCGGGATGTGGACGTTGGCCCATCTGCAGATCTCCTGAAGTACGGGCAACAATTCGGCACCCTTGTGGGTCAGCCGGTATTCGAACCTTGGCGGGTGCTCTTGATACAGATGTTTTTCTGCGAGTCCACTTTCGGTTAGCCGTTTCAGCCGCTCAGCCAGGATATTGGTGGGGATACCCTCAGGCGAAGCAGCGAACTCGTTATAGCGGGATTTTCCGTTGAGCATGTCGCGGATCACGACCAGGGTCCACCGGTCACCGACCAAGTCCAGGGTCGATGCGATCGGGCAGGGCGAGCGCGCGAAATTTACTACCATAAATTAGTCACTTGCAAAATAAAAGTCACTACCATAATATCCCGACACTTAAAATTTGCAAGTGACATACCGATAAGGGGAGGAACGATCATGACGGTACCATTCGAAGGAGGATGTAAATGCGGAGCCGTTCGCTACACGTGCACGGCCGAGCCAATGGCCGCCGTGCACTGTCAGTGCCGGGATTGCCAGAAAGACAGCGGAAGCGGGCATGCGTCACACTTGATGGTGCCAAAACCGGCGTTGGCAATCAGCGGTGATCCCAGTTTTTACGACTATGCTGCCGATAGCGGCAACACCGTAACAAGGGGGTTTTGTGGCGTTTGCGGGGTCTGGGTCTATTCGCAAAATTCCTGCATGCCCGACGCGCTGTTTCCTACAGCAGGCAGCTTAGACGATCCTGAAATCTTCAAACCGCAAATGGTGGTGTTCGCCTCGCGCGCCACGAGTTGGGATTATCTGGACCCTGAGCTTCCAAGAATGGCCGAAATGCCCGATGCCGCCGGCGGCGGAAAATGACTAGGGATGCGAATTTATGAGCCAGGATTTTCAAGGGTTTCCCAGCAGCTTTTTTGATTTCTTCACCGAGCTGGCGAACAACAACGAGCGCTCCTGGTTCAACGCCAATAAAGAGCGCTACCGCGAAGATGTTGTGGCGCCTATATCCCGGCTGATCGCCGCCATGGCGCCCCGCCTGGAACGCATATCCGGTCATTTTGTCGCCGATCCCAGGCCGAACGGCGGCTCCATGTTCCGCATCTACCGCGATGTGCGCTTTGCCAAGGACAAGCGGCCCTACAAGGAACACGCCGCCTGCCAGTTCCGCCACAATTTGGGGCGCGATGCCCACGCGCCGGGATTCTACATTCACCTGGCCCCGGACGAGGTGATCTTTGGCGGCGGCATGTGGATGCCGCCATCTCCGCAACTGAAATCAGTGCGCGAAGCCATCGCCAAGGATAGTGCGGGCTGGCGCCGGGCCAGCGGCAACAAAAAGCTGAAAGAGACCTTCGGCGGCATTGCCGGCGATGGCCTCAAGCGCCCGCCCAGGGGCTTCGATGGCGATCATCCGCTGATCGAGGACATCAAGCGCAAAAGCTTTTTTGCCATGCGCCACGAGAAACCAAGAATCGCCAACTCGGCCAAATTTTTGGATGAGGTCGAGGCCACCTTCAAGGCGGCCTCGCCCTTGATGCGCTTCCTTTGCCGTGCCGTGGATGCGGACTTTTAAGCAATCGCGATACACTCGATCTCTATATCAAATCCGCCGGGCCAGGAGCCGACGGTGATAAAGGAGCGCGCCGGAAAGTCCTCGGTGAAATATTGCCGGTAGATGGCATTTACCCGCTGGAAGTGTGCGGCGTTCGCGCACAAGACCTGAACCTTGACCACCTTCTTCATACTTGATCCGGCGGCTTCCAATACGGTTTTGACGTTTTCCAGGCACTGGCGGGTCTGGGTCTCGATATCGCCGTGGACGAATTCGCCGGTGGCGAAATCGGTGGGCGGCTGGCCGGATACGAAAACGAAATCACCGGCCTTTACGGCGAGCGAGAGCGGCGTTTCCGGGCGGCCTTCCGGTTTTTTTCTGGGCACGTCGATAATCTGTTTTTCCATGATCTCATCCTTTTCCCTTTGAATTCGGTCTCGGGACATAATAGACCGGATGGCTAGGGGGTGCGGCAAGCCCCAGTGAATTTTACCGGGAGCGGGATATGCCCAAATTTTCAGCCAACTTGACCATGATGTTTACCGAAAACGATGATCCAGTGGCACGCATAGGCGATGCCGCCGATGCCGGTTTCGGCGCCGTCGAATATATTTTTATCTATGATCTGGACCCGGGCGAGATTGGGCGCGCCATGAAGGATGCCGGCCTCGCCATGTCGGTGATCAATATTGCCGTCGGCGAAGGTGTGAAAATGGGGCCTCTGGTGGCGGCGGCGCCGGGCAAACGGGCGGCGTTTTTAGAAAACCTGGAGGCGGCGAAACGCTATTGCGGCGAATTGCGCCCCACCGGACTGGTGGTGCCCGCCTATACGCCCCCCGATGGCGTTTCAAAATCGGAAGCCCTGCCGGTGTTTTCCGAAAACATGGAAATCGCCTCCGAAGCGCTGGCCGCGCTTGGCATTCCCGTGCTGATCGAAGCCCTCAATCCGGATATCCGGCCAAACTCGCTGCTCACCACGACAAACGAGGTAAAGGCGTTTATCGACGAGATCGGCCATCCCAATCTTGGCATCGAATATGACGCATATCATTGCTACGTTACCGAAGGATGTACCTCCGCTGGCGATATGGCGGCAACCATTGAGGCGCATTTGGATCTGATCGGTAATATTCAAATTGCCGACGTGCCGGGCCGGAACGAGCCTGGCACAGGGACCATCGACCATGATGCTTTATTTGGGGCCCTCGACAAGATGGGCTACGACAAATGGGTGGCGGCGGAATATGAGCCGAGCGGCGGCACGCTTGAAACGCTGGGTTGGCGCGACGGCTGGTTGCCTGGATCGTGACTGCCCACCCGTCGCTATCTGGGCCAATATTGGCGATCTCGCGATTGGCTGGCGGTTTAAGCAGCGGCGGCTGTGCAGCAATCGCGGACCGTTGCGATCATTGAGCCGATATCCATGGGTTTGGTGATATAGGCGGCAAAGCCGGCTGTCGCGCCACGCTCCAAATCCGAGCGCATGGCCAGGGCACTCAAGGCGATGACCGGAACCTCATGGGTTCTTGGCAAGGATCTGAGCGCTTCCAATATTTCATAGCCGTTGGTCCCTGGCAGCTGGATATCGGTTATAACCACATCGATATCCTCGCTCGCGGCCAAATTCAGCGCCTCGGCGCCATTTTCAACGATAATCAGTTGCATATCCTCGGCTAGGACGAATATTTCTTCCATCAATATCCGGTTGACCAGATCATCTTCGACGTAAAGCACTTGCGGTAATTTTGTAGCCATAATCCCAAATTCCCTTGTTCCTCTTTGTCCCAAGATGAAGAATAATTCGGCTATGTTGCATGGGAATTGCGCGCACATATAAAAATTGTAAATGGATGTGAATTGGCGGAGAATTGGTGTGAGTAAAAAAAACCGGAAAATAATGGCCTGCATATTTGTATTCTTGGCCGCAAAGACCAACGTTAACTGTAAACGTGTAACGATTTTTGCTTTGAGGGAAACAACCGGAGCGGCCGCTACCAGGCCGTTGTCCGATCATGTCATTATTCAAGGGAGGTTTCGATGAGATTTAGAAATTCGCATTTGGTTATGGGCGGTGCCCTAATTGTACTGGGCGCATGTGCTGGCGGCGCTGATTTTGACCGGGTTGCCAAAATGCCGTCCAAGGGCACGCCTTTTCAAGCAGCGCTGCAAAAAGAATATGTAGAGCTGTCGCGTTCGGAATATTCCGAATCGGATATCGGCGATATGATTTTCTTCGCGGAACGCGGCAAGATGGCCGCCGAAGCCATGAATTTTGGGCCGCAGATGGTTTCCGCGCGTGCATTGCCCGCCAATAAGGTTGGCGCATTGAGCGGCGCCCGGGAGCGTCTCGTCAAGGCCTTGGCAGGCGGCGCCAAGGGCCGCGCACCGAAGCACGCGGCACGCGCCCAGGCAATGTTCGATTGCTGGATGCAGGAACAGGAAGAAAATTTCCAGCCCGAAGACATCATCCGCTGCCGCGCCGAGTTCAATGCGGCGATGGCTAAGCTGAAAATGCCGATGATGGCCAAGGCCGCACCGAAGCCAATGCCGGCGCCAATGCCTGCACCGGAAAAATTGCCTGGACCGTTCACCGTCTATTTCGATTTCGATAAAATGGACATCAACGCGGCGGCGAAAAAAAGCATTATCGATATCGCCGTGGCGCATTTGGAATCGAAGCCAGGCACGATCATGCTGGGTGGTCACACCGACCGGTCCGGTTCGAACGACTATAACGATAGCCTGTCCCGGATGCGCGCCCAAACGGTTGCGGCGGCGCTCATCAAAACCGGCATTCCGACCTCTAAAATTAGAGTGGACAGCTTTGGCGAAAACCTGACCCAGGTTTCCACCTCGAACGATAAGCGCGAACGTCTGAACCGGCGGGTGGTGGTTATCTTCCGCCGCTAGAGCAGCGTTTTCATAGAGTTTTCGGCCATGCGGTCCCGCTGGATCGCATGGCCTTTTTCATTCAGGAAAATTCGCTTCGAATGAGATCGTTATGCTCGCCGGCCGCCGGGACCGGGCCAAGCGATGCATCGCCTTCATCGCCAAAACGGGTCGGCGGCGCCGGAATTTGCACCGGACCGGCCGGCGTTTCGATGACCGTGCGCCGTAAATCCCCATGGGATGACAGTCCGGCTACCGAATTTACCCGGCCAAAGGCGATACCGGCGGCCAACAGCTTTGCCGCCATGGCAACCGTTTCTTCTTTTCCAAACTGCTCCGCGATCAGGCGATCCAATTCTGCCACATTGGCAACCCGGGATTTGTTGTCCGTGTATGGACCGGTGTCGGCCCATTCCGGCTGCTCCATAATCTCGCCGGCAAAGCGCGCCCATTCCCGTTCGTTCTGGATGGAGATGACTATTTTCCCGCCATCCTTGGTGGGATAGGATGCATAGGGCGCGATCGACGGATGGCGGAGACCGACCCGTCTCGGCGCATTGCCGCCATAGTCGTGATGTAAGAGCGGCACCGCCATCCAATCGGCCATGCCGTCGAACAGCGAACAGCTTAGGGACGCACCCTCGCCGGAAACGCCGCGCTGGATAAGGGCCAGCAGGATGGCCTCATAGGCGTGCATGCCGGCGGCGATATCGCACACCGAGACGCCAACCCGGCCCGGTGCTTCCGGCGAGCCGGTGATCGAGGCGAGGCCGGTTTCTGCCTGCACCAGCATATCGTAGGCCTTCATGTCTCTGGACGGCCCGTCTTCAGCGTAACCAGTGATGTCGCAGGTGATCAGGCTTGGATGGCGGGCGCGCAAATCGGTGGCCCCGAAGCCGGCCCGGGCCGCAGCGCCTGGTGCCAGATTCTGGATGAAGATGTCGGCGCGCGCGATCATCGCCGCCAGCAGCGCGGCATCGCCTGCATCCTTGATGTTCAACTCGATCGATTGTTTGCCCCGGTTGAGCCATACGAAATAGGCGCTCTGACCCTTGACCACATCGTCATAGCCGCGCGCAAAATCGCCGCCGGCACGCTCAATTTTTATGACCCTGGCGCCAGCATCGGCCAGCCGCGACGAGCAATAGGGCGCCGCTACCGCCTGTTCCAATGCGACGACCAATAACCCGTCCAACATATTCGGCATTGTCGATCTCTCCCGAATGGGTATTTATTCGATTAGGATTCCAAAAGTAGATGATAAAGGCCGCTTGAACCATGCCGGATGACACATTACGCCCGCGCCGCAGTTTTCTTTATGTCCCGGCGTCCAGGCCCGACCGATTTCCAAAGGCCATGGCCAGCGGCGCCGACATGGTCTGCGTGGATCTGGAAGACGCCGTCGCCGGTGACGCCAAGGAAGCTGCGCGGCATCAGGCCATCGCCCTGTTTGCCGGGTCTGAGCGGGGGCCGGAGCGGCTGTTGCGCATCAATTCCCTTGCCACCGATTATGGCCGCGCCGATCTGGCCGCTGTGGCCGCAAGCGATCAGGCGCCGGACGGCATGCTTTTGCCCAAGGTGCGGGGCGTCGGCGAAATCATCAGCGCCATTGACGCTACGGGCCACCACGAAAATCTTCAAATCCACATCCAGATGGAAACCAGCGAGGCGCTGGAACACGCCATGGATATCGGGCGCGCCCATGAGCGGGTGGCCTCGTTTGTATTCGGCGGCTTCGATATGGCGGCAGCGCTCCGTGTCGAGCCCGGCTGGGAGGCGCTTCTCTATGCCAGGGGGCGGCTGGTGCACGCGGCGGCCAGCGCCGGCATCGATCTTCTGGATATGCCGTTCTTCGGGCTGGATGACGATGCTGGTTTGCGCGCCGAGGCCACCCAAGCCAAGACCATTGGCTTTACCGGAAAGACCGCGATCCATCCGAAGCAGATCGCCGCCATCAACGAGACCTTCAGCCCGAGTGTACAAGAGGCCGCCCGGGCGCGCGAATTGATCGCCAAGTTCGAAGCCCAGGACCAGGCCTTCGTGGTTATCGACGGCGAGATATTGGAGGCGCCGGTGATCGAACGGCTGTACCGGACCATCGCGGCGGCTGAAAGCATTGGTATCTGAGCGGGCTCATTTCTGGTAGCATTGGCGGATGATCGAAAGTGCCGCCATCGCCATCGTTACCGCCGTGTTTTTCGGCGTCGTGGTGCTACCCGTCCTGCCGCGTCTGGCCTTGGTGGTGCCGTTAGGAGTAGCTCCGCCGCCGGTGCGCCCATCACCCCCGGCCAGGGCACGGGCGGGAAATTCGGCGCCCATGCGGCCATCAACCCGCGGCATTCGTATTTCAAGCGCCGCCCCCCAATTCGAAGCCAAAGTGAGAACCAAGCTGGCGCGCCGGGTGGCCATGCTGATCGAGCGCTATCCGGAACGGTCCTTGATGGTGATCCGGCGTTGGCTTCACGAGGCGCCGGCCTGATCCGGTTTTCCGGCTTTTACTTCCCGGTGCAAAAGGTAGAGCCCGCTGGCGACGATGACCGCCGCGCCGCTCCAGATGAACGCGCCCGGCAATTCGCCCCAGATCACGAAACCCCAGATCACCGCCCAGATAAGCACCGTATATTCGAACGGCGCCACCACGCCGAGCGGCGCGACGACAAAAGCGTGTGTCATGAAGATGTAGCCGAACAGAGTCGCAGCCGCCATGCCTCCGAACAGGACCAGATCGGTAAGCGGCATCGGGCGCCAGACAAAGGGCAAGCCTAAGCTGGCGATCACGGTGATGCCGGCCATCAGGAAAAACACGAGCTGGAATGTGGTTTCGGTATCGCGCAACCAGCGGGCGGTCAGGTTAATGCCGGCAAAGGATATGCCAGCCGCCACCGCAAACAATATCTCCGGGCGGAACAAATCGCTGCCCGGGCGCATGGCGATGGCGACACCTAGGAAACCGATGGCGATGGCGGCCCAGCGGTGGCGGCCGACACGCTCGGCGAACAGGGGCACCGCCAAGGCGGCGGTCACGAAGGGTGATCCGAAAATGACCACGGTCACGTCGGCCAGGGGCAACGAGGCGAGGGCGGTGAACATGAACAGCGGACCGCAAATGCTGACCAGGATGCGCACCCCATGGGCGGCTGGGCGCCGGGTGGTCAATTGCCGCGCCCGGCCGCTGGCCAGCGCCCAGATCAGCATGGCGGCGGTAATCATCCAGCCGCGCACGGCGATCACCTGGATCGGCGAATAATCGGCGGTGACGAGCCATTTGCCAAAGGCGTCGACGCCGCCCATGCCAAGCATGCCCAGTACCATAAAGCCGATGCCGGCCAGATTGCGATTGCCGTTGGTTGTTATCATGCAATCCCAGTACAGCCCGTCCGGTTCGCGGTCAAACAGGCCGGCCAACCGAATTCGTTGTTCTGTTGGATTTCGGCTATATTGACGCCTCAATCGCTTCAAAGGGGAGCCGCCATGAGCCAATCCGATCAAACGACCAGCCAGATTAACATCGATGCCTATGCTCCCGCCGAGATCGCCCGGCGGGTGGAAACCGCTGGCCTCGCCAAGGTAGACATGGCGATCCTGCCGACTTTGGCGCTTAGTGTTCTGGCCGGCGCCTTCATTGCTTTCGGCGCCATGTATTTCACCATGGTGATGACCGGCCATGGGCTTGGCTTCGGGCCGTCCAGGGCGTTGGGCGGGCTGGCCTTTTCCCTCGGCCTGATTCTGGTGGTGATCGCCGGCGCCGAATTGTTCACCGGTAACAATCTGATCGCCATGGCCTGGGCCGGTCGCAAAACAACCACAGCCAAGCTGTTGCGCAACTGGGCCTTAGTCTATGTGGGCAATTTTGCCGGATCGGTGGCGGCGGCGGTTATCATATCTTTGTCCGGCGTCATGAGCGCCGGCGACGGCCAGATGGCGGCGACGGCCATGAAAATTGCCGAAGCCAAGGTGGCGTTGCCGTTTGCCGAGGCTTTCTTTCGCGGCGTGCTCTGCAATGCGCTGGTATGCATGGCGGTCTGGTTGTGTTTCGCCGCGCACACGGTCAGTGGTAAGATCCTGGCGATCATCTTTCCGATCTCGGCTTTTGTCGCCCTTGGCTTCGAGCATTCCGTCGCCAATATGTATCTGATCCCGGCTGGCTGGCTGGCTGGCGCAGACGCCATCACGGTCAGCGGGTTTATCGGCAATCTGGTGCCGGTGACCCTCGGCAATATCGTCGGCGGCAGCGTCTTTGTCGCTCTGGTCTATTGGATTATCTATTTGCGCGGTAAATAACCCCGGTTCACTTCACACATTTGTGGCCAGAGGAACATTGACAGGAACCTAAAGGGCGGTAGGCTGCAAATTAATACTGACATTAATTGTCCAACAATATCTAAGCGCAGGAATTTTGCTTTCACACGCAACGATTTTTTGGGAGATAAATCATGTCCTCGACGAGAACCACATTGCTGACTTCCGCCGCCGTAACGGCTGCCGCCTTTACATTTGCGATGACCGCGCCGCTATCTCCGGCAGGCGCCAAGGAATTGAAGATTGCGACCTTCATGGGGCCTCCGCATTATCTCAACCGGGTTGTCTTCACCAACCTCGCCAAAGCCATCGGCAAGGCGACCGGCGGTGAAACCACGGCGAAACTTTTTGCATCCGGACAATTGGGCAAAGGCCCGGTCCAGCAATTCAAGCGCGTCAACACGAATGTCGCAGAAATTGCTTTTGGTATTCAGGGAAACACGGCGTCAATCTTTCCCCGCTCGATGGTCCTTAACCAGCCGGGTGTCGGTGAAACAGCGGTCGGAATCACCAAGAAAATGTGGGCCATTTATGACAAGCATCTGGCTTCCGAATATACAAAGATCAAGGTTATGGGTCTTTGGGCCAATACACCGCCGGTTATTCTGTCGCGAACAAAACTGATTAAAAAACTCAGCGATGTGAAGGGAATGAAAATTCGCGCCTCTGATTCCGGCTCGGTCCTGTTGATGAACGGTTGGGGGGCATCCGGCATCTTTATTCCCATCACCGGCGTTTACGACGCACTCAACAAAGGCGTGGTCGATGGCTCATATACCGCGATTAACGCGCTTTTCAATCCATGGCGGTTCTCCGAATCGGTCAAGTTCGTTACTTTCGGCATGAAAGCGCCGACGACCGTGTTCTGGGTTGGCATGAACAAAAAAGTTTGGAACGGTTTGCCGGCGAAAAGCAAAGCGGCAATCGACGGCCTGACCGGCCAGCAGTGGAGTATCGACGTCGCCCACGGCTGGGCGCAACCAGATCTGGTTGCCGAAAAACGTGCGCGAAAAGGCGATGTCGGGATCAAAGTTCATGATCTCAGCCCTGCCGAGGCGGCTAAATTTAACGCAGCTTCCGCCAAGTCCGTCGAAGCATTCTTGGCGAAAAACGAAGCCAAGGGTATTCCAGTGCGCGCCATCTATGCAGCGGTTACCAAGTAGCGATTAAGGCACGTAGTTCGTTATGGGTGAGAGTGGCAAGGTGCCTTTGGGCGAAAGCGAGGCGGACCGCATACTTGGTAAAGTCGATGCCGTGGTCCGCCCCCTGGCGCTTTATCTCGGCGGGATCATGGTGATTGCACTTTGCTTGACGACGGTTACCGCTGTCGGCTTCCGCTATATCCTGAATTCACCCATATTCGGTGTTGCCGATATCACGCAAATCTTACTGCTCACGGTGGTCACGTTCTCGGTCGCCCAAAGCGGGCGCACCGGCGGCCAGGTCGCGGTCGAGTTATTGGGCACCGTCACCGGTCCCCGGTTTACACGCTGGACCGATATATTGGTGAAGGTGTTGGGCGCCATCATGATGGCTGTTCTGACCGTACAGTTGGTTGAAAGCGGCATGACCGCCGCCGAATACGGCGAAGCTTCGTATACTCTGACCATTCCTTTCGGGCCGTATTTCTACCTATTGGCGTTTGGGATGGCGCTCTACCTCATCGTCCTTTCGTTTGAAATTTATGTTCACCTCCAGGGCGGCGAGGTTCGCCACCGTGTCGGAACCATGGACGATGTGTAAAAAGGTGCTTTCTTAGGATGTCCGTAACGGCGATTGGCACGATCGGGATTATTGCGCTGTTTGTGCTGCTGGCGCTGCGTATGCCCGTTGCCATGACCATGTTGATCATCGGCTTTGTCGGCACAATTGCCATCAGCGGCTGGGAAGCAGCGCTCTCTACCCTCGGCGGCGAAGCGTTTGAAATCACCACCACCGGCACTTTGATTGTTGTGCCGTTATTCGTGCTGATGGGGAACCTCGCCGGTGTTTCCGGCATGTCGAGGGATCTTTACGAAGCCGCCTACGCTTGGGTTGGGCACCGGCGCGGCGGACTGGCATCGGCGACGATCGTCGGCTGTGCTGGTTTCGCGGCGATGAGCGGATCATCCATCGCTTCGGCAGTGACTATGGGCCGCGTCGCCATTCCAGAAATGAAGCGCTACAATTATGATGACAGCCTGGCGACCGGGGCGGTTGCCGCCGGTGGCACACTTGGCATTTTGATACCGCCTTCCACGGGCATGATTATTTTTGCCATTCTAACCGAACAATCTATCGGCAGGCTGTTCATGGCCGGCGTCTTGCCTGGATTGCTGCTCACGGCGTTGTTTCTTATTGCGATATACATCGTCACCAGGCGCCGGCCCGAAGCCGGCCCGCCGGGCCCAAAAGCCGATCTGGCGCAACGACTAGCGACTTTGAAGCAGGCCAGCGCCATCGTCGGCATCGTCGCGGTAACCATCGGCGGCATCTATTTAGGAGTATTCACGCCGGTCGAAGCCGCCGGCGTCGGCGCGTTTTTAACCCTTGTCATATCCTTTGCCCGGGGGGCCCTCGATCGGCAAAAATTACAATTTGTCATATTGCAGACCCTGCAGACCACGGCGACCGTGTTCATGATCCTGATCGGCGCCTTCGTCTTTATTCCGTTCATGGCATTGACCCAAATCCCATCAAATCTGGTAACTTTTTTGGTCGGTCTTGATGTCGGCCAGCTTGGTGTTTTGATCATAATCCTGGTGACCTACATCGCCCTCGGCACTTTCCTCGAAGGCCTCGCCATGCTGGTTTTGACCCTGCACATCACCTTTCCGGTGATTGTCGCCATGGGGCTTGATCCGATCTGGTTCGGCGTGGTTGTCGTTATTGTGCTTGAGATGGGACTGATCTCACCGCCGGTGGGGGTTAATGTGTTCGTCGTCAAAAGTGTCGCGCCGGATGTGCCCATGGGCACCATATTCCGCGGCATCTGGCCGTTCTGGCTGGCTATGGGTGTGTGCCTGGTGTTCCTCGTCGCCTTCCCGCAGATCGCATTGTGGCTGCCCAACACAATGTTCGGCGGCGGCTAGAGCGGTTCCAGCTTGGAACGCGGTCCGGAATTGGGCACACTGATGCCAGCTTGAATTACCCCGGAGACCCGATATGCCCGCGCCCTATACCGGCGGCTGCCTTTGCGGCACCATTCGTTATGAATTCAACGCCGAGCCTGCCACCGTCTATACATGCCATTGCACCGAGTGCCAGAAAGTCTCGGCCAGCGCTTTCGGCATATCGGTGCGCGTCATGGCCGAGGATTTCCAAATAACCAAAGGCGAGCCGGCAACCTTCGATACCATCGCCGACAGCGGTCGCGTCAAGACGGGCCTCTTTTGCGCCACCTGTGGCACCCGTTTTGGCGGTGGCGTCGGCGGGCCCGTGGTGGTCCTGCGGTACGGCAGCCTGGATGATCCCAATTGGTTCGAGCCGGTCGCCCACATCTGGACCCGGAGCGCGCAGGCCTGGTATCCCTTCAACGACGGATTGCCGAAATTCGAAAAAGCGCCGGAAGACCCGGCGGCGCTCAATGCCTTGTGGGACGCGCATGTCTCCGGCGGAAACTGATCTGGGCCCCAACGAAGGCCTGATCGAAGTGCCGGGCTCGCGCCGGGCGCTACTGACACCGGCTTTGGTTGTCGATCTGGATAAGTTCGAAACCAACCTCCTTCGCCATCAACGTATCTGCGGCGAGGCGGGTCTGCGCATGCGCCCCCACGCCAAGACCCATAAATGTTCCGAGATAGCCAAGCGCCAGGCGGAAGCGGGCGCCGTCGGCGTCTGTTGCGCCACCCTGCACGAAGCCGAAGTGATGGTCGGTGCTGGGATCGACGGGGTGCTGATCACCTCGCCGGTGGTCGGCGCAGCGCGCATCGGGCGCATGATCAAGCTGGCGGGTAGCGCCCGGCGTTTCAAGCTGGTCGCCGACAACCCGGTTAATTTGCGCGCTATATCGGAAGCGGCGGAGGCGCTGGCCCAGCCGTTGGAGGTTCTGGTAGATATCGATATCGGTATGCAGCGCACCGGCGTTGCGGCGCCCGAAGATGCCGTCGCCCTCGCGCGCATGATATCGGAGGCGCCCAATCTCACCTACCGGGGCGTTCAGGCTTATTCGGGCCGGGTCCAGCATATCAATGATTTGACCGAGCGCCGCCAAGTCTACGGTGAACAACTGGCGCACCTCAAAACGGTCATCGAAGCACTTGGCGCCGCCGGTCTGCCGCCGGCCATCGTGACCGGCGGCGGCACCGGCTCGTTGGTAATCGATATCGAAACCGGCATCTTCACCGAACACCAGACCGGCTCTTACATTTTCATGGATGTGGAATATAACGAAGTCAGCATGCCCATTGCCGGCAATATTCCGTTCCAGACTTCGCTGCTGATGCAATGCACCGTGGTCAGCAACAACGCCGATGGGTTTGTCACCATCAATGGTGGCTACAAGAGCTTCGCCACCGACGGCCCCAAGCCGAAGGTCGCCGATCCCGAATTAAGCGGTAGCATTTATGACCGCTTCGGCGACGAGCATGGCAAGATCGTGCTGGGGCCAGGCAATTTGGCGCCGGAACTGGGCGCGCCGGTCAACCTGATCACGCCGCACTGCGATCCGACGGTCAATCTGCACAACTACCTGCATTGTGTGCGCGGTGATAAGCTGGTGGATATCTGGCCCATCGATGCGCGCGGCGTGCTCTAACCCACCCATTCGATCTCGTGGGCGATGGCATAGGCGCCGAGGATCGCATCAATTTCGCTTTCCAGCGTCGCCCGCTCTGCCGCCGGCGCTGTCACAATCGCCAGGGTGCCATGCACCGGATGGGCGGCCACGTCCACGTCTATCGATGTTGCCAACGGCGCCAGCGCCGCTTCGAAGGCCCGGCGCGCCGCATCCAGGCGCAGCGCCGGCTTGTAGATTTTGCCCACCGCCGTTTGCGGCAAAGCGTCCATGAACCATATCTCCACCGGATTGCCGGCGCGCTCGGCAATAACCCTGCGCACATGATCGGCGATCTCGTCTGCGCCTGCGTTGGCGCCGGGGGCAAGCTGTACATAGGCCACCGGCAATTCGCCGGCGTAAGCGTCCGGCTTGCCGACGGCGGCGGCCAGCGCTACGCCCGCGTGGCTGAGCAAAGCTTCTTCGATGACGCGGGGATCGATATTGTGGCCGCCCCTTATGATTACGTCCTTGGCGCGCCCGGTCACCCAAAGATAGCCGTCCTTATCGATGCGCCCCAGATCACCATTGTTGAGCCAGCCGTCATCGGTGAACAGGCTGGCGGTATCAGTGGCGCTCAAATAGCCGTCGATGATGCTCGGCCCCTTGACCACGATGGCGCCGATTTCGTCCGTCTCGCAATCGCGAAGGATATTGCCGTCCGCGCCCAGTTGCACCGTGCGGATTTGGCAGTAGGGCCAGCGGATGCCTGATGAGCCGTAGCGGGGATCACCGTCCCTGGGTGCCATGGAGATGTTGCAGGTGAACTCGGTGGCGCCATAGGTGACCAGCACGCGCGTCCCGGTGACGTTTTCGATGGTGCGGCCCAGTTCCGCCGGCAAGGCGCCAGAGCCGGAACCGCCGTAGCTGCGCAATGAGGATATGTCTTCGCCCAAAGGCGGGTTCTGCATGAGTGCCATCTGCACCGTCGGCACGCCGTTAAGGAATGTGATTCCGAAATGCTCGACCAGCTTCCAGTAGTTGCGGATCACAGCCTTGTTGCGAAAGCCGGACGGATCGGGAATGACCATGGTCATGCCATTTGCAAAGCAGGGCAGGCTGTCGACGCAAATGCCGCCGGCGTGAAACAATGGCCCGGCGCCGAATACCACATCGCACCGGCAGAGGCCTTTCATGGACGAATTGGCCCAACGCTGATAGGCCATGCCCTTGTGTTTGAGCCGTGCGATCTTAGGCGCGCCGGTGGTGCCGCCCGTATGCAGATAGATGGCGGTATCGTCCGGCCTTATGGCCCGCTTGAATGTCAGCGTGTTGGGCTGTTCCTTCAGCGCGGCGGCAAAGTCCAGCGCATCCGGATCGGCTTGGCCCAAGGCCGATACCTGGATCAGGTGTTCGATCTGATCGCTGTCGTCGGCGATGCGTTGGGCCTTGTCCCAAATCCCAAAGCCATCCGCCGGGCCGAGGGCGATCAGCACTTTGGCTTTTGCGGCGGTCACCAGGGCGTTCAATTGCGATGCCTCCAGCATCCAGTTGACGGAAAAGCCGATACCCGCCACCTGCGCTCCCCAGAGCGCATAGTGGGTTTCGGCCAGGTTGGGCAGCATCAGCATTACCGCATTATCCTCGCCGACGCCCATCGAGCGGAACAGGTTGGCGGCGCAGATGATGTTGCCCAAGAAATCCTCGTAGCTGACGCGGGCGATGGACTGCGCCGGATCACCATTCCGCAACACATGCAACGCCGTCTTGGTGGGGTCGAGCCGGGCGCCCCGGCGGATCAATCCGAAGCTCGACAGCGGGCAGGCGCGCGCTTCGAACGGCACCCGCTCCATCCGTTCGATATCGGCCAGATTGCGCAAGGGCGCATAGTTATCGGGGCTGACCGCGATGTCCGCCGCGCCATGGAAATCCGCATCGAAGCGGTCCATGGGCAGCATCCCGCCCGCCTTATCCGCCATCAGTCCGCACGATCTCGTGGCGCATGGTGTAGGCGGACATGATCTCGGCGGCCTCGGCAGCCGCGCCCTCGTCGGCGCCGGTCAGATGGATGGTTGCCAGCGTGCCTAGGGCGGCGCCATCATCGACGTTGACTTCAATCCCGATACCGCGCCCAGCCAAATTTGCCAGCGCTTCGGCAAAGGCTTTTTCGGCGGCATCCCGGCGCAAGGGCGGCTTGAATATTTTGCCCACGTCGGTGAGCGGAATTTTGTCGATAATATGTATTTCCGCCGGGGCCGCGCCGCGCTCGGGAATATGTTCCCGTGCAAAAAGGCGAATGTCTTCGGCGCTGGCATCGGCGCCCGGCTTCAACTGCACATAGGCGATGGGCAATTCGCCAGCGTAACTGTCAGGCTTGCCGACGGCGGCGGCCAGCTCCACCGCTTCGTGGTCCTGCAAGGTCTCGTCGATGATGCGGCTATCGATATTGTTGCCGCCTCTGATAATCAAATCCTTGAGCCGCCCGGTGATCCAGATAAAGCCGTCCTCGTCGAAACGGCCCAAATCACCGGTATTCAGCCAACCGCCTTCGAAAAACAAGCTGGCGTTGAGGCTTTCGTCCACATAGCCCTTGGTCACTCCCGGCCCCTTGATGGCGATCACCCCGGCCTCGCCGATTGCGCAATCAGCCTCATAGGCGCCATCGCTACCAACCTTCACCGCCTTGATCTGGGTGTAAGGCAATCGAATGCCGCTTGATCCGTAGCGTGGGCGGCCGTGGCGGGGCGGCATGGCGGCGGAGGCTGTGTTTTCGGTCAATCCGTAATTGGACAGCATGATGACGCCGAATTTTTCTTCGACGGCGCGCCCGACAGCGGCGGGAAGCGCCGCCGAGCCGGTGTTGGAATAAGGCTTGAGGGTCGAAATATCGGCGTCCACCGGCTGGCTCATGAGCGCCGATAGCGCCGTCGGCACGGCGATTAATTCGGTGGCGCCAAATTTCTCCACCAGCTTCCAGAAATTTTTATAGGTGTTTTTTTCGCGGAACCCATGCGGGCTCAGGATCACGTTGGTCATGCCTTGGCTTAATGGGCTGAGGGAGCGATTGACGATGCCGCCGGAATGAAACAACGGCGTGCCGGCGAAGATCACGTCTTCGGGTCCATGGCCCAGGAACCAGCTATAGACATGGCACTTATAGGCAATGGCCCCGTGCGCCAGCCGTGCCAGCTTGGGCGCGCCAGTGGTGCCGCCGGTGGGGCAATAGATGGCGGTGGCCTCAGGCCTGTCGCGCCGCTCGAAATCGAAATCATCGCCGCTCTCGGCGTCCAGCAAGCTATTGAAATCGGCATCGGCGCTTTTCTCGCCGCCCGGCCCCTGCACCTGGATAACATGGGTGATGCCGGGCACCATCTCGGCCACCTTTTGCGCCGTCTCCCAGATGGTGAACTCCGGCGATGGGCCTAGGGTCACCAGCACCGTAACTTTAGCCGCTTGTATCACACCGGCGATGGCTTCCGCCGACAAAGCCCAGTTTACTGGCGCCAATGTGCCCGCCGTCGGCCCGGCGGCGAGGGTGATATAATTTTCCGGAACCATGGGCAGGAGAACACCGATGACGCCGCCTGCACCCGCCAGCCGGTGGAACAAATTCGCCGCCTGGCGAATGCGTTTCAGGTAATCACCATAGCTCAGTGTCTCCGGCGTCTCGTCCGGATCGGCGTGGCGGAGGTAATGGATTACCGCCCTGTCGGGATCATAGGCCGCGCCCATGGCCACAAGATCGAAGACATTGTGGGCGCGCATACGCTCGGCCAGCGGCGTCTTTTCAAACGCTTCGACCTCGGCAAGATTGCGGATATTAGAGGGCTGGCCGGTCATTCTTCGCCGTTATCGTTGATCGGCGGATAGCGGCCCAAGGTGCCGCCGAAGGGGCCGTCGCGCCACTGGATGGCTGCCTTCAGTCCTTCGTCCTTGGCGATGCGCTTAAACTCCTGATTGGACGGCAGCCGGCCGGACATGGTCACGAACTCGCCGGAGCTTTGGATCGAAAACTGAAAGCCCATCTGCTCATAGACCCGGTTGACCATCTTCTTTGACAGCGACAAAAGTTGCGGATCGATATTGGCGATGCGGCGGGCGATGATGCGGGTTTCTTCTTCTAGTTTTTCCTGTGCGAACACATGGTTGGCCATGCCGTGACGCAGCATTTCCTCCGCCGTCAGGGCATCCCCGGTGAGCAGCATTTCCTTGGCCTTTTTAAGGCCCACATGCCAGGCGAAGATGGCCGTCTCCTCGCCCGGCGCGATGGCGCGAAGGCCAGGATGGCCGAGCCGCGCATCGTCGGCGGCGATCAGCAAATCCGAGGCCAGCGCCAATGCCGAAGCGCCCCCCAAACAAGCCCCGTGCACCTGGGCAATCACCGGCTTCCAGTTGTTCCAAATCTCCATCATATATTCGATATGGCCCTGCACCCGGGCGCGGTTGTCCCAGACGCTGACAAAATCGCCGTGGCCCTCATCGGCGGCGGTAATGTCGCCGGTCTGGCGCGGCGCCTTGCCCATGGATGGGCCGAGATCATAGCCGGATGAAAAGCATTCCCCGGCGCCCTTCAAGATGATCACCGATACGTCCGTATCGACTTCTGCCGCCTTTAACGCGGCACTGATCTCGGCGGACATGTCCCAGTTGATGGCGTTGCGCCGTTCAGGCCGGTTGAAGGTGATGGTCGCCAACCGGTCTTCCACGTCATAGAGGATGTTTTCATAAGCCATGATTGAACTCACGCGAATTCGGCGCTGGCCTTCATGGCGATAACGCCGTCCGAATTGACCGCCCATAGCTGGCAGGATTTGCCGTCGGCAGCGGGCTCGCCCATCAGGGTCAGGGGCGTGTCCACATAGACCGGCGCCCGTGCTTGCATGGCGAACGATGTCAGCGTTGCATCGGGAGCATTGTTGCGCACCAGCTCCAACAGCCAGACTGCCGTGAACGGGCCATGCACGATCAGCGCCGGATAGTTTTCCACATCGGTCACATAGGGCGCGTCGTAATGGATGCGGTGCGGATTGAAGGTGCAGGCGGAAAAGCGGAACAGCATGACCGGATCGGTGGTCACGGTGCGCTTCCAGGTGGCGTCTTCTGGCCCCGGCTCGCCGGGCGGCGGCGTCTGGCCTGTATCTTCTTCCCGGTAAACCAAATTCTGGTCATCCTCCATGATCAGCCCGTTGGGGCCTGAAATTTTGACGCCGATGGTAACGAACACCAGCTTGCCCGAGCGGCCTTCCTTGGGCGTGACCGAGGCGATGGAAAGCTCCTTGGTGACGTGATCGCCGATGCGGAAGGGTTGGTGAAAGCGCATATTGTTGCCCGCATACATGCGCCGGGGCAGGGGGCTCGGTGGGCCGTTCTCGATATCGAAGGACATGCCATCGGGGCTGAGATCCTTGGTCAGGTTGAGGCGCGGAAAAAAGATGGAATGCCAACCCGGTGGCACCGGATCGCCCTGGCTGGGGATTGGATCATCGCGGTTGATGGTCGCCGTCAGCCGGTGCACTTGCGATGCGGTAACCACATCTTCGCTCACCGTCTTTTGCCCGATGAATTTTCGGTATTCCTCAATCGCATCAGCCATAGCGTTTCCTCTCATATTTATTTGATGCGCCACTTTATCACGAAATATCGCCGTTGAAACATTGACCATTGCCGCCCCCTTGTTTCTAATCATCGCTTGAAATTAACGGGGAGGGAGACCCAATTCATGCGACTGATTTCATTCGAAGATAATGGCCAAGCCGGTGTCGGCGTCATGGTTGGCGATGACGGCTTTATCGATCTGGCCACGGCAGCACCCGATATGCCAGTGACGCTCAAGGAAATCCTGGAAAGCGTCGATGGCTGGCAGGACAAAATCGCCGCCGCTACCGATGGCAAGGCCGCCGATCGTGCGCTTGGCGATGTCACCCTGTTGCCGGTGATCCCATCGCCGCAAGCCTCCTGGTGCGTGGCATTGAATTACCAGACCCATAAGGACGAAACCGGCCTCGACCGCAGCGAATATCCGGAAATGTTCCTGCGCATGCCGGTGTCCATCGTCGGCCATGGCCAGGAATTGGTGCGGCCCCGAGAAGAAATGGCCAAGCGCTATGATTTTGAGGGCGAATTGGCCGCCGTCATCGGCAAGCCGGGGCGCTATATCCCGGAAAGCGAGGCGTTCGATTATATTGCCGGATGGTCCTGCTATAACGAAGGCTCGGTGCGCGATTATCAATCCCACAACCGGCAATTCGGGCTCGGCAAAACCTTCGAAAAATCGGGTAGTTTCGGACCCTGGATGATGACCCCGGACGAATTTGGCGATCCTTACCAGCAAAACATCATCACCCGGCTGAACGGCCAGGAAAAACAGAACAGCTCCATCAATCTTATCTTGACCCGCATCGAAGGCATTATCGCCTATCTGTCGGAAGGCTACACCTTGCAGCCGGGCGATGTGATCGTCACCGGCACGCCCGGCTCGCTGCCCGGCACCAACAAGGCGATGGAGCCCGGCGATGTGTGCGAGATCGAGATCACCGGCCTCGGCACGCTCTCCAACCCGGTTATCGCGGCCGAATAAGGGAACCTTTAGCCCCATGAGCCTTCCCGAACACCAGACCGGGCGCGTCCAAAGCGGTGATGTGAGCCTATTTTACCGCCTCTATGGCGCCGCCGGAGACCTGCCGATCCTCACCATGCATGGCGCCAATTATTTCGATTCCTACGATTGGGCCGGGGTGGCCGCCGGATTGTCCCGGAACCGTCAGGTGGCCACCATGGATATGCGCGGCTTCGGCGAAAGTGATTGGAGCCAATCCAAGGACTATTCCACGGATGCCCGCATTGAAGATGCCGCCGCCATCGCCAATCATCTCGACTGGCCGCGCATTATCCCCATCGTGCATTCCATGTCCGGGCGCATCGGTATCGTCATGGCGGCGAGGCGCCCGGAATTGGTGGAAAAGCTGGTAGTGGTCGACAGCTCCATGAGCACGGTTGGCGGCGCACCGTCCGTCGGCGGCGATCTGTTGAGCTTCGACAGCGTCGAGGCCGCTATGGCCCATTTTCAGGGGCGCGAACAACCGCCGCGCATCTCCCATGATGCGACCCGCGCCGAGGCGGCGCTGCGCCTGGAAGATGGGCGCTATATCCTTAAACGCGATCCCGATTTCGGAAACGGCGTTCCGGTCAGCGGTGGGCGGGTGCCGGTATTAAACGATGCTAATGTGTGGGAAGAGCTGGCCGAAATTCAGTGTCCGGTGCTGGTGGTGCACGGCGTCCGTTCGGACCGCTATACGCCGGAGGTGCTGGAACGCATGGGGGGCCACGATCATGTCACCATTGTCCAAGTGGATTCTCAGCACGATGTACCGGCCCAAGCGCCGGGGGAATTGATCCAGGCGGTCAAGGATTTCCTGGGCTAGCGAAACTTAAGGAGACGGCGGCATGGCGATTAATGTGAGGCGCGTGGTGACCGGCCACGATGGGGACGGCAAGGCCGTGGTTCAGATCGACGAAATATCGGGCAATTCCATCTCCAAGCGCGCCGGCCATACGGGTTGCGTTATCTGGACCAACGACACCATGCCCGCCGACAATTCCGCCGATGCGGGCCGTGATGACGCGGCCCTGGCCAAGATTGATACCGGGCTGCCCGGCGGCGCGGTATTCCGCCTCGTCGAATATATGCCCGGCGTCGCCCCCCGGGGCCACCGCACCGATACCATCGATTACGCGGTCGTTATGTCCGGCGAGATCGATATGAATTTGGACGGCGGCTCGGTCCACCTGAAACAAGGCGACGTGTTGGTGCAGCGCGGCACTATCCACAATTGGGTCAATAACGGCGATGGTCCGTGCGTCATCGCCTTTATTCTGATTGATGCGAAACCAGCCCAGGCCGGCTTGGAAGCAACTGGCTAAGATTTCCGCGAGCCCACCTCGTCGAAGGCGGCCATGATATTGGCGTGGCGGTCCTCGACCATGTGCCGTTCCTCGTCGTGGGTCATGACGTAGAGCTTGTTCTCCAAAATCGCCTCGACGATCAAATCACCGACGATATTGGGGTCCATGCCGTTCTTGGCGCCGGCGGCCAGTTCCGAGTTTTCGTCGCGAACGAATGGCCCGCCATATTCTTGCGGCCGGTTGCGCCCGGCCTTGAAGATCGATGTGTTGACGTAGCCCGGGCATAGCACCGTGACGCCGATGCCGTGCGGCTCCAAATCCGGGGCGAGGGCTTCGGACATTCCCACCAGCGCGAACTTGGTGGTGATATAGATGCCCTGGCCGCGCTTGGGATAGGCGCGCAAGCCGGCCATGGAGGCGGTGTTGACCACATGGCCGCCCTCGCCGTGATCCTTGATAAGCGGCAGGAACGCCTGCAATCCGTTCACCGTGCCCACCAGATTGACGCCAAGCACCCAATCCCAGTCCTCAGCAGTCACTTCGTCCAAGGGCTTGCCGGTACCGCCGACGCCAGCATTGTTGCAAAGCACGTGCATCTTGCCGAAGGCCGTGTTGCAGGTTTCGGCGGCCCTCCGCATAGCTTCCCGGTCGGCCACATCCATTTGGATGGCAAGACATTCGCCGCCGAGCGCGGATATTTCGGCTTCCGCCGCAGCCAGCGGCCCGGCTTCCACATCGGCGATGGCAACCTTCATGCCGGCCTGCGCAAAGGCGCGCGCCATGCCGAGCCCAATCCCAGATGCGCCGCCGGTCACAAACGCAGCTTTTCCGTTCAAGTCATGCATGATTATCGTCCCCTGATATTCCGCCCATGAGTTTTATGGCAATTCACACGGGCAACATGTTCTAAAAACGAGTGCTAAATGGATGGACTCGTCTAGCCGGCCGCCGCCACCAGGGCGCTGATTTCATCACAGATTGCTTCCGGATCGAACGGCTTAACGATCACACCGAGCGCCCCGAGGGATATGAAATGCTCGATTTCCGAGGGCATCGCCTTGGCGGTCACGAAGATCACCGGCGTTGCCTCCAAGCCTGGGATCTGGCGCAGATGGCTTAGCGTTTCCGGCCCATCCATGCCCGGCATCATCACGTCCATCAGCATGAGATCGGGTCCGAACGCAGCCGCCTTGTTGATGGCCTGATCGCCGGATGCGCAAGGTTCGACGGTGAATTTGCATACAAACTCCAGCGTCAAACAAAGAACTTGGCGAATATCGTCTTCGTCCTCGACGACCAGCACTTTTTTAATGGCGTCTGTCATCCGGCGTCTCCTTCAGGCTTAACGAGCATCGCCTCAATCATGTTGCGAATACGTCGTTGGAATTTTGCGGCTTGATCAGAGCCTCTATAACCGGATGCAACTGGGCGCTGCCGGTCCACGTGGAACTGTGGCCTAGCAACGGTGCGGCAAATAGCAGCGCCCTCGCGATCCAAATAATCACGCGTTGGTGTGCACCTGCCCCGGCAACCGGGTATAGCCGCGCAAGGCGATGATGGCGCCAACGATCAGGCCGCCGGCCAGCGTCGTCTGCCACTCGGGAAAGCCGATCAATAGCGCGGCGGCGAACAATACCACCCGCACCCAGCCGCGCAGCAATCCGAAGCCCAGGAGCCGGCCCTCGGAAGCGCCGGCGATGATCGTGACCGCGATGATGTTGAAGGAAAACCAGGTCACCGTGTCGATCAGCGCGCCCTGGAATATCAAGGCCGGCTCGAACAGGAAAAAGAACGGAATAAAATAAAGCACGATACCGAGGCGCGCGGCGTGCCAGCTTGTTCTCATCGGATCAGAATCGCTTATTCGTGACGCGATAAAGGCGGCCAGCGCAATCGGCGGCGTGATTGCCGCCAGCATGGCGTAATAAGCGATGAACAGATGGATCGCTAAAGTGTTCAGCCCGGCAATCTGTTCCAGCGCCGGCGCCAAGGTCAGCGCCAGCATCAAGTATGCTGCGATCAGCATCCCCATCATGCCGAAGATGATGCATATGAGCACCCCGATGCCCAAAACCAGGGCCACGTTTTCGCCGCCAAGGCGCATCAAATCAGCGGTAATAACCGGCGCCACACCGGTGCCCATCATGCCGCCCAGAATAAAGCTGGTGGGCAGCAGCAAGGCCATGGTCTGGCTGAGCAATTTGCCGATCTCGTACAGGACATTGAGAAGCTGTTTGCGGTCGAGGCGCAGGCTTTTCTTGAAGAATGTCAGCGCCAGCAATAAGGCCGAGGCATAAAAAGGCGTCAGCCGCTCCCAGCGCATAAACACCAGGCCCCAGATCAGGAATGCCAGCACCGCGATGAACGGCCAGCCATCCTTCATGGTTTGCATCAGCGACGGCAGCTCTTCGCGCGGCAGACCGGCGAGGCCCGCCTTGGCCGCGTAGGCGTCCACATGGCAATAAAGGCCATAATAATAAAGCAGGCTGGGGATAGCCGCGGCGATGACGATCACCGCATATTCCGTATTGGTGAAATCGGCCATGATGAAGGCAACCGCGCCCATGACAGGCGGCATCAGCATGCCGCCTGTCGACGCGCAGGCTTCCAGCGCGCCGGCATAATGGGCGGGAAAGCCAGCCCGTTTCATGGACGGGATGGTGACCGAGCCGGTGCCGACCACATTGCCGAAGATGGAGCCCGACAGACTGCCGAAGAACCCTGACGCCAGAACCGCCACCTTGGCCGGCCCGCCCCTGGCCGTGCCCATTAGCCCGAGCGCAAGCTTGAGAAAGAAATCGGCCGCCCCAGTGGCCACCAAAAGCGCCGCCATGATCAAAAAGCCGATCAGCACTTCGCCGACAACCCGGGTCACGATGCCGAGCAATGCGTCGCCCGAATAAACGTTGAAGCCGATGGTCCTAGAAATCGGAAAGGGAGGGCCCCAAAATATTCCAGGCATATATTGCGCAAAGATCGGATAGAGACCCAATGCCAAAACAATGCCGGTAAATATCAGCCCGCCGGCGCGCCGGCCGGCTTCGATAACCAGCACAAACATGATGATGGCGACAACGAACTGCCAATCGTTGGGCGGCACCCAGGACTGGAAGGTCATGTTGCGTCCCTGGGTGGACAGGAAAATGGTGGTAGCCAGCGCCGCCAGGGCCGGCAGATAGCTGAGCCAGCCAGCCTTGATTTCTTTCTTGTGGGCGGGAAGCAACAGATAGGCTATCGGCAAATACATCGCCATCAGAAAGAAATAGTATGTGAGGTCCAGCGGCGGCGATGGCAGGAATATGTAATAGATGGCCGCGGCGACGCCGCCAGCCGATGCCAGCAGAATATAGATGCGGACCGGCGCCGGCATATCGCGGTAGCGCTGCGTTGTCTTGTCAACGAAGGCTTCGGGCACATTTGCCGCCATGGGCTCAGGCAGCCCGTCATTGGCGCCGGGTGTCGCGTCTGTCATAAATTTTCGCCCCGCGTAAGGGCGGTCGCGGTATCAACCGCAACCGCCCTTTAAGCAGGTTCTGCTACTTTATTGCCGCTTCGATTTCCTTGGAGAACTTCATGGTTACGCCGTTCTTCTTTTTATAATCGGCGAGGAAAGCTTTCCATTTGTCGTTGGGGGAATCGGTCAGCACCTTGGCTTTATGGGCCGCTTCCATGGCGCCATCGAACACTTCAATGCGGTTTTTCATCAACCGAACGATGGTGTCGTTGCGCTTTTGATGGGCCGCAGTCCAAATGCCTTTTTCTTTGAGGTAGCGGATGAGGCCATCATGGAACGGCTCCAAAATGCCGGCATCCAAATAGGCCTTCAAGCTGACCATAGACATCATTGGTGCGTGCCGGAATTTCTTCTTATAGGAATCGTGGTTTTTATCCATCCATTTGGCCAGCTGGTAGACGAAATCTGCACTCTCATTACCGCGCACATGGTAGCTTTGGAAGGCGTGGTCCATGGGGGTGCCGACGGCGGTCTTTACACCCGATCCCGCCTTGCTGAGCACGTAGCCGGCAGATAGCTCGCGAAAGGCCGCGAAGTTCTTGTGGCCAGTGGGAACCGCGAGCCAGCGGATCGAGTTGGGCGCTGCCTCGGCGGCGTAAGAGGTACCCGAAACCGGCGAGGTGAAGGAGACATCGCCGCGCCCTTCAACAACCACTTTGGTGTTGGCGCCGTAGCCGCCCACTTCCACTTTGTTGGCGTCGGATTCTTTGACCCCGGCCAGCGCCAGAAGCGCGCGCATGCCGTTGGAGATGAAGGTGGAGCCGGAATAAAACACCACTTTGGTTTTGGCCGTAATATCGTCGACGGTTTTGATGTTTGAGTCACCCCGGACCATATAGCCCCACGGGGTCACCGCCAGGACGAACATGGCGCGCGTGTCGGACGGACCGGCGGTGCGCTTGGCGTAGCCTTCGACTGAGTCCATTTGATCGAAGAAATCGGACGGCTGATAGACCGTCAGGCGGCCTTGGTTAGTGTTCAGCCATTCGGTGCGGCTATAGCCCGACGAGGTCGGCAGGATGCGCACCCTGACCCCGGTGTCGGCCGAGAACGTGGTCGACCAGGCAACGCCGAGCGAATGATTAGACGAGCCGACGATGGGCGTGATGACGCTGAAATATTTGGGCCATTTGAATTGCTGGGCCTTCGCGCCGGATGCGGCGAGTGCCAATCCGGCGGCGACTATGGCGCCGGTGGCGGCGCGCAAGATTAGGTTGGATTTCTGTGACATGACCATTTTCCCCTGGTTTCATAAGCGCACCTTCAGTGCGAAGGCCGCGGGTGATATTTAGTGTAGTCAAGAACCGGGCGGCGCGCAATGAGAGTGGCGTTCAGCCCAGAACTGCGCCCTTGGCGATGCCGGAATTATTGATGAACTCGGCGGCTGGGATTTTACCTGACCCTTCGGGGCGCAACCGCGCAATCTCGATGCCGCCGCCCGCCGCCGCAACGACGATGCCGGCGTCCGAAACTTCGGTCACTTCGCCCGGCGCGCCCGAGGCATCGACGATTTTGCTGTCGAAGATATAAAGCTCCTCTCCGCCGAACACGGTCCAGGCGCCGGGCTGCGGATTGGCGCCCCGGATCAGGTTGTAGACGTCCCCAACCGGTTTCGACCAATCCACCTCGGCGTCAGATTTTTTGCACCAGCTTTCGTAGGTTGCCTGTGAATGATCCTGCTCAATTTTTGGCGGATTGCCGGCGCGCACCAGATCGACGCCTTCGATCATGGCGTCCACGCCCATCGGAAACAGGTGATTGAAATAGATGCTGCCGAGGGTGTCGTCGGGGCCGATCTCGATCTCCTTTTGAATGAGGATCGGGCCTTCGTCGAGGCCTTCATCGGGCCAGAAAATGGAAAGGCCGGTCTTGGTGGAGCCCTGAATGATCGGCCAGTTGATGGAGCTCGGCCCTCTGTGCAGCGGCAAGAGCGAGGGGTGATACTGGATCGTGCCGAGGGTTGGGGCGTTCAGTACCGCGTCGGAAACCATTAGTGTGACAAAGGCCATGACACACAAGTCAGGCTTGAAGGAATTGATCAGTTCCAACGATTCTTCGGATTTCCAGGATGTGGGCTGGTGAACCGTCAGCCCTTTTTCCGTCGCAAATTCATGCATTGGATCGATCCGGCCGCCCTCCTTGCCAGGCGCACAAAACACACCGACCACGTCTTCGCCTTTATCCAGGAGTTTCTCCAACACGGACTTTCCGAATGCCTGCTGGCCGTGGACCACGATCCGCATGTTTCACGTTCCCCCTATAGGATGGGCAGCGCCCAATCGGCTGCATGGTTTGAATAATGATAAACCCGATTGCGGTCAATTGTTATGCCCGGCTTTATCGAAATCGCCGCCCGTAATAGTGTGGCCGCACGATGTGCTCCGAAACATCGAACGCCGAATTCGGGCCACGCCGGCCTTTTTGGCGGTGGAAACGTAATCTTTAACGGACTTGATGCGGTCATCTGCGGTTACCCAAAGCTGGAACGTGTCTTCTCACCTGTGGGAAAAGTGATTGCCTTTTCAATGAATTAAATTTTGTTTAAACCATTCTTTGGCCCCGGCCCTGTTTCCATTTGGGCCCGCCAGTTACCGTTGAAAGAGATTGATAATATGGCATCAGACGCAGAAGAAGCCGGCACGCTCACCGATGGCTTTCATCTTATAATCGATGCGCTTCGGCTCAACGACATTGAAACGATTTACCACGTGCCGGGCATCCCGATAACTGATCTCGGCCGTTTCATGCAGGCTGCCGGAATGCGGGTATTATCTTTCCGCCATGAACAGAACGCCGGCTATGCTGCGGCCATTGCCGGGTATTTGACGCAAAAGCCCGGTATCTGCATGACCGTGTCGGCGCCGGGTTTCTTAAACGGGCTGACGGCATTGGCGCACGCCACCACCAATTGCTTTCCGATGATCCTCCTGTCCGGCTCGTCGGAGCGGGAGATTATCGATCTGCAGCAGGGCGATTACGAAGAAATGGACCAACTCGCCATCGCCAAGCCTTTGTGCAAAGCGGCCTACCGCATACTGCACGCCGAAGATATCGGCATCGGCATCGCGCGCGCCATCCGCGCCGCGGTTTCGGGTCGCCCGGGCGGTGTTTATCTGGATCTGCCGGCGAAGCTCCTGGGCCAGATCATGGATGTGGACGCCGGCGCGGCCTCGCTGGTGAAAGTCATCGATCCGGCGCCGCGCCAGCTGCCGGCGCCCGACGCCATAAAGCGCGCGCTTGATATTCTGAAAGTTGCCGAACGGCCTTTGATCATCCTCGGCAAGGGCGCCGCCTATGCCCAGGCCGATGACGCCATCCGCGCCCTGGTCGAGACAAGCGGTATTCCGTACCTGCCGATGAGCATGGCCAAAGGCCTGTTGCCCGATACCCACCCGCAATCGGCCGGCGCGGCGCGCTCGCTGGTGCTCAAAGAAGCCGACGTGGTGGTGATGATCGGCGCCCGCCTCAACTGGCTTTTGTCCCACGGCAAGGGCAAGGCCTGGGGAGAAGCGCCCAAGAAATTCATCCATATCGATATCGAGCCGAAGGAAATGGACAGCAATAGGGAGATCGCCGCGCCGGTGGTCGGTGATATCGGCTCCTGCGTCGATGCCTTGCTTGAGGGTATGGGCAAGAATTGGGCGATGCCGCCGGCCGAATGGACCGGAGCGGTTCGCGAAAAAGTGGAAACCAATGTGGAGCGTATGGCGCCGCGCCTGCAAAACAATAATGATCCGATGGATTATCACGGCGCCCTCGGCGCATTGCGAACCATCATCAAGGAACGGCCCGAAGTGATCCTCGTGAACGAGGGCGCCAATACCCTCGATTTCACGCGCAGCATTATCGATATGTACCAGCCGCGCAAAAGGCTGGATGTGGGCACCTGGGGTGTTATGGGCGTCGGCATGGGTACCGCCATTGCCGCCGCGGTTGAGACCAGCATGCCGGTGCTTGCCATCGAAGGCGACAGCGCCTTTGGTTTTTCCGGCATGGAGATCGAAACCATCTGCCGCTACAATCTGCCGATCTGCGTGGTGGTGTTCAATAACGGCGGCATCTACCGGGGCACCGACGTCAATCCAACCGGCGGCGCCGATGCCGCGACCACCGTGTTCGTCAAGGGCGCCCGCTATGACAAGATGATGGAGGCGTTCGGCGGCACCGGCATCCAAGCCACCTCGCCGGACGAGTTGAAAGAGGCGGTGAACGCGGCCTTAGGCTCGGGCCAGCCGACATTGGTCAATGCGGTCATCGATGAAGCGGCCGGCACCGAAAGCGGACGCATCGGCAACCTCAATCCGCAAAGCGTCATTGCCAAAAAGTAATCTCTTATAACTTCATATCCAGGGATAGACCTATGAAAGCGCTTGAAGGTATCAAGATACTCGATTTTACCCACGTTCAGTCGGGACCGACCTGCACCCAGCTTCTGGCGTGGTTTGGCGCCGATGTGATCAAGGTGGAGCGTCCCGGCGTCGGCGATGCAACGCGCGGCCAACTGCGCGATATCCCGGATGTGGACTCGCTTTATTTTACCATGCTCAACCACAACAAGCGCTCGATCGAGCTGAACGGCAAGGATGAAACCGGCAAAGAAATATTGGAGCGGCTGGTAAAGACCTGCGATGTATTGGTGGAAAATTTCGCCCCCGGCGCCCTCGACCGCATGGGATTTTCCTGGGAGCGGGTGCACGAGCTTAATCCGCGCATGATCATGGCCTCGATCAAGGGCTTTGGGCCGGGCACCTATGCGGACTGCAAGGTCTACGAAAATATCGCCCAATGCGCCGGCGGGGCTGCATCGACAACCGGCATGCTTGGCGAAGTTCCGCTGGTGACCGGCGCCCAGATCGGCGATTCCGGCACCGGCCTTCATCTCGCATTCGGCATCGTCACCGCCTTGTTCCACCGGGAGACATCCGGCCAGGGCCAGCGCGTAACGGCGGCCATGCAGGACGGGGTGTTAAACCTTTGCCGGGTGAAACTGCGCGATCAGCAGCGCCTCGAAACGGCGGGCCCGTTGACCGAATATTCCCAATTCGGCGAGGATATTCCGTTCGGTGACGCGGTGCCCCGGGCCGGCAACGATTCCGGCGGCGGCCAGCCGGGCCGCATCTTGAAATGCAAAGGCTGGGAGGACGATCCCGACAGCTACACCTATTTCATCACCCAGGCCGCAGTCTGGAAGAATATCTGCGACGTTATCGGCAAGCCCAAATGGAAGGACGACGAAGACTACGCCACGCCCAATGCGCGCCTGCCGCGCCTGAACGAGGTGTTCGGCGCCATCGAGGACTGGACCATGACCAAAACCAAGTTCGAGGTTATGGATATTTGTAATCCGATGAATATTCCGGTCGGCCCGATCTTGTCCATGAAGGAAATCATGCGCGATCAATCCTTGCGCGATACCGGCACCGTTGTTGAGGTGGACCATCCGACCCGGGGCAAATATTATTCCGTGGGCAACCCGGTTAAATTGTCTGATTCCCCATCCGAGGTTTTGCGCTCGCCGTTGCTCGGCGAACATACGGATGAAATTCTCAAAGACGTTCTGAATTATTCCGATGACGAGATCGCCGAAATCCGTGCCTCCGGCGCGGTTGGCGAGCCTAAAATTCAAGCCGCCGAATAACACTGCCTGGACTACTCATCCACGGATAATTCATCCCGGTAGTTTCGCCAGCGCTTCACATAGCCATCGGCGTTGCGCAAGAGCGTCTCTCTCTGCTCGGGGGAGACTTCCTTGACCACCTTGCCCGGCGAGCCCATGACCAGGGAATTGTCCGGTATGTCCTTGCCCTCGACGATCAACGAGTTGGCGCCGATCAGGCAGTTTTTCCCGATCGTGGCGCCGTTCAGAACAATGCTGCCGATGCCGACCAGAGAGCCGTCGCCGACCGTGCAGCCATGCAGCATGCACATGTGACCGACCGAAACATTGGCGCCGATATTGATCGGAAAGCCGGGATCGGTATGCAGCACGCATCCGTCCTGGATATTGGTATTTTCGCCGATGCTAATGGGCTCGTTATCGGCGCGCAAAACCGCCTGCCACCAAATGCTGACATTCGCCGCCAGGATAACCCGGCCGATCACATCGGCGCTGGGCGCGATCCAAAAATCGGTTCCATCGCTGCTCATCTTGTCGTCGCCTATCCGGTATTTCATGGAAGTTGCCTCTTGCTCGAGCTGTTTTGCTCTCAAGTTAGACTATTTGATGGATACCGGGATACCGCAAGGCCCTTTGAAAAAATTGGTCGGGGAGAGAGGATTTGAACCTCCGACCCCTACGTCCCGAACGTAGTGCGCTACCAGACTGCGCCACTCCCCGACGATAAGCTTTAAGGGTCAAGGCGCGCTTTATACAAAGACCGGCGGCGTTCGGCAAGCCGCGTGGCTGCCTTGCCGGCCAAAATCTAGTGCGCCCGGTGGATGCAGAAATCGATGGCGTCGATCAGCGCCTGCTTTTCGGGGCCGTCTTCGAAGATGCCCATGGCGTCGCGGGCGATGGCGCCGTAGTGGCGGGCGCGCTCGACACTGTCGGCAATGGCACCGTGCTTGCCCATCAATTGGGTGGCGCGCTCCAGATCGCCGTCCTTCTGATCCAGCTCTTCCATGGTGCGCCGCCAGAATTCACGCTCGGCATCGTCGCCGCGCCGAAATGCCAATATCACCGGCAGGGTGATCTTGCCTTCGCGGAAATCGTCGCCGATGGTCTTGCCCAGCTTGGCCTGGCTGGCGGAATAATCGAGCACGTCGTCGATCAATTGGAAGGTGATGCCCAAATTCATGCCGTAGGCTTCCAGCGCTTCTTCTTCGACCTTGGGCCGCTCGGCCACCAGCGCGCCGATGCGGCAGGCGGCGGAAAACAATTTCGCCGTCTTGGCGCAGATCACATCCTGATAGGCGGTTTCCGAGGTTTCCACATTGTTGTTGGTGGTGAGCTGCAACACCTCGCCCTCGGCGATGACGCTGGAGGCCTGGCTTAAGACAGCCAGCACGGGGAGCGATCCGTCGGCGACCATCAATTCGAACGAGCGTGAGAAAAGGAAATCACCGACCAGCACGCTGGCCTCGTTGCCCCAGATGGCGTTGGCGCTTTCGGCGCCGCGCCTGAGCTCGCTCGCATCGACCACGTCGTCGTGCAGCAAGGTGGCGGTATGAATGAACTCGACGCAGGCGGCGAGGCCGATATGGCGCGCCCCATTGTAGCCGCACATACGCGCCGCCGCCAATGTCAGCATCGGGCGCAGACGCTTGCCGCCGGCGGCGATGATATGGCTGGCCAGCTGCGGGATCAGCGCCACCGGACTTTCCATGGCGCGCAGGATCAACGCGTTGACGGCGACCAAATCATCCGAGGTCAGCGCATCGAGCGCCGCGATGGAAGGTGATGCTGCGGGCGATGAGCCCAGATTTACTACGACGCCCAAAGCTCAAATTTCCCAGATGCCTTGACGATTGCAAACTTGCAGGGGAGCATAGGAGGCAGAATCCGGGCGGGTCAAGCCCGGATCGTGGCTTGCGGTGGCCTAGGATACAGTAATGATTGAACTTTTGCGCACCAACGATCCGGTCTTGATCTCCTGGCTCCGCGCCTTGCTGGCCGGCGAGGGCATTGATGTGCATGTGTTTGACGGCCATACCAGCGTGCTCGAAGGCTCGGCCGGCGCCATCCCGAGACGCCTCATGGTGGCCGAAGATGACTACCCAAGCGCCGCCTCGCTCTACGAAACCTCCCGCGCCCAGTTTGAAGATGCCGCACAACAATTCAACGCAGGTTAGATGATACAGGCCACTAGCACCGATGCCCTGCTCGGTGGCCGCGTCATTCTTCGCCAGCCCGAAGATGGCTACCGGACGGCCATCGATCCGGTGCTGCTCGCCGCTGCCGTGCCGGTAAATGCGGGGATGCGGGTGCTTGATGCCGGCTGCGGCACCGGGGCTGCGTCTTTATGTCTGGCGGCGCGGGTGGCGGGGGCTGACATTACCGGCATCGATACCGAGCCGGAATTTATCAGCCTCGCCCGGGACTCTGCGGAACTAAACGCGTTTCAGCCGCCGCCGGTTTTCGAAGTTGGCGATTTGCAGGACTACCGGACCGATGCGCCCTTCGATATCGTCATGACCAATCCGCCTTACCGGACCAAGAATAGCGGCCATCCCCCTGCCCACCCCTTGAAGCGCGCCGCCAATATTGAAGGCACCGTGAGCCTGAGCCAATGGATCGATCTTTGTTTCGGGCTGCTCAGGCCCGGCGGCTGCTTCACCATGATCCACAGCCGCGACCGGCTGGAAGAGGTGCGCTCCCTGATTGCGCCGCTGGCCACGATGGCGATCATTCATCCCCTATGGCCGAAACGCCGGCGCAAGGGCGGCAAGCGCTTTTTGGTTTTGGCCTTCACCAATGATCCGCAAAACTCGTCCATAGATCGCGGCGGCGTGCACATGACCGATGGGCTGGTGCTGCACCAAGCGGATGGCGCCTACACCGAAGAGGCGGAGGCGATTTTGAAATACGGCGCCAGCTTCGGCTTCAATTTTCCGTGACCCGAGCGTATTGGGCGCCGCCCCCTTGCGCTGGCAGGTAGGCGCGGCCTAGTTTATGGCCATGGTACGACGATATCTCGAAGCTTTGAGGGTGCCCGGTTTCCGCAATCCGAAACCGGTGGTCGCCGTTATTCGCCTGACCGGCGTGATCGGCCAGGGCGCCTCGCCGCTCAGATCCGGTATGACCGTGGCGGCTCTGAACCAGCCGATCGAGGCGGCGTTTCGCGTTAAACGGTTGAAGGCGGTGGCCTTGGCGATCAATTCGCCCGGCGGTGCGCCGGCGCAATCATCGCTGATCTTGAAACGCATCCGGGCCTTGGCCGATGAAAACGATATTCCGGTGTTCGCCTTTGCCGAAGACGTGGCGGCGTCGGGAGGCTATATGCTGGCCTGCGCGGCGGACGAGATTTTCGCCGACGAAACCTCGGTCATCGGCTCCATCGGCGTGGTATCTGCCGGGTTCGGCTTTCCCGGCTTGCTGCGCCGGCTGGGTATCGAGCGCCGCCTGCACACCGCCGGGGAACGCAAAGGCATCCTGGATCCGTTTTCGCCGGAACGCCCGGAAGAAGTGGAATTGCTCAAATCCTTGCAGCGCGACGTTCATGACAGCTTTAAGGATATCGTCCGGGAGCGGCGCGCCGGCAAATTAAAGGCCGACGAAGACGCGCTCTTCAACGGCGAGTTCTGGACCGGTAAGCGGGCGCTGGAACTGGGGCTGATCGACGGCATCGGCGAATTGACGGCGGTGATGAAGGAACGCTATGGCGACAAAGTCCGCTTCCGTCCCGTCGGTCCCCGCCAATCCTGGCTGAAGCGCAAATTGGGCGCCGCCTGGCCCGGAGGCGGGCCGAGCGCAAGCTACGCAGGCGCGATTGCCGGCGATCTGCTGGCGGCGGTGGAGGAGCGGGCGCTCTGGGGCCGCTTTGGGCTTTAACTTGACCCGAAACCGTTTCAGCCCCTAAAAGGTTCCCATGCTTGGTTTCAGCCTTCCCAAAATCCTGGTCCTGATCGTCATCGTCATGGCGGTCTGGTACGGCTTCAAGATATTCGGCCGCGGTCGCAACGTCTCAGGCGGCGGTAGTGCGCGGAAACAAGCGGGCCAGGAAAAAGCCGATGCTTCGTTGGAGATGAAACCTTGCGAGGTGTGCGGCGATTACGTGGCAGCCGGCGCCAGCTCCTGCGGCCGCGACGACTGCCCGTATAGCTAAGGGTTTATCCCGCCAGCACCGCGTCCGATACGAACGGATTGTTTTCCCGCTCCGCGCCGAAAGTGGACACCTGGCCGTGGCCGGGGATGAAGGCCACTTCGTTGCCCAAGGGCCAAAGCTGTTCGGTGATCGAGCGGATCAGCGTGGCATGATCGCCCCTTGGAAAATCGGTGCGCCCGATGGAGCCTTGGAACAAAACATCGCCGACGATGGCGAGGCCCAGCGCCTGCTCCACAAAGACCACATGACCGGGGGTATGGCCGGGGCAATGGCGGACCGCCAGCGTCACGTTGCCGAACGTCACGTCATCGCCGCCTTGCAACCAGCGGGTGGGCTCAAATATGCGGGCGCCGTCGAAGCCGAATTTTTCGCCCGATTCTTCCAGCTGACCGATCCAGAAGGCATCGCCCTTTTCCGGCCCTTCAATCGGGCAGCCGCACCGTTCCGCCAGTTCGGCGGCGCCGCCGGCGTGATCGATATGGCCGTGGGTGATGAGGATTTTCTCGATTGTGATCTTGTGCTCGGCAGCCGCGCCGATGATCCGCTCCACCTCGCCGCCGGGATCGACCACGGCGCCCTGCATGGTTTCCGTGCACCATAGGAGCGAGCAGTTCTGCTGGAACGGCGTCACCGGCATGATCGCCGCTTGCATCGGGCTAACTGGTTCTGTTTCGCTCAAATCGCACCCGATGGCTTAAGAGGTTTCAAGGGGAGGCGGCGCGTATCAAACCCGTCCGCCTTGACCCGCTTCTTATCCCAACGTATCACTCCCCGGCAACCGCATTTTTCTCTAATTTCCGCCGGATACAGACATGGCGAAGGCCCCCGCCCCAAACCCGAATAGCGAGACCAGTTTCCAGTCCCTGATCCTGAAATTACAGTCCTATTGGGCGGATTACGGCTGCGTTATCTTGCAACCCTACGATATGGAAATGGGCGCCGGCACGTTTCACCCGGCGACCACCTTGCGCGCCCTGGGGCCGGAACCGTGGAAGGCCGCCTATGTGCAGCCGTCCCGGCGCCCAACCGATGGCCGCTACGGCGAAAACCCGAACCGCTTGCAGCATTACTACCAGTTCCAGGTGATCCTCAAACCCTCGCCGTCGGATGTACAGGACTTGTACCTGGCCAGCCTTTACGAGCTTGGCATCGACAAGGATTTGCACGATATCCGCTTCGTCGAAGACGATTGGGAAAGCCCGACCCTGGGTGCCTGGGGCCTCGGCTGGGAGGTCTGGTGCGACGGCATGGAAGTCAGCCAGTTCACCTATTTCCAACAGGTCGGCGGCATCGATTGTGAGCGGGTCTCGGCGGAATTGACCTACGGGTTGGAGCGCCTCGCCATGTACATCCAGGGCGTCGAGAACGTCTATGATCTGGATTGGAACGGCAGGGGCGTGAAATACGGCGATATATTCTTGCAGGCCGAACAGGAATATTCCGCCCACAATTTCGAATATGCCGACACCGATATGCTCACCCGCGAGTTTGAAGACGCGGAGAAGGAGTGTATGTCTCTGCTCGGCCACAAGCTGGCCTTGCCGGCCTATGATCAATGCATCAAGGCGTCGCACCGTTTCAACCTGTTGGATGCCCGCGGCGTCATCTCGGTAACCGAGCGCCAAGCCTACATCGCCCGCGTCCGCAATCTGGCCAAGGGCTGCTGCGAGATGTGGGTGGAAAGCCGGAAACAAGAGGCGGGGAGAGGCGAAGCCGCGACAGGGACAGAATAATGAGCGGAGTAGGTGGGACTTGCGGATGGAAAAATACGGACTATATACAGTCTCTAAGCTTTATCTGAAGCCAAATACCAATGATTTTATTTGTTCAATTTACCCATACTTATCCATACCAAACCACACCAATCCATACCGTATTATTACCAACCAATGTCGCACGAGAATAAAAGAGATAAACAAGTAGTGGTTGAAAAATAGAGATCACAGAGAAGAAAGTTTATGGAGAAGGCCGAAAAATTGATTTTGGTGCCAGGCGCCCCCCCACCCCAACCCTCCCCCTCCAGGGGGGAGGGAGCAGTAGGGTGCCCCGCGTCTGTCTGCATAACCGTTCCCTTTAAGTCCCTTCCCCCCTGGAGGGGGAAGGTTAGGATGGGGGGGATGCGTCATGGCTGAGCTTCTCCTGGAAATTCTGTCGGAAGAAATCCCGGCCCGTATGCAGGCCCGCGCCGCCGAGGATTTGAAGCGGCTGGTGACGGATGGGCTGAAAAGTGCCGGCCTCGAATTTGAGAATGCTGCCGCGTACGTGACCCCCCGCCGCCTGGCTTTGGTGGTGGACGGCTTGCCGACCGAAACACCCGACATTTCCGAAGAACGCCGGGGCCCCAAGACGGACGCACCGGAAAAAGCCATCAACGGGTTTCTGGGCTCGGTGGGCTTAAGCCTTGATCAGTTGGAGAAGCGCGAAACCGACAAGGGCGAGTTTTATTTTGCGGCGATTGAGAAGAAGGGCGAGCAGACCAAAGATTTACTCTCCGGTCTGATCAACGAAACCTTGCCAAAAGTCCCCTGGCCGAAATCCATGCGCTGGGCCGACCGCTCGGAACGCTGGGTGCGCCCCATGCAGGGCATCGTGGCGGTGTTCGATGGCGGCCCGGTTGCGGTGAGCTTTGGTGCGATCACCGCCGGCGCTACAACCCGCGCGCACCGCTTTCTCACCGACACCGAACTTACGGTTGCCGATTTCGCCGACTACAAGAAGCAGCTCGAAGTCGGCCATGTGATCCTCGACGCTGGCGAGCGCCGCCAAATCATTAAGGCCGGCGCCGAGAAACTGGCCGCCGATGCGGGGCTCCAGTTGCGCGATGATCCGGCGTTGCTGGACGAGGTGGCCGGGCTGGTGGAATGGCCGGTGCCGCTGATGGGCTCCATCGATGCGGAATACATGGATATCCCGCCGGAAGTGCTCACGACTACCATGCGCAAAAACCAGAAATATTTTGCGCTTGAGGACAAGAGCGGCAAACTGGCCCCCAAATTCATCACCGTCGCCAACAAGGAGACCCCCGACAATGGCGCGGCCATCACCGCCGGCAACGAGCGGGTGCTACGGGCCCGGCTGGCCGACGCCAAGTTCTTCTGGGACCAGGACCGGAGAGCCACACTGGAAAGCCGCGTCGATGCGCTCCAAGACATCACCTTCCACGCCAAACTGGGCACCCTGGCCGAAAAGATGGAACGGGTGGGCGCGCTTGCCGCCGAGCTTTCGGGTGCGGTCGGCGCTGATGCCGAACAGGCCAAACGCGCCGCCAAGCTGGCCAAGGCCGACCTCAGCACCGGCATGGTGACCGAGTTCGCCGACGTGCAAGGCATCATGGGTCGCTACTACGCACTAGCCGACGGCGAAGCGCCCGAGGTGGCCGAAGCCATCGCAGACCATTACCGCCCACAGGGACCGTCGGATGCCTGTCCCACCGCGCCGGTCAGCGTGGCCGTGGCCCTGGCCGACAAGATCGACACATTACTGGGTTTCTGGGCCATTGACGAAAAGCCAACAGGATCCAAAGACCCGTTCGCACTTCGAAGGGCTGCGCTAGGTGTGATCCGATTGGTGATGGAGAACGATCTGCGCATTGAACTAGCAGCAATTTTTGAGCTTCACTTGAAGACGGTATTTAAAGATAAATTATTCCATCGGTTGGGCGAGAGGCATGACAGGGTTAAAGAAATTGATCCTGATGCAGAACCCAGCTTCGAGGAGGCCGTGCATGAAAGCACGATGTTTGGCGCCAAAACTTACTACATTGAAGTAGTCGACCTCATGTCTTTCATCGCCGACCGCCTGAAAGTTCATTTGCGCGAGAAGGGCGTCCGGCACGACCTGGTCTCCGCCGTCTTCGCCCTCGGCGGTGAGGATGACCTGGTCCGCCTCCTGGCCCGCGTTGAGGCGTTGGGTGCGTTCCTCGGTACCGAGGATGGCGCCAATTTGTTGACCGCTTACAAGCGCGCCGCCAATATCTTGCGAATCGAAGAGAAAAAAGACGGTGAGTCTTATACGCGCGCACCCGATGCCTCGCTCCTGGAACAGGACGAAGAGAAGGCGCTCTACGCCGCCCTCGAAAAGCTGAGCGGCGAAATACCCCCGATTCTCGGCGAAGAACGCTTCGCCGATGCCATGAAATTGCTGGCCGGATTGCGAGCGCCGGTGGATGCCTATTTCGACGGGGTCACCGTCAATTGCGACGATGCCGAGCTTCGTGTAAATCGGTTGCGGACATTGTCGCAGATTAGAGAGGCGATGAATAACGTCGCCGACTTTTCCCAAATAGAAGGGGGTGAGCGTTGAATAAGTGGATTTATGCATTTGGCGGCGGCGCGGCCGACGGCAACTCGGATATGCGCAATCTGTTGGGCGGCAAGGGGGCGAACCTGGCCGAAATGTCTGCCCTTGGGCTGCCGGTGCCGCCCGGCTTCACCCTGACCACCGAAGTCTGTAATCATTATACAGGCAACGGCGATAGCTACCCGGATGAATTGGCGGGCCAGGTAGCGGATGCCTTGCAGGCCGTCGAAAATATCATCGGCGCCAAGTTCGGCGATGCCGCCAATCCCTTGTTGGTTTCGGTCCGCTCGGGCTCGCGCGCCTCCATGCCCGGCATGATGGACACCGTCCTTAATCTCGGCCTCAATGATGAGACCGTAAAGGGGCTGGCAGCCGCGTCCGGCGATGAGCGCTTCGCCTATGACAGCTACCGCCGTTTCATCCAGATGTACGGGGACGTGGTGCTGGGCGTTGGCCACCATCATTTTGAAGACATCCTGGCGCTGGCCAAAGAAGACAAGGACGTGGCCCTCGATACCGACCTGGACGCCGACGACTGGAAAGCCATCTGCACGGAATTCAAGGACAAGGTCGAGGCCGAGTTGGGCGCGCCGTTCCCGCAAGATCCCGAGGATCAGCTTTGGGGCGCCATCGGCGCCGTCTTTGGCAGCTGGATGAATGATCGCGCCATTATTTACCGGCGTCTGCACGATATCCCCGGCGATTGGGGCACCGCCGTTAACGTGCAAAGCATGGTGTTCGGCAATATGGGCGATCAATCGGCCACCGGCGTTTGTTTTACGCGCAATCCGTCCACCGGCGAGAATGCCTTCTACGGCGAATATCTGATCAACGCGCAAGGCGAAGACGTGGTCGCCGGTATTCGAACGCCCATGCCGCTGACCATTGCGGAGGCGGAAGCCGGACATTCCCGGCTGCCATCCATGGAAGAAAACCTGCCCGAAATGTTCGCCGAACTTTCCAACGTGCGCGAGAAATTGGAACGCCATTACAAAGACATGCAGGACATGGAATTCACCGTCCAGGAAGGCAAGCTCTGGATGCTGCAAACCCGGGGCGGCAAACGCACCGCCAAGGCGGCGCTTAAAATCGCCGTGGAAATGGTCGCCGATGGGCTGGTGAGCCGCGAAGAGGCCATCCAGCGCATCGATCCGTTACAGCTTGATCAGTTGCTGCACCCGACGTTGGATCCGGACGCGCCCCGCCATGTGGTCGCCAAGGGCCTGCCGGCATCGCCGGGCGCCGCGTGCGGGCGTATTGCCTTTTCCGCATCGGACGCCGAAGCCATGACCGAAGCCGGCGACAAAGTCATTTTGGTGCGCATCGAAACCAGCCCGGAAGATATCGGCGGCATGCACGCCGCCGAGGGTATCTTGACCACGCGCGGCGGCATGACCAGCCACGCCGCCGTGGTGGCGCGCGGCATGGGCCGCCCCTGCGTTGCCGGCGCTGGCGATATCCGCGTCGATTACCGGGCCGGGACTATGCTGACGCGCGGCCAGACCATCAACGCGGGCGAAATCATCACCATCGATGGCTCCCGCGGCGAGGTGATGCTGGGCGAGGTGAAAACCATAAACCCGGAAATGATCGGCGATTTCGGCACCCTGATGGAATGGGCCGACAGCGTGCGCGAGCTTGGCGTCCGCACCAATGCGGAGACGCCCGAAGACGCGGCGACGGCGGTCAAGTTCGGCGCCGAGGGCATAGGATTGTGCAGGACCGAGCATATGTTTTTCGATCCCGCCCGCATCATCCATATGCGCGAAATGATCCTGGCCGGTGACGAGGATGGGCGCCGCGCCGCGCTAGCCAAATTGTTGCCCTATCAGCGCGAAGACTTTACCGAGCTGTTCCGCATCATGAAGTCTTTGCCGGTGACGGTGCGCCTGTTGGATCCGCCCTTGAACGAGTTCCTGCCCACCTCGGACGCCGAATTGAACGCGGTGGCCGAGGCCGCCGGCGCCGATCCTTTGGAGGTGCGCGCGCGCGCCGCCTCGTTGCAGGAATCCAATCCCATGCTGGGCTTGCGCGGTTGCCGCCTCGGCATCATGCATCCTGAAATTTACGAGATGCAGTGCCGTGCCATCTTCGAAGCAGTGGCCCTGGTGGCCAAAGAAGACGGCGAAACGGTGAGCCCGGAAGTGATGATCCCGCTGGTCTCGTCGGCCCAGGAATTTGATATCCTGCACGAGCTGGTCGATAGGGTGGCAGCCGAAGTGTCGGCGTCCGAGGGCGTGGAACTGGACTACATGACCGGCACCATGATCGAGTTGCCGCGCGCCGCGCTGCGCGCCGGTGAGATTGCCGAGGGCGCCGAGTTTTTCTCCTACGGCACCAATGATCTGACGCAAACCACGTTTGGATTGTCCCGGGATGATTCGGGCTCGTTCCTGGACGCCTATCAGCAACAAAATATTTTTGAAAAAGACCCGTTCGTTACCATCGATCAGGCCGGCGTCGGCGAATTGGTGCGTATCGCCACCGAGCGCGGGCGGGCGACGCGGCCGGGCCTCAAGCTCGGCATCTGCGGCGAGCATGGCGGCGATCCGGCCTCCATCCATTTTTGCCAGGAGGCGGGGTTGGATTACGTGTCCTGCTCTCCCTACCGGGTGCCCATCGCGCGGCTGGCGGCGGCGCAGGCGGCGCTGGCCGGCGGCAAGGTTGTTGTCGATGCTTAAGAGGAGCTGACCATGGACGGAAATACATTCGAAAGCGTCTCGGACTTGCGGGAGGTTTATGCCGATCCCAAGCAGCGGGTGCTCGACAAGCAGCTTTCGGCTCTGGATGAACATTGCCGAAAGTTCATTTCGCTGTCGCCGTTTATGCTGCTGGGTACCGAGGGTGACATTTCGCCGAAGGGCGATGAGCCGGGCTTCGTTGCAGTGCTCGGCGACAACCGCATCCTGATCCCGGACCGGAGCGGCAACAACCGGCTCGATTCCCTGCAGAACATTCTGGCAAATCCCAAGGTCGGTCTGTTGTTCATGATACCCGGCATCCATGAGACCCTGCGCATCAACGGCACCGCCGAAATCACCAATGACGCCGATTTGCTGGCGCCCTTGGCGGTGAACGGCATAGCGCCGAAGACAGGGCTCCTGGTTCAGGTGGAAGAGGCCTATCTGCACTGCGCCAAGGCGCTAATCCGCGCCAAATTATGGGATGAAGAGGCGCGCCAGGAACGCGGCATGTTGCCCAGCTATGGCAATATGGTCACCCGCCAGACCGGCGTCGAAGCGGAAGAGGCGAACTTGCTCTATAACGCCTCGGTCGACGGCGACATGGAGGCGGAGGGGCGGCGCTGACACCCCGACGTTTGCAACCACACCGAAGAAATTAACCCAGGGATATAACCATGGCCATTGATCTTCACACCCACTACCTGCCCGAACCGGTCGCCGACATGATGCGCGCCAGAACAAGTGCGCCCTTCATCAGTGCCGGCGATGGCGGTGAGACCTTTCACATGCCGAACGGCACACTGGCGATCAACGCCGCCTATCATGACATGGACGCGCGGCTTGAATTTATGGACGGAATTGGGGTGCGGGCGCAAATGTTGTCCCTGGCCGGATTGTTCGGCGCCGATTCTTTACCTGCCGAAGAAGCCTTGCCCTTTTGCCGGGCGTTCAATGACCATGTCAGCGAATTGGCGGGGCGGAACAAATCCCGCTTTGCCGGGCTGGCGTCGCTGCCCTTCGCGGACATGGACGCGGCAGTGGCTGAATATGAACGCGGGCGCAACGAACTTGGGCTCATCGGCGCCATCCTGCCCAACAATTTTTTTCTGACCCTCGATTGGGCGGAAAAAATCCGCCCCGTTATGGACGCGGCCAACAGGCTCGGCGGGCATATCTTCATTCATCCAGGGCCCCGGCCCGATCAACGCGCCGATCTTGCGCCCGGCCATACGCCCAGTGTTCGCGACAATGCCTTTGCACGGGCCGCCCTTGATGTGCAGTCCATGGTCGGGCACGCCATGGTCACGCTTTTGTTCACCGATTATCTCGACGCCTATCCGGATCTGTCGCTGCACGTCGCCAACATGGGCGGCACCCTGCCAGATGTGATTGAGCGTATCGACCACGTTGTTGTTACGCGCACGCCGGACGAGCCACTGCCGTCGTCGATGGCGCGCGGGGTGCATGTGGATTGCTCGTCCCTCGGCCCCCGGGCGATTGAAATCGCGGTCTCGCTGTTCGGGCCCGAGCATATTGTCTTCGGCACAGATTGCCCCATCTTCCGCACCGACTGGAGCTTGAAGGCCATCGACAGCGCGCAATTATCGGAAACCGAAAAAGAGGGCATCCGGACGGGTAATGCCGCCCAGCTATTGGCGGGCGTGTGGCCGGAACTTGGTGGTTAGCGCATGGCGAAGATGACGAATTCTCTGGGACTAAGCAGCTCGACCAGGCGGGAATTCAGGCTCAGATGGCGCTGGCAGAATTGCAGGTAATGTTCGGGATCGCCGTAATACAGCGTCGGCTCCCGGTTCGGGTTATGGACGCTCAGCATATTGAAGCCGAGGCCGATGCGGCTCATGGAAAACAAATGGATCAGGCTTTCCTCGACCATGGCCTGCCAATCGGCGTCGGAAGCATACATTTTCATATTGTAAGTGCCTGAAACAAAAGAATAATCCGCCTCTTTCGAGGCGCTGTGGCCGACCTGGAATGTGGCCCTCGGATCATCGATGCGGGCGCGCGCGGCTTTGATCATTTCTAGGCTTATGTCATAGCCGTAGTAGCGGCCATTTTTGAGGGCCGGCAGATCGCCGAATGTATCGAACATAGGGCCGTATCCGCAGCCGAGATCGTTGACCGAAATCGGCTGGTCCTCGCCCAGGTGCGCGATCAGCCCGGCGAATATCTGGAAGCGGCGCAGCATGCGGTCCGCATCGACCCAGGCCAGCGCCTTGTGCACCGGCCCATAGGCCTTGTAGGAGCGCCCGAAGGTCTCGGCCACCGGATCGAGCAGCGAGCGGTCGTAGGAGAGCTTCTCTTCGCTCATGATTCCGGCGGGGTTGCCTGCATCCAGGCCGGCCGGATGGGGGTGATTTTGGTCGCGCCCGAGGTGAGGGCCCCGCCGGCGGCGCGGGCGTCCTCGACTACTTGCAGGCGCAGTAGCGCGATGGCCTGATCGCCGGCGCCGGATTTGATGGTGCCCGCATCGGCGCCGTTGAAGTCGATGGCCGCGCCGGGTTCGGGCAAGGGCCCGTCAATCTTCACCGGGAACAGGCGGCGCTTCACCAGGCCTCTGTATTTGGTGCGCGCCGTCAATTCCTGGCCCATGTAGCAGCCCTTGTCGAAATCGACGCCGTGCAACTCTTCGAAGCCGCATTCCAGCAGGGTCGATTTGTCGATATCCATATCGCGGCTGCCGTCGGGGAGGCCAAGCGAAAGGCGCAAAGTATCGTAGGCACCGGGCTCGGCGGCGGGTAGCTCGATAACGCTACCGGGCGCAAGGACCACGCGCACGCCCATCGCGGCCAGACGCGGATCGGTGTAGGCGACGCCGCCGTCGAAGAGGCCCGAGGCGCCCGGCTCTGTTCCGAGCCCAAAGGCAGTGTGCACATCGGCGCCAAAGGCAGCGGCGACGGTAAACTCGGTCATCGCCATGGTGACCTTGGCGCGCAATTTGAACATGGTCAGGCGCTTTATAAAATCATCAGCGCGCGCGGCTTCACAGTCCAGATGCAATTGATCGCCGATTTCGGCGACAAAGAAATCGAACAGAAATTTACCCTGGGGCGTCAACAGGGCGGCATAGAGAGCGCGGTTCGGGCCAACAGCTAAGATATCGTTGGACACCAATCCTTGCAGGAATTCGGCGGCGTCCTCACCCGTCACTGCGATCACAGCGCGGTTTTCAAGGCGGCTATATTCAGTTTTGCTCATGCCTAAGTATATAGCCTCCGAGCGCTGCGGTACAATTCCCCTCATCGACGTTGTTTGCTTATCCTTCGGTGCCGTGTAAACAGCCGCCATGAACATCACCATGATTGATGATTCCATTGCCTTCGATGGCGCCTCTCCCGACGCCCGCGCCCTTGGCGGGGCGGAGAAGGCGTTCGTGCGGCTGGCGGCGGCCTTGGCGGCGCGCGGCCATTGGGTAACCGCCATCAATCAATGCAGCGATCAGGTTCAAATCGATGCCGTTGACTGGCTGCCCTTGAGCGCGCCGCGCCCACCCGATACCGATGTGCTGATCGCGTTTCGGAAACCGGCCCTGCTGGATGAAGTGGAAGATGCGGAGCATCGCTGCCTCTGGCTCTGGGATGGCCCGAAATTGCTCGACCAGCCCGCCAGCCGCCGCATTCTGAAGCGCCATAATCCGGCGCTGGTATTGACCGGAGCGGCACACCGGGCGGCTCTCAAAGGCTGGTCCGAATTGCGCCAATCGGTGATCCAACCCGGCGTCGGCGCGGTCTTTCTGGGCGGCGAGGGGCCGGACCTGCAATCCCCCCAGCCCATCGCCGTGGTGACCACACACCCGTTGCACGGCCTGGCCGAAATGGTGGCGCTTTGGTCGGAGCGTATCCATCCCAAACGACCGGACGCCATATTACGTATTTATTCCGCCGGCTTGTGGCGCGGCCTGGACGGCGGCAACGTCGATCAACGGCTGCAGCCCGTCCTGGAGGCGGTGCGCGCCGCAGCGGACGCCGGCGCCGAAGTGCGCATGCCGGAGCCCGATCCGGGCATGGCTACGGCCTACCGGGAAGCCGCCGTGCATCTTTATCCTGCCATCAAGGGGGAGAGTTACGCCTCAACCCTGGCCGAAAGTCAGGCGGCGGGAGCGCCGGCAATCCTGCGCGCGCCCGAAGGCGCCAGCCCGGCCCTGTTGGAGCGGATCGAAAACGGCCGCACCGGGTACCTGGCGCCCGACGATGACGCGTTTGTAAATTTGACCCAAGGATTGCTGGAACCGGGATCGGAAATGTATCAAAGTTTAAGCCAGGCTGGCGGCGGCGCGCGGAGCGCACGCGGGTGGGACGCTGCGGCTATAGAATTTGAAGCGCTTTGGACTTAGATTTGGAACCAGAATTTACGGCATGAAGCTTTTATTTGTCACATCCACGCGGGTCGGCGACGCGATATTATCGACCGGTCTATTGCACCGGGTGATCGAAAATAACGCCGATGTACAGGTCACCGTGGCCTGCGGTCCGGCGGCGGCGCCGTTATTTGAGGCGGTGCCCGGATTAGAGCGAATTATCGTCCTCGATAAAATGCTGTGGTCGCTGCATTGGTTGCGCCTGTGGCTTTTGTGCGTGCCCCGCTTTTGGGATCTGGTTATCGATCTTCGGAACGCGCCGGTGACTTATCTTTTGGCAAGGCGTCAGCGGCGCGGCATGTCCCGGGACGGCTCCGACCAGCGCCGGGTTGAGCGCATGACCCGGGTGCTGGATTTGGAACAGACGCCGGCGCCGAAATTGTGGACTGCCGATAAACATGTGGACTTTGCGCGCGCCGCCATTCCAGACGGCGGGCCGGTGCTGGCGGTGGGGCCAACGGCGAACTGGCGCGCCAAAACCTGGCGCCCGGAAAATTTCGCGGCGCTGATCAAACGTCTGACAGCCGATGATGGTATATTGCCCGGCGCCCGCGTCGCCGTCTTCGGCCGTGATGACGAGCGGCCCATGGCGCTCCGCCTGATCAGCGGTATTCCCGATGAACGGCGCATCGATCTGGTGGGCAAGCTGGATTTGCTGACCGCCTATGCCTGCCTAGCGCGCTGTGGATTTTACGTGGGCAATGATTCCGGCCTGATGCATCTGGCGGCGGCGTCCGGGGTGCCGACTTTGGGCCTGTTCGGCCCGACCCTGGAATCTCTTTATGCGCCGTGGGGAACCCATACGGGCATTGTCCGCACCAAAGTGCCCTACGCCGAAATATTCCCCGACGAGTTTGACCATCGGACCTCGGAATCGCTGATGGACAGCCTGAGCGTCGATATGGCCGAGACCGGCGCCCGCGATTTGTGGCACCGCTGCCGGGACGCCGCCGAATGAGCATCCGCCTTTCCGCCGTGACCTCCATCCGCAACGAAGAAGCGCGCCTGGCTGCGTGCCTCGAACACGTCGCCTTTGCCGATCAGATCGTCGTCGTCATGGACCGTTGCACCGATGGATCGCGCGCCATTGCCGAACGCTTCGGCGCCAAGATCATCGAGGGCGCCTGGGATATCGAAGGCGATCGCCGCAACGCGGCCATCCAAGCCTGCGACGGCGAATGGATTTTGGAAGTGGATGCCGATGAGCATGTGACCGAAGCGCTGGCCGCCGAAATCCGCCAAGTGATTGAAAATTCGGGCAGCGATTGGCACGAAATACTGGTGGATAATTTCATTGGCGAGCGCCGCGTGCGCTATGGCTGGGGCGCGTCCTACGGCAAGGCGGCCTATCCGGGGCTGTTTCGCAAAGGCGTCAAAACTTGGGGCCGGCAACGGGTTCACCCACGGCTTAAATGGTCCGGCGCCAAGGGCCCGATGCTCAAAAACCGGGTCAATCACTATGTGGACCGAGGCGTCTCTGACATGATCCGCCGGCTTGATAATTATTCCTCGGCGCGGGCCAGGGACATGCGCGAAACCGGCGAGATCGGCAGCACCGCCAACAATGTGCGGCGGCTGTTTTCGCGCTTTATCAAATGCTATATCGGGCGCAAGGGATACCGGGAGGGCGGCTACGGTTTGCTGATCGCCTTGTTCGCCGGTCTCTACCCGATAATCTCCCACATCAAAGCCAAACTCGAAGACGACTGATGGGCGCGCGCATCGTTCTTGCCGATAACGGCATCGAATTTGACGGCGAAAGCCCGTCCAAGGGCCCTTTGGGCGGGGTTGAAAGCGCCATCGTCAATCTAACCCGGGCCTTGGCGGAGCGTGGCCACGAAGTTTACGTGCGCAATATGTGCGCGGCGCACCGCGTTATCGACGGCGTCGAATGGGCGCCGCTGGCGGACGGATTGCCGGAAAGTATCGATCTCTATATTGCCAACCGGGGCGACAAGTTGCTGGGCTTGATGCCGGATGCAAGGCGCACGGTGTTCTGGATCCATAATCCGGCGCGCTACTTGATGAAATGGCGCTATCTTTCCAAGCTGTGGCGGATCAAGCCGGCGATCATCTTCATCGGCGATTATCATGCGACCACCTATCCGGCGTTGGCGCCGTCCGGGATGCGGGTGGTCATTCCTTACGGCATCGCGCCGCCGTTTTCGGATGTGGGCGCAGCGGACGAGCCGCCGCCCCGGCGCGCCATATTCACGTCTAACCCCTTGCGTTCGTTGGATTGGCTGCTGGACTTGTGGCGCGATCACATCCGCCCCAATGTCCCGGATGCGGAGCTACATCTCTTTTGCGGCGCCGCGACCTATGGTTCCGTGGGCGCGGAAAAAGCGGCCGAGATGGAGCAAGTTCTTGAACATGCCCGCTCGATGCGGCATGAGGGCGTGGTTCTGAATGCACCGGTGGCGAAAGAGAGGCTGGTGGAGGAGTTCGCGAGCGCCCGGGTCATGCTCTATCGGGGCGACATCAACGAAACCTTTTGCCTAGCGGTCGGTGAAGCGCAGGCCGCCGGTGTTCCGGCGGTTGTGCAGCGCATTGGATCGGTGGTCGAACGGGTTATCGATGGCCAAACAGGCACCATCGCCGGCGACGATCAGGCCTTCGCCGCCGCTGCGGTGAAATTGTTGAACGACGATGAAACATGGCGCCGCTATCACGAGACGGCGCTTGAAGAACAAAGCAAGTGGGGATGGGCGGACGCCGCCCGGTCCTTCGAAAGGTTGATCCCGTAATGAAAATCCTGCAAGCGATGGCGGGCGCGGAATATGGCGGCGCGGAAGCCTTTTTTACCCGGCTTTCGGTGGCCTTCCAGCGCGCTGGCGTGAACCAGCGGGTCGTGATGCGCCCCCATGAAGGCCGCGCCAAGGTGCTTAAGTCCGCCGGTATCGCGCCGGTTGAGATGGGCTTCGGCGGTAAGCTGGATATCGCCACGCGCTTCGGCCTCAAACGCCAGATCAAGGAATACCAGCCCGATATCGTGCTGAGCTGGATGAATCGGGCCACCAGTTTTTGCCCGCAAGGCGACTTTACCCATGTGGGCCGGCTGGGCGGATTTTATAACGTCAAATATTACCGCAACTGCGATCACCTGATCGCCAACACATCCGAGATCGCCGATTATCTGGTCAATAGCGGCTGGGACCGGGAGCGGGTGCACTACCTGCCCAATTTTGTCGGCGGCGGCCGCGCCCAGCCGGTCAAGCGGGCCGAGTTCTATACCCCCGATACGGCGCCGCTTATTCTAGCTTTGGGGCGGCTGCACGAAAACAAGGCCTTCGACGTGCTTTTGAAGGCGGTCGCCCGGGTGCCCAATGTTTATGTCTGGATCGCCGGCGAGGGGCCGTTGCGCAAGCAACTGGAACAAGAGGCCGAGGTGCTGGGCATCAAGCCAAGGGTCCGCTTCCTGGGCTGGCGCGATGATGCCGAGGCTTTGTTTGCGGCGGCCGATATCTTCATCTGCCCGTCCCGCCACGAGCCCTTGGGCAATGTGGTGATCGAAGCCTGGGCGCAAGGCGTGCCGGTGATCGCCGCCGACAGTATCGGCCCGGGCACATTGATCCAGCAGGGCAGCAACGGCATCTTGTTCCCGGTGGATGATTTCGTCAGCCTGGCCAATTTCATCAAGCGCTTGATCAGTGACGAGGAACTGCACAAAACCATTGTAGAAAATGGATACGATCAATATGAGGCCGAATTTACCGAGCCGATCGTGGTCGACAAATACATCAAATTCTTTGAGCAATTGTTGAGCTGATATGTGCGGAATTGCCGGCGTCATAATGAAATCCGGGGACGCCGATCCCGATATTCTGGACCGTCTGGCCGCCGCGCTGGCCCACCGGGGGCCGGACGGCAGCGGCCGGTTTGTCGATGCCGGGCAGGGATTGGCGCATACAAGACTGGCCATCATCGATCTTGAAACCGGCGACCAGCCTTTAAGGGACGCCGCCGGCAACGTCCTCATCGCCAATGGTGAGATTTATAATTTCGTCGAATTGCGCGAGGAAATCGGCGCGGGTGAATTCCAGACCAAGTCCGACTGCGAGGTGGCGTTGCCGTTGCTGGTGCGCCACGGGCCTGAGTTTAGCGCAACGCTTCGCGGTATGTACGCCATCGCCGCCATAGAATCGGACGCCGGGCGTACCTATCTGGCCAGGGACCCGTTCGGGATCAAGCCGCTCTATTATGTGGAAGATGCTGCGGGTGTGTATTTCGCGTCAGAGCCCAAGGCGCTGTTCGCCGCCGGCATTACCGCGCCGAAGTTGAATGGGTTGGCGCGCGATGAATTTCTGCAATTGCAGTTCACCAGCGGGCCTGAAACCATTTACCAGGGCGTCCGCCGCGTTCTGCCCGGTGAAACCCTGACGGTGGTGGCCGGCAGGGTAACGGGTCGGGGCAGGCGGGATGCGCTGCCATCCGGTGCGCCGCAGCCTTTGTCGGAAGCGGATGCGCTCAAACGGGTTGGCGATGCGTTGATGGACAGCGTCATGGTGCATCAACGCTCCGACGTACCCTACGGCATGTTCCTGTCCGGCGGTGTGGATTCGTCCGCCATCCTCGCCTGTATGCGGGATTTGAACGAGCGGCCCGTGGAGGCTTTTACGGCCGGATTTTTCGGCACCGGCGCCCGCGACGAGCGCGCCCACGCAAAATATGTTGCCGACGCCGCCGGCGCCAATTTCCATGCGGTGGAATTTTCCGAAAACGATTTCTGGTCGCTGCTGCCATCGGTGGCCGCCGCCTTCGATGATCCGGTTGCCGATTATGCTATCCTGCCCACCTACAAGCTTGGCCAGGCAGCCCGGGACCATGGCCTGAAAGTGGTGCTTTCGGGCGAAGGCGGCGACGAAATGTTTGCCGGCTATGGCCGCTACCGGCGGGCGCTCCGGCCCTGGTGGCTTGGCGGGCGCAAGATGCGTGGGCGCGGTATCCTGGATGGGCTGGATCTGTTGCGCGAGGCTTCGGGCGATTGGCGTACCAGGATGGCGGCATCGGAAGCCGCAGCGTTGCCGGGGCGCAGCAAACTGCAAACCTTGCAGGCCATGGATTGCGCCGATTGGCTACCCAATGATTTGTTGGCGAAACTGGACCGCTGCCTGATGGCGCATGGGGTCGAGGGACGCACACCCATGCTTGATCCCGAGGTGGCCGAGGTGGCGATGTCCTTGCCGGACGGGCTGAAGGTAAAGGGCGGCCATGGCAAATATATTTTGCGCAAATGGCTGGAAGGGGCGCTGCCCGAAGCCGAGCCCTTTACCCCTAAGCGCGGCTTTACGGTTCCGGTGGCCGAATGGATCGGCGCCAAGGGGCGGCGCATCGGCGAAGCCGTGGCCAGCACGGACTGCATAGCCGAAATTTGCGATCCGGGCCGCGTTATTGATCTGTTCGCCGGGCTGCAAGGCAATGCGGCCCGCCATCACGGCCAGGCCGCGTGGGTTTTGCTTTTCTATGCAGTTTGGCACCGGATCCATATGGAAGGCGTTGCCGCCGAGGGTGATGCGTTCGATGTTTTGGCGGCGGCGTAGTATTGATGGTCTTTAGAACTTTGTATCCGGGAGAATTCACTTGGCAGGCCCGTTAACAGATATTCGCGTTCTCGATCTCTCCCGGGTTATGGCCGGGCCCTGGTGTACCCAGTTGCTGGCCGATCTCGGCGCCGAAGTGATCAAGATCGAACGCCGCGAGATCGGCGACGATACCCGCCAATGGGGCCCGCCCTGGCTAAAGGATACGGACGGCAACGAGACCAAAGAAGCCGCCTATTACCTGTCGGCCAACCGGGGCAAGCAATCGCTGACCCTGGATATCGCCACCGATGAGGGCCGCCAAATCGTCCGTGATCTGGCCGCAACCTCGGACGTGTTTATCGAAAACTTCAAGGTTGGCGATCTCGCCGATAAGGGGCTCGGCTACGATGATCTGGCTGCGATCAATCCGGGCATTATCTATTGTTCGATCACCGGGTTCGGCCAGACCGGGCCGCGCGCAACGCAGGCCGGCTACGATTATCTGATCCAGGGCATGGCCGGGCTGATGAGCATCACCGGCGTCGCCGATGGCGATCCCGGCGCCGGGCCGCAAAGGGTTGGCCTCGCGGTGTCGGATCTGACCACCGGCATGTATTCGACCATCGGCATCCTGGCCGCCCTCAACCACCGGGAAAAGACCGGCGACGGCCAGCATATCGATATGGCGCTTTTGGACACGCAAGTGGGCTGGCTGGCCAACCAGGCGCAAAATTATTTCACCAGCGGATCGCCGCCGGTGCGCACCGGCGCCTGGCACCCCAACGTGGCGCCGTATCAGCCGTTCAAGACCCTGGACGGTCATGTGATTATCGCCATCGGCAACGACGGCCAGTTCCGCCGTTTCTGCAAGCATGTGGGCCAGGAGGAACTGGCCGACGACGCGCGTTTTAAATCCAATTCCGACCGGGTGCTGAACCGCGCCGCCCTTGCCGATATCATGCAAGGCCATATCGAAAAGCGCCCGAGCCATGATTGGATGGAGGAATTGCCCAAGATCGCGGTGCCGTGCGGTCCCATCAACACTATGGATCAGGTATTTGCCGAGCCGCAAGTGGTGGCCCGGGAAATGAAGGCGGAGGTGGCGCATCCCTTGGCCGGAACCATGGCGGTGGTTGCCAATCCGCTCAAATTCTCCAAAACCAAAATCGAATATGACAAGGCGCCGCCCACATTGGGCCAGCATACGGATGATGTCTTAAGCCGTATTCTTGGGCTAAGCGGAGAGGAAATAGCGCGTCTTCGCAAATCGGAAATCATTTGATCCGCTAAAGGGAGTTGCTAGGCACTTCGCGCCCCCTTACATTTTGGGGCGGAAGCGCTAATACCCCTTAGGAGAATTGAAGTGCGATTTGCAGTTGGACAGCCGGTGCCGAGGACCGAAGATCCGCGCCTATTGACCGGCAACGGCCAATATACCGATGATTTCAGCCTGCCGTTTCAAGCCTATTGCCATATTCTGCGCTCGCCTCACGCCCACGCTATCATTCGCAGCATCGATCGCTCCAACGCCGAAGCCATGCCCGGCGTTGTCGCGGTTTTGACCGGCGCCGATTACGCCCAAGACGGCATCGGCGAGATTACCGGCGGCTCGCCCGGACAGCGCCGCGACGGCTCGGTCATGTACCGCCCGCCGCGCCCGGCCCTGACCGAAGATGCCGCCCGCCACGTGGGCCAGGCGGTGGTTCTGGTCATCGCCGATAGCCTGGATGCGGCTAAGGACGCTGGCGAAGCGGTTCAAATCGATTATGAGCCGCTGCCCTTCAACACTGATACCGAGGCCGCCAACAAGCCCGGCGCGCCCGCCATCTGGGAAGATTACCCGGACAACGAATCCTTCTATTTCGACGCCGGCGACGCCGAGGCGACCGAAGCCGCCATTGCCGGTGCCGCCCATGTGGCGCGCCAGAAATTCGTTATCAACCGGGTTACCGCCAACACCATGGAGCCGCGCGGCGCCCTCGGCCACTATCAGCCGGGCGAGGATCGTTACACGATTTATGTGGGCCACCAGCGGCCCTATGCGTGGCGCACCAATTTGTCGAAGAACGTATTTCAGATCAATGAGAACCAGATCACATTGATCACCGGCGATGTCGGCGGCTCGTTCGGCATGAAGGGCGCTATCTACCCGGAAGTGATCCTCATGGCCTGGGCATCAAAACGGCTGGGCCGACCGGTGAAATGGACCTGCGAGCGATCCGAAGGGCTAATGGCCGACGACCACGCTCGCGACAATGTTTCCGAGGCGGAGCTGGCCCTCGATGAAGACGGCAAGTTCCTGGCCCTAAGGGTTACCACCAACGCTAATCTGGGCGCCTATGTGTCGTTCCTGGGCGCCGGTCCGCCAACCGGCAACACCGGCGGTCTGGCCGGGCTTTACACCACGCCGGCGATCAATGTGCGGGTTTCGGGCGTGCTTTCCAACACCTCGCCCCTGTCACCCTACCGGGGCGCCGGGCGGCCCGAAGCATCCTATGTGTTGGAGCGTATGATCCATGTGGCGGCGCGGGATTTAGGCTTGGACCCGGCGGAACTTCGCCGCCGGAACTTTATCGCGCCCGATCAAATGCCCTACAAGACGCCGCTCACTTTCACCTATGACTGCGGCGAGTTCGAGGCCTTGATGGATAAATGCCTGGAAAAATCCGATTACAACGGCTTCGGAGCCCGCCGGGATGAAGCGGCAGCGCGCGGGCGGCTGCGCGGCATTGGCCTGTCCAGTACCATCGAACAGGCCGCCGCGCCGCAGACCGAAACCGCCGAGATCCGGTTCGACCCGTCCGGCACGGTGACGCTTTTGGTGGGCACCACGCCGCACGGGCAAGGGCACGAGACCATCTATAAGCAGCTGGTTTGCGAAAAGCTGGGAATGGCGCCCGAAGATATCCGCGTTGTCGAAGGCGATACCGACAAAGTTGCCTTTGGCACCGGCACCGGCGGATCACGCTCCGCCTCCATCGGCACCTCGGCGGTGTTCGAAGCGGTCGGCAAGGTCGTCGAAAAAGGGCGCGTCATCGCCGCCCATATGCTGGAAGCCGCAGAAACCGATATCGAATTTGAAGACGGCGAATTTACGGTGTCCGGGACCGACAAAAAAATCGCGTTTACAGAGGTTGCGAAGACCTCGTTCGTGTCGGCCAAATTGCCCGATGGGGTCGAGCCGGGGCTCTACGAGATCGCCACTTACGACCCCAAAAAAGCTAACTTCCCCAACGGCTGTCATATCTGCGAGGTCGAAGTGGAGCCGGAAACCGGCGCTATCGAGATCGCCCGCTACACCGTTGTCGATGATGTAGGCTACGAGCTGAACCCGCTGTTGGTGCACGGTCAGATCATGGGCGGCGTCGCCCAGGGCGCCGGGCAGATACTGATGGAAGATATCGTCTATGATCCGGACACCGGCCAGTTAATCTCCGGCTCGTTCCTGGACTACGCCATGCCGCGCGCCGACGATTTGTGCGCCATCGATGTGGAGGGGCGCCCGGTGCCTACCGAGACCAACCCCTTGGGCGTCAAGGGCGCCGGCGAATGCGGGACCGTGGGCGCCATGCCCGCCGTCATGAACGCCATCAACGATGCCCTCGGCCAGGTGGGGGTCGCACATATCGATATGCCGACGACCCCGGAACGGGTCTGGCGGGCAATCCAAGACGCGGCCCAAGGCTGATCGTAACAAACCAAACTCAACAACCCACTTCAGGAGGATACCCAACCATGGCAAAACGCGAACCCATTTCGGCCCCGGATATCATCGAGCATCCGCAGCCCTTTCCGACCGCCGTTAAAGTCGGCAATGTTGTCTTTTCCTCGGCCATCGGCGGCCACGATCCCCAGTCCCACGAAATGCCGGAAGATATAGAAAGTCAGGTTGCCAATGCCTTTCAGACCGCCCGGCGGATCATGGAAGAGGCCGGCGGGTCGACCGACGATATCGGCAAGATCGTGGTGTTCATGGGCGATAGGGAAAACCGGAAATTCGTGAACCCGGTCTGGTTGGAGATGTTTCCCGAAGAAGACAACCGTCCCGTCCGCCATACCGTGCCGGCCAACCTGCCGCCCGGTTACCTCATCCAGATCGAATTTATCGCCGTTATCTAGGCGGCCATCACCTCAGACGCGGACCCAGGGAGACGCCTATGACCGGCGCCGATGCCATTGCGGAAATTTTACGCCGCGAGAATACCGATTTCGTCGCCTGTTATCCGCGCAACGGGGTTATCGAAGCCTGCGCGCGGATCGGCATACGGCCCATATTATGCCGCCAGGAACGGGTCGGCGTCGGTATGGCCGAAGGCTATAGCCGCGTCCATCAGGGCGCGCGCATCGGTGTGTTCGCGCCGCAAGCGGGCCCCGGCATCGAAAACAGTTTCCCGGGTGTTGCCCAGGCTTTTTCCGATGGTATGCCGATCCTGGTGTTAACCGGCGCCGCCGCCACCGGGCGGGAGCATATATCCCCGGTGTTCAGCGCCGTCGACAATTTCCGCCATATCACCAAATGGGCGACCAAAATATCGGATGCGGCGCAGATACCCGATGTCTTCCGGCGCGCCTATCATTTGATGCGCAACGGTCGCCCCGGCCCGGTCTTGATCGAAATTCCAAACGATGTATGGGCTCAGGATATCGAGGATGATTTCGTCTATGTGCCCCGCGCCCGGATGTTATCGGCACCTGATCCGGGCTCTATTGCCGAAGCTGTGGCCACCTTGCGCGCCGCCGAAGCGCCAATTATTTGGGCTGGGCAGGGGATTTTGCGCGCCGGCGCCACCGATGAGCTGGTCGAATTGGCCGAATGGCTGAATTTGCCGGTGATGACCACCAACCCCGGCAAGAGCGGCTTTCCCGAGACCCATCCCTTGTCCCTGGGCGGCTCGGTGGTTTCGGCGCCGAAGCCCTTGAAGGATTATCTGAATGCGGCCGATTGGGTGTTCGCGGTCGGCTCCTCGCTTTCCACCTCGCCGTTCAATCCGAACATGCCAGTGGGAAAATCGGTGATCCATGCCACCAATCATTCCGATGACATCAACAAGGACGCCGCGTCCGAGATCGGCATTGTCGGCGATGCGAAACTGGTGCTCGCCGCGATGATCGCCGAGGTCAAGAAATCGGTGCCTGAGAAACCGGTGATGCGCCAGGACGTGCACGCCGCCAAGGAAGCCTGGCTGGACGAATGGGCCGAACAGCGCAATTCGGACGAAGTGCCGCTCAATCAATACCGCGTCCTTGGCGATTTGATGGACCATGTGGACCGGGACAACACCATCATCACCCATGATTCCGGCTCACCCCGGGAACAACTGTTTCCGTTCTGGGAGGCAACCCGGCCCGGCGGCTATATGGGTTGGGGGAAATCTACCCAGCTTGGGCATGGGCTGGGTATCAATATGGGCGCCAAGCTGGCGGCGCCGGACAAGCTGTGCATCAACGTCATGGGCGATGCCGCCATCGGTATGGTTGGCATGGATATCGAAACTGCGGCGCGCAACGATATCCCTATCCTGACCATTGTCCTGAACAACGGCGTCATGGCGGCCGAGCGCGATACCCTGCTTACCTCGACCGAGAAATACGGCGCCTATTTGGTCGGCGGCAATTACAAGGAATTGGCGAACGCACTCGGCCTCGAAGCCTTCCGGGCGGAAACGGCGGACGCGTTCATCCCGGCTTTGAAGCGCGCGATCGCGGTGACCCGGGCGGGCAAACCGGCGCTTCTCGAATGCATGGTCAAGGAAGGCTATGATTTCTCCCGCTAGAAATTTTCCGAGTAACCAAAGGAGCCACGCCAATGGCTGACAAATCCGTGCTTATCGTTGGCGCCGGCGCTGGCCTCGGCGCTTCCCTGGGTCGCTGCTTCGCGGGCGCTGGCTATAATATCGCCGTGGCGGCGCGCCGGCCCGAGCGTTTGGAGGGGCTCATCACCGAGCTGACCGATATCGGTGTCAAGGCCGAGGCGTTCGGCGTCGATGCATCCGACGAAGATGGCATGGCCGGGGTTTTCGATGCCGCCGAGGCCAATCTCGGATCCATCGATCTGGCGCTCTATAACGTCAATGGCAGGACCGTGAAGGAATTGACCGAGCTTAGCATCGATGATTTCGAAAACTCGTGGCGCGCCTTGTGCCTGGGCGGCTTCATCATGGGGCGCGAGGCGGCAAAGCGCATGCTTCCCCGGGGCGCAGGCTCCATATTCTATACCGGCGGGCGCGGCGCCCGGCGCGGCTTGTCTGAATTTACAGCTTTCGCCAGCGCCAAGGCGGCGCTTCGCTCGGTCGCCGAATGCACCGCGCGGGAATTGGGCCCGAAAGGCATCCATGTGGCTCATTTCGCCGTCGAAGCGTCCATTGCCAGTGAAGCAACCCGCGCCGCGCGCCCGGAATTGGCGGAAAAAGACGCCATGGTGCGCACCGAGGATTTGGCGGAAATTTATCTTCATACCCACCAGCAACCCAGAAACTGCTGGGCCTTCGAGGTCGATCTTCGGCCCTGGAACGAAATTTTTATCTAGAGGGCGGATTTTCAACGGAATTTGGTTCCCAGAAGGCCGCGCAATATGATAATCATTGTGGGAAGCAACAAGGGGCGGCAATGCCCCAGGCTAGGGCGGCGAAGTATCGAATGCGTACCAATTGAATATTAATGTGGCCAATCTACCGAAGGGTGGAATGTTTTCATATGCCTTGAATTACGATAAAATTTCGGGCTTGCTACAGGAACCGGTTGGTTCGTTGCGATAAAAGTACGTGCCTCGAATGGGGCAATGTAAACGGGGAGAATGCGTTGAATATCGAAAGTGGTCCCGGCGGCGCCTCAAAGACCGTTCTAGATGTCAAAAATCTATCAGTGGATATCGATGTTCCGGCGGGCGTACTGCACGCGGTGGACAAAATCAGTTTCCACGTCGATCAGGGCGAGACGCTGTGCATCGTCGGCGAATCCGGTTGTGGCAAGTCGATCACCTCTTTGGCAATTATGGATTTGCTGCCCGGTCGCGCTTCGTTGACCGCCGACACACTGATGTTGGAGCAGGAAAATCTCTTAAAAATCGGCAAAAAAGAATTCGCCGCCCTGCGCGGCAACCGAATGGGAATGATTTTCCAGGATCCGATGACTTCACTGAACCCGGTATACCGCATCGGCAATCAGATGGAAGAAGTCTATATCCATCACGGAAAAGGCGGGCGCAAAGAAGCCCGTGACCGGGCCGAATACCTCCTTGATAAAGTCGGCATTACCGCGGCGCGCAGCCGTCTGGTGCAATACCCCCACCAACTTTCCGGCGGCCTCCGCCAGCGCGTGATGATCGCGATGACACTGATGTGCGGCCCGACCCTGGTGATCGCGGACGAGCCGACCACGGCGCTCGACGTGACCATCCAGGCGCAAATTTTGATCCTGCTCAAAGATCTGCAAAAAGAATTCAATATGGCCATGGTTTTCATCACCCATGATTTGGGTGTGGTGGCGCGTATCGCCGACCGCGTTGCGGTCATGTATGCGGGAAGTTTTGTCGAAACCGGCACTGCGCAAGAGGTGTTCGAAAAACCCATCCATCCCTATACGCAAGGCCTGATGGCCTGTATCCCGGTTCCGGGCAGCGGCAAGTCCGGCGAGCGGCTGGGTTCGATCCGGGGGCTGGTACCGGCCTTGGTTGGCGATTTGGAAGGCTGCATGTTCCGCAACCGGTGCGACAGCGTCCACAAAGCGTGCGAAACCGGCTATGTGGGATTGAACGAGCTTTCCGAAGGGCGCGGCTACCGATGCCGGATGAGCGTCGAGGAATGTATCAGCGCCGGCACCGGCAATTTATTGACCACGGGGGTATGATGAACGACGCAGTACAAACCATGGATGCTGGTAGCGCCCAGCCCGGTTCCGAAGCCCCGATGCTCGAATGTCGGGGTGTCAGCCGCAATTTCACCGTTGGCAAGGGGGTTTTCTCGGGCAAGAAAAACCTTCGTGCGGTGCAGGATGTCAATCTCAGCGTCAAGCGCGGCGAAGTGCTCGCCGTGGTCGGCGAATCCGGTTGTGGCAAGACGACGCTGGCCAAGATGCTGCTTGGCCTCTTGAAGCCGTCGTCAGGCGAAATTTTCATCGAAGGTGAGCCGATCACCGATGTGGATATCCGCAAAATTGCGCGCAAGGTGCAGCCTGTCTTTCAGGACCCCTATTCGTCCCTGAACCCCAGGAAGACGCTGGAATCGATCATGTCCCTGCCGCTTAAGGTGCATAATATCGGCACCAAGGAAGAGCGCCGCCAGATGGTCGAAGACATCATGGCCATGGTCGAATTACCCAAGCGGCTGATCCATTCCTATCCCAACCAGCTATCCGGCGGTCAGCGCCAGCGCGTCGCCGTGGCGCGCGCGCTGATCATGAAGCCGGAGGTGATTTTGTGCGACGAGCCTACCTCGGCGCTCGATGTTTCGGTGCAGGCGCATATCCTCAACATGTTGCAGGACTTACGCGACGAGATGAATTTGACTTATGTCTTCATCAGCCATGATCTGGCGGTGGTTGAGCATCTGGCCGACAAGGTGGCGGTTATGTATCTTGGCCGGCTGGTTGAATATGGCGATAAGGCGAACATTTTCTCCAATCCCCAGCATCCCTATTCGCAAGCGCTTCTGGATTCGGTGCTGACCCCGGAACCCAACAAGGGTATTCCCGAAATCGCTCTCGGCCGTGGGTTCCCAAATCCGCTGGACCCGCCGAGCGGCTGCTCGTTCCATCCCAGATGCTCGAAGATCATGGACAAATGCTCCATAGACAGCCCGTCGATGTACGACGTCGGTGACCGCAAGGTTGAGTGCCACCTCTATAACTAGCCGCCGCCGAATTTATCCTTAACCTCGCCTAGCGCGGTCTGGCCGGCGGCCAGGGCGTATTCCATAAATTTGTCGAAATCCTCATCTAGGCAGGCATCCCGGATATCGTCGAGGCCGCCCAGGTACGCCCGCGCCGCATGGAAGCGGGCACCGATATCGCAAGCCGGGTACTCGCCATCGGTCACTTGGCGAAAATAGGTGTCGCCCGCCGGCATCAGCGCCTTCAATTGGGGCCGGCCCAACAGAAAATCAGATATGGTCGTAGCCGCGCCGAAGGTTATCTGCTCCGGCTGGTCGCGCCATTTGAACACGTCGCCTGAGCCCCAATCGTTGGAGAAATAGAGAGACAGTATCTGGTAATAAAGCGCCAGGATGCGCACATAGGTGTCGTTTTGCAGCAATTGGCGCAGCACCGAATAGCGGTATTCATTGGGAAAATCGTGGGTCGCGCCGAGCACGTTTTCGATATTGAGAAAGCGTTCGAATATAGGAAATTCATACAGGAAAGGGTGCAAGAAGCGGCGGATGTGAATGCGCTCTTTGGACATCTGGTACATCACGTCGTAGCGGATATCCATGTTCACCAGCTTGGCCATATCACGCTTGTGGCCGAAGAAAAACAAATCGTGGATATAAAACGGCGAGGTTGCCTCGGCGCCCCAGACCCAGACTTTATTCTCGAAGATGTGCGCTGCGCGGGCAAAGTTTTCGGGGAATTTGAGGCTGCAATCCTGCGCCAGAACATGGGCGAAGGCATCGGGTTCGATAAACACATCGGTGCGCGTCTTTAAGACCCGGTTGCCTTCGGGCACGCGGCGCAGCCCGACCTGCAAGGACATCATCTGGCTCAGCATATTGCCGCTCCAGCTTTGCGGCTCGGGAACCGCGGCGAGGGTCAGATCGTAACGCCCGCCGATTTCGGTCAGGAACTCCAGATTTTCCTCGGCCTCTTTTTGCCAGGTGGAGAGGATGAATTGCTCAACGCCGGGGATGCCGCGAAATGCATCCAGCGAGGCCAAGAACATGTCTTTGTCCCTGACAAGGCCGGTAAAGATGACAGAGACCGGCGCATCAGCCATGGTCATTTTCCATTTGCCGGGTTAGCTCCGCATACTGTTCCGGGGTTCCGCAAAAGGCGACCTCGGTATCGGTGATCAAGTGATAGCGTATATCGCGCGCGTTCGCGATCAGCCGATTGTAAAGGGGCGCCACATAATATTCGCCGTTCACCAGCGGCCAATCGGCATCACCCAAGGCGGCCTCGAATGATTCCGTGAACAGGGACGCGCTACGGAAATGATAAAGCCCGCTGCAGCATAAATCGGAAATGCGTTTTTTTTCGGCGGTTTCGGCGACGCGCCCGCCGATTCCAGAATCCGGGCGAACGAATGACCAGCCATCGCCGGTACACTTGAACACTTCCAGATAGCCATCGATCCGGCTCAAATCCATATCCTTGGGATAGGCAAAATTCGGGCGCAATGTATCGATATTGAATATGGTCAACGGCTCGGTGGGATCGGTTGCGGCTTGTTCCAGCCCCAGTGCCACGGTTTCGGCCTGGCCGCGCGTCGGTGCATTCAAAATGGCCAGCAGCGGGGCGGTCAGACCCATCGCTGCGCATTCGCTCTCCACGAAGGCGGCGATCTTAGTATCGTAAGCCATCACGAACAGAAATTGTTCGGCGCCGAACAGGCTTGCGAAGCCCTCGAGCACGTGGCGAAATACGCTTGTTCCGGCCAACTCGAGCATGAATTTCGGTTGCCGATAGCCGGCGTCAACGAAGCGCTGGCCGCGCCCGTTCATTGGGAAGACAATCACCGCTCCGCCCCATACAGGCGTAGCGCATTGGCAAGCAGGGCGCGCTGGCGCTGAGGGTTATCGCCGTGGAGCGCCAGCATGGAAAGATACAAAAGCACCGCAATGGCATTGGACGCGGTGTCTTGTGGTTGTCGCCCGCCAAAGGGGGTTTTCAAAAAAGCGTCGATCACTTGGGCGTTGTCTGCCAGCTCGGGAATATCGATGCGCAAAGCGTGGGCGCCATCGTCCTGCAGCCGGTAGCGCCCGGCGACGATGAAATCATATCCGCCGACCGCCGAATGGTAGAGCTTCGCGGTATCGTAGCGGGCGTCGCCGTAAATGCTGGGCCGGGCGCCGTCCATGTGGCCTCTTGGATCGACGCAGCGGATGGCGCCGGCGCGAAAGTCATAGAAGATATTGCTGAAGCAAAAATCTCCGTGAACGATGGCGAGATCGCTTTCCGAGGGTGCCGGTATTTTGCCAGCGCTTTTTTCGGCGATGGCCAGGAGGCCGGGCAAAACCCGGTTCCCATAGTGCCAGGGCGCGCCCAAATCGGTACCGGTCTTATCTTTGAATGCTTGCAGCCGCTCCACGGTTTTGCCGAGATAGATATCGGCGCTATCGGGTGTTTCGCCGATCTGCGGCCGGTATTCGGCGCACAGCTCCATAAACTCGGTGCAGGACTGGAATATGTGTCGCCACACATAGCCGGGCAGCCGCCCGAATACGTAGAGATCGGCCAAGGTCGACAGATATAGATATTCGGTTTGATAACCGCCAACCGCGGGCCGCCCAAGATATTTCGGCAGATAGATGCGCAAAGGTGCGGGCACGGTTTCAAACCAGTTGGCCTCGGCATCTATTTGAAATGTGTCCCGGCTGGACTTGGTCACCGTCGCCCGGGAAATGTCCAGCCGGTTGAAGGCGCGCATGGTCGGCATTTGGGCGACGGACTGGTGGTACAGTTCCATATGCCCGAAATCGAGCCACTGGGTGCCGCCGACAATTGTCAATGGGATGTCCGCGCCATAGTCGTTGAGGGCGGCAATAAATCCGAGTGGGGAATTTTCAAGGGCGGCGATATAGCGGGCGGCATCGGAAAAGGAAAAATATCCTGAAAGGACATTGCGCTCTCCAGCGCCGCTGGGCAGCCCGTCGAAAAAACGCAAATCCCCTTCATCGGTGCGCTCATATTCGGCCCAGGAATGATAGCTGGTGGTCACGCCTTCGGAGATGACGTCTTCGGCGGTGGGCGGCACGCCGCCGATCAGCGTATCCCCATGCAAGATCGAAAGCCCGCCCGCAGTGACCGCGGCTTTGCGAAGCACATGGCGCACCGATTGCGCCAGGGTAAGCCCGGCGGGCACGGCGATAATGTCGAAACCGAGTTGCTCGATCCGCTCAAGATCGATGGTCGGAATTTCGAAATCTTTGGGCAGCGAAATCAGCCGCCGGCCAGCGAAGCCAGCGGCCCAGTCCGCCTGGTGCTCATATAGGCGGCGATTGCCAACGGGCAGGAAGGCCGGCGGGATATGCCCGAATTCGGACGTGAATTCGGGGCCGACATATGCTCCGGACGTGATCAGAAATGTCCGTTCCAAGTGCAATTTCGCCTGTGGTTAAGGTTGAACCGTGATTACTCAGATCGCGCTAACACATAGCAAATAAATGCGAATTGGGCGTTAACTTTTGATAACTCCCCCACCATCTTGTTGCAGGGCAGGGATTTTTGCCGCCAGACCACCCGGCAATCGGTCCAGGTAGGGTGTGACTGCGTTCCAGGTCTCGTCCGGGATCGGGTGCTCTTCTGGGTTCAGCCAGCGCACACGGGATGCGAAATAACACCAGCTTTTCACCAGCGCTAAGGCGCCGGCGTCATCGTCCAGGGTCTGGTGGCAGGTGGCTGCGATGGGCAGCAACCCGGTCAGGTGCGGTGCGTACAGGCGCACCGCCGCATAGACCGCATCCAGCACGATCTCCGGCGGCTGATCGGCGGCAAAGAGAGCGCGTGCGCGCAGCCGGGCGGCGGGAAAGTGATCTGGGCAGAGGGTCAATGCCTGGTCCAGAGATTTAATGCCCGCCTGCCACCGCTCTTCCTGCAAATGATCGAGCCCCATGAAACAGTGGGCGCTAGCGGCGATAACCCGCCTGGCCCTGGGCGCGGCTGCCTCGCCATCGGCCAGATCGTGGGCCAGTGCGCCGAAATAGACTTCATAAGGGGTTAACTCGACCGGCACCGGCAACAGGTGAATACGGATATCGTCCAGTGCAGGATCGAACCGACCCTCGGCTTCGGTTTGGCAAAGGCGTTCGAACAATCGGATGGCAGCGGGCTTATCATCGATGGCCCACAGATAGCGCGCCAGATTGAAGTTTAGCGGCACCGAGGTTTCGTACTCCGCCGCCGCCTCGATCAGCTTGGCAAGCTGCATGCGGATGCCGTCATCCAGGGGCTTGGCGACAAAGCTATGGATCAGGCTTACAGCGGCACGGCAGGCGCTGGTGTGTTCAGACCGGACCTGGATTGGTAAATTCGGTGCCGGTTGTTGATCGGTAAACCGGATGTTGTCTTTCAAAAATGCCGACTGAAAAAGGCAGAATTTTAAAAAACGAAATTCGCGCTCCGGCGATGGTGGGAATATTTGGCGGAGGTTGCGTTCCGCAGCTTCGCTGTCAGGCGCCGCATCTGCCTCGCCGATATTGACGCCGGCTAGGCGCAGCAATTCATGTGCGCCGACGCCCGCCGGTGACAGGATGGCGCCGCCGGCGCAGGCTGCGTCCATGGCCCTTGTCGGCAAGCCGCCTGTGAGCCGGTCGACGACGGCAATTTTGCGCGCCCGGCCGATCAAATCTCGGTAATCATCGATGTCCAAATACCCCTGAACCAGGCGAATGTCGAGGGTCTCGTCGTCCTGAATGGCTTGTTCGAACAGGAACTGGGCCTTGCCGCGCATCATCGGCGAAAACGAAATTCCAGTATGCACCAGATCGATATTGCGCGCGCCGCTCGAGCCGGAAAACCGCGCCGGATCGGTATAAATGTCGTGCGCCGGAAAGGTGGCGACGCGCCCCGGATAGATGCGCTGCAACGGATAGCGTTCGCCCACCGATGCGCACAAAATTATATCGGCGCGGGCCAGGTCTTCATATTGGCTGGGAATATGGAAATCGAAATCATAGGTCCAGAAAATCACCGGCACGCCGAGATCGAAAATCCCCTCCGGCACGCGCGGCCCATAGACATCGAACAGGATGATCGCATCGGGAAGCGCGCTTTGATCGATAATTTCCAATGCCGTCGGCGCCTTTTGATCGCGCGCCAATATGAGCGATTGAATCTCGAACGGGCCCGCCGGGGCATCTGGAATGCCCCGCTCCGTATGGGTGCCGGCAATCAGCAAAAGGCGGGTTTTGTGGGAAGCCAAGTCTTCATCGCTTAAGCACCAGCGCCCGAACTCCATATAGGAGCGTGTTGCGGCGTGCTGGACCGGGAGGCGTTCCAAATCGCCGAGGGCTTTTTCCACCCAGCCGCACATCAACAAGGCGACCGCTTCCAGTTCCGCCTCGCCTTCCTCGCGCGCCAAAACGAAGGCGGCGTAATAGTCGCCGGCGTCGAGCGCGGCGGCGGCCGAGCCGTGCCCATCCAACGCCGTCTGCAGCGCCGGCCACGGCAATTTCTGGTCTATCGAAAGGATGCGGCGGGGCGCGCTCAGAACGACCTCGGCAAGCCCAGCACATGCTCGGCGATGTAGGAGAGGATCAGATTGGTGGACACCGGCGCGATCTGGTAGAGGCGGGTTTCGCGGAATTTCCGCTCCACGTCATATTCCTCGGCAAAGCCATAGCCGCCAAAGGTTTGCAGGCACATATCGGCGGCTTGCCAGGATGCTTCTGCCGCTAGATGCTTGGCCATGTTGGCTTCGGGCCCGCACGCTTTCCCCGCATCGAATATCGCCGCCGCCTTTTGGCTCATCAGCGCCGCCGCCTCGCACTCCGCATAGGCGCGGGCGATGGGAAACTGGATGCCCTGATTTTGCCCGATGGGCCGCCCGAATACTTTGCGCTCGTTGGCATAGTCGGTGGCTTTTCTGATGAACCAGCGGGCATCGCCGACACATTCGGCGGAGATCAAAATGCGCTCCGCATTCATGCCGTCGAGAATATATTTAAAGCCGGCGCCGGCCTCGCCGATCAGGTTTTCCGCCGGCACCTTCAGGTTATCGAAAAAAACCTCGGTGGTTGCGTGATTGATCATGGTTTTGATAGGGCGCACCTCCAGCCCCGCGCCAAGGCTCGCCTGCATATCCACCAAAAAGACCGACAATCCGTCATGGCGGCGCTTGCCTTCGCCAATTGGTGCGGTGCGCGCCAGGAGCAACATCAGGTCCGAATATTCGGCGCGGGATGTCCAGACCTTTTGCCCGTTGATCACATAGTGATCGCCGTCCAACACCGCGGTGGTGGTCAGGGCGGCGGTGTCGGTGCCGCTGGATGGCTCGGACACGCCGAAGGCTTGCAGGCGTATATTTCCCGCCGCGATGCCGGGTAAATATTTCTGTTTCTGCGCGTCCGATCCATGGCGGAGAACGGTGCCCATGATATACATCTGTGCATGGCAGGCGGCCGCGTTGCCGCCGCTCAAATGCACCTCTTCCAAGATGGCCGAGGCGGCGGCGATGCCGAGGCCCGAGCCGCCATATTGTTCCGGGATCAGCGCACCGAGGAAGCCGCCTTCGGTCATCGCGGCGACAAAATCGGCCGGGTATTCGCGGTTAGCGTCCAAGCGCCGCCAATATTCGCCAGGAAATCCGGCGCACAAGGACCGCACCGAGCTACGAATATCGCTGTAATCTTCGTTCATTGCGTTGACCAAATTCCGAATTTTGAATTAGTTTGGCAGCACAGTCACTTTGCCAATTTCACCGGAGAAAGCCAAGCATGAGCCAACAAGCAGCCTCCTCGGCGCTCGATCAATATCTGGTCCTGGATTTAACCCGCGCCCGGGCCGGGCCGACGGCGGCGCGCCAGCTTGCCGATTTCGGTGCCCGCGTCATTAAAATCGAAATGCCCGGCGATCCCATGTATGGGGATATGGGCACAAGGCACGGCCCCGATTTCCAGAACCTGCACCGCAACAAGGAAAGCATGACCCTCAATTTGAAAGAGGCGCGCGGCAAGGAGATATTCTTGGAATTGGTGAAGAAGGCGGACGTGGTCGTGGAAAACTACCGCCCGCCGGTGAAATTCAATCTCGGCATCGATTACGAAACCTTGAAGAAGATCAATCCCCGGATTGTCTATGCCTCCATCTCCGGCTTCGGCCAGGATGGGCCTTACGCCAACCGCCCGGGCTTGGATCAGGTGGCGCAGGGCATGGGCGGGCATATGTCGGTCACCGGCGAGCCCGGCGGCGGCCCGGTTCGCTCCGGCGCTGCCATTTCGGATATGACGGCGGGATTGCTGGCCGCCGGCGGCATCTTCGCGGCCCTTTTGGAGCGGGAGAAATCCGGCGAGGGGCAATGGCTGCACACGTCTTTGTTGGAGGCCCAAATTTTCCTGTTGGATTTCCAGGCGGCACGCTGGCTTATCGACAAAGAGGTGCCCGGCCAGGTGGGCAACAATCATCCTACCAATGTTCCCATGGGCACGTTCCCAACCAAGGATGGCTATATGAACGCGGCGCCCACCGCCGCCATGTGGGACAAGTTCTGCGCCGCAATGGATCTGGGGCCGCTGGAACACGACCCCGATTACGCCACGCCCCACGCGCGCCGGGACAACCGCGTCCGGCTAAACGAAATCATTACCGAAAAAACCATACAAAAAACCACCAACCAATGGATCGCGCTTCTCAACGATGCGCGCGTGCCGTGCGGTCCGATCAACAAGATGGACGAAGTGTTCGCCGATGAGCAGGTCAAACATCTGAACGTCGCCCAGGTGATGCATTCCCCGGTGCGCGGCGACGTGGAAATTGTCGGCCAGCCGGTGCACCTGACGCGCACTCCATCCCGGATTGCCGAGCCAACCCCGGAGATGGGCCAGCATACGCAAAATATCCTGGAAGAGATCGGCCTGTCGGAGGACGAAATCGAACAGCTGAAAACCACCGGTGTTGTATGACCGACCCGGTATTCCGGCGGCTGAACGTGATGTGGGAATTGCCCGACGATTGGTGCGAAGAACAGCACATCATCGATATTTTGGCCTCCATCGAGCCCCGCATGTTGGAGATGGGCTTGGCGGAACGCTTCGTCTTTGTGGTGACGTCCGTTGCCGGTCAATTACCCATGGCCCACAAGGAGCGGGTCATTGTGCTGCAGACTTCCGACGAGGGGCACGAGGTGCCGGCCTATGCGAACGATGTGTTCATGACGTTCAAGAACTATCCTCCGTTCGGTGCCGTGCCAGACAATCTTTGCGCCTTCCCCCTCGGCT